>Ga0114931_10001694_pt1 | contig 28019 bp, 25 predicted proteins | sample 2SBtaG_FD_89579 | JGI IMG/M metagenome (GOLD analysis project Ga0114931, IMG submission 89579) | Deep subsurface microbial communities from Kolumbo volcano to uncover new lineages of life (NeLLi) - 2SBTROV14_V59a metaG | ecosystem: Environmental > Aquatic > Marine > Volcanic | place: Kolumbo... | reverse complement strand
GGATGAACGGCGGCCACAAGGTAATGAACATCAGCAGAAATTCGGAGAACCTCAAAAAAGCTCGATCGTGTGATTGGCCCTACCGTGGCAAGCCGTTCATTGATCCATGCTAACTTCTGATACAAAATCTGCTGTATTTTAGAATGATGGGGCGGGCGATGTGCCATCCCCTTTATCCGGACGTCATCCTGACGAATCCTTCCAGCAAATGCGGATCTAGTCTCGCTGAAGACGATACGATGCATTTCAAGAAGAAGAGAGAGGGAGAACTCTTCGCCGGCAGCGGCTTTCACCTCAAGCCAACGAAGCATCTCTTCCTGGCCCTGTATCTCCTTTGAGGCGTTGTTGTAATGTGCTGATATCAAAGATTTGTCTGGCACTCCCGCGTGGTGGAGCAACACTTGAAGAAAGATCCGATCTACCCTTTTGTCCTCAATTGCGTTGGAGTGCACCGCCTTGAGGCATCGAAGAGCGGTCAGGGCCTCAGTCCTAGCAATCGGGTTGCGTTCTCCCTTTCCCTTCAATCTGAAGAAAAGGTCGATTATCTCTTCTTTTTCCCGGGATGTCAGTACGATGTAGCTCACAATCATCTCCTCCGGGAACTTTCATCAAGTAGACACTTCATGCTTGAACTTTTCAAACTCGTGATGCCAATCATCCTATTCTCAAAATTGCTATCGTCAATCTTGAAGAGCTAACGTCGCAAATCACCGGCAGGCTGAGGAGCGCAGCGACGAAGACTGTCCGAGTGCATTTGCCTTGTTAGATGCGGTCTGCATGGCCTCGATTTTATGCTAACGGCGGATTGTCACTGTTGAGACTACAAACATGAATCTTCCAGTCACCATTGGATCGCTGCTTCAATACATTTACCGACTTCCCGCTCTCCGTTGTATGTGATCCGTCCGGTTGAAGGTAGTCGCCCGCATAGGCCAAAATGCAGTAGCCGACGTCCCCGCTTGCGCCAGCTTCAAGTAATTCCAAGCGCTTATTCGTTTCACCCTCGTCGAACCATTCCTTGTGAGTAAACTCTATCGCTTCTCTTCCGCGCGCTTCCGCCCCATAGGGGGAAAGAATCCTGCCGTTTTCGGTAAATAGGGCGGCGCAGGCGGCGGCGTCATGTTGTCTCGACGCTTCAAGCAACGTAGTAACGAGCGCTTCAATGCCTTTTCGGGTCGATTCAGACACCATATCTCCCGGTTTTTCCATTTCGCACTCCCCTTCCGGTTTCTTTCGTAGCCGCAATATTCGTTGCCGGCCTTTCGCATCTAACGCCTTGCTCAGCGGCAATTTAGAGTGGCACGTTTTTGCGTAAGCAAAGCAAGTGACGCTTTAAATTGTCCGATGGAGTTATTTGTTTGGCGAATTTAAAGGTGAAATTTGACATCATACTCACCTGCCACCTCTATAACTTTAGGTACATCCGGAGGACCTGACGGAATTTCGCGATCAAGTGCTGAGAACATTGGAATTGCCTTGCTGTTAGAAGCGGTTATTTCAATCATCTCTCCTCCGCCTTCCCCGAAGCAAAATGCCTGAATTGTACCTGCTGGCACATGGACAAGTGTACCTTCGTGACAGGTAGACGTTTGACCATTACACGTAAATTATACTTTGCCCTTCGTTACATAAAACGATTCATCCCATGGATGGCTATGAGGAGGTGGGCCAGCACCTTCTTCACCAGACTGAAGGGTAATATTTTGCGCTACAGAATCATCGTCATTAACTAGCACAGTGACATCCACTCCAATGACATTTAGTGCGGCATTTCTATTACTGGGTGTAATTATCTTTTCTTTACGGCTCATTCTGCAATTCTTCTTTTATTCGGTGTAAGTATTGATAGTCTTATCTGCCCAACGATTTACATCAGTGGTTGCATGGAGCAAGCGTAGCGCTGCGGAATGCAATCCACTGCATGCACTTGTTGAACGAAGCCGCTAAGAAGCGGCAGTAAGACGGCATCGTTTACGCTCCCGACTGCCCATTCCGGGCCGATTAATCAGGAGCTTAGCATGGAAGCCGACGAACGAACCCGCTTCAACCGCCTCCATACCCGCCATCTGCGCGCCCTGAAACTCCAGGGCCTGAGCGACAAGACCATCGATGCCTACGCCCGGGCGCTGCGCCGCGTCGCGGAGTTTTTCGATGCCTGCCCCGATCGGCTCTCCACCGAGCAACTGACGGTCTATTTCGCCGAATTGGTCGATTCGCACTCGTGGAGTACCGTCAAGGTCGACTGCAACGGTCTTCAGTTTTTCTTGCGTCACGTACTGAAACGCGATTGGTCGTGGGTCGAGATGATCCGGGCGCCCGAAATCCAGTCGCTTCCGGATATCCTCACGCCCGCGGAGATCGAGGGGCTGATCGGAGCGACCCGCAAGCTCCGTTATCGGGTCTTTCTGTTGACCACCTATTCGATGGGGCTGCGCTTGGGCGAGGCGTTGCCTGCCTTGTGTCGCAAGCACCACAAGCCGCACTGGCTGTTCCCGAGCGCGGTGGGTTCGCCCGGATGTATCCGCGCCGCGACCACTCCCATGGATCGCGGCGGCACGCAGGCGGCGATGAAGGCGGTGGTGGCGCAGTGCGGGGTGAAAAAAGTCTCGATTCATTCGCTTCGCCACAGTTTTGCGACGCACCTGCTGATGAAAGGCACGGACATCCGGGAAATCCAGGAGTTGCTGGGTCACAAGAGCGTCGAGACGACGATTTACACCCACGTGGTACGCGAGTTGAAGACCAAGGCCCACAGCCCGCTCGACGACTTGTAGCGGCCGGCCAGGTATGTCCCAACGCGGCGGACCGGGCGCCGGAGGCCGCTGGATACCGACACATCGATACGCTGGCCCTCGCCCGCCGTGGCGGGCGCGGTGGGCGTTCCTCTATCATGCAACCGTTATGGTGACGGTGGAGTTTCGCTTTTACGAGGAACTCAACGAGTTCCTGCCCTCGCGGCTGCGCAAACGCCCGTTTCGGTGCGATTGCGCGCGTCGTGCCACCGTCAAACAGGCGTTCGAGGCGCTAGGGGTGCCGCACACCGAGGTGGAACTGGTGCTGGTCGACGGGGAATCGGTGGATTTCTCGCATATCGTTCGCGATGGCGAACGGGTCAGCGTGTATCCGCAATTCGAGTCCATCGATGTCTCGCCGCTGCTGAGGGTGCGCGAGCGACCCTTGCGGGAGACGCGTTTCATCGTCGATTCGCACTTCGGCGCGCTGGCGCGGTATCTGCGCATGCTGGGTTTCGATACGCTCTACGAGCCCGGCTGGGCGGACCGGCGGATCGCCGAGATCGCGGCGGATGAGCGGCGTATCGTGCTGACCCGCGACCGGGACCTGCTGATGCGCGCCGCGATCACCCACGGCTGCTATGTACGCGGCGTGCGCCCGCGCGAGCAGCTCGCGGAGGTGGTCGCGCGGCTCGATCTCGCGGGTGCCTGCGCACCGTTCAGTCGCTGCATGGAGTGTAATGCGAAGCTTGATGCGGTAGGGCGGTCACAGGTCGCGGCGCGGTTACCTGCCGGCACCGGAAGTTTTTATGACCGCTTTTCGCTCTGTCCGGGGTGCGACAAGATCTACTGGCAGGGGTCGCATTACCGGGCGATGTGTAAACTGATCGCTGCCCTCGGGATCCCCGCGCCAATGCCCGAAGCGGCGACGCCGGGGGATACATCCGACGCTGACTGAAGGAAACGACGTGGCTTCGAGACGATCGCTACCCTGCTTCGCGCTACCGCTGCTCGCCCTGCTCCCGGTCGCGGCCTCGGCGACCCATGAGGCCAACCACCGTTACCGGGTGACCGGTTATGTGCTCGATGCCGAGCGGCAACCGTTGGCGAATGTACCGGTATCCATTGATCTCGGCCGGCGACTGGTGGGTAGTGCGCACACCGACGACGCGGGTTATTACAGCGTGCATCTTCATCTGCACGATAGTGACATCGGATCGGATTTGCGGATCCGCGCCGGCAAGGACGTCGGGACCGTCCGCATGCGGGGTCGGGTCGGGGACCGGTACACCGCGCGTGTGCATCATGTGAATTTCGTCGGTGGCGTGTTGGACGAGCAGGATCTGGGCTCGCCGGGGATGCCGGTGTGGTTTTATGCGGGTGGCGCCGCGTTGCTGGCGGCGGCGATCGGGTTCGGGTTTTACCTGCGACGGCGCTGGCGCGCGATACGGCGGGCGGCACACGCGGCCGCGCCGAAACCCGCCACAAAGCGCAAGAAGCGCAAGCGCAGGGGGAAGCGGGGCTGAGCCGGGGGCGCTTCTGGAGGTCCAAGGAATGGTGGGTTGCGGCGCGCGGGCGCGCGCCTTCACCCACCCTACGATTCGCGGCGGTGGTGCGATTCGGCGGAGGGCACGCGCGGTCGTGCGGAGACCCGGCGTGAAGCGTAAGAAGCGCATGTGCAGGGGGAAACGGGGCTGAACCGGGGCGCTTCTGGAGGTCCAAGGAATGGTGGGTTACGGCGCGCATTCGCGCACCTTCACCCACCCTACGATTCGTCATTTGCTTGGGTGGCGTTGACTGGGATGCCGAAGTGGGCGGGATTGGGGCGACGGATTCGGCAGTGGCCGAATCCGTCGCGTTACCGTGCTCTAGTCAGTCGCCGGCTTCGAGTTTTTTGCGGATCTTGGGCGGCAGGTCCTTCTTGGTGAAGGTACGCTGCACGGACGGATCTTGCGCGAACGCGATGATATCGCCCAGTTCGTCGCCGGAAAAATGAATCTGTCCGCCAAGCTCGGATTGCTGCATGGCCACCATCCCGACCGAATGGTTCCACATTCTGGCGGCGAACTCGAGCGGGTTCATCGGGCCGGGCATGGTGCTGGCGTCGAGCTTCGGTGCGTCCGTGCCGCCGACGCCGTTGATCGAATGGCACATCACACAATCCTTGGCTACGAACAATAGCTTGCCACGCTTGGCGTCCATCATCGGCTACAAGAGCATCGCACCGCTGCGGTGAGCGGTTGATTCCGCGGCCGCTGCCTGCCCGGCGAACCCGGACAACGCGAACGACGCAACCATCACGCCGAGCATCGTTTAGAAGAAAGTTGAGAATCGGTTGCTGTGTATAGTTTGGTCCCTCGCCATAGAGTTTGTGATCCCGCACGGCTTATCGTGCGAGTGGGCTAAAGTCCCGCTTATATTACTGATGAGCGCCATGCGATTGAGTGCGGCGCCCGGCTCCCGAGTGTGGCACTTTAACGGGACCACAATCCTCTCGAATTGATCCAGGTAAACGCCGGATCTTGAGCATACGAAATGACAGTGCGGTTGTCGGTGTATGGCGCCGAATCCGCGGCTCGGATCCCTCGTTGAGCGTGAACGGTCACCGGATTTCTTTGCCGACTTGCACGCGACTTCACGGCTAAGGGGCTAAAAGGCCAGGACTCCATATCCCAAGGTCAGCGCACCCATGACGAACAGAATGGTCGCGGCGTTGCGGCACCTGCTCCACCCGCCCAAGCTCACCGCGTAGATTGACTTGAGAAAATTGTTGCTGCCGACCGCGATGAAGATCGCGGAGGCCAGTTGCGCCATGCCGACCCCTTGGTAACCCCCCTTGAGCAGCGAGAGGACGAACGGATCGATGTCCGTGAAGCCGACGCCGAAGGAGAGTAGTTGCAGCCCCGTGCTACCAAAGTAATGGATGATCACCTTGGTCAGCAGCAACATGGCGATGAACAGCAGGGCGAACAGAAATGCGGTGCCCACCTCCAGTGGGTTTCGTGATTGCGCGGCCTCGGAATCGACGGAGTCGACGCTGCTGTTCTTCATCATCACAATCGCGCCGACGATGGCAGCGATGCTCAGTAGGGCAAAGGGGATGAGAGCCGGGTGTAGAAAGGCGGGATTCAGCACGCCGATCAGGACCAGCAGGCGCAGGTACATCATGCCCGAGGCCGCGACCATGGCGGCGCCGATATTCCGCGCATCCTTTTCGCTGGCTCGGGCCTTGCGCGCGAGCACCACCGTGGTGGCAGTGCTCGAATACAAGCCGCCTAGTAGGCCGGTGATCAGGTAACCGCCGCGTGGGGCCACGTAGCGTTGCAGGATGTAGCCGAGGTAAGAGATCGCGGAGATCGCCACCACCGCGACCCAGATCGCGAAGTGTGTGGCCGAGAGATAGGGGCTGATCGACCGATTCGGCAGCAGCGGGAGCACGACCGCGGCGAGCAACAGGAATTTCGCCAGGGTCACCACCTCGCGGCGATCCATGTGCTGGTAGAGCCGATGGGTGATCGGCTTGGCGCTGAGGGTGAAGATCAGGGCGACGAACACCAGCGCCAGGAACCACAGTGGCAGCAGTTGCGACAGTGGGCCGAAGCTGTAGACGATCAGCCCGGCGAGCATCTGCACGCTGCTGGCCTGATCCTGTCCCAGCTTGCGGTAATAGTAGAGCCCGTAGAACACCATCAGGGCCACCATTCCGGCGAGAAACAGGCGGAACTCGTGATCCAGGGCGAACAGCACGAAGCCCAGCAGCGCGGTCAGGGTATAGGTTCTGGCGCTGCCCAGGGCTAGCTTGGTGGGGTTATCCGCCCGGTAGACGCGAAACTCCAGGCCGGTGAGAAAGCCTAACAGGCCGACCAGCAGGAACCGGAACCACAGTTGAGAGAGCACGGCGTTGAGATCGATCGTGGTCATTTGTGCTCGTACTCCGTTTTCCGCGCCATCGCCGCATGGTACTTGCGCTGGACTTCTTCGATATCGACGCGGGGCTCGGGAAAACGCATGTCGAGCTCCTCCAGGGTCTCCACCACGATCCGCGAGATCACCAGATTACGCACCCACTTGTGGTCTGAAGGGATCACATACCAGGGGGCATGTTCGGTGCTGCAACGGCTCAACGCCTCTTCATACGCGGCTTGGTAGGCCGGCCAGAATTGCCGTTCCGTATAGTCGGATTCGCTGATCTTCCACCAGCGGGCGGGGTCGTCGATCCGCCGCTTGAAGCGCTTGAGCTGCTGGTCCGGGCTGATGTGGAGATAGAACTTGATAATCTGGGTGCCATTCGCCGCCAACTGCCGTTCGAAGGCATTGATCGCGTCGTAGCGCGTGCGCCAGACCTCCTTCCGGACCAAATCATGCACTCGCACCACCAGCACATCCTCGTAGTGTGAGCGGTTGAAGATGGTGACCTCCCCGCGGCCCGGCGCGGCCTTGTGGGCGCGCCACAAAAAATCATGATCGACTTCCTCGGGGGTAGGTTGCTTGAATGCCTGAACCCGGCATCCTTGGGGATTCATGTACCCCAACACGTGGCGGATGGCGCCGTCCTTACCTCCGGCATCCAGGGCCTGCAGGCAGATCAACAGGGAGCGCCGGCCCTCGGCATAGAGTAGGTACTGCAACTCCCGCAGTCGCTGGGCGTAGTGCTCGATTTCTTCCTCGGCCGCAACCTTGTCCTGATGGGAGAGTCGTTGCGCGGGATCGATCCGCTCCAGAGAGACGGACTCGCCGGGTTGAACCACGAAGCGATCTCGAAACCTCTTGTTCGACATGGACTATCTCGTTGCTTACGGACGGGAAATCGGGCAATTCAACCGCAGGCCGGGTCGAGTAATCATCATAAAGCAAAATTTCCGCGATCGCGGGGCTCGAAACGGGGCACTTAACTCGAAGACAATGGAAGCGGTAAGGGGACACAATCGAATGGCACTGTAGGGCTCGGTTCAAAATTACTTCACCATGAGCCGTCCGTGATTGATCGTCCGTCGCGGCGCTACGCTTCGACCGGAATGCCGAAATGCGCGGGGTCGGTGTAGCGGAAACACAATTCCTCGCCCGCGGCGATGTCGCGCAGGGCGCGGATCACGATCCACTCGCCGATCTCATCCTGTTCGAAGGACTTGGCGATATTCGGCCGGTCGGCGTGATTGATCAGCGAGCCGGGGCCGAAGCACAGGTAATAGACCATCCCTTGGTCGGTTTCGCGGAAATAGTAGAACTCCCAGAGCGCGGTATCAGCGAGGCGTTGATCGTCATCCGGCCGCAGGCGGGTAGCGGGATCGTGGATGATCACGGTATCGGCGGGGATCGCGCGGGTTGCGCGCAGTCCGCGGCCTTTGCCGGGGATGAGGGTGATCTCGAACATGGTGAGCCTCGGAACGTCTCGGTAAGCTGCGTACGGGGGCGGCTATAGTTCGAGCTAGCGTAATGCAGCCCGCCTGGAACGCCAAGAATTTCGCTGGATCGTACGCGGCGGCGCTCTGGTTGGTCGCCCTGCGCTTCCATCATTCGCCGCATCGGCGCGGCGTCATTCACCGAGCCGGGGACGGTGATCTGACCCCGTGTGAATTACGGCGCGCATTCAGGTTGGGAACGGTGGGACGCAGGTTGTCTTGCTCGCCTTCACCCACCCCGCGGCGTTTCGCCTTCCTGGCGTCGCGTTATCCATCGGACCGCGTTGGGTACGACTCAGGGACGCGCACGACGGCTGAGGTGGCCGCCATGCACGTCTAACCCGCCCCGTTAATGTCGTATCTTCGAGTGTTGGTGCGTTTATCGAGCGCTCATCACCGGACCGGCGCCATCTACGCGGACGTGGCGCTGGTTCGCATCCCAACCCGTGCCGGTCGCCGCTGCTCATCGCCGGTGCTCGGCGCGTTGCGATACCAGTGCGGCACGAGGGTGCCAATCACCAGTCCAATCAGGGCCGAGGTCGGAATAAGGACCTGCCACTCCGGTATGCGGGCAGCCGGCACACCTACGGCTTCGAGTAACCAGCGCACCGCCAACGCCACGCCGGCCAGCACCACGCCCTCGGCGAGTCCTTCGAGATAACGACCCCAGCGTGGCTCGCGCTTGCGGTCCGCGCCGAAGTCGTCGGCGAGAAATGCAGTGACCGCACCGACCGTGAACGACATCAGCAGCCATGGCAGGCCGAGCCGCACATTCTCGAGCGCCTCTACAAAATTACCGTACATGACGAACTTGAAGGTCAGCGAGACGACCACCGCGAGCCCCGCGGCCAGCACCCCGGAAAGCAAATAGGCGATCACCGGGCGTTGGCCGGCTTTGCGTATATCGGCAAAACCCCAGACCGTTTTCGGATAGATGCTCGCGGTAACCGCCAGTGGATAGATGGTGGCGACCATCGCGGCGATCATCAAAACGCGCCGCAGATCACCGACCTGCTGACCCGCGATCCCCATGCCCACCGCGACTACGATGAAGACCATGGCGGCGATCGTGATCGCTTGGTTGGCACTGACCGGATAGTTACTGTCGCTGAACTTGACGAAGCCCATTTGGCGCAGTTTTCTTTCGCGATTGGCGGAGGTGTATTCGCAACACAGCACACCGCGCGCGACGAACTCGCAGAGTTTCTCGTAGAGGTCGTCGGTCCGCTCGCGCACGTTGGTCTTGCACTCCTTCAACGCCTTGCGGGTGGTCTCGTCGGCGCCTGAGCCGGGTTCCCGGAGCAGGCGAAAGCAGGACTGCGCGCGGTCGCGCACCGCATCGAAGTCCGCTTCGATGGCTTGCAACTCGTCTGCCATCTCGCTGCGAAAGCGCTGATATCCCTTGATCTCCGACCAGTCCCGAACCTGAAGATAGAGAGCGATGGTCTTGGTCCACTGGCCCTTCAACGAGCACTCCGGAGGGATCGCCACGTCGGTGGGGACGAATTCATCCCACTTTCGCTGCACCTGCTGGTCGAGGGAACGGGGTACCGCGAACTCCGATTGCCACAACCGGCCACGCAAGCGCAGCGCCGCCCAGGGCATGTCTCCCATCTCTTGAAACAAATTGCGCAGCCCCGCGTCCAAGCGTCGCAGGCCGGGAAGATTGGGAAGTAATGTGGTGAGGAGCAGGGCCGCGAGCAGCGGCCCGAAGAGGCCTTTGAGTTGCTCATCGGGTACGCCGCTGCCGGCCAGAAACAGCTTGATCAACTGCTCGGCCAAGTCGGGTGACGCGGAAACGCCGCCGCCGAGTAGCAAGAACAGCAAACAGATGATCAGATAGTAGGAAAACGCGGCGCTGTAATAGCGCGCGCGCGTGGTCGACGATCGATTGCTGCGCGGCGTATTAAACCGTGCGTGCGCGTGAACCAGAACCAGCGTACCGCCGACCAGCCACTCCAGCATCATGTCCATGACCCACCTCCTCCAGCGCCGCGAGGTGTTCCGCGCAGCGCGTATCGATGAGATTTGGAGCAAGTTTAGGCGTAGTGCACGTGACGAGTTGTGGCATTTGCCACGCCAAAGGGAAATGAGTTCCGCTTTCGCGGCACGTCGGCGTACGCGCCACGCGGCTCGGATCACTTGGCGTCAATCGTGTAATCATGGAGCAAGGCGAATTCGATTTGTTGGCGGCGGAACGCCGGGACGAGTTGGAAGCGATGAAATCCGGACCTCGGATGGACCGCATTTTCATCGAAGTAAATAGCGAGGATTTCCCCAACCAGCACCTCGCCCTGATCGAGCGTTTCGGGCCCGATGTGAATCTTGCGAATGTGGCGCCCGCGCATGGCTACAAGTTGGAGCTTCTCCGACGCGTCCGTGGCCGACGGATCGATTACCCCTTCTTCCGTGAGCCGATCGCCGCTCGTCGGAACGCTTCATGAGCGGCGATCCACGAACGTCACCGCGGAGTGCGGGGCAGCGGGCATCCGCCGCGACCGAGCCCGAGGGTTAGGGCTCGGTTCAAAATTAACTCACCAACTCAAGCGCCGACCCATCCCGCCTGGCTGCGGCTGCGTTGCTCGTCAGTTGAGAATAGAGTGGCTATCCGCCTTCCCTTGGGCCTTCCTCGCGCCTTGCCAGGCGGGCGTCTCGTCACCCGAGGCAACTTAATTTCCGCCCGAGCCCTTAGAGTTCGGATCAAAATCGCTCCACCATTCGGAGCGCCGATCCATCCCGCCTGACCGCGTTGCTCGTCGGTTGAATAGCCGTGCTACTCGTCTTTCCAATGCCTTGCCGAACGGAGGTCTCGGCACTCGGAATAGCAATCCTGTTTTGGCCCGAGCCCTTAGAATTCCCCCGTTGCCGGAGGCACGACTGGACGCCGAACCCTGTAAATCACAGCATCTCGGTACACCGCGCGCCGCGCCACGGGTCTCACCCGCAGCGCAGCGCGCAGCAGGCGTAACGTCAAACAGGGGCGTGAAGCAAATGCTTCCTTTTCAACCTGCGCAGACCGATTAAGCCTAGAGCAAACAGGGACCAGGTCGCAGGCTCCGGAACAAAAGTCGCCGTGCCTTGCAGTCCGAATGAGCCGTTGATTGTTCCTAGAGGGGGGCCGTCTATAGCCGCAAACGCCGCACCGAGACCGCAATAAGTCGTCGCCGTACACCCCGGGAAAACCGACGGGTCCACCTCGTTAATATTCAGTGTAACCATACCTGGAGCCAACGTGAATGTTGCAGGTGGATTCGGAATCCCCCCGGGTATGGGGATATTGAGGCTTCCGCTAGTTGTCGTAGTCCCGTCTGGTAGAACGATAGTCCCCGCATTCGAATCGTAAGTGTAAATCCCTGGTACGGAGATCCCCCACGCAGCAGGGTTTATAAAGATGCTGGCAAAACTAAGAGCACCTGAGATGGGAAATGTGGTGGAGGTACCACCTGAGATCAGTAGTGCGAGTTGCATCACACCGGCTGTATTCCCATTGATAAAGTCTACGGTCCCGGACGCCGTTACATCGTAGGTTCCCGTCGGTGGCAAATCCAGCACCGCCGTAGCAGCGGAGCCAGAATCGCCGGCGAAATTCGTCAGATTGGAGAACTGGACAGTGAATTCATTTGGATTGCCGACGTCGAAGCCGGAAATCAAAAAGTCTCCACGTATATCGGCACTGCTCACGAAGCTGGCTTGTGCGGTCGCCGTCACCAGGCAAAGCAGTGCGGCTTTCAATATCCTTACAGCGTTCTTCATAACTCACCCCGTGGTTGAAAAATATTTCGTCCAAACCCCGTCTTTCATATGCCTTAGCCCTGGTGCAGCCGTCAATTCGCATTATGAACGGCAAATTTCACCAAGCACTTGTCGTTATGCATGTTGCGTGCCAATTTGAAAAATTCTCGAAATTTCATAAAGATAAGATTTGCGACTTGATTGAACCTGTTACAAACAGGGGCAAAGTGTAAAATTTCCTGACAAAATTCAACCTAATTTCACCTCCAAGCGCCACGAGAATGAGTAAAACCACAAAATCTATGAAATAAAAGTTTGTACAATCAAATAAATAGGCATGATTCACTCTTCTATTTCCTGGTGTAAAGTTTTCTGACAACCTCTCGGGCGATCTTGCTGGCGGCGACGCAAGCATCTCCGGGAAATGACTCAGATTTGATGTGGAATAAGCAAGAGAAACAACGCTTTACGTAATCTTCCCATTCCCGTTACCGGAGTGTAAAAAATTGACGACACTGAGGCCGAATCCGATGTCTTGCTCGGGGGAATCACCATCCACGTGGAGACGGCTAGCGATCCGTGGAGGAAACGGGGTAGTTCCGATTTCATCGCATCAGCAATCCTTCGGCGCGGCGTCAAGCATTGCGAGGCAAACGGTGCACGACCCAATGGGAGATCATGCTTACGCGCGCGTTACGCGCGAAGCCGCGACGACTGAGTGATATGCCTGCATCCGTGGGTTCATGCATTGAACCCAGACATCCTCAGTTGGACGGGGTGAAGGGTGCGCATTACCGGGCGGCGCGGCGGTCGTTGGACTTGGCTCCTACCTGCGGCCGCGCAAACGTGCGGTGCGGCCCGCGGCACGCGCAGTCGAACCGCGAACGGGCGGGCAGCGTAAAAAAGCGCAAGAGCAGGCGCGCGTGAGTCGGAGCGGCACCCGGGGCGAGGAGTGACAGACGATGGTGGGTTACGGCGCGAGGTCGCGCGCCTAACCCACCCATTCTCTTTCTTGGCGTCTTTGCCTCTTGGCGCGAGTCATTCTCTTTATCGCACTACCGCTGCGGGGCCGGGCTACACGTCGGCGAAGTCCCGCCAGCGCATGCCGACCAGGTACAAAATACTGTCGAGACCGGCGCTGTCGAGGCTGTAGCGGGCCTGGCTCTGGACCAGCGGTTTGGCGCGATAGGCAACACCGAGCCCGGCGATGCTGAGCATCGGCAGATCGTTGGCCCCGTCACCGACCGCGATTACCTGTTCGAGGCGCACCCCTTCCCGGTCGGCGAGGCAAGTCAAGAGCTCGGCCTTTTTCGCCTCGTCGACGATCTCGCCGGTAGCCTTGCCGGTCAGTTTTCCGTCTTCGATTTCCAACTCATTGGCGTACACGTAATCAATGCCCAGGCGGTCTTGCAGGTAACGCGCGAAATAGCCGAATCCGCCGGACAGGATCGCGATCTTGTAGCCGTAGCATTTGAGGGTAGCGATCAGCCGTTCGGCCCCTTCGGTGACGTGCAGCGCAGCGGCGATCTTCGGCAACACCGACACCTCCAGTCCTTCGAGCAGGGCGACGCGTCGCGTAAAGCTCTCGCGGAAGTCGATCTCGCCGCGCATCGCGGCCGCGGTAATTGCCGCCACCTGGGACCGCACTCCGGCGGCGCCCGCCAGTTCATCGATCACCTCCTGGCGGACCAGGGTCGAATCCATGTCGAAGCACACGAGACGGCGATTGCGCCGGTAAAAGCTGTCGTCCTGGATTGCGACATCCACATCCAGTTCGCGCGAGCCCTGCAGAAAGGCCGCGCGCATCGCGGGCATGTCCTCCACCACCCCCTTGACCCGAAACTCCACCGCCGCCTCGCGCGCTTCGTCGGGGGCGTTCAGTGACAGGCGCCCGGAGAGGCGTTGGATCAGGTCGATATTGAGATTATGGCGCGTGGTGAGTTCCGCAATCCATGCGAAATGGGCGGCGGTGATGCGCGGCGCGAGCAGGGTGATGATGTGACGAGGCTGCCCGCGCTCGACCACCCAGTCTTCGTAACGTTCCACGGGGATCGGCGTAAAGCGAATGTCAAGTCCGAGTTCGTCGGCCTTGAACACCAGATCACGGATCACCGGTGCGGATTCGCGTCCGGGCGGCACCTCGACCAGCATGCCCCAGGCGAGGTCGTCGTGGATGACCGCCTGCCCGATGTCCAATACGTTGACGCCGCCGCGCGCCAGAATGGCACTCAGCGCGGCCGTGATCCCGGGGCGATCGTGGCCCGAGACGTTAATCAGGATGATTTCTTGCATGTGCTCCCGTCGGCGGGGGGGATGATAGAAAGCGCAACCGGCTAAAGCGCGGTACGGCGCCCGCCAGCGGCGATCCTACGGTGATAACGAAGGAACGGGAAGCACCACCCGCGCGCACGTCCAAAAAAATCCCCTCTCGAACAGGGTCCAGGCGCTGGTTGAACACTCGCGCCCCTCTTGAAAACGGCGCTACGAACTCGATATGTAAGGAATGGATATCGACCCGATTCAATGGGACTGAGGAGTAGAGAATATGGCTACCCTGCAACAACTACGGCATGGCGTGGATCAGGCATGGGACGGTTTGCTCGACGGCTGGCAGAAACTTTACCGCCGCGCGGGCGGCGCGATCACCCGCTTCACCGCCGGTAGATTCGGCGGCGCCGGCGCGCAAGACGGGCACGAACTGGTAGCGCGCGGCAGCGGCTGGGGAGTGCTAGCGGCTGAAGTCTACGACGCGGAAGACAAGGTCGTGGTGTGCCTGGAAGCACCGGGGATGCAGAAAAATGATTTCGATGTGCAGGTGATCGGCAACCATCTGGTGGTGCGCGGCGAAAAACACGTGACACGCGAACGCACCGCGGGGCGCTATCAGATCTCGGAGTGCGCCTACGGCAGTTTCGATCGCGCCATCGCGCTGCCTGAAGATGTCGGCCAAGAGCAAGCATCGGCGAGCTACAAGCGAGGCGTCCTGCGGGTCGAGCTCGCGAAATCTCCGGCGCTGCGGCGGAAATCGATCAAGGTGGTTTCCCATTGACGTTGCCCGCGACCTCGGCGCCGGGCACGCGGTACAGGCGCCCAGCCGGTCAAACTGGAGCGATGCATGGAGTTCAAAGACTATTACACGGTGATGGGCGTCAAGCGCGACGCGACCCAGGACGAGATCAAGCGTGCCTACCGCAAACTGGCGCGTCGCTACCATCCGGACGTCAGCAAGGAAGCGGATGCGGAGCAGAAGTTCAAGGACCTCGGCGAGGCCTATGAAGTCCTGAAAGATCCCGAGAAACGCGCCGCCTACGATCAGTTGGGCGCCAACTGGCAGGCCGGGCAGGAGTTCCGCCCGCCACCGGACTGGAATGCGGGATTCGAATTCAGCGGCGGCGGATTCACCGATCGCGATGCATCGGCCTACAGCGACTTTTTCGAGAGCCTCTTCGGGCGAGGCTTCGGACGCGCGGGATCGCGACAAACGCATTTTCACAGCCGTGGCGATGATCACCACGCCAGGGTGTTGATCGATGTTGAAGATGCGTTCAACGGCACGACCCGCACCATCACCCTGCACGTGCCGGAAGTCGACGCCCGCGGTCGGGTGCGCACGCGTGAGCGCAGGCTGAACATCAAAATCCCGTTGGGCACCCGCGAGGGGCAACAGATCCGGCTCGCCGGGCAGGGTGCGCCCGGAATCGGCGGCGCCGGCGCCGGCGATCTTTACCTGGAGGTCGCGTTCAAGCCGCATCCCTTGTACCGAGTGGTGGGTAAGGATCTGTACCTCGATCTGCCGATCGCGCCCTGGGAAGCGGCGCTCGGCGCAACCGTCAAGGTGCCGACTCCGCGCTCGATCGTCGACCTGAAGATCCCGACCGGTTCGGTTTCCGGGCGGAAGCTGCGGCTCAAGGGGCGTGGAATACCGGCCCGCTCGCCCGGCGATTTTTACGTCGTGCTGCAGGTCGTCGTGCCGCCGGCCGACAACGCTCAGGCCAAGGCCCTGTATCGTGAAATGGAACAGAAACTGGCGTTCAATCCGCGCGCCGGATTGGGGGTTTAGATGACCACCAGACTACGCACGCTCAGCGGCGTGATCCTCGACGAGGAGAGCGCGTTCACCCTCGGCGAGTTGAGCCGTGCCTGCTCGGTCCACGCCGAGTGGTTGGTCGGCTTGGTCGAAGAAGGGATCCTCGATCCCACCGGCTCCGACATCAGCAGTTGGCGTTTCACCGGCATGGCGCTGCGTCGCGCACGCACCACGTGACACCTGCAGCGCGATCTGGGTGTCAATCTCGCCGGCGCGGCGCTGGCGCTGGATCTGATCGACGAGATCGAGTCCTTGCGCGGTCGTCTGGCCGCACTCGACCGGCGCGAGTGATGTTGGATCGGGAACGCTGGTATGAACACGCGGCGGCGAACCGCGTGCAATCGGTGCTGCTGCTCGCGGCGATGGGCGGCTTCCTGGCGTTGCTCGGGTGGCTTTTATGGGGTGCGGACGGGATGATCGTGCTGATTGCCACCGGCGCCCTGTTGGTGTTGTTCACCCCCACGCTCACCCCGCATCTGCTCATGCGCATGTACCGCGCCCGGCCGTTGCCGCGCGCTCACGCGGCGACCCTCCACGCCGCGCTCGCCGAACTCGCGACGCGCGCCGGTCTCGGCACCGTGCCGACCTTGTACTATGTTCCCAGCCGCATGGTCAACGCCTTCGGCGTCGGGCGTCCCGATCAGGCCGCCATTGCGGTCACCGACGGCCTGCTGCGGAACCTGGACGCGCGCGAAACGATCGGCGTGCTCGCCCACGAGGTGAGTCATATCCGCAGCGATGATATGTGGGTGATGGGGCTCGCCGATATGTTCAGTCGGCTGACCGGCGCCCTCTCGCTGTTCGGTCAGTTGCTGCTGGTGGTCAATCTGCCGTTGGTGCTGTTCGCCGCCGTGCGCATCGACTGGTTTGCCATCCTGATCCTGATCCTGGCGCCGAACATCAGCGCCTTGGCACAGCTCGGCCTATCGCGCACCCGCGAATACGACGCCGATCTCAACGCGGCCCGATTGACCGGCGACCCGGAAGGGCTGGCGCGCGCGCTGCTGAAGATCGAGCGGGTCCAGGGCGCCTGGCTGTCGAGACTGTTTTTCCCTGGACGGCGGATCCCGGAACCGTCACTGTTGCGCACCCATCCGCCGACCGCGGAACGGATCCGACGGCTGATGGAATTGCAGCCGCCGGCCGATGGCTGGGCACGGGTGGTGACGCCGCCGGCCCCGGATCCGCTCGTCCAGGCGTTGTTCAGTGACCCGGTGCGACGGGTACCACGCTGGCACCTGACCGGCCTGTGGCACTAGAAACAGCCGGTCAGCGCCTGCGACGGAGACCATCATTCTCGGAGAAGTAATCACATGGACGACGCATTGCACATCGTTTGCCCGCACTGTAGCGCGGTAAACCGGATCCTCGCGGCACGAATCGACGACCACCCCAACTGCGGGAAATGCCATCAACCGTTATTCGTCGCGCACCCGCTGGAACTCACGGCCGAGACCTTCCAGCAACATATCGGCCGCAACGACATCCCGGTGGTGGTGGATTTCTGGGCGCCATGGTGCGGTCCGTGCCGGATGATGGCACCGGCCTTCGAGCAGGCCGCGGCCCGACTCGAGCCTCGAATTCGGGTCGCCAAGCTCAACACCGAGGCGGAGCCGGCACTGGCCGCGCAGTTTGCGATCCGCAGCATTCCCACGCTGGCGTTGTTTCGTGGCGGTCGTGAAGTCGCGCGCCAACCGGGCGCAATGGGAACCGCGGATATTCTGCGCTGGGTGCAGGAACGGCTGTAATGCACGGCGCGCCGCCAAGATAAACCGGCCGGATGGTGGCGTGATGCGTTTTTTCCCGCGGGCTGCGTCCAGCGTACGCGGCTGGGTGCGCCGTGACATTTTTCCGCGTGGGCTGCGCCCACCCTACGCGGCTGTAATGCACGGCGCGCGGCCAAGATAAACCGGCCGGATGGCGGCGTGATGCGTTTTTCCGCGCGAGATGCGTCCAGCGTACGCGGCTGGGTGCGCCGTGACATTTTTCCGCGTGGGCTGCGCCCACCCTACGCGGCTGACCCCGGTTTCCGCATCGGATAGGCAAGCCAGGGGCTACCGCCTCACAGTACCTTCAGCGCCAATCCCAGTTCCTCGTGCTCGCGCAGGCTTTCCGAACTGCCGAGTACCGCGACGCTGGCCGACTCGGGGCGCAGGTAGGTTTCGGCCACCCGCCGTAGATCTTCCAGGCGGACCGCCAGCACCGCGCCGCGGTAGCGGCGCCGTTGGGCCGCGGTACGACCGTGCAATTCGCCGAAGAAGGTGCTGATCGCCTCGCCCGCGGGTGACGACGGACGATCGATGTCGCTGATTACATTGAGGATCGCCTCCTCGAGTTGGCGCGCCTCGGGATGTCCGTCGAGCAACCAGGCGACCGCACGGTCGAAATCCGCCAGGGTCTCGGCAAGGCGTGGATCGCGATACGAGAAAAAGCGGAATGCGCCGCTGTCCGGACTGTAGCCCGCGCCGGCGCCGTAGGCGCCGCCCTGCTCGCGGATCGCCCGATGCAGGTAGCCGTTGCGCAGTAACGGACCGAGTACCGTGAGGGCCGGCGCATCGGGGTGATCGCCCGCCACCGCGGGGTAGGCGCGGACGCAGAAATTGACCCGGGTATTGATGCTCCAGGCCTCGCGCACCGCCTCTTGAACCGGCGCCGGCATGAACGGGGGCGAGGATTCGCCGGCGGCGCGGTGCCAACCCGGCTGCAGCGATCCGCACAGCGCGGCGCGGCGCTCCGCCTAGCCGACCACCAGCAGTTGCCGTGGCGCCGCGGCGAGGATCTCGCGCAACCGCTCCAGGCGTCCGGCGAAGGCCGCGAGTTGCTCGGGCTCGGCGAGCGCCTTATCGAGCTCCTTGAGTCGGCGCAGCCCGAGCAGGCCCTCCCAGCGGTGGGCGAGCGCGGCGCACGGCGTCATTCCCGCGCACGCGGCGGTCATCGCCAACACGTGACCGTGCCCGGTGACGCCGGCCTCGCCACGGGCGCGGCTTTCGGCGATCAACTCGCGCAGGCGCGGCAATTCGTCGAAGCGCTGATGGCTGAAGGTTTCCAGCAGCAACTCATCGAGGGCGCCGGCGTTGCGTACCAACGCCTTGCCGCCGAGCGCGAACACACCGCGCACCTGTTGCAGATCGGTGAGGCTGGTGCGCAGCGACGCGCTGGCGTCGATACCGCCGGTGACCGCGGATTGCCAGGTTTGTGTCGCGAGGTAGTCACGCGTACCGCAGCCGACCTCGGTCACGCAGGCGGAATACAGCGGCAGTTCATCGACCAATTCCTCGTTGAGCGCCGGCAGATCGGCGACCACCTGCTGATAGACCAGCCCGTTGGTGGCCGGGGCGTACCAGGTCAACGCCAGGCCGTCACGCTGCTCCCGGTCGCCTTCCGGCATCGGGCGGTCGGCGGGAATATCCTCCAGGCCGACCCGCGGTAATTGCTCGGGATCGTCGGCTTGCTCCTGGCGCGCCTTGAGCTGCGCGGCCTGCGTGGCGATGCGTCGTCTCTCCGCGTCGCTCAAGCGCGCCTTGATGGCCGCCAGTTCGGCCCGCTCCTCGGCCGCGCGACGCGCGCCGAGCTCGGTATCGGGGATCATCGTGAGACGCACCCGATGGGGATTGTCCAGCAACAGGCGGCGTACCAGTCCCTTGATGAACTCCGGGTCACGGATCGCCTCGCGCAACTCAACGAGAATCGGATCGAGATCGAGTACCGCGATCGGGTCGCCGCCGTGCAGGGTCGGAGCCAGCACCCGCAGTACGAGCTGCAGGCCGTAGGGGAAATGCCCGCCGCCGACCTCGCGCTGGCTGAGCTCGATCTGATGCAGCACCGACTCCACCTGCGCGAGCGGCAGGCCCTCGCGCGCGACCCGTTCCAGCACCCCGATCACGAGTTCCTCCACCGCCGCCGCGCGCTCCGGCTCCGAACCTTCGAGTCCCGCGGCGAACATCATCTCGCGCGGTTCGTCGTCGAGTCCGCACAGCTCCGACGGGGTGGTTCCGAGATCGGTGGTCTCGAGGGCCTGGCGCAGCGGCGAGGCTCCGTGTTCCAGCAACACCCCGGCGAGCAGGTGCGCCTCCATCATCGCGCGTGGTTCGTTGCCGCGGCCGAGCAGCCAGCCGAACACGACGTGGGTCTTGGCCCGCGGATCCTCCGCCGCGTCCAGGGTGTAGTGATCTTCGATCGCGATCGGCTCCGCGTAGCGCTGCTCGTCGGGGATCGAGAGTCCCGTGTCCTGACCGTCGAAACGCGCCAGGGCGAGACCGTCGATACGCGCCTGATGCTCGGCCACCGGGAAACTCCCGTAGGTCGTGAACAGCGCATTCGACGGGTGGTAATGACGCGCATGGAATGCCTTGAGCGCGGCGTGACTGAGCTTCGCGATTTCGCTCGGATCGCCGCCGCTGTTGTGGTGATAGGTGGTGGTCGGATAAACGGCCGCGCGCAAGCTCCGCCAAACCTGGCTGGGCGCCGCGCTCATGGCGCCTTTCATTTCATTGTAAACGACGCCCTTGCGCAGCAGCTCGGCATCCGGATCGGAGGCATTCGCGAATTCCAGGCGATGTCCCTCCTGGGCGAAATCCATCGGGTCGAGGCGCGGGAAAAACGTCGCATCCAGATACACCTGGAGGAGGTTGTCGAAGTCCTTGCGGTTCTGGCTGGCGAACGGATAGGCGGTCCAGTCGCTGGCCGTGAAGGCGTTCATGAAGGTATTGAGCGAGCGCCGAATCATCATGAAAAAGGGGTCGCGCACCGGGAAACGCTCGCTGCCGCACAGCGAGGTGTGCTCGAGCACATGGGCGACCCCGGTGGAGTTCTCGGGGACGGTGAGAAAAGCAACCAGAAAGGCGTTGTTGGTGTCCGCGGTCGCCAAGTGCAGATGGCGGGCGCCGGTCTTGCGGTGGCGAAATTCCTGGACCGTGAGATTCAGCGAAGCAATGCGTTGCTCGCGCAACGCTTCGAATGCGGTTTGGCTCATACAATGTTCTCCTGACACGGATCGGACACCGCGCATTTCAATCGGTTCAAAAGCAATAGTGTCACTTCATGCGCCGGCGAGAAATCCTCATCCGCCTGATTCGCACGGCACGGCTCTCCGCCCGCGCACCGCCCGCCGCCCTCGGAACCCGGCCGGATTTCTCTCCGTGGCCGAAATGACAGGGGGTGGAGCGCGGCGGCCCGGGAACACCAACGCCTGAAACGAGGCGCCGGCGACCCTGTCCGCAGCGGCCACCAATTCGCGGTTCAATCCGCGCCAAGGCCAAGGGAATCTCGACCTGTTTTTCAGCGCAGCAATAGCAGGAAACCCGAACGCACCTTGGGGTCGAACCACGTGGATTTGGGCGGCATCACCTCGCCGGCGTCGGCCACCGCCATCACCTCTTCGACCGAGGTCGGGTGAACCGCAAAGGCGATCCGGTCACCCTCCCCGCAGGCCGCGAGCAGACCATCCAGACCTCGGTTACCGGGGATATAACTGAGTCTCGGGTCGTGGCGCGGATCCTCGATCCCGAACAGCGGTCCGAGCACCCGCTGCTGGAGGATCGCGACATCCAGAGCGTGCACCGGGTCCACGTCCGCCGCGGGCTCCTCGCGCAGTGTGAGTCGGTACCAGTGACCGTGAAGCAACATCGCGAATTCACGCCGCCGCCGAGGAGCGGCCTGCTCGACGGGGAGACCGTCGTCGAGCGGGGTCACCGCGAAGCTCTCGCCCAACGCCTTCAGCAACGTCTTGGTCGAGTAACCGTTGCGGTCGCGCACGCAGCGATTGTACGGAAGTATGCGTAGCTGATGGTGGGGAAACAGGGCCACCAGCAGATCTTCCTGCGGCCCGGCCGCGTACGCGGCGTAGCGCGCCAGAGCGGCGCTGCGGTGATGGCCGTCGGTAAGATAGGTGCAGGGCACGTCATCGAACAACGCGATCAATCGTCGCTGATCATCGGGGTCATCGACACACCACAGCGTATGGCGGACACCGTCATCCTCGAAGCGGTGGTCGATGGCCGGCTCGGCACGCTCAAGATCCACGATGCAGGCGTCAATCTCAGCGCGCCCCGGATAGGTCACGCACACCGGACTCGAACGTGCCCCCACCACCTCGGCGTACTGCAGCAACGCCTCTTCCTTGGCGCGGTGGGTATGCTCGTGGCGCTTGAGACGACCTTCGTCGTACTCGGCGAGCGGCATCTCGGCGACCACGCCGGTTTGCGTGTGACCGTTCTCCTGCAGGCGGTAGAGCAGCAGGCACGGGGCGGGATGGGGCACGAACGCCGCTTCGCGCACCCGGGCGTGCAAATACTCGGTGTTCGCGGCGAGTAGCTCGCTCAGTTCGGGACGGTCGTCCGGCGGGTAGTCATCGTGGGCGCGCAGCGCGTTGAGGAAGTTACGCGGATGCTCCGCCGCGTAACGCCGCCGGCCCGCGGCGCTCAGCGAATCGTAGGGCGGCGCGACCACCTCGGCGATCTGGCTCGGGGCGACGAGATAGCCCGAGATCGGGCCGATGACCGACACCGTGCGCGCTCGGGTTCAGAGGTTGTCGCGCCGGAACGCGTCCATGAAATCGACCAGCGCCGCGACCCGGCCTCGGGCATCGCGTTGTAGACGCTCGCGCGGCAACCACCGACGCTGCGGTGGCCCTTGAGATTGACCAGCCCTTCGGCACTGGCTTCGGCCAGGAATTTGCCTTCCAGCTCGGCGCTGGAGAGCCGGAAAACGACGTTCATATGCGAGCGGCAGTGACTGTCGACCGGGCTGCGATAGTAGCCGTCGCTGTCGTCGATGAGGCGATACAGGGCGCCCGACTTGGCCGCCGCCTCGCGTTCGATGGCGTCCAGACCGCCTTTGGCCTTCATCCAGCGCAGCATCTTTCCGACCATCGCGATAACGAACATCGGCGGCGTATTGAACAGCGATTCCTTGGACTGATGAACGTCATAACGCAGGTAACGCGCCATGTCGCGCCGGCTGTGCTCGAGTACCGATTTGCGCACGAACACCATCGCCATACCCGCCGGGCCGAGATTCTTCTGCACCCCGCCATAGACCAAATCAAAACGTTCCCAGGGGATCGGCCGCGCCATCATCTCGGAGGACATGTTGGCGACCAGCGGCACCGCCACCTCCGGCCATTCCGGGAAGCGGATCCCGCCGATCGTCTCATTCGAGGTGATGTGCAGATAGCGGGTATCGGGTTTCAGCACGATCTGGTGCGAGGCCGGCATCCGCGTGTAATCTTCGCCGGCACCCGACCACGCGGTGTAGATCTCGCCGTGATGGCGGGCATCCGAAATCGCACCGCTGCCCCAGGCGCCGGAATCGACATAGGCGGCCTTGGTCCCGGGGGTGAGCAGATTCATCGGCACCATCGCGAACTGCAGCGAGGCACCGCCCTGGATGAACAGCACGTCGAAGTCATCGGGCGCCCCGAATACTTCGAGCGCCGAGGCACGGGCCTCCTGATGAACCTGATCGTAGACCGGGTTACGGTGGCTCATCTCGACCAGCGACATGCCGGCGCCGTGATAGTCCAGGAACTCGGCCTGCGCCTCTTGCAGCACGTCGAGCGGCAGCGTGCACGGCCCCGCGCAGAAATTCCAAACCCGCTTACTCATGATCGCTCCTTGGTTCGCTTGGACCGTTCAGGGCCGCACGGACGCAGCACTGGTCGGTCGGGTCCGCGTAGCGTAACCCGACAAGCTCGCGCAGAAAATCGCCGGCTTATACTCCGCTACGCTCCGTTAACACTGTTCGATACCGTCGGACTGCTTAGGCTACACCATTCACGCAGTTCAGTACGGTACCGTCGTTGAAGGCGTCGATGACCTCGAGCGTGCCTTCCGCGACCGCGTTTTGCGCCTGGCGGGTGGAGGCGCCGACGTGATGAGTTCCATACACGTTGGGATGACGCGCGAGCGGCGAATCGAACACGCCCCGCGGCGTACCCGGCTCACCGGCGTAGACGTCGAGCCCGGCGCGGATCCCCTTTTCGTCGAGTGCCGCGAGCAACGCCGCCTCGTCCACCACCTCGCCGCGCGAGGTGTTGAGCACGATGCTGCCGGGGCGCATCCGTGCCAGCAGTTCGCGCCCCAGCAAGCCCCGGGTGCCGGGCGTCGCGGGCACGTGGAAACTCAGCACGTCACAAGTCGCCGCCAGGTCCGCCAACTCGGCGATCAACTCCACCCCGAGCGCCGCCAAGCGGGCGGCAATCGGCGCCGCGCGATCCGGTTTATCCAGGGTCTTGACCCGCATGCCGAATGCGGTGGCGCGCTCGGCGACCGCCACCCCGATCGCGCCCATCCCGACGATTCCGATGCAGCGCCCGTAGAGGCCGAGTCCGGTAGAATAGCGTTTTTTATCCCATTTGCCGGCGCGCAGATCGGCTACCGCGTCAGGGATCCGTCGATCGATCGCCAGCAACAGACCCAGGGTCAGTTCGGCGACCGCGATCGCGTTGCGCCCCGGCACGTTGCACACGCAGATCCCGCGCCCGGCAGCCGTATCTTTATCGATGGTGTTGGTCCCGGCGCCGGCGCGGACCACCAGCTTGAGCGCGTCGGCGCGCGCGAAGGTCTCGGCCGTCACCCGGGTACTGCGCACCACCAAAGCCTGATAGCCCGCGATCGCCTCCGGCAGGGTCTCGGCGGTCAACTCAGCTTTCAGCGCACACTCATGCCCGCGGGCAACGGCGGCCGCAAAATGATCGGCGGGAAAAGCGTCGGCGAACAGAATTTTCATTTTCTTCCTCGGCTATCGCTGGCTCCAGCGCCCCGGACCACCCGTGGTTTCGTGCGTGCCAAGGGCAAGTTGGCGAGATTAGAGCATCCGCCCCGGGTTCGACTGACGCCCAAGCGACAACTGGCTAACTGTGCGCGACAGTGACTCGCGCGCACCCGCGCTTAGCGGTAGCCTATGCGTATTCGCAATCGCCTCGGACGATCACGCCGCCGGAGTAACCCCGCCATGGATAACGACATTCCCGCACTCCGCCGAATCCTCAAATCCAACCGCAACGTGGCCGTGGTGGGCCTTTCGGCGAAGTGGTTTCGCCCCAGTTTCTTCGCGGCGAAATACCTCAAGGACCACGGTTATCGCGTGATCCCGGTCAACCCCGCCTACCCTGAAGTGCTGGGCGAGCGCTGCTACCCGAGCCTCGGCGACGTTCCCGGGAAGATCGATATCGTCGACTGTTTCAGGCGTCCGCAGGAAACCCCAGCGCTCGCCCGTGACGCGGTCGCGATCGGCGCCAGGGTGCTGTGGCTGCAACTCGGGGTCATTAATCAGGAAGCGGCCGACATCGCGCGTGCCGGCGGACTCGAGGTGGTAATGAACCGCTGCATGAAAATTGAGTACGCACGCCTGTTCGGCGGACTCAATTTCATCGGGGTCAACACCAAGGTAATCTCGGCCAAACGGCCGATGTGGTTGCCCTACTGACCGCGCACGCGATCCATTTCGATGACCCTGGTACGCACAAAGTGACCCCACCGGACTCGGCGCCCGGCGCGGCTTACCGGCGCGCGCCCGCGACGGCGCTCTCAACAGCGCAACGACCAAGGAACGCTCGGCATGGCTGATCACGAATACGGAATCGAGACCCTGTGTTTGCACGCCGGACAACTCCCCGACCCGGCGACCGGTGCCCGCGCGGCGCCGATCTACCAGACCACTTCCTACGTCTTCGACAGCGCCGACCACGCCGCCAGCCTGTTCAACCTGCAGACCTTCGGCAACGTCTACACCCGGTTGATGAATCCGACCACCGCGATGTTCGAGGAGCGGGTCGCGGCGCTCGAGGGCGGGCGCGCGGCGGTGGCGACGGCGTCGGGCATGTCGGCGCAGATGACGACATTCCTGACCCTGCTCGAAAGCGGCGACGAGGTGGTATCGGCGAGTACCCTTTACGGCGGCAGCTATTCGCAACTCGACGTCAGCTTTCGCAAAATCGGCATCAACACCACCTTCGTCGATCCCGACGATCCCGCGCGCTTCGCCGCCGCGATCACGCCCAAGACCAAACTGCTGTACGCCGAAACCATCGGCAACCCGGTGATCAACGTGCTCGACATCGCCGCGGTCGCCGCGATCGCCCACGGCGCCGGCCTGCCGCTGGTAATCGACAACACCTTCGCCACCCCCTATCTGTGCCGCCCGATCGCGCACGGCGCCGACCTCGTGGTCCATTCCGCGACCAAGTACATCGGCGGCCACGGCACCTCGATCGGCGGGGTCCTGGTCGAGTCCGGAACCTTCCCCTGGGACAACGGCCGTTTCCCGGGCATGACCGAGCCATCGCGCGGCTACCACGGGGTGCGTTTCTACGAGACCTTCGGCGATTTCGGCTTCACCATGAAGGCCCGCTGCGAGACCCTGCGCACCTACGGCCCGGCGCTCAGCCCCTTCAACTCCTTCCTGTTTCTACAGGGCCTCGAAACCCTTCACCTGCGCATGGATCGCCACTGCGAAAACGCCCTCGCGGTGGCCCGCTTTCTCGCCGATCACCCGCGCGTCGCGTGGGTCAACTACCCCGGCCTGCCGGACAATCGCTACCATGCCCTCGCCGAGAAGTACTTGCCCAAGGGCGCAAGCTCGGTGCTCACCTTCGGCATCCAGGGCGGCGCCGCGGCCGGGGTGAGTTTCATCGAAGCGGCGAATTTCATGAGCCATCTGGCCAACGTCGGTGACGCCAAGACCCTGATCATCCATCCGGCGTCCACCACCCACCGGCAACTCTCCGAGGAAGAGCAGATCGCGGCCGGCGTGACCCCCGACATGATCCGGATTTCGGTGGGCCTCGAGAGCCTCGACGACATCCTGTGGGACATCGACCAGGCGCTCGCGGCATCGGCTCGGGACAAATGATGTTGGTCCACGCACGGGTAGCGCGATCGCGGACTTCAATAAGGACGCTATCCGCCCCCTTATGCCCGGATGAGGCGTGAGGGAAATACGGGATCGGTGGGCGCCGAAGGACCGTCCGCTGGATTGCGCTGCGCTGCAAATCGCCTAACACTGAATCTCCGAACCCTGAACCCGACAACCTGAGCAGTCATCAATGGACTCATCGGAATTCCGCGTGCGGAAACTAGAGCCATCCGAGGCGATAGAAGCATTTACCGCACTGGCACAGGAAACCAGGCTGGCGGTTTTCCGCTTGTTGATCAGACAGGGGATGGATGGTTTGAAAGCCGGCGAGATCGCCAAACGCCTGGAAGTCCGTCCGTCCACTCTATCCGGACATCTGCATTTGCTGACCCGTGCCGGCCTGTTAAAGTCGCGGCGCCACCAACGACATATCATTTATTCCGTGGATATTGACGGAACCCATCAACTGCTTCAGTTTCTGACGGCTGATTGCTGTAACGGTCACCCGGAGATCTGCAAGGATCTAGGCCGCGCGGTCTACTGAATTCGTGTACGTGTACTCGCGGCCGGTCTTCAGGGCCGGTCCATGAATGGTGCGAAGAACGTGCGCCGGACCTCCTGGAGGTGATCCGCCGAGCACGACGGTCGCCCTCGCCCTCGCCGCTTAATATCGAAAAGGCCACCGATCGAGAGCCTGAATAAAATTCCCCTCAATATTCGGTGTTTTGTTCCTCGATGGTGAACGGGGGCCGACCCCGCTCGCCCCGAGCGGACTATAGAGGAGGCGAACGCGCGAATTGACACGTCGACGAGCTGACGATAGGATGCTTCGGCCTTTGCCGAATTGTCGAAGTTTAATAGTGGAATCCGTGGCGCCCGGGTGGTGTCCATCGCCTCGGTGCGGATGCGTGCAACACCAACTCCAAACCAAGGTTCGATGGATTCAACCACCACCCTCCCCGCCCGGTTGAATTCTCGGGAGTTGGAGTCCCGCTTCGGCTACAAGATCGACGCGGAAGGTAAACACGGTACGTGAAGCCTGAAACCAAAGAAGAGGAGAGCAACAATGACCCTGAAAACACTCAAAGTGGCAATCGCCTCGCTGATGCTGGTCACGACGGCCGGGACCCTGGCGTCGGAGGTCGATAACTCATTCGTGCTTAAACGGATCCAGCAGCGTGGCGTAATCAATATGGGCCATCGGGATGCATCGGT
>Ga0114931_10001693_pt1 | contig 28025 bp, 27 predicted proteins | sample 2SBtaG_FD_89579 | JGI IMG/M metagenome (GOLD analysis project Ga0114931, IMG submission 89579) | Deep subsurface microbial communities from Kolumbo volcano to uncover new lineages of life (NeLLi) - 2SBTROV14_V59a metaG | ecosystem: Environmental > Aquatic > Marine > Volcanic | place: Kolumbo... | reverse complement strand
CCCTGGCGCAGCAGAATGGGCCGCCAATGTTCGATCAGCCGCTCCACCGGCAGGGTTTTAATGTATTGCTGGTTGAGCCACAGCAGTTTGTCGGGATTGAACACCGCCGCCGAGATGGTGATCGAATCGAATGAAAAGTGTTCGATCATTTCGGCGCGGGAGAATATTTCCTGATCGCCGTGCGACCAGCCGAGGCGCGCCAGGTAATTGATGAGGGCGTCGGGCAGGTAGCCCATGTCGCGGTAGGCGAGGGCGGCGGTGGCGCCGTGGCGCTTGCTCAGCCGCGATTTGTCGGCGCCCAGGATCATCGAGATGTGGGCGAACCGGGGCCGCGCATAACCCAGGGCGTCGAACAGCAGCGCCTGCCGCGGCGTGTTGGATAAATGATCGTCGCCGCGGATGACGTGCGTGATCCCCATATCCGCATCGTCAACGACAACGACGAAATTATAAGTCGGCGTGCCGTCGGTGCGTTGAATGATCAGGTCGTCGAGTTCGCCGCAGTCGAAGACAACCTTGCCGCGCAGCAGGTCGTCCACGGTAACGCTTCCCTCTTTGGGGGTTTTAAAGCGAATGGTGTGGGGAACGCCGGCGGGTTGGTCCGTTCGCTTGCGGCATTTGCCGTCGTATTTGGGTTTGAGTCCCTTGGCGGCGGCCTCCTTTTTACGCGCCTCCAGTTCCTCCGGCGTGCAGTAGCATCGGTACGCCTGGCCCTGATTGAGCAACTGTTCCACCTTTTCGTCGTACAACGCCCGGCGCCCGGTTTGCCGGTAGGGGCCTTCGTCCCAGTCCAGTTCCAGCCAGCGCATGGCCTCGATGATTTCGCGGATGAAATCCTCGGTGGAGCGGGAGATATCGGTGTCCTCGATGCGCAGGACGAATGTGCCGCCGGCGTGGCGGGCGAACAGCCAGTTGAACAGCGCCGTCCGCACTCCGCCGATGTGCAGGTAGCCCGTTGGACTGGGCGCGAAACGGACTTTGATTGCTCGATTCATCCGGGGGCCTCAAATTTGATATGGCGGCAGGTATTGCGGCGGCACGCTTGCGGCGGGTTGGCGATGGTTACAGCCGCATGGGCATGACGAGACTGAGAAAGTTCTGGTCTTGCTTGACTTTAATAAGGCAGGAGTGGTCTTTATCTTTCAGATGCAGAACGATCTCTTCGTCGTCGATCACGCCCAGAATTTCCAGGACATATTTTGCGTTGAGTCCGATGCAAATTTCCTCGCCTTCGTACTCGACGGCAATTTCCTCATTGGCGGCGCCCAACTCGGTGCTGTCGGAAATGAGGGTCAGATTCCCCGTTTTGATTTCAAAACGGACCATTTTGGATTGCTCGTCGGCGAGCAGGGCGACGCGCCGCAAGGCGTGCAGCAGGTTGTCCTTGTTGACCACGACTTGAATGTTGTTGTCGGTGGGGATCACCTGCTGGTAATTGGGAAATTTGCCGTCGATGGCCCGGGAGACAATCACTTGCCGGTTCTGGATAAAGGCGAAGTGGTTTTTCTTGACGGAGAAGGAGCAGGTGGCATCGTCTTCATCCATGAGCTTGACCAGTTCTGCCAGGGTTTTTTTGGGAAGGATGAACGGGGTTTTTTCCGTAAGATTGGATTTCAACAAGGGCCGGGTGATGAATGCCAGACGGTGTCCGTCGGTTCCCACCATGGTGGCATGGCCGTTGTCCATTTCCAGCAACAGGCCGCTGATGCCTTTTCGGGTCTCGTCGGGGGAAACGGCGAAAGCGCTTTTGCGGATCATTTCCTTCAAGAAAGAGCCTTTGAACTCCATCAGGCTTTCCTCGCTGTAATCCGGGAGTACGGGAAAATCGGTGGCGGGCAGGCCGGGCAGGCGAAACACGGACTTCTCGCATTTCAGGGTGACCCAGTCGTTTTCCTCCCGCACCAGGTGGATTTCCTTGTGGTCGGGGAGTTCCCGGATGATGTCGTGCAGTTTCCTGGCATTCAGGGCCACTTTGCCCGGAGCCGTCACATTGGCGGTGTAATAACCCTTGATGCCGATTTCCAGGTCGGTGGCTTGAATATAAATGCCTTCTTTGTCGGTGGAAATGAGGAGATAGGAAAGAATGGGCATCGCACCCTTGACTTCGACGATTCCCTGGACGCGCTGCACGCCGGCGAGCAGGTTTTCCCGGTTGATCCTGATTTCCATTTAACGATTCTCCCTGGCTGGGTGGTTTGAAGGCGGGGTTAACGCTAACTGGTTTTTTTAGCACAAATCAAAAAACCTGTCAAAATTATATTTGCAACGCGTTTGCGCCGCGGAAATGCCGAAAATATTGGCATCTTTTTGCAAATAAGGGTAATCTAAAATCAGCGCCGCCCCGATTGCGCTTGTCTAACCTGCGAAACAGGCCGAACGATGGTCATCGTTTTCAAAAAAGACGCGACCCCGGAAGAAATCCGGGCCGTAGAGGATAAAATCCGGTCATTGGGTTACACGCCCCATGAAATCGTCGGCATCGAACGGAAAATAGTGGGCGCCGTGGGCGACGAGCGGTTCAAGGAGCAACTGCAAGCGCTGGAAACGATGGCCGGCGTCGAGACGACGATTTCCATACTCAAACCGTACAAGCTGGCAAGCCGCGAGTTCAAGCGTGAGGATACGGTCGTCCCGGTTGACGGCATCCCCGTCGGCGGCAAGCGGATCACCTTGATCGCCGGGCCTTGCTCGGTGGAAAGCAAGGAGCAGATTTGCGCGACGGCCCAGTTGGTCAAGGACGCGGGAGCCGACTTTCTGCGCGGTGGCGCGTTCAAACCGCGGAGTTCGCCATACAGCTTTCAGGGCCTGGAGGAAGAGGGTCTCAAGTTGCTGGCGGAAGCCAAAAGGCAAACCGGCCTGCCCATCGTGACCGAGGTGATGAACCCGAGAGAGGTGGAGTTGGTCGCGCGGTATGCCGATGTCCTGCAAGTGGGGGCGCGCAATGTGCAGAATTTTTCCCTGCTGAAGGAACTGGGCAACGTCCACAAGCCCATCCTCCTGAAACGCGGCATGATGATCACCATCAAGGAATACCTGATGTCCGCCGAATACGTTTTGTCCGCCGGCAACAAGAAAATCATCCTGTGCGAACGGGGAATCCGCACCATTGAAACTATGACCCGCAATACGCTGGACATCAATGCGATTCCGGTGTTGAAAAAAGAGAGCCATCTGCCCGTCCTCGTCGATCCCAGCCATGCTACGGGGCATTGGGATTTGGTGGCCGCCATGTCGTGCGCGTCCATCGCCGCCGGCGCCGATGGGCTGATGATCGAGGTGCACCCCGACCCGGCGAATGCTTTGTCGGATGGCCCGCAATCCCTGAAACCGAAAAAATTTGCCGCGCTGGTGGAGCAATTGAAACCTCTTGCCGCACTGATGGGCAAGAGCTTGTAGAATCGACAGTCCCCTGGACTGAAAGCTATGAGGTGATGAGCGTCAATCCCATGCTTGATTTTTTCCTCGCCAACAGAAACCTGGCGCAAAACTACCTGCAAGACCTTGCAAATGCTCTGGATGCCTCGATCCGTCCGGAAGAATTCACTCCCGCCGACGGTATCGATCCGCAGGCATTTTATCTGGAATTCAAAAAGCGGGCCGCCGCCCTGGCAAACCGCGAAACGGAGCAATTAAAAAACGAAACCGCCCACGGCGGCAATTGCCACCTCATTTTGCTGAAGTATACGGCCCTGGTGGACGCCGTGATAAAAGCCAGCTTCAAGGCCGCCTTGTGGTTTTACAACCGGAACCATCAAACCGATTTGCGGGACAACGATGTGCCGATAGCCATTGTCGCCTGCGGCGGCTATGGCCGGGAGGAAATGTATTTCCGCTCCGATGTGGATATCCGGGTGGTTTCCAAATCCGGCGAACCCCGGGACGATTCCCTCGCGAAAATTCTCGAGTACTTTGAGTACCTGTTCGTTCACCAGGACATCTTTCTGGCAGCGAGCAGCGTCGCGCATACCAGCGTCCCCGGCGGGGAGATCGAGTTTGACCCGCAAACCCCGGACACGCTGATCTCCCAGATGGAACACCGGTTCGTTGCGGGCAATATTTGGGTTTACAACGAATTCAAAAGTCTGGTCAAGACGGCGAGTCTCCTGAACCAGGAAAAAATCCTGGATTACTGCAAAACCCACAAAAATTATTACGACGTTCAGAACACGGTTTTCAATCAGGAACCCAATGTGAAAACGGAAATGCGGCGGTTGTATTGGGCGTTGTTTCTGGCCAGGGTCCGATACAAACTCGAAAAAACCAACTCGTTCGAATTGATTCAGGAACTATACAATAACGGTCATTTGAGCGGCATCACGTTTAAAAATATGCAGAACTGCCTCAACTTTTTATCGAAAGTCCGGTTGTTGCTGCATTGCAAGCAGAAGGGCACGCACCGCGATGTCCTGAGCTTCGAGGTCCGGGAGCAGGTGGCGGAGTCGATGGGATACGGGTTGAAACAGTTTTACCGGGAATATTACTACGAGGCCGCCTATCCCCTGAAAAAGTACAGCCGCAACCTCTTTCTGGAGTTGACCAGTTTCGACCCGCAAAAGGTCAAGGACCTGAACCTGTTTCTCGCGGTGAATGCGGGCAGGCAAATCATCTTTCTTCCGGGCGGGGAAACCTACCTTGAAGAGCACCCCGAGGCGATTTTCCAAATTCCCGTCTGGGTGGCAAGGGAAAATTACTTTTTGTCCCTTCCCGTCATTCGCGTCATCGAACGCAGTGTCAACCGGGTAGGCCCTATTTTCCTTACGGAAGGCAAGAAGAAGGAAATTCGGACTCAATTTAAAACGATCGTCAAGGGCAAATATTTTGCCAAAGGCATTCGCCTGCTGCATGAATTCGGGCTCCTGCAACAGTATTTTATTCCGGAGTTCAAAAATCTTTGCGGACTGTTGCAGGATATTTACGTCCACAAATTTCCAACGGATATCCACGTGCTCTTTGCGCTGGACGTTCTTAACGAACTGGAGCAGGGCGTGGACGCGGACCCCTTCCTTGTAGAGCTGTATCGATCCCTGAAGGATAAAACGGCATTGAAACTCGCGGTCCTGCTGCACGATATCGGCAAGGGGGCCAAGGCGCCGGGACAAAACGAAGAAATGGTCGGTGCCGAGATGACGCCGGGGATTCTGGAAAATCTTGGCTACCGCCACAAACAAAAACGGCGCATCCGGGACGTGGCTTTCCTGGTCGAAAAACACCTGACCATGATGGACCTGATGTTCCTGGACCCGGAAGAGGATGAAACTTATGAAATGATCTGGGACCTGGTGGATAACGATCAGGAACGGTTGAAAATGTTGATTCTGCTGACCTACGCCGACCGTGGCGGCACCAAGATGAACATGTCCGCCGGGCAGATCGAACAACTGCGGAATTTTTACCAGTACACCCTGCAACATAAAAAACGGCAAAGCGTTCCGAACGCCGTCAAGATGGAGTTTATGGAGATGATCCGCTTGCCCCGGGGCCTGCAATCGCAACTGGAAATTTACGACGAATTTCTTCATTCCCGGGAAAAGTTCGCCGTGGAAATGTTTTTTAAACCCGGGCAGGCTTGCGATTTGATTATCTGCCTGCCCGACATGAGGGGAGTCTTGTTCAAAGTCGCTACGGCTCTCTTTTTTAACCAGGTGAATATTGTCGAGGCCAAAATTCATACGCGGGAGCACAATGTGTTCGACGTGTTCAAAGTGTATGATGCCTCGGGCGCACCCATCGAATTTTCCAACTATTATTTCCTGCAAAAAAAAATCAAGGAGGAGCTGCGTAAGATTTTTGTGGACCACGAGCCGGTATCGTCAATCTACAAGGGCGGAAGCCTGGCCGCAAAGGGCAAGGCCGCCCGGCACGAAAGCAGCAAGCTCAAGATCAAGATCAAGATCATCGGCCGCGCCGTCAGCATAGAAACTTACGACGCCCTGGGGACCTTTATGATGGAAACCAAGGTTTTTGCCGATTTGAACATGGAGGTTCAACGGGCGGTTCTGCACACGCATCAGGAAACCGCATCCAATATTTTCTACCTCCGGCCGCGCGATGTCCGGCAAATCATCGTTGGCGAAGAAAACTTTAAAAACAAACTCCGGGAAGCGTTGGGCCTGCTGGAAAATCCGCAATCGATTTTATGGGAAGAGCCTGTCGAAATGGTTTGACAGCCCGGAACCCCGGTGCTCGGCCGGCTGTTTTCAGCAGATTTTCCGGCGTGCGCCGGCGGTGGCCCGGCTGCCGGATGATTAAAAAATTTTAATTTGACTTTAATCCCCGGTTAATCCGCCGCCGGTAAAATGAAAACATCATCCTTGCTCTCCTTCCCGGGCAAGAGGCCGGTTTGCGAGAATCGGTCTCTTGCCCGCCAGGGGCTTCGCGCTTTCATACGGTACTCTTCCCGCCGCCCGATAAAGAACATACGCCGTCCAACACGGGATTTAATTCAATAATTGTGCTGAAATGGGGTACAATCGAAAGAAGAGGGTGGATGCCGAGTGCGGCCTTTTTTTAACCTGGAGACGGAACTCCCATGAAAGTAAAATATCCGGTCGTCGTTGCGTGCCTGATGGTGTGGCTGGTTTCGTTCGCCCATGCCGGCGGGACGCCCAAAGAAATCGAACTCACCGACGGCAGCGTTATCCAGGCGGAGGTTTTGTCCTTTGCGAACGGTATTTACCGGCTCAAATCGGATACCTTGGGCACCTTTTCTCTTGACGAGAAAAAAATCCGGGCCATCCGGTTTAAAAATTTTGCGAGCACCGGAAGCCGGCCACAGAACACATTGAAGGTTCCGGAGGGTAACTTCCCGGTTGCCGGCGGACCGCAGGTTCAACGGCAAGTCCGGGAAATGACCGACCGGCTGCTACAGGACCCGGAAGCTCTGCGCCTGATCCAATCGCTTAAGAACGATCCCTCGGTGACGAGCATCCTCAAGGACCCGGAGCTGATGCGTGCCATCAACCGCCAGGACCTGCATCTCTTGTCTACCGATCCGAGGATTCGATCTCTGATGAAAAACAAAACCCTGGGAAAAATTCTGGAAAAAGCCCAGTAACGTGAATTCCCCTGCCGCGCCATTTTCTTGATATCCCTTTTCAAAAACTGCTGACCGGAAAAACCATGGGTAGGAAAAGCTCGAAAAATCTTGTGTGGTTGGACCTTGAAATGACCGGCCTCGACGTGGAAACCGAGGTCATCATTGAAATTGCCACAATCGTCACGGACGGTGATCTGAATGTTCTGGAGGAAGGCCCCGCCATGGCCATTCATCAGGACGAGGCCATTCTGTCGCGGATGGATGACTGGAACAAAAAGCAGCACACCGGGTCCGGCCTGCGGCGGCGGGTGAAGGAATCGCGCATCACAGTGCCGGAGGCGGAACAGGCGACGTTGAAGTTCATCAAAAAACATTGTCCGCCCCATGCGGCGCCTTTATGCGGCAATTCCATCAGCCACGACAGAAAATTTCTTGCCAAATACATGAAGACCCTGCACGATTACCTGCATTACCGCAACATCGACGTTACATCCATCAAGGAGTTGATCGGCCGCTGGTATCCGAATGGGGCGAAACTGCCCAAAAAAAGCGATTTGCACCTGGCGTTAACGGATGTTCGGGAATCGATCGAAGAGTTGAAGTTTTATCGCAAACATTACTTTATTGCCGACAACCACCACCCCTAAACTGCCGTAGCGTGGAGTTTTTTGCATGAAAAAAGGCGCCATACTGACAGCCGGTTTTTTGGCCTTCGTCGTTTATATTTCCTACTCGCTGATGACAAGCGGCAAGTACGAGTGCAACGTCTGCATTGTGTACAACGACAAGGAAGTGTGCCAAAAGGTCACCGGCATGGAAAAACAGGAAACGATCATGATGGGGGTCAGCACCGCCTGTGGAGGCGCGGCCAACGGCAGGACGGAAAATATCGAGTGCAGCAACACCCCGCCCGTAAAAGTCGTCTGCAAGAACTTGTGACGGGGCGGTTTCGTTCTATTGTTCTTCTCCGCAGACGAGTTGGTGCAGCTCGCGGTATTTCTCCGCCACCTGGCCCAGGTCAAAGCGAAACCGGTCCTTGTCCAGCTTTTCATGCGTCTCCCGGTTCCACAGCCGGCACGCATCGGGGCTGATTTCGTCGCCCAGCAACAGCCGGCCCTGATGGCGGCCGAATTCCAGCTTGAAATCCACAAGAAGAATGTTGCGGGCCTGGAAAAATTCGATCATCAATGCGTTGATCTTGAATCCCAATGATTTGATAACCTCTACGTCGTCCCGCGCCATCAATTCAAAGGCGGCGATATGGTCTTCGTTGATCATCGGGTCTCCCAGCTCATCATCCTTGTAATAAAATTCCAGGATGGGTTGTTTCAGGGACGTTCCCTCGGGCACCCCCATGCGCTTGCACAAACTGCCCGCGGCTATGTTGCGGAGGACAACCTCCACGGGAACCATGTCAAGTTTTTTGACCAGCATCTCCCGGTCGCTCAGCGATTGCACAAAATGGGTTGGAATGCCCCGGTCCTCCAGGTATTGAAAAATCCGGCAGGAGACTTGGTTGTTGATGACTCCCTTATCCGCGATGGTGCCTTTCTTGATGCCGTTAAACGCGGAGGCGTCATCCTTGAAGTACTGAATGACCCGGCCGGGGTCCTGGGTGGTGTAAAGTATCTTGGCCTTGCCTTCGTAAATTTTCTCCAATGCTTTCATACAAACTCCGCGCTTCCGGGTTTACCCGAACACTCTTTTGAACAGGTAATCGACGTTTTTGAGGTGGTTGCGCAAATCAAAAGCCGCGTTCAATTCGCGGACCGACAAGTGCCGTTTGATGTCCCGGTCCTTTTTCAGCCGGGCGAGAAAGCTGCCGCCCTTTTTCCATGTGGCCATGGCGTTTCTCTGAACCATACGGTAGGCGTCTTCGCGTGAGATGCCCTGGCGCGTGAGTGCGAGAAGCACGTTTTGGGAAAAAATCAGGCCGCCGGTTTTTTCCATGTTCCGGCGCATGTTTTCAGGATACACGATCAGTTGGTCGATCAGGCCGGTCATTTTCGTCAACATGTAATGCACCAGGATGGTGCTGTCCGGGCCGATGACCCGTTCGACGGAGGAATGGCTGATGTCGCGTTCGTGCCAAAGCGCCATGTTTTCCAGAGCGGCGCCGGCGTTGGCGCGCACCACCCGGGCCAGCCCGCACATCTGCTCGGAGACCACGGGGTTTCTTTTATGCGGCATGGCGGAGGAGCCTTTTTGTCCGGCGGCAAAGAACTCTTCCGCTTCCAGAACCTCGGTGCGTTGCAAGTGGCGGATTTCCAGCGCAAATTTTTCCAGGGAGCCGGCGATGACGGCAAGCGTGGCGAAGTATTCGGCATGGCGGTCCCGCTGGATCACCTGGTTGGAGATCGGCGCGGGTTTCAAGCCGAGTTTTTTGCAGACGTAAGTTTCGACTTCCGGCCCGATGTTGGCGAACGTTCCCACCGCGCCGGAGATTTGCCCGACGCCGATGGCGGTGCGGGCGCGTGTCATCCTTGCGATATTGCGTCCGGTTTCCGCGTACCAGTTAGCCAGCTTCAAGCCGAAGGTGATCGGCTCGCCGTGAATGCCGTGCGACCGGCCGATCATAACGGTGTTCTTGTGCCGCCGGGCCTGAGTTTCAAGAACCCGGCGGAATTGCCGCAGTTGCCGCAAAACCAGGTCGGCCGCCTGCTTCAATTGCACGGCGAAGGCGGTGTCCACCACGTCCGACGAGGTCAGCCCCTGATGAATGTAACGCGCCGCCTCGCCGACGTATTCCGCCACGCAGGTGGTGAAGGCGATGACGTCGTGGCGCGTTTCTTTTTCGATGGCGTCGATGCGGGCGACATCGAATTTCGCCTTTTGCCTGATCTGGGCGACGGCGGCCCGGGGAATCTTGCCTTGCGCCGCCAGGGCCTCGCAGGCATGGATTTCGATTTTCAACCAGATGGCGAATTTGCTTTCCGGCTCCCAGACCGCGGCCATCTCCGGAAGCGTGTAGCGGCTTATCAAGTTTCTTCTCCTTGCCGGTTTTCATGGGGTTGATGCGGCCGGAACGGTTCTATACAATGGAAACGTCCGGCAAGGGGCATATTAAACAGAAACCTCGATTAAATCAATTGACGAAATGAAAACACCCGAGATCGTGCGCGTGTGCTTTGTCTGCCTCGGCAATATCTGCCGGTCGCCGCTGGCGCACGGCGTATTTGAAGACTTGGTGGCCCGGCAGGGGTTGGCGGAAAAAATTCTCACCGATTCCGCCGGAACGGGGGCCTGGCACGTCGGTGAGCCGGCCGATTCCCGGATGAGCGCCACGGCCATGAAGAAGGGCATCATCCTCAAGTCCCGGGCGCGCCAGTTCATGCCCGGCGATTTCAAGCGATTCGATCTGGTTCTCGCCATGGACCGGGTCAACCTGGACGGTTTGAAAGCGCTCTGCTCCACCGCCGAGGCCGGCGAAAAATTGAAACTCTTCCGCTCATTCGATCCGGATCAGGGGAGCGGGCAGGATGTCCCCGATCCCTATTACGGCGGCAACACCGGGTTCGATACGGTGTTTCACATCGTCAACCGCACCTGCCCCAACATTCTCGAATACGTGAAAAAGCAGTTTTCCCTGTAACCGTGAAAGCCGAAATCCAGACGCTGCTTTCGCAATCTCTTGCCGAACCCATCCGGATTTTAGGGAGCGCCGCCAGCGGCGGCGGCTGCATCAACCGGACGGAGATTCTTTCCCTGTCCAACGGCCGCAAGGTTTTTTTAAAATCGCATTCCCGTCCGCCGCAGGATTTTTTTCGCCGCGAAGCCGAGGGGCTGGAGCTGTTGCGCCGCGCCGCCGGCGCGCCCCGCGTTCCCGCCGTGCTGGCCTTGCAGTCCGCCGCCAACCCGGGTTTTATCGTGCTGGAATACCTGGCGGAAGAGCCGCCGGCGCCGGACTTCTATGCGAATTTCGGCCGCGCCCTGGCGGCGCTGCACCGCAAAACGCAGAACCGGTACGGTCTTGACCGGGACAATTTCATTGGCAAAACCCCGCAAAAAAACACGCCGGAAACAGACCCGATCGTCTTTTTCCGGGAGCACCGCATCCGCTTTCAACAGGCGCTGGCCAGAAATTCCGGGTTGCTGCCCGCCGGAGTGGACCGGAAACTCGACAAACTTTGCGAACGACTGGAGCATGTACTCGACGTCACCGGCGAGCGCCCGGCGCTTCTGCATGGCGATTTATGGTCGGGGAATTATTTTGCCGGGACGGGGCAAGCGCCCTGTATTTTCGATCCTGCCGCCCACTTCGGCCTGCGGGAAGCCGATTTGGCCATGACGGAGTTGTTCGGCAGGCTGCCGCAAAGTTTTTACGATGCGTATTGTGAAGCTTTTCCCTTGAACCCCGGCTATGGCGCACGGAAGGACCTGTTTAACCTTTACCATCTCTTGAACCACTTGAACCTGTTTGGCGGTTCCTACCTGGCCTCGGTGGAAAGCGTCGTCGACCGGTTCGTTTGACCGGCAGATGAAAAAAAGGGACGCCCGGGGGAGACGTCCCTTTCAAACGAGGAGAAAAACTTAACTGCTGTTAAATGTTGCGATGCCGCATTTTTCAAAAGGGTTCATTTATTTTTAAATGGCCATTATTTTTTTCACAAGGGAGCGTATTGCCGGAGGTTTCAAACTCCCTGGGCGGCGGGTGAAGAATCGTCGGCTGCTGGCTTTGCCGCCCGCACCGAGCGAAAAACTTTTCTCGGCGGCGGCGCGAGCCTGTCCAGCAAGGCCATCAAATGTCCGGCGGCTTCGGGTAGTCCTTGCCGCCGGGAATCCAGGCTGGCGCCGCGCAAAGCGCGGGAGCTGTAAAATTTGCTGTCGGCCTGCTTGTCGGCCGCCAGGGATGGCGCGTCGAACGTCAGCCCGGCATAGGCGCCTTCCACCTGGACATAGGCGTAGATGTCATTCGCCAGTTGCAGTTTCGGCACATTCAACTGGCCCGTGGCGCCGCGCGGGCCGAGGGCTATTTTTGGGCCGTTCGGCCGATTGAAGGCGGTGTTGAGCAAGCGTGCGGCGCCTTGTGGGGTGATGGCCAGCAGCGTGAGTTTGGCCGTATGAGCGTTCGCGGGCAGTCCCCAGCCGGCGGCGGCGGTTTTGACGAACATCGGGTGGCCCCACTTTCCGGTTTTCGGCGAACGCATCATGGCGATGCCTCTGGCCTTGCCGCGCCTTGCGCCCGCCGGGGCTTGCGCCAGGCTGGGGATCACGACGATGGCTTTTGCATGGATTCGCAATTTAAAGGGAATTCCCGGCCGCGAGCGGGCGGTCATGTTTTTCAGGACTTTTTCCGCACCGCGCAACAGTCTCGCTTCCTCCGGAGCAACGGGCTGCCGGGTGCGCGGCAACCCGGCGCGGGCTTCGCCGCCGGTATTTGCAAAACCCGGCGATTGCCGCGCACCCGGCAGGCGCTCCGGCGCCGCGGCACAGGAAACCAGCCAGACCAATAGCGCCAAAGCCGTGGACAAGCGTTTCATGATCGACGGTGTTTGCAAAGGCATGAGGCTAATATAAATCTCCTCCGAACCCATTACAAGAAGAGCTTTGCCGGTATTTTCGCTGAAATGAGGCCGCATTCAGCGGCTGACGATGTTGAGTTGTTCGCCGACCTTGCGGAAGGCGGCCACGGCGCGGTCCAAATCCTCGCGCTCGTGGGCGGCGGAAATCTGGATGCGGATGCGCGCCTGGTTTTGCGGCACCACGGGGTGGCTGAAACCGATAACGTAAATCCCTTCCTGCAGCAACGCGCCGGCCATGTCGTGCGCCAGACGCGCCTCGCCCAGCATGATGGGAATGATGGGATGATCGCCGGGCCGGATGTTGAATCCGGCTTGACGGATCTTTTCCCGGAAGTAACCGACGTTGCGTTGCAGTTGTTGAATCAGTTCCGGGGATTGCGTGATCAAATCGATAGCGGTCAGCGTGGTGGCGGCGATCACAGGGGACAGGGAGTTGGAAAACAGGTAGGGGCGCGACCGCTGGCGCAGGTAGTCGATAATTTCTCTTTTGCCGGAGACAAAGCCGCCGGAGGCGCCGCCGAGCGCCTTGCCGAACGTGGAAGTGATGAGATCGACCCGGCCCATGACGCCGCGGTACTCGATGCTGCCGCGGCCGGTGGGGCCGAAAAATCCCGTGGCGTGGGAGTCGTCCACCATCACCAGGGCGCCGTGTTTTTCCGCCAGGGCGCAGATGCCGGCAAGGTCCGCCACGTCGCCGTCCATGCTGAATACGCCGTCGGTGGCGATCAGGCGAAATCGCGCCGGTTTTTTCAACTGCGCCTCCAGGTGATCCATGTCCGCGTGCCGGAAACGCCGCCGCTCGGCCTTGCACAACCGGATGCCGTCGATGATGCTGGCGTGATTCAACTTGTCGCTGATGACGGCATCTTTTTCGGTCAACAGGGCCTCGAACAAACCGGCGTTGGCGTCAAAACAGGATGAGTAGAGAATCGTGTCCCCGGTTTGCAGAAATCCGGAAATTTTTTGCTCAAGCTGTTTGTGCACCTCCTGGGTTCCGCAAATGAAGCGCACCGACGCCATGCCGTAGCCGAACCGCTCCAGAGCGTCTTTTGCGGCGCGCAGGATTGCCGGATGGTTGGCGAGGCCAAGGTAATTATTGGCGCAGAAGTTGATGACTTCGCCGCCGGGAACCTTGATGTGGGCCTGTTGCGGCGATTGCAGGATGCGCTCGTCCTTGTACAGCCCCGCCCGGCGGATTTGCTCCAGTTCCGACCGAATGGTATCGAGGAAAGGGTTTGCCACGGCGGATCGCCTCAAAAAGGTTTTCTAATATTGCAAAATGATTTTCGGGTGGTTGCGGATGGCCTGCTCGAATTTTTCCCTTTCAAACTCCCGGAAAGGAAAAATGGTTCCATGGCCCCGATTCAGAATCACCTCATAAATTTTGTCTTGCAGGTTATGGCCCCGGGATTGCAGTAAATTGCTCAAGGTATACCAGGTTTGAAACACTTTTCTGCCGACGACGCTGTGCAGGGTTTTTCCGTACATGATGATTTGCTGGAAATCGGTGATGGTGTAGTCGCCGGCGGAAATGCCGAAGAGGATGACGTCGCCGCCGGCGCGCGTGGCGGCGATGGCGGTGTTCAACGCCTGGTTGCTGCCGGACATTTCCATGGCCAGATCGACGCCTTCGCCGAAGCAGCTTTGTTTGATGCGCTCGACGGTTTCGCGGTCGGGGTTGCAGCTGGCGTTTGCGGACTCCGCGGCGCGCAGGGTCAAGTCCACGTCCAGTTTTTGCGCCAGTTCCAGGTTGGCGGGGTTGGGGTCGACGCCGACGATGAAGGCGGCGCCCATGGCGCGCGCCACCAGAACGGTCAACAAGCCGATGGTGCCGCAGCCGAACACGGCGACGGTTTTGCCGCGCAGGTCCACCCGCGAGCAGGCATGAACGGCGTTGCCCAGCGGTTCTTGTATCGCCGCCACTTCCGGGCGGATGCGCCCGGTATCGGTTCTCCAAAGCTCCCGGGCGGGCAGTTTCACGTACTCCGCGAAGCAGCCGTCGGTGGAGATGCCGATGATCAGATGGTTGGCGCAGACGTGGGCGTCGCCGATGCGGCACTGGTGGCAACGGCCGCAAAAAATGTGCAACTCGGCGGAAACCATGTCGCCGGGCCGCCACTTGTAAGCCTTTGCGGCCGTCGAACCGGCATCGACAATCTCTCCCAAAAGCTCGTGTCCGCAAATGCGGTGCGGTTGATTGTTTGCCTCCAGCGAGTCGAAGATCATGTCCTTGAAGGCGTGGCGAAACCAGATGCCCTTGTCCGATCCGCAAAAGCCCGTGAAGCGGGGCTTGACGATCACTTTGTCGGCATCTTCCGGGTGTTCGGATTCGTTCAGCCGCGGCCGGCTCACCCGGGTCAGGGTCAACCCCGTCGTGCGCTCCCAGTCTTCCCGCTTGATGTCCAGAACCAAGGCTTTCACAAGGCGCATTCCCTACCGGTTGGTGTGCAGCCAGTATAAACCAAAACGCGCCGTCCCCGGTACTTTTCCCGAACCGCGCCGCGATGATTATTTTGCGGCGGCAAGGGAACTGCGTCCGCAACCGCTTGCGCGGATCAGTTGGGGAGGCTCCGCCTCTGGTCCGCGCAAGCGGTCATTCCATCATTTGAAAGGACCGGGCGTAGTAGAAGGAAATAAAATCCTTGATGGAAATCATGCCGACGATTTTATCCTCCTCGGTGACGGCGAGATGGCGGATTTTGTGTTTGCGCATGAACTCGTCTGCCTCCTCCACGGGCAGGTAGCGGTCCATGGAATAGATGGGGCGGCTCATGACCGTCGAGACCAGGGTGGTTTCGGGATTCAATCCGCCGCCGATCACCCGGTGGCTCAAATCCGATTCGCTGACGATGCCCACATACTCGCCGAATTCCTTGACCAGAAGCGAGCCGACGTGCTGGGCGTGCATGTATTGCGCCGCTTCCTGGACGGTTGCCTCGGACTCTATGCTCAGTACGGGCGAACTCATGTAATGGCCGACTTCCTGCATGGTGTCATCCATTGTCCACCTCCCGATAAAAAAGTGGATCGTTGAAGGGCCGGTTTGCCTAAGCCCATTTTTTGCCGCGGTCATTGAACCGGGACATTTCCTCATACTTAATATGGGTTTCCGGCGGGTGGTCCGCCAATTTTTTTAGCGACGCGGGGGAGTGGTTTTTCGGCCGCCGGTTTGCGGCTGCGGGAGTTTTCGGGAAGCGTTTTTCATTCGCCCAGGCGCTTGCCGGGCAGAAGATAATTTTGTACGTAATCGGCGACGCCTGCCTCCAGCGACAGGCAAGGCTTGCCGTACCCGGCGCGGCGGATTTTGTCCATTTCGGCGCAGGTGTGATATTGATATTGCGGCCGGATGGACTCCGGCATTTCGATGTATTCGATCCGGGTTTAGCGGCCCTGGGCGGCGAACAGGGCCTGCGCCAACTCGTTCCAACTGCGGGCGGCGCCGGCGCCGACGTTGAATAGTCCACCCGGGCCGGGGTGGTCGGCAAAAAACAGGGTCATGGCCACGGCGTCCTTGATATAGATGAAATCCCGCACCTGGCCGCCGTCCGGGTATTCGGGTTTGTAGGATTTGAACAGGCGCACCTTGCCGGTCTCGCGGATCTGGAAAAACCCCTTGCGAACCAGGCTCTGCATATCTTCTTTGTGGTACTCGTTGGGGCCGTAAACGTTGAAATATTTCAAGCCGACGATTCGGCGCAGGATATCTTGCTGTTGCGCCCACAGATCGAACATCTGCTTGCTTTTGCCGTAGGGATTGAGCGGCTTGAGGGTTTCGAGCCGCGATTCGTCGTCGGCGTAGCCGAGGCTGCCGTCGCCGTAGGTGGCGGCGCTGGAGGCATAAATGAACCGGACGCCGTTCTCCAGCGCATAGGCGGCGAGGTCGCGGGTGTATTCGAAATTGTTTTTTCGCAGGAAGGCTTCGTCGGTTTCCGTGGTGGACGAACAGGCTCCCATGTGAAACAGGGTTTCCACATCGGGCAGGGAACGGTTCAAAACATTCTTGAGGAATTGTTCTTTCGAGAGCAGTTCCCGGAATTTGAGGGGCGCCAGGTTTTTTTCTTTTTCCGGGTGGTCCACCTGGTCCACCAGCAGAATGTCGGCGATGCCGCGGGCGTTGAGTTCGGCGGTCAGGGCGCTGCCGATAAAACCCGCGCCGCCGGTTACGACAATCATTCGTTTGCCCTCAGTCGGTTCATCCTGTGCCTGGCGGGCGGCGGTCAGTCAAAGTCGTAGGCGACTTGTTGCCTGGCCCAACCCAGAAACCCGTCCTTGGCGGGGTTGCCGGTAAAGGGGTCGGAGTCCTTGACCCACGTTTCCGGGCGGTCCCAGTTGTCGTTATAGTGATAGAGATACATTTTGGCGCGAATTTCCGGCGCCAGGGTCATCAATTCGCTATAAGAGGCGTGCACGCCGCCGACAAACATTTGCACGTCGTGGAACATGACCTCCGCCTCCTGGGAAAACCGTTCGGGATACTCGGCGTCGAACATGGTGTCGCCGGAAATCCATACGCGGCGGTTGATGAAGACGCCGCTGCACCATTGCGATTCGTCTATGTTGACGGCGGTGTCCGGAAAATGCCGGGTGCGCATGATCATGATTTCTATGGGGCCGTGTTTGTAAACCCAGAATTTCCGTCCCTTGACCTGGACGGGGTCGGGGCGCAGGATGTCGAAGAAATCGTTGATTTGCAGGGACCGCCCCTGGTTGGCCTCGCAAAACTCCGCGCCGCCGGACAGGCTCTTGGTCCACAGCAGGTCCTGATAATCGCGCAGGATAATCATCTGCGGCTTGCCGTTATTGTCCGGCATGTACCGGTTGGTCAGGGCGACTTCCTCCAAGCCGCCGATGTGGTCGGCGTGGCTGTGGGTGGGCAGGTAACACCGCACCCGGAGAACGTTCAATCCCAGATCGTTCAGCGCCAGAGGCCCCTGCGTGCCGCAGTCCACCAGAAGATGATGATCGCCCTGGATAATGAGCATGTTGGACTGGCGGTTGCGCTTGGCAAACGCGGACCCGACGCCAATGAAAACGATGCGTAAACGGCCATCCTCGGTGGTCAGGGGCAGAGGCTCGCCGTTTTTCGGGATTTCGTTTATTTCCATAATGGATGACTCCTTTTTTTGTGGGTCATTTTAACCGGGAATGAAAATGGAAGAAAGCTTGCGGGAAACCTGTTTCAGATTCGGAGTGGATTTTACCGGAACAGACTAAAACAGCTGGCTGCCAAAGTCAATCGGCGTTCGGTAGTTGGAATTTTTGTTCTAAGGCTTACCGAATGTCGAGCAAAGTCCAGATGCCGACGGCAACAAATCCGACGCCGGCCAGCCACCTGATTTTCTCCGGCGAGATGAACCCGGCCAGGGAGGTGCCGAACACGACCGCCAGCAGGCTGCTGAGGACCAGGGCGAGGGAGGCGGCGCCGAATATACCCGCCCGGCTCAATTTGTCGTCCGCGGCAAACAGCAGTGTCGCCACTTGCGTCTTGTCGCCCAATTCGGCCAGAAAAACCGTAACAAACACGATCCAAAGCTCTTTCATCGTTTCCTCCAAGTCGTTAAAGCGGAATTCTTTTGGCAATGCTTTTAATCGAATATACGTTATAATCCAGGATTTCAACCGGTAATTAACGGCACACGACGAGCTTTGAGATGAAATACTTGGTGATTATCGGCGGCGGCTTGACCGACCAGCCGATCGCGCACAAAGATAATAAAACCGTTTTGCAAATGGCCGAGACGCCAAACTTGGACCGCCTGGCGGCGGCAGGCCGGACGGGCTGCGTGCAAACCATCCCGGAAACCTGCGCTCCCGGCAACGCGGTCTCGCTGCTCTCCCTGCTGGGCTACGACCCGGAAACGTATTCCGCCGGCGCCGGCGAGTTTGTGGCCGCCGGGCTTGGGATTACCCCGCAAGAGGATGAAATTTCCTTATGTTGCGATTTCGTTACGCTCCAGTCAGGCCACAACGATATGGTCATGAAGGATTACACGGCGGGGCAAATTTCCAATGAAGACGCGGCGCTATTGCTGGATGCGTTGCGCGGGCAAATCGCCGATGCGAACGTTGCCTTTCATCCGGCCCGGGGTTACCGCAACGTTCTGACCCTCAAAAGTCCGCCGCTCAAAAACGGGTTGACGCCCCCCGACGAGTTGATCGGCGAGGGGATCCGGCAGTACATGCCGAGTAGTGCGCCGGACCTGGTTTCCATCATAAGCCAGGCGCAGATCATTCTGCACAACCATTCCTACAATAAAATACGCAAGCGGGTGGGCCGGGACGCGGTGAACAGTATCTGGTTGTCGGGGAACGGGCCGCGGCCGGCGTTGCCGGCTTTTTCCGGGCGCCGGGGGCTGAGCGGGACGGTGGTCACGGCCTCGCCGCTTTTCCGGGGCATGGGCCAATGCGCCGGTTTGCAGCCGGTGACCGTGGCCGGGGCAACGGGATTCATGGACACCGATTACCGCGGCAAGGTCGATGCCGCCTTGAACGTCCTTGAAAACCGGGACCTCGCTTACCTGCACGTGTCGGCTCCGGAAATGGTTTCCATGCAGGGGCAAGTGGACTCCAAGGTGCTGGCGGTGGAGGATTTCGACCGGCAGGTGGTGGGCGAAATTCTGCAAGCGCTGGCAAGCCGCAAAGATGTTAAGATGTTGTTGGCGGTCAACCATATGTGTTCGGCGAATCTTATGAAGTATACCCGGGACCCCGTGCCCTTTGTGGTGTTTCCCGCTGCCGGAGGCGCCGGTTCCGTCCGCCGGTTCGACGAGGAAAGCATCGCGGCCGGCGGCGAGAATTTTGCGACCGGACCGGCGTTGATGGACGCTTTTTTCAAGGGAGAGCTGTGATGCCGGGCCTGGTGGTGCAAAAATTCGGCGGCACCTCGCTGGCCGACATTCAAAAAATAAAGGCCGTGGCCGCCAAGGTTGCGGCCAGCCGGCGGTTGGGACAGGACGTCGTGGTGGTGGTTTCCGCCATGTCCGGCGAAACCAACAAATTGCTGGGCATGGCTCACAAGATTTCCAAAACTCCCAGCCAACGTGAGATCGATTTGCTGTTGTCCTCGGGCGAGCGGATTTCCTGCGCTCTGCTGACCCTGGCGTTGCACGCCATTGGTTGTCCGGCGGTTTCCCTCACCGGGCGGCAAATGGGGATGCTGACCGATAGCGCGCACACGCGCGCGCGCATCAAGCAAATCAACAGCGGACGCGCCAAAAACCTGCTGCAGGAAAACCATGTGGTCGTTGTCGCCGGGTTTCAGGGAGTCAACGAGCAGGGCGACGTGACGACGCTGGGCCGTGGCGGCTCGGACACCACGGCGGTTGCGCTGGCCGTGGCCCTGGAAGCCCGCCAGTGTGAAATTTACACGGATGTCGATGGGGTGTACACCGCCGACCCGCGCATCGTTGCCGATGCCCGGAAACTGTCCGCGGTGTCCTACGACGAAATGCTGGAAATGGCCAGCCTGGGCGCCAAGGTGGTGCAAATCCGCGCCGTGGAATTTGCCAGAAATTTCAATATGCCGCTGGTCGTGAGGTCGTCCTTCAATGAAGGGGACGAAGGCACGCTGATCGGCAGGGAGGACCCGAGAATGGAACAACCGGTCGTTTCCGGAGTCATGTACGACAAAAATCAATCGAAGATCACCATCCGCGGCGTGCCGGACCAGCCGGGCATCGCCGCGAAAATTTTCGGCCCGCTGGCGGAAAATTCCCTGTCCCTGGACATGATCATTCAAAATATGAGCGCCGACGGGCTGACCGATATTTCCTTCACTCTGCCGACTGCCGAAATGGCGCAAGCCGCCGAGGTGGTGCAAAAGACGGCGCGGAAGATCAAGGCCCGGGAGGTTTCCTTCGATTCCGATATCAGCAAAATTTCCATCGTCGGCGCGGGGATGCGCAGCCACTCCGGTGTCGCCGCGAAAATGTTTCAAATGCTTTCCCGGGAAAATATCAATATCATGATGATCAGCACCTCGGAAATTCGCATCTCTTGCCTCATCGACAGCAAATACACCGAACTGGCGGTGCGCGGTCTGCATCGGGAGTTTGGCCTGGAGTCGGAGGCGTCCGCCGAATCCTCATCCGCTCCGCAACCCAAAACGGAAACCGCCTGATCATGCGAACCATCACGATTTACGATACGACGTTGCGGGACGGCGCCCAGTCCGAGGAGGTGTCTTTTACGGTTGAGGATAAAATCCGCATCGCCCACAAACTCGATGAGCTGGGGGTTCACTACATTGAGGGCGGCTGGCCGGGGTCTAACCCGCGGGACATCGAATTTTTCGGCAAGGTCAAGCACGTCAAGTTTCGCCAGGCTAAAATGGTGGCCTTTGGCAGTACGCGGCTGGTGAAGAAAAAAGTGGAGGACGACCCCAACCTCGCCGACCTGCTCCGGGCGGAAACGCAAGTGGTGACCATTTTCGGCAAGTCCTGGGAACTGCACGTCCGGGAAGCCTTGAACACCAGCCTGGATGAGAATTTGAACATGGTCAACGAGACCATCGGGTTTCTCAAAAAGCACGGGCGGGAGGTGATGTTCGACGCGGAACATTTCTTCGACGGCTACAAAAGCAATCCCGGCTACGCCATGAAGGTGCTGCGGGAGGCCGAAGCGGCGGGAGCCGACTGGATTGTCCTGTGCGACACCAACGGCGGGTCGCTGCCGCCGGAAATCCAGTCCATTTTTGAAGCGGTTAAAAAATCCGTTAAAACCCGGCTGGGCATCCATACCCACAACGATTCGGAACTGGGGGTGGCGAATGCCCTTGCCGCCGTGGCCGCCGGGGCACAGCAAGTGCAGGGCACCATCAATGGCATGGGCGAGCGCTGCGGCAACGCCAACCTCATCTCCATGATTGCCAACATCAAACTCAAGATGAAACTCGACTGCATCTCCGACGAGCAAATGAAACTTCTGCAAGAGGTCTCGGCATTCATCGATGAACTGATCAACCGGGCGCATTGGAGCCACCAGCCTTATGTCGGCAAAAGCGCCTTCGCCCATAAGGGCGGCATCCATGTCAACGCCGTCCGGAAACACCGGGCGACCTACGAGCATATCGACCCGGAATCCGTCGGCAACCACACCCGGATTCTGGTCTCCGACCTGTCCGGCAAAAGCAATATCCAGCACAAAGCCCGGGAGTATGGGGTGGACCTCGACGGCCAGGACAGCAAGATCAAAAAAATTCTCACCGATCTGAAAGAGTCGGAGAACCTGGGTTTTCAGTATGAGGGCGCGGAGGGTTCCTTTGAACTGCTCATGCGCGACGCGCTGGGGCAAAAGGAGTTGTTCTTCGATTTCATCGGCTTCCGGGTGATCGTCGAAAAACGGCGCGAGGACGAAAAGCCCATTTCCGAGGCGACGGTGAAAATCAAGGTCAACGGTGTCCAGGCGGTAACGGCCGCCGAGGGTTCCGGTCCGGTCAACGCGCTGGACCAGGCGATCCGCAAGGCGTTAATCAAGTTTTATCCGGAACTGAAGGAAATGAGTTTGCTGGACTACAAGGTGAGAATCCTTGAAGGAAAAAAGGGCACGGAAGCGAAAACCCGGGTGCTGATCGAGTCGGGCGATCATCATTCCAAGTGGGGCACGGTCGGGGTCTCGGAAAACATCATCGAAGCCAGTTGGCAGGCGTTGATGGACAGCATCCAGTACAAGCTCAGCGGCCTTGCGGACAAGAAAAAACCCTGACGCCTCGGTTTGCGGCGTTTGTCTGCGCGGTCGGGATCGTTGCCATCATCGTTGTTTGCCGCCGAGAAAGAGAAAGGCGCTGCCTGAATCGTTCGCGCCGCGGTTGTCGCTGCCGGGCGCGCCGACGATGATATCCGCCTTGCCGTCGCCGTTGATGTCTCCCACCGAGGCGACGGTGGTGCCGAAGTTGTCGCCGCCGTTGAGTCCTTTCAGGATAACGTCCGCATCCGCATCGGCCCGCCGGGTTCCGGCGGCGTTGCCGAAGAAGACGAAAGCGCCGCCGGAGTCTTCTTCGTCGTTGTTGTCGTCACCGGAAGCGCCGACGATGACGTCGGTTTTGCCGTCGCCGTTGAAGTCCCCCGCCGTGGCGACGGAAGCGCCAAAGCCGTCGTCCTCGCTTTGCCCGTTGAGAATGACATCGGCGTCTGCATCGGCCCGCCGGGTTCCGGTTGCATCGCCGAAGAAGATGAAGGCGCTGCCGGAATCGTCCTCGTCGTTGTTGTCGTCAAAGGGTGCGCCGACGATGACGTCGGTTTTGCCGTCGCCGTTGAAGTCCCCCGCCGAGGCAACCGAGGAGCCTAACTGGTCGTCACCGCTTTGTCCATTGAGAATGATGTCTGCGTCCGCGTCGGCCCGCCGTGCTCCGGTGACGCCGCCAAAGAAGACGAAGGCGCTGCCGGAATCGATTTCGCCGTTGTTGTCGTCAAAGGGCGCACCAACGATGACGTCGGCCTTGGCGTCGCCGTTGACATTCCCCGCCGGGGCGACGGAAAATCCGAAGTTATCGCCGGCGCTTTGACCGTTGAGAATGACATCGGCATCGGCATCGACGCGGTGGGTTCCGGTGATGCCGCCAAAGAAGATGAAGGCGCTGCCGGAGGCGCTTTCGCCGTTGTTGTCGTCAAAGGGGGCGCCGCCGATGATGTCCGCCTTGCCGTCGCCGTTGAAGTCGCCCGCCGAGGCGACGGAATAGCCGAAATTGTCGCCGGCGCTTTGGCCTTCGATGATGACGTCCGCGTCCGCATCGGCCCGCCGGACCCCGGTCACGCCGCCGAAAAAGATGAAGGCGCTGCCGGAATCGACTTCGACGTTGTTGTCGTCAAAGGGGGCGCCGACGATGACGTCGGTTTTGCCGTCGCCGTTGAAGTCGCCCGCCGAGGCAACGGAAAAGCCAAAGTTGTCACCGGCGCTTTGGCCTTCCAGAATAACGTCCGCCGCGCCTGTGCGGGCTTCGGCGCCGTTGAAGAAAATAAAAACGCTGCCGGACGCGCTTTTGCCGTTGTTGTCGTCAAAAGGTGCGCTGATGACGATGTCAGGTTTGCCGTCGCCGTTGAAGTCTCCCGCCGCGGCGACGGAGTAGCCGAAATTGTCGGCTGCGCCTTGTCCGTTGAGGCTAATGTCGGCGCGACGCGGCGGGGCCGCTTGTGACGTGGAGACGCGAGTCGTCTGTTGCGCGACGGTTAGCGCCAACCCGCCACCCGCCGGCGCTTGCGGCAGGCGCTTGTTTCTGCCGGCAAAAAACTTTCGGATGCGCTCCTGCGTATGCGGTTCGGCGATCGCGGCCAAATCCTGGGCGGCATGTTGCCTGGGCATTATGGAGGTGTTCGCAAAAGACGGGCTATCCGCCAAGCCCGGCGCCAAGAGGCTTAAAAACCCCACGGCAAGAGCCGGGGCCTGTTTGAAAAAACACGGGTGAAGCCTTTGCAAGCGCGTATACCTTGAACAGAACAACCGCCGCAATTGATCGTTGAGCATGACTAAAAATTTAGCACGTTGTTGCGGAATGTCAATTTTTTAAAGGCGCCCTTCGGTGCCGCGGTTATCAGCTTAACTTGCTGGTGAGCAGGTTATACAGCCAGGCGAAAATTCCGCCAAAAACAAATCCGTCCGCGAATCCCCAAATCAGGCCCATGCCGCTGCCGACCGGGCTGATGTTGTAACCGGGATAAATTCTGCCGATTAAAGTGGGGTCCCCGCTGGCGCCCTCAAGAAAAATAATCCACCACGTCAACAAAAAGAGTCCAACTCCCCACCAAATCCCAAAGGTGAGCGCATATGCCTTGACATTAAATTTCATGACTGTCTCCTTATAAAAGTGCGAAAGATTCTTGATACTACCCCCTTTAAATCCACCGCTTGATCGTTCGCCAGTAGCAATTCAGGGCCGGGCTGAGGACATGGGTCAGCAGGGGATTTTTCATGCCGCTGACTTGCAGTTCGCCTTGATAGAGGCGGACAATTTCGCTGTCGTCCACTTTGCGGCGGGATTGTATCTCGCGGCGTTTTTTGCGGATGCGCGGCAAGAGGGCGAGGATTTCAAAATAACTTTTCACTTTTTGCGCAAACCAGCCGTGCATGAGGGCGTGCGCCAGTTGCGCGGCCTCGACCAGCGCCAGCGCCGGCGCGGCCAGCAGCAGGGTCTTGCATTCCAGGTTTTTCAACAGCAGGTGGAGCCGGTTTTTCTCGGACGAATAGTATTTAAAATTGCCCTTGTGGAAATGGTAGTGATGATAAATCACCGCCGCCGGGGCGGTCATGATCTTCCATCCGGCCAGGCGGATCCGCCATGACAGGTCGTGGTCTTCGTGGTAGAGGAACAGGTCTTCGTCGAAGCCGCCGACGGTTTCGTAGACTTGCCGCTTGAACATGAAAATCCCGCCGCACGCCGTTTCCAGGCTTTGCAGGGCGTCCGAATCCTTGCAGTCGATGAGGTGGGGATAACAAATTCCGGTATAGTTCACCTGCACGCCGAAGGAGTTGATGATGCTGCGTTTTTCGTAGTAGAGAATCTTCGGCACCACCGCGCCGGTTTGCGAGTCGGCATCGAGTGTCTCGGCGAGCCGGCGGATGCTGTCCGGCTGGAGGTACAGGTCGTTGTTGAGAAAAAGGAAATAGTCTCCGGCGGCGCGGGCCAGGCCGCGGTTGACGGCGGGGCCGAATCCCAGGTTGGCGTTGTTCTGCAGAAGCCGCACCTCCGGATAACGGCTGCGCGCCGCCTCCAGCGAGCCGTCCGTGGAGCCGTTGTCGCTGACAATGATTTGCAAGCCGGGATAGTCCTGCCGCGCCAGGGACTCGAGGCAGTCCAGCAAAACGTCCTTGCCGTTCCAGTTGACGATGATGGCGGAGACTTTTTTCATGTCAAAGGGCTTGGGCGGGCCTGGCGGGAGCCGGCAAGGTGCTCAGAGTTGAACATCCGAGGCGCAGCGAAACCCCATGTCCGCGTTGCGCCTGTCCGGCGGGTTGGTGATGCGGTTGGCGTGGCGCTGGTTATGGGCGCCGTTATACCAGGAGCCGCCGCGCATGACTTTTTGCCCGCCATCGTCGGTGGCGGTCCATTCCCAAACATTGCCGGCCATGTCGTAGAGTCCGTAGGCGTTCGGTTTGAATGACCCGACGGCGTGGTGTCCGTCCTTCCAGATTCCCAGGAAGGTGGTATAGCCCGGCATGGCCTGGTCTCCCCAAAAAAATTTGGTGGCCGCGCCCGCCCGGGCGGCTTTTTCCCATTCCCACTCCGTGGGCAAATGCTTGCCCCGCTTGTTGCAGTATTTCTGCGCTTCAAACCAGGTGACCGATTCGACGGGGCGGTCGGGTCCCTTCATGTTAGACGGGTTGTTTCCCATGATGGCTTGAAATTCCTTTTGCGTGACTTCGTATTGGTCCATGTAGAAGGCTTTCAGCGTCATTTTCTTTGGGGCGTCGACTTCCCCGGCCAGGAACGGTCCGGCGGGGATCAGGGCCATGTGCTCCGGGGGTTTTGGCGCGCCGGCAACGGGCGCCACGGCGATGATCAGCAAAAGCAGCGTAAAGACTGAGCATAGTAAGCCGGGCCGGACGGAATGGTTTTTCATGAGCGCTCCCATGTTATTCAAGAATTTTTTGATAAAAGGTGTCCGGGTCGGCGGGGTCGAACGGCTCGTCAACATACACCAGCAGCACCATGTCCTTGTCGCCGGTGTTTTTGATGGCGTGCACCACGCCGGGAGTGATCTTGACGGTCTTGGGATCGTTTTCTCCCATGACGACTTCTATCTCCTCGCCGCTGTCCAGGTCCTTGAGGAGGAGCAGGCCGGTGCCGGTGGGCACGCAGAACCATTCGATTTTCCGGTGATGATAGTGATTGCCGCGCACCTTGCCGGGGGGGGCGACGGAGACGAAGATTTGCCCGAACTTGTTTTCGCGGCTCAGGGCGTCGCCGCGCAGCACCTCAATGAGCCAGCCGCGCTCGTCGGATTTTTTTTTTAACTCGGTGATCTCGATGTCTTTCATGCGTCGGTTTTTTCCCGGGCGTGGGCAAGTGTCGTCTCGATTCCCTTGCGCAGGGAGGTGCGTATTTTCCAGCCGTATTGTTTCATGAAACGGGAGTTGTCACAACAATAAGAACTTTCGTCCGCGGCCGTTTCCGTGCGGTAGGCCACCTGCGTTTCCGGGAGGACCCGGCGGATGTTTTGCAGAACGGTCCGCAATGAGGTGATGCGCCCCGAGCCGACGTTGTAAACGGAAGATTTCCGCCGCGGGCCGGCGGTCAGCAGAAATGCCTGCACGACGTCGTCGATGTAGATGAAATCGCGTCCCTGCCTGCCGGTGCCGTTGACGGTGAGGGGCAGTCCATCCGCCGCCCGGCGGCAGAAGGTGGCGACCACCGAGTTGTAATTCGGACGGCACCCCGGTCCGTAAACGTTCGTCAACCGCAGGAGGATGTAATCCAGTCCGGACAGGCGGATCAGGTCCTCGGCGGTTTTTTTGCAAACGCCGTACAGGCTGGCGGGTTCCGCCGCGTGGGTTTCCGGCAGGGGCAGGGCTTTGCGCGGTGGTTTGTACACCTGGGCCGAAGAGGCGAAGATGACGCGCACGGGTTTGCCCGCGGCCTGCACCGCGCGAATCAGATTAAAGGTTCCCGTGATGTTGCCTTCGATGAGGTCTGCCTCGCCGCCGCGGTTGACGCCGCCCAGGTGGTAAATGATGTCTTTATCTTTAACGAACGGGGCAAGGTCCTGAACGGTGGGCGGATGGGCCGAACGGGGGCGGCAAAACGCGGCGGCCGCGACATCGGCCCGGTTTGCCAGGGCACGCAAGAGATGCGCGCCGATGAACCCGGAGGCTCCCGTTATGCCGACACGCATTTTTCCTGAAACCACGCGCGCATTTTGTCGATCCCGGTTTTCAGGTCGACTTGAGGCTCCCAGTCCAGCAAAGCCCGCGCCCTGGAATAATCACACACCAGCTTCTGGATTTCCGACTGGGGGTGATGATGCGGGACAAAACGGATGCGCGTTTCGTCCGGGCAAACCAGGCGGGCCAAGTCCCTGACGGCGATGTCTTTCCCCAGGCCGGCGTTGATGACCCGGCCCACGGCTTGCTCGCACCGCGATGCGCGGTAAAGAAATTCGACGCAGTCTTCGACGTACAGCAGGTCGCGGGTTTGCGTGCCGTCGCCATACACATTGAGGCATTCGCCGTTGAAGCTTTGTTTGACGAAAATGGAAACGACGCCGCCTTCGAGATTGTTTTTTTGAAACGGCCCGTAGGTGTTGAAGGGGCGGCAGGTCACCAGGGGCAGGCCGTAGCCGTGGTAATACGATTCCGCCAGCACCTCCGCCGCCAGTTTCGACCCGGCATAGGGGGACGCGGGTTTGAGGAGATGATTTTCGTCGATCGGCCCGCGGCTGTGGGCGACGTCATAGACCATGCAGGTGCCCATGAGCATGAGTTTGATTTTGTCCGGCCGGCAGGCTTCCAGGATGTTGTACGTTCCGCGGACGTTGACT
>Ga0114931_10001692_pt1 | contig 28040 bp, 28 predicted proteins | sample 2SBtaG_FD_89579 | JGI IMG/M metagenome (GOLD analysis project Ga0114931, IMG submission 89579) | Deep subsurface microbial communities from Kolumbo volcano to uncover new lineages of life (NeLLi) - 2SBTROV14_V59a metaG | ecosystem: Environmental > Aquatic > Marine > Volcanic | place: Kolumbo... | reverse complement strand
CTCAACCCTTATGAACATGGTGAATGCTATGTGACAGACGATGGGGCAGAAACAGATCTGGATCTGGGTCATTATGAGCGGTTCCTTAGTAGAACAACATCACAGTCCAATAACGTTACAACAGGTCGCATTTATCATAATGTGATTACTAAAGAGCGTGAGGGCGATTACCTGGGTAAAACTGTGCAAGTTGTTCCTCACATCACCGATGAAATAAAAAGAAACTTTTTTAAGCTTGGGGAAACCGGCAAGTATGATATTATCATTACTGAAATTGGCGGCTGCGTTGGCGATATTGAGTCTCTCCCATTTATAGAATCCGTTCGTCAGGCAAAATTAGAACTTGGACTCCATAATTTTGTATCCATTCACCTTACCCTTATTCCTTTTCTGGAAGCGGCGAAGGAACTCAAAACAAAGCCAACCCAGCATTCGGTCAAGCAATTGCAGGAAGAAGGGATCCAGCCTGATATTCTGGTTTGCCGGTCCTCCTATCCTCTACCCATTGAAATACGTAAAAAACTAGCCCTGTTTTGTAACGTTCAGCTCAATAGCGTAATTGAGGCCCTTGATGCGAAAACCATCTACGATGTACCCATCCTGATGGAAAAGGAAAATCTTGCTGATCGGGTATTGACCCTTTTAAAACTACCCAAGAATGAGCCAAAACTAGATGAATGGAAATCATTTCTGGGCCGGTTGAAAAATCCAACGGAGGACATTTCCATAGCTTTAGTCGGGAAATATGTGGAACTACCGGATGCTTATAAATCCATTGCTGAGTCATTTATTCATGCCGGTGCTGCCAATGAATGCAAGGTTAAGGTGAACTGGATATCTTCAGAAACCGTCACCCAACAAAACGTCGATGAGCTCATCAGCAACCAGGATGGCATCCTGGTGGCTCCGGGTTTTGGTGAAAGAGGTATTGAGGGCAAGATCATCGCCATCCAGTATGTTCGTGAACACCAAATTCCCTTTTTGGGGATATGTCTGGGAATGCAATGTGCTGTGACAGAATTTGCCCGCCATGTGCTCAAACTAAAAAATGCAGACTCAACAGAGATCAATCCCAAAGCAAAAGATCCTGTTATCGACCTGATGGATGATCAGAAAAAGATCACCAGCAAAGGAGGCACCATGCGGCTTGGTGCCTATGACTGTCGATTGAAAAAAGGGTCAAAGGCTTTCGCAGCTTATGGCGTCCAGAATATTAAGGAGCGTCATCGTCATCGTTACGAATTCAACAATGCCTATAAATCAGGGATTGAAGCCGCTGGGATGATGGCAACAGGGGTCAACCCTGACTCGAAGTTGGTAGAAATTATTGAACTAAAAAATCATCCATGGTTTGTGGGAACGCAATTTCACCCGGAACTAAGAAGCACCGTTCAGACTCCTCATCCACTTTTTGTTAAATTTGTGCGCGCAGGGCTGGAATATAAAAAGAAGAAACGCATAAAATAATCACCTATTTTCTTATATGGATCGAAATCAGGCCACTGGACTAATACTTATTAGCCTTTTATTAATACTTTACTTTCAATTCTTCGGTGGTCCACCAAAGGTCCCTGAAACAACATCCAATGACTCTACTAGCCAGGTGACCCAACTGCCGCTATCTTCTCAGGATTCTCTTCAACCTGTGAACCAAAGTCAAACCATAAAGCAATCGGATCAATTTGTTGTCCCACAAATGGCCGTTGACTCACTTGCAAGGGATGTGGTCATTCAAAACCCTGACATTGAAGTAACTTTTTCGACAAGGGGTGGAACTATACAACGTGTTCTTTTGAAAAACTATCATACCTACAACAAGGACTCTCTTATCTTGTTAGATAAGGAAAGCAGCCATCAATCCCTTATTGCTAATAACCAGGGGCAACCCATGGATTTGTATCGACTGCCCTATGCAGTCGATCAATCCCAAAAGGACGATACCATACAACTGACCTTCACCTACCTCGCCGGTGAAAACAACTACATCAGACAAACGTATCGACTGCCACCAGCAGGATTTAAGGTATTTTATGATATTGAGACCAACGGATTTGACCAGCTGGGCAACAGTGACTGGCAACTGGATTGGACGAACAACTTAAAAAGTACGGAAAAAGATCCTGTCGTTTCTAGGAGTAAAACCTCAGTTAACTATTATCAAGTGGATGGCACTTTTGATCGGTTGGGGGAAAGGTCAAGCGGACTAAAAACCGCTTCTCCGCAGCAAGTCAAGTGGGTAGCATTTAAGCAGCTGTTTTTTACAGCCAGTATCATAGCCGATCAACCTTTCAGCCAGACGTCTCTTAGCCAGGAAGTAAAACAAGGGTTTAGTGATGTCGATAAATTCACCTCGGCCAGTTTGACCATTCCTGCCGACCAGGTTAATGCCGGATCATTATCATACACTTACTTTTTCGGACCGAATAGCTATCCCCTGCTTAAACGAACAGCGCCAGAATTTGGTCAGAACATATACCTGGGATGGACCCCGGTCAACCTGGTGAATAAATGGATTATCATCCCCATTTTTAACTGGCTCCAGAAATTCATCAGCAGTTACGGGATTATTATTGTCATTTTGGTGCTGATTATCAAGCTGGCGCTTTCCCCATTATCTTATAAATCCTATGTCTCCATGGCAAAAATGAAGGTGCTTAAGCCTGAAATTGATGCTTTAAAAGAATCAACGGGTGGGGACATGCAAAAGCTTCAGCAGGAGCAAATGAAGTTATACCGGCAGGTAGGAGTTAACCCTCTCAGTGGATGTATACCAATGGTATTGCAAATGCCTATATTGTTTGCCATGTTTTATTTTTTTCCTAGCTCGATAGAGCTTCGCCAGCAGCCATTTCTCTGGGCAGACGACCTCTCCACCTATGATTCAGTCCTCAACCTCCCTTTCAGCATACCCTTGTATGGAAGTCATGTTAGTTTATTTGTGCTGCTAATGACGGTTTCAACCATTCTTTATACCTGGTCGAACAACCAAATGACCACTGTCCAGGGTCCTATGAAGTCAATGTCCTATCTAATGCCCGTTGTTTTTATGTTTGTTTTAAACAGTTTTCCTGCAGCGCTAAGTTTCTATTATTTTGTTTCCAACATCATCACATTTGGACAACAAGCGGTTATCAGAAAATTTGTTCATGATGATAAAATAAAAGGCATTCTGGATGAGAATCGTATCAAAAACAAGGGGAAGAAAAAGTCCAAATTCCAAATGAGGCTGGAACAGGCTATGAAGGCCAGTGAAGAGTCAAAAAAGAAGAAAAAAAAATAAAGGAGTAAGCATACTCTTTTCAAAATAAACTTGCCACAATCCTGAAGATCAGGAAATTTCATTCTTGGATTAATCTTCTATCTTTGTTCTATAGTTTTTTGCTAATGAAAATAACATATTACGGACATGGTTGCGTAGGGATAAACACACTGGGTAAAAACCTTCTGTTCGATCCGTTTATTTCCCCGAATCCCCTGGCCAACCACATCAACATCAATGAACTGAATCCCGACTATATCCTTGTTACGCATGGACACGAAGACCATGTAGCCGACGTAGAAGCCATAGCCACAAGAACGAATGCCACCATCATCTCAAATTTTGAAATTGTTTCATGGTTTGGGCAGAAAAAACTAGAGGGACATCCGATGAACCATGGTGGTAAGAAGGAGTTCGAGTTTGGTACGGTGAAAATGGTCAATGCTATTCACTCAAGTGTTTTACCAGATGGCACCTATGGAGGCAACCCGGGTGGTTTTGTGCTGAGTAATCAGGAAGCCATCGTTTATTTTGCAGGGGACACTGCCTTACACCAGGACATGAAGTTGATTCCTGAGTTTTATGAATTGGATCTTGCCATCCTGCCTATTGGAGATAATTTCACCATGGGTATTGAAGAAGCCGTCAAGGCGGCAGGTTTTGTCCAATGCCGTCGAATTCTGGGTATGCATTACGACACTTTTCCTTATATAGTGATTGACAAGGAGATGGCATTGACCTCGTTCCGCGAGGCAGGGCTGGAATTGAATCTTCTGGAAATTGGGGATTCGTTTGAAATTTGATAAAAATAGATGGGTAAGATAATAGCAATTGCTAACCAAAAAGGCGGAGTAGGAAAAACAACCACGGCAATAAACCTGGCAGCGAGTCTGGCTGCTTTAGAAAAGAAAACATTACTTGTTGATGCTGACCCCCAGGCTAATAGCGCTTCCGGTGTAGGACTTGACCCGAAAAGCATTAAAACCAGCCTTTATGAGTGCATGATCAATGGATCTAATATCCGCCAGGCCGTTCTACCTACACATGTGAACTACCTGGATCTCATCCCGTCAAATATCAACCTGGTGGGTGCTGAGATTGAAATGGTCAATCTGGAAGGACGAGAAGAAAAAATGCGTGAAGTGCTCAGGGAAACAACAGATAATTATGATTTTATCCTGATCGACTGCTCACCCTCCCTGGGTCTGATCACCATCAATGCAATGACAGCAGCAGACAGCATCATTATCCCGGTGCAATGTGAGTATTTTGCATTAGAGGGATTGGGCAAATTATTGAATACGGTAAAAATCATACAGTCCAGATTAAACGTTGGCCTGAATATTGAAGGCATTCTGCTTACCATGTATGATGTAAGATTAAGATTATCAAACCAGGTGGTGGAAGAAGTAAGATCACATTTCCAGGATATTGTTTTTAATACAATCATTCCCAGAAATGTAAAATTATCGGAAGCTCCCAGTTTTGGTGTTCCGGCACTACTACATGATGCTGACAGCAAGGGAGCCATCAGTTATCTAAACCTGGCCCGAGAAATAATAGAAAAGAATACTTAATTTATGTCTGCAAAGCATAAAAACGCACTTGGAAGAGGACTGGGAGCCTTACTTGACGACTCTCACCAAATTCAACCCATGATTTCAGCCGGTGAATCTCCATCGGCCGGGACCCACTTTATCAGTGTCGATTGTATTGAAGGAAATCCATTTCAGCCGCGAACGGATTTCGATCAGACAAGGCTGAGTGAACTGGCAGATTCAATCAAGGTGCATGGTGTTATCCAACCTGTTACTGTCCGAAAACTTTCAAATAAGAATTATCAGTTGATCAGCGGAGAACGTAGATGGCAAGCAGCCTCTCTTGCCGGACTTAAAGAAGTACCGGCGTTTGTCCGTAAGGCCGATGACCAGCAAATGCTCGAGATGGCACTCATTGAAAATATTCAACGTGAAAATTTAAATGCCATTGAAGTTGGTTTGAGCTACCAAAGATTGATCAGTGAATGTAATTTGAAGCAAGAAGAACTCGGGACACGAGTGGGTAAAAACAGGTCAACCGTGACCAACTACATAAGACTTCTGAAATTACCGCCAGACATCCAGGCCGGAATCAGGGATGGAAAATTAAGTATGGGCCATGCTCGTGCCCTTTTAAGCCTTGAAAATTCAGATCACCAACTTGTGGTGTATAAAAAGATTGTCCATGAAGAACTCAATGTACGGCAGGTAGAGAAGTTAGTGAAAAAAATCACCTCCGGCAGATTGACAAGTACTCAAGCAACTGCAAAAAATGTTCCGCCCGAAATAAAACAGCTAAAAAAGCAGCTTTCTACTCACTTTGGGGCTAAGGTTTCCGTTCAAGTAGGCGACAACAATAAAGGAAAAATTCAAATTCCGTTCATTTCGGTACAAGATTTGAACAGGATTTTAGATATCCTTGAAATTCGTTTATGAGAGCAGTATTATTAGTGATATGTGTTCTGCTCTACAAGATATCAGCAGGACAGGAAGTCCGTATGGACACGATCCCAACTGCCTCACAGGATTCCATTGTTAATTCAAACTCCTTTCCATCAGATCAGACCACTGAGCTAAAGCTGGTTCTTCCCAAGCATGATCCCAAGCGTGCGGCTCTTCTGTCTACTGTTATTCCGGGATTGGGTCAAGCATATAATAAGAAATACTGGAAGATCCCTCTTGTATGGATTGGCCTGGGCACATTTGCTTATTTTATCAATTTTAATAATGACCAGTACCAGTTTTATAGGAAAAATCTTATCTATGAGGTCAAGCAAGATCCTAACTTTCCTAATCAGACGATACTTACGGTTCAGCAACTGAAAAGGGCCCGTGACCAGTTCAGGCGAAACCGTGACCAACTTGTTCTATACGGCGTTCTCTTCTATTTTGTACAGATAGTGGATGCTCATGTCGATGCTCACCTCATTGAATTTGATGTGAACCAGGATCTCTCGGCAAGGATTACACCTACGGTGATGAGTCCATCGAATGGCATCGCCGGCATTAATTTGACATTAACATTTTAGTATGAACCTACTGTTGATCGGATATGGTAAAATGGGAAAGACCATTGAAAAAATTACTCATGACCGTCATCATGACATCATACATATTATTGATGAGAAAAATCATGCTGATCTTAAGACCCTTCCAGCCACCTCAATTGATATGGCCATAGAATTTACCACCCCTGAAAGTGCCTATAATAATATCAGGACATGTCTGGAACGAAATATACCTGTTGTTTCAGGAACTACTGGCTGGCTGGATAAAAAACCGGAACTTGATGCCTTGTGCGAGACCAAAAAAGGAGCCTTTTTTTATGCCTCCAATTTCAGCCTTGGAGTGAACATGTTCTTCAAGATTGCGGACCACATGGGTGATCTTATGAGAATTAAGGACTATTCAATAGAAATATCGGAAACGCATCATACAGGGAAAAAAGATATTCCGAGTGGTACTGCTATATCCCTTGCAGAACGACTGCTGGCAAAAAGCTCACGCTATAAGGCATGGACTGTTTCCACTGATCCTCAGGAAAATACAATACCTATCCGGTCTTTTCGTCAGAAAGATGTACCCGGTGATCATGAAGTCGTTTTTACCTCCGAGGACGATGATATTAGTATCCGTCATCGCGCTGTAAGTCGCAAAGGATTTGCCGAAGGAGCCATTCTGGCTGCTGAATGGCTTGTAGGTAAAAAAGGAACATTCGGAATGGAGGACCTCTTATCTATATGACCAATTGGAATTGACAAAAAAATCGGCATCCTTTGTAAGTTTTTAAATCAACATACACTGATTAAGAAATCCAAATTATATTAATGAACGAAGCGCATAAATACATGGCCGCAATTATTTTTATGATTCCGGCCATCATCCTTACCCTTGTTGGGTATTATCGATTATTTCAAAAAGCAGGAGAGAAAGGATGGAAGGCCCTGGTCCCGATATATAATTTTTGGGTGATCATCCGACTTGTAGGCAGGCCAACCTGGTGGATTGTTTTAACAATCATTCCTTTTGTCAACCTTGTTTTCAATATTATCCTGATTGTTGAGCTCTTGAAAGCATTTGGAAAGCATAGGACATATGAACATGCCCTGGGAGTGATTTTCTCTTTTGTTTACATCCCTTATTTAGGATTTAATGATAAAGTGAAATACCTGGGCCCTGCTAAAGGTCAGGATCTTTCAAAGTATGAAGCACAAAAGACACCGGCCAAAGAGTGGGCAGATGCCATTGTGTTTGCAGTTATTGCTGCCACCCTTATTCGATGGATGTTCATGGAAGCATTTACCATCCCTACTCCCTCCATGGAGAAATCCCTCCTGGTAGGGGATTTCCTGTTTGTAAGCAAAATTCATTATGGTGCTCGAACACCTGAAACCCCCCTACAGATTCCACTTACACATCAAAAAATTTGGGGGACAAATATTCCCTCCTACCTCGACTGGATCCGACTTCCTATGTTTCGTTTACCTGGATTTACAACGGTCAAAAGGAATGATGTGGTGGTATTCAATCATCCTACGGAATTCAAGTATCCGGTTGATCTTAAAACCAACTACATAAAAAGATGTATTGCCATACCACGTGATACGATAGAAGTCAATAATATGCAGGTTTATGTTAATCATAAGGCCGCTAAAAACCCAGCGGGTATGCAGTACAAATATTTTATTCAAACAGGAGAGCTCATTTCAGATAGGGTTTTCAAGCGATATGATATTACAGAAAAATATAAACAGAGCGGAGGATATTTAATTTTCACAAGGCCTTCGGTTGCTAGCCAACTTAAACAGCTAAGTTTTATTAAGTCAGTACGGGTACTCGAAGAAACCAAGGGTGATGCAGAAGCGAAGATTTATCCTAATGCTCAAAAATTTAAATGGAATGTTGACTACTATGGTCCAATTGTAGTTCCGGCCAAAGGCATGACTATTGAGATTAATGACAGTACCCTTACCTTATACGGACCTGTGATTGACTACTACGAAGGAAATGATGATGTGGTGATCAGCAAGGGTACATTAACCATCGATGGTAAGAAGTTAAACTCTTACACCTTCAAGCAAAATTATTACTGGATGATGGGAGATAATCGACATAACTCCGAAGATTCAAGATTTTGGGGATTTGTACCCAAAAATCATATTGTAGGTAAAGCTTTGTTTATATGGATGTCTCTTGATCCTGATGCTTCGCTCCTCCATAAGGTGAGATGGAAGAGGTTGTTCAATGTCATCCATTAAAACGGAAAGCTGACAAAACCTAAGATCAGGGATGAGCCGCCACCCATTCACTGCCATCCTTAAATACCTCTTTCTTCCAAATAGGAACAGTCTTTTTCAAACTATCAATAGCAAACTTACAGGCTTCAAAACCTTCTTTCCTATGAGGAGTGGCCACTGCTATGATCACAGGAATATCACCAATGCTTAGCCTTCCTATTCTATGATGAATAGCCACCATCTGGACCGGCCATCGCGAATTTACCTCAGCTGAAATTTTCTGCATTTCATTTAAAGCCATCGGCACATAAGCCTCAAATTCGAGGCGAACCACTTTTCTTCCTTTCGATTTATTTCTAACAGATCCAATGAAAAGATTTATAGCACCTGCCGATTGGTTTTGCACTTTGGCAATAATGTTAGACGGTTCTAGTGGCTGGTCTGTAATCTGAATCATATCAACGGTTATCCTCCTGCTACCGGAGGGATCAGAGCTATTTCCTGACCACTCTTTATGGCACGAGGTTGATCAGCATATTCATTATCTACTGCTACAAGTAATGACGTTAGTTTTTCCAATTCCGGATATTGCTTCTTTAACGTCATTAGAAGCTCCTTGGTTGTCTTAATATTATCGTTCAATTCTATTGAACTACGGCCAATGATATCCCTGGTAATCCCAAAAAGTTTTACTGTGATCATATATTAATATTCTCTTCTTTTCCAGGTGATAGGTCCTGAAAAGGAGTAATAAAGTAACGATATAAATGAGAAGAAAGCAATGTAAATCTCAAAGACCAGGCACCCCAACAGGTTTATAGGTTCGTTTAGACGAAAGGCCACGGACACGGCAAACAAGTATCTTAAAATGAACTTGACCCCAAAAATCGCCAGGGCCAGCATCGGATTGATAAAGGCTGTAGTGATCAATAAGGGGAAAAAAAGGGCTTGAATCAACAGAATCGTAACCATTACCCAGGGTAGGTTAAACGCCCCATGCATCCACCTCTTGCGTTGCTCCAACAATTCACCAAAAGAAAATAAAGGCCTTGAACGATTTAGGACATTGATATCAAACAGATTTACCGTATGATATTTTTTCTTCACCTGATTAAATAACTCCAGGTCTTCGGTGATCGAAAATGGCAAAGCTTCAAATCCCCCGACTGCTTCGTAGGTGCTTTTCCTGATTACCAGGTTGTTGCCCATTGTCGTCACCGCAATGCCAAGGTCAGAAACTACTTTGAGCATACCGCCGGCAAACAACCAGTCAAGTTGCTGCATATAGGCCAAAAGCCCTTTGCCGGTCACTACAGAGGTGCCGGTCACTAATGAGACCTCAGGCGACATCGCATTCAACATAGATTGAATCCATCCTTCGGGAACCATAATATCGGCATCCGTCATGAACATATATTCGCCTTTTGTCTGGTGGGCCAGGAATGTCAAAACATTGGCTTTACCATTGCCCAGAAAAGTATGATTTCTCACCTTAAATGCATGAACCTGCTGATATCTTATTGAGTATGCATTCGCAATCTCCCAGGTTTTATCTTCACTTTGATCGTCCCCAATCAGTATTTCAATTTTATCTTCAGGATAGTTAACGGCAATGAGGGAATCCAGACACCTGGCAAGGTTTTTTTCTTCATCTCTGGCAGCTACCAATACTGAGACAAACGGTTGATCGTTTCGGACATGGTGATTCTTTTTAAAGTTAAAGATCCATAGCAGAATGAGGACCAGATCTACAAGAAGAGTGACGGCAAAAATTGATAGGAGAATGATCACAATGGAAGAGATTTGAACTGATATCCCTTATTAGAAAAGTGGTCCAGAAATCTGGGTAAAGCATATCTCACCCTTTTCTCTGACTTCACTGAATCGTGAAAAAGGACAATAGAACCAGGATCCGTTGCTCGTATGGTTTTTGATAAACAGGTTTCTCCTGAAATGCGAGGATCAAAATCAGCGGAAAGGACATCCCACATTACCACAACTTTTGTTTTCAATAACTCCTTTCTTTGTCGTTTTGATATTTTTCCATATGGAGGCCTGAAATGAACACTTTCACTTCCCATTGCCTCATCACATTGATCAATATACCGAAGGTATTCCGAGAAGGGTGTTTCCCATCCGTTCACATGATTATAGGTATGATTGCCTATTCGATGTCCCTCTTCCTTTACTTGTAGATATTCCTGTTGATTGTTAAAAACATTTTCTCCCACCATAAAAAATGTGGCTTTTGCATCGAATTGGTTTAACTGGTCAACCACCCAGGGCGTGACTTTTGGTATCGGTCCGTCGTCGAAAGTAATAAAGATCTGCTTGTCTTTGGTGGGTACGCTCCACATAAAATGCGGAAACAGTCGTTGAGCAATCATTGGGGTTTTATGCAGGTACATTCATTATCGAGATACAACTTTACATGACAGCATAGTGATGTCATCTTTGTATGCGCGTGAACCTCTAAACTTGTCTAGCAGTTGAAGGATATCATTATGTATTTTATTCAGCTCCTTTTGATGGTTGGAGGCCAGGTAATCCTTAATCGGTTCACTGCCCAACTCAATTTCTTCTTCATTTTCTGTTTCAGTGAGACCATCCGTATATGCAAATAAAGTAAAAGCTTCCAGATCAGTCAGAAAGCCTTCGGTAATAAATGGTAGTGGTTCAAAGACCCCCAAAATAGTAGTACCAACGTCCAGGTTTTTAATCTCTCCTGACTTATCAATAAGAAAAGGAGGATTATGCCCAGCATTCACATAAACCATGGTATTCAGACTATGATCGTAAATGGCTGCAAAGAAGGTAATGAATTGCTCTCCTTTGGCATTCGCAAAAATCTGGTAATTCAGGGCTTCAACAATCTGAGTCAGATTAGAAGTATGCCGGATCATAGTGTGTAAGGAAGCCTGAAAATTAGACATCATTATGGCGGCGGGGACACCTTTTCCAGAGACATCAGCAATACAGATCAGGAACTGGTTCTTATTTATAGGTATATAATCATAATAGTCCCCACCAACATTATGATGGGGAAGATAGCTAGCTTCAATTTTCAATCTAGATCCATTGGGTAGTGTGTCCGGAAAAAGGAATGTTTGAACGTTCTTAGCAATCTCCAGCTCTCTTCGAATGGCCTCCTCTTCAAGCCGTCGTCTGGCCAGTCGTTTATTTTCAATTGCCACCAGGATCAAATTACTTATCGCCTGCAGAAAGGTTGTATTTAGCTCCTTCTCATTTTTCCCCTTCACCAAAACAATCGCCAGTATCCTGCTTTTATGTATAATGGGTAGCAGCACATCAAATGCATTAAACGGAGGGTCATATTCTTGCAAAGAGGTGATTTCCACAAGACCAGAGAACTCATCAGGTATCACCATCTCTGTAATCTCCTCCTTGGACAAACCGAAATACACCTTCGGTTCCCAGCTCCGTTCCAGGACAAAAAGAGCCAGTTTATTTACATTAAGATTAGCACGGGCAGTAAAATCATATATCTTATAGAGGGCTGATTCAGGCAGATTATTATTAATCGATTGGGTAATTTCAAGCAAGGAGTCTAGTTCCATCTGCTTGAGATGAAAAGATTTTTTATAATCTTTCTCAGCCATTTTGGCTACTCCTTTCATTGTGTACAATCAAACCCTGCTTTGTTGCAAGATAATGATATTCAGTAAAATTTTGATCAAACTCTCCTATGTTGGGCCATATCTCCGTTTCCGGATCTGATAGGCATTTTATCCATCTTTTCTCCATCAATTGCCACAAAATAGCCTTCAACAGCTGGTCGTCAAAGGATGTTGACATTTTAAATTCAGCATAGTCCGTAACGAAATATAAATGATCAATGATGATAAATTCAACTTCACTCATTTCAGTGCTCTTCCTTTCCATCGATAGCGTAACATAAGCAACGACATTATCCCAATAATAACAACATATACAGGATAAATAAGGGAAATCAAAAGGGTTTTGAACAGGTTTAACTTTTCTCCAAAAAAGATGCCGATTTGTCGTAAAAAAATATACTCGAAAACAAATTTTATTAAAAATAAATATCCCAGGGTCTCCCAAGGAACTACCTGATTCATCACCACTATTCCTGTAAGAACGAGACAAAAGTTGGTTAAGAAGATCATTGCAGCCAGGAAGATAGTGGGTATACTATGATATGCGTTCCATTTCCCTGCCCATCGAAGGCGTTGATGTAAAAAAGCAACAATGTTCCCGGGTCCACAGGTAATCACTATACATGACGAATTTTTACAAAATGAAATGCTGCCGGGATATTCTTTGTGAATAGTATGCATAAGGAACACATCATCACCTGAGGCCAATTCCAGAGGGATCTTATGCATTAATTTGTCATAAATAGACTTACGTACGGCCAGGTTGGCCCCGTTGCACATGGTAGGTATATTCCATCCAAGGGTGGCAGCGCCAGACCCTATAACCGACATAAATTCGATGGAATATAGCGATTGTAAAAAGGACGTTTTCGGATCGAACATGACCGGACCGGACAGCATATTGATGGCAGGTGAGCTAAATGGGGAGGCCATGATTAGCAACCAATCTTCCTGTACCACGCAATCACCATCAGTCATTATAAGCAAATCGCCTGATGCCTTGGAGGACGCTTTGAAAATGGCGGCCTTCTTCCCTTCTTCCGAGTCCAACTGATCAATAATGATGTTCATCTCAGTTGATTTCTGAAATTCCATAATCCATTGCATGGTGTTATTGCTTGAATGGTCATCGATAAAAATCACTTCAAATTTATTTTTAGGATAAGATTGACTCTCCAAAGATTGAAGTAGATTTAGAATGTTCTTCTCTTCATCCCTTACTGCCACAAGTACAGAAATCATTTTATCAAGAGATTCAATGTTTCCATATTGCGGAATCGTTTCCCATCCTAACCAAAATAGGATAATGATCAGAGCGTACCCAATGATGATCGAATTTACAATGACAATATAAATCACGCTGATCTTATTTAGAAAAAAAGGAGACGCAAGCATTGATAACTACAAGATATCGACTTTGCGGTATCTGTTTTACCTGCTATCTTGCGTGAGTGAGCAAAAGTGCAAAAAAACATAAGAATGAACGAATAATCCTTGGCCTTGATCCGGGAACCAATGTGATGGGTTATGGTCTGATACGCATTATCTCAGGTAAAATACAATTGATTCAACTTGGTGTTATCCAACTCAAGAAATACCATGGACACGAACTGAAATTAAAACGCATATTTGAACGGGTTTTAAATATAATTGATGAATATCATCCTGATGAAGTGGCCCTTGAAGCGCCATTTTATGGTAAAAATGTACAGTCCATGTTGAAATTGGGAAGAGCACAGGGTGTGGCTATGGCAGCCGCCCTGTACAGGGAGGTGCCTATATCCGAATACGCTCCCAAAAAAGTAAAACAATCTGTCACAGGAAATGGAAATGCCTCCAAGGAACAAGTAGCCAAAATGATCATGCATTTATTAGGCTATAATGAGTCTCCCAAATTATATGACGCTACCGATGCCATTGGCGTAGCCCTTTGTCATCACTTCCAATCAAATGTCACTTCTGCTGTCGGAAGCGGATCGTGGACCAGGTTCCTTAAAGAAAACCCCGGAAGGATAAAACAATGATTAAAATTCTTTGAACTCCTGGATTTGTTTTTGAAGCTGATTGACATAAGAAGGATTTGTTAATACACCGTCATTCAAACTATCTTCAATTTTCGATAATTTGGGTTTTCTAGCCAATACATGCATTCCACAATAGTTAAAAATATCCGTTAAATGACTGAGCGCGAGGCCTCCACCCTGTATCCCTGCTGACAACCCAACCAGCGCACATTTTTTTCCTTTAAAGGTGTCTGGAAATTTAAGTCCATCAATATACGCCTTCAGTACACCCGGAAAAGATCCATTATACTCTGGAACAACAAATATAAACTTCTGAGCCATTGCCATTTTCTCACGAAATACATTGAAAGCTTCATTACTTCCTGCCATTTCATAAAGAGCAGAAGTAATAAAATCTTCTGGCAATGATTTCAGATCAATGATCTCATTGTCAATCTGACTTTGATTCAACAAATTAGAATAAAAATGGGCAAGCTGTAGGGTAACGGCTTCATTACGGTTGGTGCTAGATACTATCAACCATTTATTCGAATGTTGCATATTCATTGTTTGAACTTAAAAAAGCAAAAATACATTTTTTAGTTACCAATTAATTTCAAATTAAATACCAGGAATTTGAGTTCCAAGAGCAAGTTTATCTAATTGATATTCGCTCAAACATACTTGCCGGCTTTCAAGAATATACTGTAGCCCAGAGTAGATAATGGACAAGGTCTATTCCAGCATTGGTTACAGGTAACCGGTTAGCTACGGCTGTTGTGGGAGACCAGGTAAGGATCACGATAACTTTTGAAGCAAGCAGAGCTATTTTCATCTACTATTACAGCTCCTTACCAGTGGATAATTTACATCCTATCCGGATTTGCTCCCTGATAAATCTAATCAGCCTATATTAGCCATTTTTATAACTATGCAAAATTTATCAGCTGCGGTTGATGCCATCAGAAAAAGGACCAAGTTAATCCCTGAAGTTGGGATCATCCTTGGAACAGGGTTAGGTGGCTTAGTTGAAGAAGCCAACATCAATGTTTCCATTGACTATCAAGACATCCCACATTTTCCTACGAGCACGGTGGAAAGTCATCATGGTAAACTTCTATTTGGAACCATCAATGGTAAATATGTGGTAATCATGCAAGGTCGCTTCCATTATTATGAAGGATACTCCATGCAGCAGGTTACATTACCTGTACGTGTAATGAAGCTACTTGGAATTCGGCACCTCCTAATATCAAATGCTGCTGGAGGACTCAACCACAATTTCCAAATCAGTGATCTGATGTTGATCGGAGACCATATTAACTTGCTGCCTCAGAATCCGCTTGTTGGGGCACATTATCCTGAATTTGGACCCATGTTCCCTGATATGAGTGAACCTTATGATGAGGCGATGATGCAAAAAGCCCAGGATATAGCACCTTCGCTTGGTTGCAATTGTCATAAGGGTGTATATGCAGCGGTCTCCGGTCCGAATTTGGAAACACGTGCAGAATATCGGTATCTCCAGTTGATTGGAGCCGATGCTGTGGGAATGAGCACCGTGCCGGAGGTAATCGTTGCCCGCCAAATGGATGTTCCTGTATTTGCAACCTCTGTAATTACCGATGTCTGCTTTCCCGACGCTCTTGAGAAGGTGGTTGTTGAAAAAATATTAGCCGCTGCCGAGAGAGCCGAACCTCACTTGACTCAGCTATTTTACGAACTAATTAATGCTCTTTAAGGGGCTGGCCTCAACTTATCTGAGAACAACAAGAATAATTATATTTGACGCTCGTTAATCAGAAATAAACCAACAGGATGGATCTTATTGGCAAAACGGCCATTGTTACAGGAGCAAGTAAAGGAATTGGACTTGAAACAACTAAAATACTGCTGGAAAATGGTGTTCGTGTTGCCGGTTGGAGCAGGACAGCTCCTCCGGGTAATCATCCCGGGTTTCATCATGTGGTTACAGATGTCAGTGACAACAGTTCGGTAGAGCGAGCTTTTGACAAAACGGTCAACATATTTGGTGATGAGCTTTCCATCCTTGTGAATAACGCCGGTATAGGAGTTGAAGGTTCATTTGAAACACTTGAAGAAGAAGACTGGCACAAAATGTTCGGTACGAATGTTGACAGCATCTTCTATGCATCAAGGCTGGTCATACCCAAAATGAGGGCTTTAGGAGAGGGGCATATTATCAATATTTCATCCATTGCGGGAACCAATGGTATAGAAAATATGGCAGGTTATTGTGCAACCAAGCATGCCGTTGCCGGGCTGTCTCATTCAATGTTTAAAGAATTAAGAAAAGATGGAATCAAAGTAAGTTGTATTTATCCGGGATCTACCAAAACCCAGTTTTTTGACGAATTCTCTTCGGTTTCAGCACATGATCATATGATGATGCCCAGGGACATTGCCGAGACTATCCTTTATATTCTGGGCACCCCGGCCAACTACCTGACCGTAGATGTAGAAGTTCGGCCGTTGAAGCCAAAAGGATAGGCCCATTCCAGGTAATTAAGATGTCGATTTTAGTCCAAAACCTTACAAAAATCTATGGCCACCAGCACGCTATTGATCATGTATCATTTGAGGTTGATCGTGGTGAAATTGTTGGGTTTCTCGGACCAAATGGCGCCGGTAAATCCACCACGATGAAAATTGCAACAGGATATATCCAAGCAACTAAAGGTGTAGTAAAGCTGAATGATCTTGACGTAACCCGGTATCCGGTCAAATCACGATACCTTGTAGGCTATCTTCCGGAAAATAATCCATTGTATCTTGATATGTATGTCCACGAGTTCCTGCGTTTTACAGGTGGTTTCTATCATCTAAAAAGGAAGGCAAGGAAAGCGCGCATTCAAGAGGTTCTTGAGATGAGTGGATTGGAAAAAGAACAAAACAAGTTGATAGGCCAGCTATCCAAAGGATATCGTCAGAGGGTAGGTTTGGCACAAGCTTTGTTACACGATCCACCTATCCTCATCCTGGACGAGCCTACTTCTGGATTGGACCCAAATCAATTGGTAGAAATACGAAACCTGATAAAGATCGTGGGAGAGAATAAGACGGTCCTCTTTTCTACTCATATCATGCAAGAAGTAGAGGCCATCTGTGACCGCGCGATCGTGATTAACGAAGGGTCTATTGTTGCAGACGATAAGATTTCAAAACTGAAACATAATGTACCATCACATCTGATAGTTGTTGAGTTTTCCGAAGGTGTAGAACCGCGCAAATTAAACGGCCTGGAAGGAGTGAAAACCATTCGACAGGTGACCTCCAAGATTTATGAGTTTCATATTTCCACAGAAAGTGATATCCGTTCTTACCTCATGAAAGAAATTACCAACCGTCAGCTACCAATTGTTGGGATGAATCAAAAGACCATAAGCATGGAAGAAGTGTTTGCCAACCTCACTAAGGCCGATCAACATGATTAATATCTTCTTCAAAGAAATTAACGGCTTCCTTTACTCACTCATCGCCTATGTAGTTATCGGAGTCTTCCTTACGGCACTGGGTCTACTTATGTGGGTGTTTCCTGAATCCAATGTACTGGATTATGGATTTGCAGATATGACCACCCTGTTTAGTCTAGGTCCTTTTGTATTAATGTTTCTAGCACCTGCCATCACTATGCGATCGGTAGCCGAGGAGGTAAAAACAGGTACGATAGAGCTAATTGCCGTAAAGCCAATAAGGACCCTGGATATCATTCTTGGGAAGTACCTAGCAGCCATGTCACTCACCTTGTTTGCAATACTGCCTACCCTTGTATATTACATTACTTTATATCAGTTGTCCAGTCCTGTGGGCAACCTGGATACCGCGGGTATCATAGGCTCCTATTTCGGCCTGTTACTCCTTAGCTCAGTATTTATTTCCATTGGGATCTTATCTTCGACGAGCACAGAAAACCAGGTGATCTCATTTATTTCGGCATCATTTATCTCCTTTTTGCTGTTTACAGGAATCAACTCTCTTGCAAATATTGATGTTTGGTCTAATTTCTCATTGTTTATCTCCTCGTTGAGCCTTGAATATCATTACAATGCTATGAGTCGGGGTGTCATTGATACAAGAGATGTTCTTTATTTCATTTCTGTTGATATACTTTTTCTTTATCTAAGCGTACTCATCTTAAAAAACAAACGATGAATATCCTGGATAAAAACTGGCTGGAATATTTATTGCTGATCCTGGCATTCCTCGAGGGTCTTATTTTTATCAATATGGTAGCAGGTCGTCATTTTGCCAGGTTCGACCTTACACAGGAGCATAGATATTCAATATCTCATCCTACCAAACAAATGTTGCAAGGTTTGGATGATAATATCTACATTGAAGTATATCTCGATGGGGACCTACCAGCCGGATTTAAACGTATGCGAAAATCACTCTTGGAAACCCTGGATGAATTCAGAATTTATTCTAACAACAAGGTACAGTTTAAGTCGATCAATCCTGAACTGGCCACAAGTGCCAAATCCAGAAGCCAGCTTATGAAGCGGCTAGCCTCCAAAGGACTCCCACCAACAGATGTTTTTGTGATTGAAAATGGAAAAAAGATACAGAAGAGGATCCTTCCGGGTGTGGTAGTGGTTTATGGCAGTAGGGAATTGGGTGTTCAGCTTTTTAAAGGAAACCAATCTGCCCCTGCCAATGAAAGAATTAATCAGTCCATCGAAGGGATGGAATATGAACTTGCCAATGCCATTCATAGTATCACACAGAGTCAGTTACCGGTGATCAGTCTTGCTCGAGGCAATGATGAGTTGAAGGGTAATGACTTCTCGAGCCTGCTGCATACTCTTCAAGACCAATTCAGGGTGAAAACGGTGAATTTGAAAGACCGGGCCATTGGAACAACTGATTTATTACTTGTGGCCCAACCCAAGTCAAAATTTTCAGAATTGGAAAAATATAGATTGGATCAATATATTATTCGAGGTGGGGCTGTGATTTTCTTGATAGACAAATTGTCCGTTTCTATGGATAGTGCAGCAACAGGCACCTATAGTTTCCCTTATGATTTAAACTTAGATGACCTTCTTTTCCACTATGGAGTAAGGATAAATAATGACCTTGTTCAGGATTTTGTCTCCGGCGCCTACCCCATTGTCGTTGGTAATGCCGGTGATCGACCCAACATCCAGCTACTTCAATGGCCATTTTTCCCAATTATTAATGATTTTTCCAGTCATGTGATTGTAAAAAATCTTGATGCTTTGCGTACTGAATTTGTCAGCTCCATCGACACCGTCAAGGCCGAAGGCATCCGAAAGGAGGTTCTTTTCACCACTTCAAACTACGCACGCAGAAGCACTGCACCGGTTCATGTCGATATTAACAGCATGAAAGATAAACTGGATCCCAAACGATTTCAGGTTCATCATATTCCTATTGCCTGTTTGTTGGAAGGAAGATTTTCATCATTTTTTAAAAACAGGTTCTTACCCGATGGGGCAGATACCACCTCATTCAAGACGACTGGTATGCCCGCAAAATTGCTGGTGGTGGGCGATGGAGACATTGCACGCAACCTCAAAGACCCGAAAACAGGGGCGCCATTACCTCTTGGATATGACCCCTATTTGCGCCAAATGTTTTCCAACCAGGACTTTATTTTAAATAGCCTAAATTATTTGATCCAGGGTGAAGGGCTTATCAAAGCCAGAGCAAAGGAGGTAAAAATCAGACCTCTTGACAAGGTTAAAATTCAAAACAACCGAAGGATAATACAGTTTATCAACCTGGCATTACCTGTTCTTGGTTTGTTGATGTTTGGGCTGGTGTTTCACTTGATTAGAAAATTTAGATATTCCAAATTTTGACACAGAAGAAAAAAAATCTGTCCCTTCTCATCACGGTGATGCTCATGGCAGGGCTGATCTTTGCCACATGGCATTTTCAACATCCACTGGATAACTCAACAAACAACCGAAGGATGTTCACTCTGGAAGAACAAACGGTAATCACCGATGTTGTAATTAAGGACCTGCGATTCACGAACCATTTGTCTTACCATCAGGGACAATGGTGGGTAAATAATATCTACCGATTGGACCCCAACATGCGTGATGTATTTTTTTCTGTGCTTTCGCGGATGGAAATCAGAACTAAGGTTTCGGCTTCCAGGCAGGATTCTGTAAAATCCCTTCTTAAAAATCATGGCCAACAGGTAACCATTGCCAATGGGAGTGACACCGTGCTGCAATACATGATTGCCGGAGATTCCATCTTGCAGCAATCGTATATTATGTCCATGAAGAAGGAAAGAGCATATCAGGTGCATATTCCAGGCTATCATAGCTTTGTAGCCGGAATTTTTGATGTTCCCGAAAAGGAATGGCGATCACGATTTGTTTTCAGCCAGACATTACCTACCCTCTCTTCTATTACTATTGAAGATCATCAGAATCAGCCTCTCACTATTACCTATCATCGACCTTTTTTTAAAGTAAACGGCATGACCGTAGATAGCACGGCAACCATGCAAGTAGTTGAGGGGCTGCTCTATCTTCAGGCAGAGAATTTTCTTGACACTAACAAAAAGCAGATCATTAATGCATCCACTCAGGTTAAAGATGGTCGAGCTATTTGTATGGCAGATGTGTCTGGTAAGTTGGAAAAAATTTGGATTCTGCCTAAAAACAAAGATGAGAAGCATTATCTGGCTGTTCTGCCAGATTCCTCACTTTGCCAACTTAATGCCAAATACATTGACAATCTATTCCATAAAATGGATGATCTACGTTAGCCTGTCAACCTGATTTTTCCGTCAAAAAATCAATAATTTCTTCTTACCTTTACCGGTGTTGTCCCACATGTAACTGGGGCTTATTATAATTTTAATTTTGAGTGAATACATAGACATAAAATTCATATTATTTTGATAAAAAATCATGCCTTCACTCATGAATCGTTCTAGATCAAACCTCTGAAATATGAAATTCATTGTTTCTTCCTCTGCCTTACTGAAACAACTCACAACTATAAATGGAGTCATTACAACTAATCCTGTCGTTCCAATTCTTGAGAATTTTCTTTTCGAAATAGATTCAGGGCTCCTAACTATTACCGCATCAGATTTGCAAACATCCATGATCACTGATCTTCAAGTGGAATCCAAAGAAACCGGGAGCATAGCTGTACCGGCTAAAATTCTTTTGGATACATTAAAGAATCTTCCTGATCAACCAGTAACATTTTCAGTGGATGAAAGCACTTATAGCATAGAGATCAGTAGTGACAATGGGCACTACAAACTGGCAGGAGAAAATGCAACTGACTTCCCCAAGGTGCCGGCTATTAGTCCTGATTTCTCGGTAAGCATATCGACGGAGGTATTAACCAGGGCGATCAACAATACGATCTTTGCCACAAGTAATGACGAGTTGAGGCCTGCCATGACTGGTGTATATATGAATCTTTCAGAGACCGATTCCACCTTCGTTGGTACGGATGGTCACAAGCTCATCCGTTACAGACGTGTAGATGTAGCCACTGACAACGGCAATTCCATTATCGTTCCACGAAAAGGGCTGAATCTTTTAAAAAACACCCTTCCGGCTGAAAACATGGATGTGTCGCTTGATTTTAATGTCTCCAATGCCTTCTTCAAATTCGGGAATACTAAAATGATATGCAGATTGATCGATGAACGTTACCCGGACTATGAGAATGTCATACCTTCTGACAATCAGATAAAAATGACGATCAACAGGCTAGAGATGCTTAGCTCTTTGCGTAGAATTGCCATTTATGCTAACAAAACCACACATCAGGTCCGGTTGAAAATCACAGGAAGTGAGCTATTAATATCTGCAGAAGATATTGATTTTGCTAATGAAGCCAATGAACGACTGGTGTGTGAACATGAGGGTGAAGATATTGAGATTGGATTCAATGCACGCTTTCTCATCGAAATGCTAACAAATATTGAATCTGAAAATATTGAACTTGACCTTTCGGCGCCTAATCGGGCAGGTCTCATCTTGCCATCTTCCCAGGATGAAAACGAAGACCTCTTGATGCTGGTTATGCCGGTGATGCTTAACAATTATGTATAAAATTCCTGAAGGATTATAAATTTTGGCGCTCTACCGAACCTTTCCTGATAATATATTTGATTTTATCTGCAGGAATTAGCTTGTCGCGCTCATAATCAATAATCGATACATCATGTCGGAATTCAAGCAACATCTGACCATGGCGGTAGGTGAACTCAGCATATAATCCCAAGGAAGAAAAATTGAAGTTATCGACACCCAAAGGTATGAATCCACAGTTAAAAATCTGACCGTTTTCTATCCAATATACATAGTTTCCCCAACTATATTCTCCTTCCAGATCCACCATCATCATCGTCGGGAGTTGTTTTTCAGCCTGATAAAAACGCACTTTCAGGTATTTGGCCTCAGGGTTGGATTCCTTGAAATCAAGAAGGACCTTTTGTGAGTCATTTTTTAGCGCTTTTATCTGCAGTTGATTTTTTTCGAGTGAATTGTAAACAGTAATAGCACCAAGTGAATACTCCTCCCAGCCAGAGAAAAATCCGGTACTCACTGTATCCGGCTCAAGATACATGTCGGAATAAATACCCAGAGGTTGAGAAAGCGCCGTCCCAATTTGTGACATCATCAAGAGTATGAACAACAACTTTTTCATTAATTCAATTTTTTTGTTCCGGCTAAATTGGTCAGGAGTCCGTTAATAATCGATACGATAAGTCCAAACAAAACAGCCCACCAAAATCCATCAATCTGACTGCCAGGAATAAAGTAATCCGCCAGCAAAAGAAGACCAGCATTTATTACAATCAAGAAAAGACCTAACGACAAGATTGTTAACGGAATAGTAAACAGGATGAGCATTGGTTTGATTGTTGCATTCAGTAAAGCCAGGACAACAGAAAGCAAAAAAGCCTGCAAAAACCCACTGATATGCACTCCAGGCAAAAGATAAGAGGTCAGCAATGCTGCTACGGCGTATAATATAAGCTTGATCAAAAAGTTCACAGAACTAAATTATAAAAATTTAAAGAAGATATGGTAATCAATCCAGTCTTGAGATATCTGCACCTAATGCCGCCAGACGGGCATCGATGTTTTGATATCCACGATCAATTTGCTCTACATTGTAAATAATACTTTCCCCTTCGGCAGAGAGGGCAGCAATCAGAAGTGCTACTCCGGCTCGTATATCAGGTGATGTCATTTTTATGCCTCGAAGCGCTGTTTGATGATTAAGGCCAATTACCGTCGCTCTATGTGGATCGCATAATATAATTTTTGCACCCATATCAATTAGCTTATCAACAAAAAACAGCCGGCTCTCGAACATTTTTTGATGTATGAGCACCGTTCCCTTTGACTGGGTAGCCATCACTAAAACGATACTAAGGAGATCCGGTGTAAACCCGGGCCAGGGAGCATCTGACACGGTCATTATAGAACCATCAATAAACGGATCAATTGGGTATTCATCTTTTGCAGGTATGGTAATATCGTTATTCTTGATCTCAAGTGTCACACCCATTCGTTGAAAAACAGTTGGAATCAGGCCCAGGTCCTCGACGGATGTATTTTTTATTGTTATGGTCGATCTTGTCATGGCAGCCATGCCTATGAAACTACCCACTTCGATCATATCAGGCAGCAATGTATGTGTTGTTCCGGCAAGGTGATCAACTCCTTCAACAATTAATAAGTTGGAGCCAATACCACTAATTTTTGCTCCCATCCGGTTGAGCATTTTACACAACTGCTGAATATAAGGCTCGCAAGCTGCGTTGTAAATCGTGGTGATACCTTCCGCCAGGACGGAGGTCATCAATATATTGGCCGTACCGGTGACCGAAGCTTCATCAAGGAGCATGTAATCACCTTTTAAATGAGAGGCATCAATATGATACTGGTCACCATGTGCCTGAATGGAAAATTTAGCTCCAAGTTTTTGAAAACCCAGGAAATGGGTGTCTAGCCGTCTTCTACCAATTTTATCACCGCCTGGCTTTGGGATTTTTGCCTCTCCGTATCGAGCCAGGAGAGGGCCTAATATCATAATTGACCCACGAAGAGAGGCAGCTTTCTCCTGGTATTCCTGGGTTTCGAGAAAAGTCACATTGATGGACCTGGCCTGAAATGAGTAAGACTCCTCATTCTCCTGCTCTATTTCTACTCCCAGGCAACCTAACAAATCGATTAATTTGTTTACATCCCGGATATTAGGCACCTTGTTGATAACTACCTTTTCCTGGGTCAGTAAGGTGGCACAAATGATCTGAAGTGCTTCATTTTTTGCACCCTGGGGCTCAATTGATCCACTCAGCGGAGTGTTACCCTGGATACGAAATGATGCCATTATTTTTTTCTCCGTTTCTGGGATTTATGTCCGTGTCCTTTTTTATTCTTGTTGTTTGGCCGCGGTTTTTCCTTATAAAGTGGTTCAAAAATAATCTTCTCACTTTCTGCCAGATCAACCTTCATAGTGAGCTTACCATCACTAAGGGTTGCGATGTTCTTAAGTAAGACAGCATCGTTTGCATTTTCTTTATTCCAGGTCAGATGATAACTCTTCATCAACATTCCAATATGCATTATGGCAGCATTACGATCTTCTTCATTCTCCATTTTTGAAGCTTCTTCCACCATCAACTGCACATTTCGGCCATAATGTCTAAACCGGATTGAATAATTTCCATATTGCATTGGCTTGGGCTTCCTACCAATAAGGTGTTTTTCAGGTGGGGGGTATGGTGAATCCACATCCATCTTGAAGTCCGTAAGTAAATATAGATCATCCCACAATGGACGGTCATCATCGTTGGTATCCTTTGACGAAGGAACAATTTGCTTCATAAGTTCAACAACAGCATTGGCATATTTTGTACGTTGATTACGATCCTCTATAGTAGTGATGTACTTAGCTAAGTTTTGGATATTTCGTCCAAATTCTCTCAACAGCAAATCTCCCCTTCCCGTATTATAATCCATTTTTATTTCTCGTGAATTTTAAGTTTGGCAAAGCTAAGTAATAAAGTCTTTTCACCAAAGTTCTCAAAGTTAACACGGGCCTTCTTACTAGCCCCTATGTTTTCTATTGCTATCACCTTTCCAATTCCAAATTTGGGGTGTTCAACCTTCATTCCTGTTTTTAGATGTTCAGTATCGCTGGGTTCAAAATTCTCAGGTACGACGTAAATAGACCTTGTGGGCCTGCTCTGTGAACTTTTCTTCATACTTTGAACGAACCGATTAGCATAATGACTGCTCTTTGACATTGGAGTTGAACTCCCAAATTTGCTTCGCGAATTGATAAATGCAGGATTTATTTCTTCCAAAAACCGACTGGGTTCACAGGTTTTCAGTCTCCCAAATCGATAACGACTCAATGCATAGGAAAGAAAAAGACGCTGCTGAGATCGTGTAATGGCTACATAAAACAAGCGACGTTCCTCCTCCAAATCGGCCCTGGAACTCAACATCATTTGCGACGGAAACAAGTCCTCTTCCATACCAACGATATAAACATTTTTAAATTCCAGACCTTTAGCCATATGAATGGTCATTAAGGTTACCTTATCGTTATCATCATCTTCATCGGCATCCACGCCCGTAAGCAAGGTAATTTCCTGAAGGAAAGAAGCCAGAGAATTATCTTTCTCTTCCTTCTCCTGGTCATTTTGAGTAACCGTATCCGTAAACTCTTTCACAGCATTGAGGAGTTCCTGCACGTTCTCATACCTGCTGAGTCCTTCAATTGTTTTATCATTATATAGCTCTTTAAGCAGTCCGCACCCTTCAGCGATCAAACGGGCAGACTCAAATGCATCAGCATTTTTTATATCAATCTGAAACCGCTTGATGAGTGTGACAAATACATCGATAGCCGATGCAGCTCTTGCCGGCACAAATTCAGATGCCTTTAGCAGCGCTTCCCAGAGCGTGATGTTGAGTTCATTCGAAGCAACGATGATCTTATTGACCGTTGTATCTCCAATCCCACGTTTTGGTAAATTAATTATCCGTTTTAAGGAAGCTTCATCATTTGTATTGATAGTAAATCGCATGTAGGCCAGCAGGTCCTTGATTTCCTTCCTCTGATAAAAAGAAAGACCCCCTACTATTTTATATTTTATGTTGATTCGCCTAAGCGCTTCTTCAATAGCCCGGGATTGGCTATTCGTTCGGTAGAGTATGGCAAATTCGTAATTCTTCAAATGCCTTTGCATCTTCTCTTCAAAAATAGATGATGCAACAAGCTTTCCCTCTTCATTGTCTGAAGTACATTTGATCAATTCGATGAGTTCACCCTCTTCATTTTGGGTCCAGATATTCTTATGAAGTTGAGACCTATTATTGCCAATAACGGCGTTCGCTGTTTCTACAATCGTTTTTGTCGAACGATAATTCTGTTCCAACTTGATTATCCGTAATTCAGGATAGTCTTTCTCGAAGTTTAGGATATTCTGTATGTCGGCCCCACGAAATGCATATATGCTCTGTGCGTCACCACCTACCACACAAATATTCTGGTGGACAGCTGATAGATTTTTCGTAATCAGGTATTGAGACACATTTGTGTCCTGGAATTCATCCACCAGCACATAATTGAATCGGTGTTGATATTTGTTCAGTATTTCCAGATGATCCCGGAATAACACATTAGTATTAAAAAGCAGGTCATCAAAATCCATGGCGCCAGCTTTGAAGCAACGTGCCCTGTATTCCTTGTAAATATTCCCAAGTTCGGGTCTCCCAATGCTGGAATCTTCTGAGATCAACAACTCATTCGAAACATACTCATTTGCTGATATCAGCCTGTTTTTAGCCCCTGAAATCCTGTTTAAAACAATATTGGCCTTATATAATTTATCATCAAGATTAAGCTCTTTAATGATGGTACGAAGGAGAGATTTGGAGTCATCCGTATCATAAATGGTAAAATTGGAAGGATATCCAATTGCACTAGCCTCAGCCCTGAGAATGCGTGCAAAAATGGAATGAAACGTCCCCATCCAAACATTACGCGCCTCATTACCCACCACGGATTCTATTCTACTCCGCATCTCGCTAGCAGCCTTGTTAGTGAAGGTCAGGGCAAGAATGTTAAATGGATCAACCTGCTTTGATTTGATCAAATGAGCTATTCGATAGGTAAGTACCCGGGTCTTTCCCGATCCCGCTCCAGCGATGATCATTGTTGGGCCTTCGGTATTTACTGTCCCTTCCCGTTGAGCTTCGTTTAATTCTTTTAAATATTCCATATCAGATAGTAATGTGCAAGTTAGTACATGGACATCTAAAACATTTAGACCTTTACATTAAAAACCAATGTGATCATAATCACCATCTTAACAAGAACTTTTACCTGATTGGCTCAATTCCCTGTTTCTCAACAACTAATAGTTTTGAATTAAAAATTCGCAAATGAACAGTATATAATTTCATGAAATTATACCAAATATTAATGTAGATTTGAAAAACCTTCTCAGCATTTTAAATGGCTAAGACTTATTCGAATTCATTGTTTTTTGTAGAAGACGATGGATTCGCTACCCACATCTGTGGTAGCTGGAATATAGGAAAACTTCAAATCATTCTGAGCTATTTGCGCGGTTATTTCAATCGCCTCGATTTAAAAAATAAACGGAAAATTCTATTGGATATCGGCAGCGGCCCCGGTATAAATCAGCTTGACACAGGAGGAACAATTGTCGGTACACCCTTGCTTGGTTTATCACTTAAGCAACGCTTTACTAAGTATATTTTTTGTGACAAGAATGTCGACTACACCAATGCATTAAAGATTCGGGTCAACAAATTTTTTCCAAATGAAAACGTACT
>Ga0114931_10001691_pt1 | contig 28045 bp, 19 predicted proteins | sample 2SBtaG_FD_89579 | JGI IMG/M metagenome (GOLD analysis project Ga0114931, IMG submission 89579) | Deep subsurface microbial communities from Kolumbo volcano to uncover new lineages of life (NeLLi) - 2SBTROV14_V59a metaG | ecosystem: Environmental > Aquatic > Marine > Volcanic | place: Kolumbo... | reverse complement strand
GGCGCAGTCGGGCTTGGTGGCGCAGTCGGGCTTGGTGGCGCAGTCGGGCTTGGTGGCGTTGCGTGTGCAGGCGATGGTGGCGCTTGGCTGGGCGGCGCGACCGGCTGCTCGGCGCGCGCTGGCGGTGCCTCGCGGGGCATGGAGGGCGCCGGGGGCACAGCGGGGGAAGCAGGAGCTGCGGGAGCGCTCATCTCGCCTGGTGATGCGGGCACGGGCGCTTCAGGCGCGGTTGTCGCATCCGGTCGCGGCGCTGCTGCTGGCGGCGTTACGGCCGGTGGCGGCGGTGTCGCTTGGGCCACGCGGGTGGGTGCCTCCCGTGCTGGCGGTGGTGCCGGCGGGATGTTGCGCACGAGCTGCGGGTCCGGCGCATACTCGGTCGCTTCCCGGTCAGCCGGCTCGGCGATCCGAGCGCGTACGATTTTCGGGCCGGTACAGGCACTGGCCGCGACCAGTGCCCCGAGGTAGAGAAGCAGGATCGCAGGCAGCCATCTCGCAGTCATCGTCGGTTCTCACTCCTTGGCCATGAATGCTCACCCGCCATCATAGGCCACTGGCGTGGTCGCTGACAAACCGATCGGGGCCGGGGGCTCATGTTCTGCCGTAAACCGGCACCAGGCCGCCACGGGTTACCCGGTTGGCCGGCGCGGCGAGGAAGACCATGGTTTCAGCGACCGCGCCGACACCGGCCCATCCGCGGGCATCGGCATCGGGCATGGCTGCGCGGTTCGCAGGCGTATCGAGGATCGAGGGCGCCACCGCGTTGATCCAGATGTCTTCCTTCGCCACCTCTTCGGCGAGCGCTTGGCTGAGCGCCGCCACCGCCGACTTGGCCATGGTGTAGGCACACATTCCGGCCCCGGCGCGCGGCTCGAGCGCGGGCCGTGCGGTGACATTCACCAGCCGCCCGCCACGGCCGGATCGGCGCAGCCGCCGGATAGCTTCACGGCAGCACAAGAAGCAGGTGACAGCGTTTTGGCGCCATTGGGCCTCGAGCGCAGCGGCCGGGGTGTCGGTGATGGCCGACATGGCGAAGCCGCCGACGCAGTGGATCGAGGCCCAGAGCTCGGGCAAGGCTTGGTAGTAGTGGCGCACCGCTGTCTCGTCGCCCAAGTCGACGCCCTCGCGCAGCGTCATTTGCGGATGGTCACGGAATGGGAAACGTGCCAGCTCGTCGCGGTCGAAGACCGGTACATGGCAATGCGCGCCGGCCGCCAGCAAACGAGCGACGACCGCGGTTCCGAGCGCGCCGGTGCCGCCGGTAACCACGGCGTGCCGGTCGCTGAGCCCGAGCGTCGTGTCGCGCTGCGCTTGCGAGCTGTTTGGTTCTTGCTGCGGCTGCGCGGATGGTTCCGGCTTCGGTTCAGGGCTCATGCGAGGTCGATCTCCAGGTCGTTTCGCCCGACCGAGGCCGTTTCCGGCTGGTTCGCGCGGGTTTGGTTCGGTCGATTTGTGGCCGCCGTTTCGGGATCCGGCTCCGGCGCTTCTTGGGCTCGGGCGAGCTGCTGGGTTGCGCCGTGCGAAACCGCCGCGCACAGTCGCTGGTGGGCATCGCCACAGGCCGTCAAGACGCTGACGCGCTCGAATGCGTCGAGGCGTTCGAGGTCCAGGCGAAAGCTGGGTCGGTGGCCATTCCAGCCGCAGATCATGAGGTAGTCCGCGCTCTGCGTGCGCAGCAGCGAGCGCAGCTCGACCAGCGCATCATCCGCGGGCAGCTTCGCGGTTACCAGGATCGCCCGCTGATCCTCGAGCAGTCGGCTCCATCGATCGGTCGACAACGGGCCACCGCCCAGCAGGTCGACCCAGGCACCGCGCAGGCGACCGAACTCCTCATGCGGTCGCTGGGCCGCGATCACCGGATGCTCGACGCCGAATTCGTTGCGCACCAAGCCAGCGATCAACATGTTCAACTCGTCGTTTGTGGTCAGCGCCAGCAGGTGCTAGTCCCGCTCGATGCCGGCATCTTCGTAGGTGGTGGTGTCGCGCGCGTCGCCGTACACCGTGGTGAAGCCCTGGGCGCGGGCCTGGTCGAGCTTGGTGCGCGAGGCGTCGACCAGGTTCGCGGTCCAGCCCTCGTCGGCCAGCAGCTTGGCCAGCGTCAGGCTGAGCGGATGAGCCCCGACCAGGATCGCCCGTCGCCGGGAGCGATCCTCGAGATAGCCGAGCAGGCGGGGCAGCAGCGATGCGCCGAGGGTCGCCCAGGTGCAAGTGACCAAGATGGTGAGATACACCAGGCTCTCGAGGGTTGCCGCGTCTTGGCTGTGGCCGAGCCCGCGCAGCTCGATGGCAGACAGCGAGGCGACCGCCGCAGCCACGATGCCGCGTGGCGCGGTGAGTGCCAGCATCAGTCGCTGGCGCCCGTCGAGCTCGCCGCGCGGCACCGACAGCAGAACCGCCAGCGGCCGGACCAGCAAGATCAGGCCGAGGGTGACCACCAGGCCACGAATCCCCAGGTTGGCCATGGCCGCGAGCTCGAGCTTGGCGGAGAGCAAGATGAACAGCACCGAGATGATCAGCACCGTCAACTGGCCCTTGAACGCCTTGACCGGTGATAGGTCCGGGATGCCGGCGGCCGCCACGGTCAGCCCCATGATCACGGCCGCGAGCACGCCGGACTGCGGGGCCATGGTTTCAGCGACCAGGTACATGCCGAGCAGGATGGCGAGCACCACCAGCGCGCGCAGCTCCGCGGGTGTGTAGCGACTGGCGACCAAGGTGCGCGCCAGGGTGCCAGCGGCGAAGCCGACCAGCACCCCGACCACGGTCAAGGTCAAAAGAGCGACCAGCAGCTCGCGTGCGCCGAGCTCCTGGCGCACGATCAGTTGCAGCACGAAGTAGGCCAGCACCGCGCCCACCGGGTCGATCATCAGACCTTCGGAGATCAGCGTCGTCCGCACCTTGCGCGGCGCGACCATATGGCGCAGCAGCGGCACGATCACGGTCGGGCCGGTGACCGTGACCACCGCGCCAAACAACGCGGCCGCCGGCCAAGCCAAGCCAACCAGGGCGTAGGCGAGGGCAGCAGCGCCCAAGCCGGTGATCGCGGTGCCGAGGGTGAGCAGGTTGCGGACGGTGCGTCCGACGGTCCTGAGCTGGCGCAGCTCGAGCGACAGGCCGCCTTCGAACAAGATGATGGCGACCCCGACGTGGATCAGCACCTCGAGGTGCGCGGCGCCGAGGCCGAGAGGGTCGAACAGTCGCAGCCCATGTGGCCCCGCTGCCATGCCGAAGATCAGCAGCGGCAGGATCGCAGGTAGCTTCAGACGATGCGCCAGCCACTGGGCGAGGATGCCAAGCACGATGGCATAGGCCAAGGTCTCGAGAATGGCGTGGGAATCATGCATGGCGGATGTCGGGCCTGGCACAGGCTGGTGCGGGTCGAGATCCGGGGCAGCGGGCCTGTGCTCGGGCAGCATCGGGCTGCGCGATTGCTGGTGAGTATACGTTGCCTAGGCGCGCAGCGCGGGCCGGGCCTGGCCTCGAGGCCGAGGTGGAGCCGCCCGCTCAGGTCGGCTATGCTCGGTGTTTCTGGGACCTGACGCCGATCCTCGCGTGCCGTTCGACCGCCGGCCGATTCGGCGCCGCCGAGCGGGCCGTGCTGTGAGGAAAACGCCGTGATTCCGACCGCTGATCAGTTGGCCGCGATCGCAGGCCAGGAACGCGGGGATCTCGCGCGGATCCCGTTCGCCGTCCTGGTGCGCGCGCTGGCTGCCGCTGGGCGAACCGCTCGCGTCGACATCGTTCGAAAACCGCTCATCAAGAGCATCCTCTTCGAGGGCGGAGTGCCGGTCGATTGCCGGTCCAATCTGCTGCACGAGACCTTCGGCCGGTTCTTGGTCGAGCGAGGTGACCTGTCGGATCAAGAGGCCAGCGCCTTGGCCGCGGAAACCACGCGCAGCGGTCTGCCACCCGGCGAGGTGCTGATCCGAGATCGGCGCATGCGCCCCTCGGAGGTGTTTCGGGCGCTGCAAGCGAACCTGGCCAAGAAGCTACTCGATGGTTTTACCTGGCGCCAGGGAAGCTTCCGCATCCAGCGCAGCACGACGCGCGCCGAGTCGCCGCTGAAGGTCAAGGTGGCGCAGTTGGTGGTCACCGGTATCGTCAAGCTGGCACGCCAGGAGGAGATCGACCAGGGGGTCGCTGCGCTGGTCGGCAAGCGGCTGGTGCTGCATCCTGATCCGCCCTACTCGCTGGCGGACATCCGGCTCTCCGAGGCGCAGCGGACGGTCGCGCGCAGCCTGCTGCGCGGCAAGGGCTTGGCGGAGCTGGCGGCCGAGTCCCAGTTGCCGTTCGCGGAGATCGGTCGTTTGATCTATGCCCTGGCGGTGCTCGGTATCGTGGTGCCGGAGGATCGGCGCGATGAGCCCTCGATGCGCATCAGCGGCACCGACACCAAGGCGGTCGCGCGTGTCAGTCGGGTGCTGCCGCGGCCGAGTAGCGGTGATGAGCTGCAGGCGGTGCGCGACGAGGTGCACATGGCCTACCTGCGCTACCGCACCCAGGACGCCTTCGCGCTACTCGGGCTGGAAGAGACCGCCTCAGCGGTCGAGATGGAGGATGCCTACCTGGCCTTCAGCCAGCGGTTCGCGCCCTGGCGTTTCAGCGGTGAGCTGGCCGTGCTGGGCGAGAAGGCCGAGGCTCTGTTTCTCGCCGGTGGCCGGGCCTTTGGCGAGTTGAGCGATCCGGACCAGCGCAATGCCTTGCGCGCGCGCTTGAAGCAGCGTCGCCAAGGCGGCGGCAAGAAACCGGCCGCAGATCGTTTTGCCATCCGCTCCGAGCTGCTGGATCCTGCGGTGCAATTCGCCAAGGGCTGCTCACTGCTGGCGGCGGAGCGATTCGCCGAAGCCCTCGAGCTCTTGGCCTTCGCCTACGACCTCGATCCGCAAAACAGCCGCTACCGGAGCGAGCTGGCCTATTGCCGCTTCCGCCACCACCCGCACGAAGCCCGAACGGTGCTCGAGGAGCTCGACGACACGTTGCGCATCAACCCCAACTTCGGCCTGGCGCGCTACTACCGCGGCGTCATCCTGGGCGAACAAGGAGAGCTGGCACGCGCCGAGGAGGATCTGCGCCGGGCGATCAAGCTGATGCGCCCGGATCGCCGGCCGATCGAGGCTCTCAAGGAGCTGGTCGCGCGCAAGGCGTAGGGCTGTTAGCGGCGACTGGGGGGGTAAAGATCGGTCAACGTGCCCGAGAAGGCCTCGGCAGCGAAGGCCACGGTCTCCGACAGCGTCGGATGCGGGTGGATGGTCAGCGCCAGGTCCTCGGCGTCAGCACCCATCTCGATCGCCAACGCGACCTCGGCCACCAAGTCGCCAGCGTGTGGGCCGACCATGCCAGCGCCGAGGATCCGCCCGCTTGCGGGGTCGATCAAGAGCTTGCTCTTGCCCTCGCCGCGTCCGAGCGCCAGGGCACGGCCGCTGGCAGCCCACGGAAACGATCCGGTCTGGTAGGCGATGCCCTCTTGCTTGGCCTGGTTTTCCATCAGCCCCACCCAGGCGACCTCGGGATCGGTGTAGGCCACCGAAGGGATGGCTCGCGGGTCAAAGGCGCGCCGTTCGCCCGCCGCGACCTCGGCAGCCACCTTCGCCTGGTGGCTGGCCTTGTGGGCGAGCATGGGGTTGCCGACCACATCGCCGATGGCGAAGATGTGGGGCACATTGGTACGCATCTGCGCGTCGACCGCGATGATGCCGCGCGGGTCGACATGGATGCCGGCTGCCTGTGCCTCGATGCGGTCGCCGTTCGCGCGCCGGCCGACCGCCAGCAGAGCGCGGTCCACATGCAGGGTGTCTCGGTGCTTGCCCTCGAGCGTGATGGCCAGATCGGTGTCTGTCGCCTCGATCGACGCCACCTTGGTCTCGAGGTGGATGCCCGCGTAGCGCCCGGCGAGCCGTTTGTGCAGCGGCCGTACGAGATCGGCATCACAACCTGGAATCAACTGGTCCATCAGCTCGACCACCGTCACTTCGGTGCCCAGGGCGTGGTAGACGGTGGCCATCTCGAGCCCGATGATGCCGCCGCCGATGACCAGCAGACGGCGGGCCTCGGGCAGCTCCAGGGCCCCGGTGGAGGTCATGATGCGCGGGTCCTCCGGCAGCCCGGGAAGCTGGGCGACCCGTGAGCCGACCGCGATGATCGCCTGCTCGAAGGCGATGATGCGCGTTGTGCCTTCAGCGTCGCGCACTGCCAGGCGGTGGGGCGCGGTGAAGGCGCCTGTTCCCTCGATCACTGCCACCTTGCGCTTCTTGGCCATGCCCGCCAGGCCGGCCACCAAGGGCTTGATCACGCCGTCCTTGAAACCACGCAGCTTGTTGCGGTCGATCTCCGGCGCCTCGAAGGCGATGCCGTGGCGGGCGAAGGTCTGTGCCTCGCTGATCACCTCGGCGGCGTGCAGCAGGGCCTTGGAGGGGATGCAGCCGACGTTCAAGCAGACCCCGACGAGGCTCGCGTGGCGCTCCACCAGGGTCACCTGCTGGCCGAGGTCCGCGGCACGAAAGGCTGCGGTGTAGCCGCCCGGGCCGGCGCCCAGGACCAGCAGCTCGGTGACCAGATCTCGGTCGCGGGTGTCGCCGGCCGCGGCAAGGTCCGGCACGGGAATCTCGAGAGGTTGACTCATGGCCGAGGATGCTACCAGCGCGGATGACAAAACGGCCCCCGCCGAAGCAGGGGCCGTGGCCGAGCGGACGCTCAGCAGACGCTCGGGCTGAATCTAGTTTTCCAGCTCGACAAAGGGCACCAGTTTCCAGTTGCCGCGTCCGAGCGTGCCCGCCACCAGGACGTTGTCCGCCGGATCGTAGTCGAGGTCGAAGACCGGCACCGTGGGCAGCTTCTCGCCGAGCTCCTTCCAGCGCGTGAAGCCCTTGTCCTCGCGCGCAAAGAACGCACCGTTGGTACCACCCACCGCCAGCACATCGACCGGCGGCGCCACGCCATCATCGTCGACGAAGACGTTCGGCATGTACTCGATCGAGCGGAAGGGCGTCACCGCGCCGGCCTTGGTCACGATGTCGTCGGTGAGCTCGGTCCAGGTTGCCCCGGCATCCGTGGTCTCAAAGACGCGGATCGAGTTGGCGACGAATGCATGGTTGGCATCGTCTGGGTCGATGACGATGTCGCGTACCGTGAAGCCCGAACCCGTGCCCGGGAAGGTGAGCGACTGTGCCACGGGGGCCGGATGCGGGCCGGTGCGCACGAACACGCGGTCTCCCGAGCCGACGTAGATGATGTCCGGGTTGCCCGGACCGCCGTAGGCCAGCGGATCGCTGAAGGTGCCGTTGCCAGCCAGACCGGGCGCGATCTCGCGCAAGGTATCGCCCTGGTCCAGCGACTCGTAAAGCGAGTTGGCGCCGGCGATCACCAGGCGCGTGGGATCGACATTGTTGAGCTCGACCGGGGTCGAGAACTGACCTTGGAGCGGGTTGCCCCCATCGAGCACATTGAGCCCCAAGAACTGGAAGCCGAAGAAGTTGTTGGCGGCGTCCCAGAACGAGCGATTCAGCACCTGCAGGCGCTGCGCGCTGGTGTAGCGGATCGAGAAGCCCGGGATGCTCACCGGATCGACCTGTACATCGCCGCCGTCGCCGCCGACGAACAAGAACCAGGTCAGGTCGCTGGGCAGGTTTTGCATCGGCGTGCCATTGTCCTGGTTGCCGGCGATCAGCACGTCAGAGACCGTGTCGTAGACGTTGTCATGGGACTCGGTGGTCTGGATGTCGCCGTTGAGCGAAACCCAATCGCCGGTGTTCAGGCGCGGGCTGGTGCGCGCATAGATGCCGCCGTCATCGGTCTCGACCAGCCGGCCGCCCGCGTCGAACGCCATCTCGCGGGAATCGGCATGCGGCGAGCTGTTCGAGGCGGTGTTCGAGTGGGTCAGATGGGACGACTGGCTGCCCGGCGGCTGCGATGCGTCGACCCGGAACAGGCGGCCGCTGAAGTTGCGGGCGCCGATCGAGTTCGGAAAGCCGGGAACGTTGGGGTTGCCGGAAGCCTCGTTGAACAGCGGTTGGCGGTCGCCAGCGATGAACAGCAGGTTGGCGTCGCCCGGATCCGCGGCCAACGATAGGTGGATGCTCGCCTGGCCTCCGGGATGGATACCGAAGAAGAAGCCACCATCCTCGATGGTGCCTGGCAGGTCGAGCGCGGTCCAACTGGTGCCGCCGTCACCCGAGCGGAAGAGCCCGGCCAGCCGGCCAAAGTTGGCGATCGCCGCGTAGACGTTGTTTTGGTTGCCGGCCGCGAACTCCACGTTCGAGGTCCCGCCGCTGATCAGCAGGCTGTCGATCGCTGCATCGCTGACCTTGCTCCAGGTGGCGCCAGTGTCGTCCGAGCGGTAAAGGCCGTTGGCGCCGCCCACCAGGTCGGCGAAAACAACGCTGGTGAAAAGCCGCGCCGGATTGTTGGGGTCGCCGACCAAGTCGTGGGTCACGCCCCCGGGAAGGCCCGCGGCGCTGCCATTGCCGCTGCTGATTTGGCCGAAGCTGGCACCACCGTCGGTGGAGCGCCAGATGCCGATGTTGCTGAAGGTGAATTGATCGGCGACATCGACCGAAACGACGATCGTCTGGCCGCGTGGTGCAACACCAGAGATATTCTTGCTGACAAGAATACCGCCTCCGTCAACGACCTTCCACTTGTTGCCACCGTTGGTGGTGCGCAGCAGGCCGATGCGCGGGGCGCCGGAACGGCCGAAGCTCGAAAAGCGCCCGATCCCGGCGACCAGCGTGCGGTGCTTGCTGTCGGTGGGATCGAAGGCCAGCGCGCCGATCGACTGCGCGGGCAGCTTGTCGGTCTGGCGTTCCCAGGTTGGCTGGAGCGCGGTGGCGTTCTCGGTTTTCCAGATGCCACCGTTGACGCCACCAGCGTAGAGCACGTTGGCATCGCTGGGGTCTGCCACCACGGTGTGGATGGCTCCTACGGCCTCGTTGCCGGGGGTGATGTTCTCGACCTGGGCGGGAGAGATCGGCCCGGGTCCCTGGGCGACCCAATTGCCGCCGCCAGCCAGGAGGGGTGCTGCCGCGAGCGCGGCGGATGCGATCAGCAAGCCAGCCAGCCCTGCCCTGTGGGCGGCGGACCGGCGCGTTGGATGTGTACGGTTGAAGCTCAAGGTTTCACCTCGTTGTTCACACGGGCTCGACAGCAGACGCCAAACGCTGCTGCCAGCGTGGATCGAGACCGGTACTCGCAAGCACCGATCGACTGCGTACTACGAACGACGAACAACGTGGCGCGAACGAGCGCCGACACATGGGTGATTGTGATCCCGCACCGGCTGCAGGACCGATTTCGAACACGGGCTGAACGAGCAAAGCATTCGCCTGTGCGCGCTATGCACGCTCACGGCCGGCGCGTTTTCACGCGCGGCTTTCGTGTAGAATCGCGTTTGTCGAAAAACCCCTCGACCGTGAGTGCCACAGGCAGCCTACTTCATGTAGAATGTCCAGTCAAGACGACGGACACGCGAATCGAACGAAACAGACGCGCCGAACGAACAGCTCCCCAAGGGGGACCCAATCCATGGATCGTTCAGTACCAAGGTACCTTCAAGGACCGTTGCGTCTTACACTCCTGCTTCTCCTGCTGGTCGCACTGGCCGCCCCGGCGGCTGCGACCCCGGGTCTCGCGCTGCGTGACGGTGTGGTGGTCGACGCCGACCGCGCTCTGGCCTATGTCATGCAGCCGACCGGTGGCATCGCCGCCATCGATCTCGAGCTTGGCTCGGTAGTCTGGTCGAACGACCAGGCAGCGCGCCCACTGGCGGTGGTCAACGGCCTGCTGTTGGCCCAGGCCGAGGGCCAGCCTGGCAAGGGCTTGCGACTGCTCACGTTGGATCCGGAAGCCGGCGGCAAGGCAGGTCTCGCCGCCGAAGTTGCATTGCCTGCTGGCATGCATAACGTCATCAATGATGGTCTCAATGGCAGCCTGCGTGTGTCGGCGGTGCCGTCCAAGGGCGGCGCGCTGATTGCGTGGAAGGCGACGCAGAATGCCCCTCAAGCGATGATCCCCGGGCCGCAGGACGGCCAGACGCCGGGCACTGCGGCTGCAACCTTGCCCGGCAAGTCGCGAGCAGCGCGGGTTCTCGAGGGCGTGAGCCAGCTCGATCTGGGCAGCGGCGCGACCCATGCTGTGCTCGCCAAGAGCGCCATCCAGGCACCGGGCTCGCTGCGTGAGCTGCTCGGCGCCGATCGCCTGGATGGGGTTGCCGGCCGTCAGTTCCTATCGGTCGATGGCCGTCATGTGCTGGCCTCGAGCCGTCTCGAAAAGCCGAAGCCACTGGCTACGTATCGCTGGAAGCTGTACGAACGCTCGAGCGGCCAGCTCCTCGGTGGCTTCGTCCACAGCGCATCGGCAGCGCCGTTCATGGTCATCGGCAAGCAGGTGATCTTCGAGGCCCGTGCCACCCTGCGCGCGGGTGAAGGCGCCTGGCAGGCGACACCGCTGGAGCTGCGCGCGATCAATCTCTTGAGTGGAACGCCGATCTGGAAGGTCGCGGTGCGCGACACCAGCTTCCAAGGCCCCTTCCCGCACTGATTGGACACTCCGCGCGACGAGCGATCGCTCGCGCGAAGCTGGCGCCCTGTTCGCCCACTGGCGAGCAGGGCGCTTTTTGCCTCACAAGAGCAAGCGGCGAAGGTCGCTGAGGCAGTCGCTGAGGTAGACCACGAAGCGGGCGGCGAGAGCACCATCGACCACCCGGTGGTCATAGGACAGCGAGAGCGGCAGCATCAGCCGCGGAACGAAGCCCTCGCCTTGCCACACCGGCCGCAGATTCGCGCGCGACAGCCCGAGGATCGCCACCTCCGGGGCATTGACGATCGGGGTAAACGCCGTCCCGCCGATGCCGCCGAGGCTCGAAATGGTGAAGCAGGCGCCCTTGAGGTCGCCGGGGGTGAGCTTGCGGTCGCGGGCCCGTTTCGCCATCGCGGCCAGCTCGCCGGCGAGCGCTTCGAGGCCCTTGTGCTCGACATCGCGAATCACCGGTACGACCAAGCCATCCTGGGTGTCTACCGCGACCCCGATGTGCATGTAGCGCTTGCGGATCAGTGTGTCGCCGCTGTCACCGAGCGAGGCATTGACATCCGGGAAGGCGCGCAGTGCTCGGGCCACAGCCTTGAGCGCGAAGGCAACCGGCGACAGCTTACTCCCCTCACCGCGCTCGACCACCCGCCGGTTGTGCGCCTTGCGAAAGGCTTCCATCTCGGTGATGTCGGCGTCCTCGTGCTGGGTCACGTGGGGAACGTGCAGCCAGCTTCGGTGGAGATTGCTGGCTGCGCGCTGGCGGATGCGGCTGAGCGGCAGCTCCTCGATCTCGCCGAACTGGCTGAAGTCGATCACTGGCATCGGCGGCAGCATGCCCGGTCCTGTCTTCGGTGCCTGCTGCGTGCGCACCCCGGAGTCCGGGGCGAGGACATCCTCGCGCGTGATGCGTCCCTTGCGGCCGGACCCGGCCACAGCGCTCAGATCGATCCCTTGCTCGCGGGCCAGCCGTCGCACGCTGGGGCTGGCGTAGGGCGAGGGGCCAGCACTCGGCGGCGCCGCTGCGCCCGCATCGCGGCGCCTTGCATCTTTGTCACGCGCGTCCAATGCCAGCGTCGAATCACCCGCCGCGCCCACCTTCTCGTCCGGGGCGCGCGTGTCATCGGGGCTTGGCGCGTCCGACGCCGCAGCGGCTTTGGGTTCATCCGTTTCGAGGATGGCGATGACCCCGCCCTCGGCGATGCTGTCGCCCACCGACACCTTGATCTCGCGCACGGTGCCCGCATGCGGGGAGGGAACTTCCATCGAGGCCTTGTCGCTCTCGAGGGTGATCAAAGACTGATCGATATCGACCCGGTCGCCGGCAGCGACCAGCACCTCGATGACGCTGACGTCATCGAAATCGCCGATGTCGGGGACACGAACTTCCTGCACTTGGGCCATGGTGATTCCTCGTCTGGTGCTCTGCGCCGCTGCTGGTGGCGGCGATCATTCAGGGTGCCTTCTGCGGCTGGCAGGCGCAAGCCGGCATGCTCAAACCGTGGTCGGATCCGGCTTTTCGGGGTTGATGCCGTAGCCATCGATCGCCTCGGCCACGGTCGCTGCGGGGAGAGTGCCTACGTCCGCCAGAGCCTTGAGCGCGGCCACCGTGATCCAGCGCCGATCGACCTCGAAAAAACCGCGCAGTGCCTGGCGCGTATCCGAGCGACCGAAGCCATCGGTGCCCAGGGTGAGGTAGCGGCCGGGGATCCAGGCACGGATCTGGTCGGCGAAGGCGCGCAGGTAGTCCGTGGCTGCGACCACCGGACTCGGATCCGCGCCCAAACAGGCTTCGATCCACGGACGGCGGCGCTTTGCCGTGGGGTGGAGCAGGTGCTCGCGCTCGGCACGTAGGCCGTCGCGGCGCAGCTCGGTGAAGCTGGTGACACTCCACACCTCGGCCGAGATACCGTGGTCGTTGTGGAGCATCTCGGCGGCGGCTTCGACCTCGCGCAAGATGGCGCCGCTGCCCAGCAGCCGGACGTGCCGCGCGCCATGCGACGCTGCATCCGGCCGGGAACGCGGCGCCGTTCCCGGCTTGGCAGCTTGCTCGGCGGTCTGCTCCGTGCTGCCACCACCTGCGCCCAAGCGGTACATGCCGCGCCGGATGCCCTCGGCGGAGCCCGCGGGCATGGGTGGCTGGTGGTAGTTCTCATTCATCACGGTAATATAGTAATAAATATCTTCTTCATCTTGGAACATTCTTCGTAGGCCGTCTTGTAGGATCACCGCCAGCTCGTAGGCGTAGGTCGGATCGTAGGCCACGCAGTTGGGCACGGTGGCGGCGATCAAGTGGCTGTGACCGTCCTCGTGCTGCAGACCCTCGCCGTTGAGCGTCGTACGGCCGCTGGTGGCCCCGAGCAAGAAGCCACGGGTGCGCATGTCGCCCGCCGCCCAGAGCAGATCGGCGACGCGCTGAAAGCCGAACATCGAGTAGACGATGAAGAAGGGGATCATCGGCACGCCGTGGTTGGCGTAGCTGGTTCCCGCGGCGATCCACGAGGCCACGGCGCCCGCCTCGGTGATGCCTTCTTGCAGCACCTGGCCGTTTTCCGCCTCGCGGTAAAACGCCAGTTGATCCTTGTCCACCGGCTCGTAGCGCTGGCCACCAGGGGCGTAGATGCCGAGCTGGCGAAACAGACCTTCCATGCCGAAGGTGCGCGCCTCATCGGCGATGATCGGCACCACCCGGGGTGCCAGCTCTGGGTCGCGCAGCAAGATGGCGAGCGCGCGTACGAAGGCCATGGTGGTCGACTGCTGGCGGTTGCCGCTGCCGCCGGTGAGCACTCCGAAGGCATCGAGCGCTGGCACCGGCAGCTTCAACCGGGCCGGGTTGCGCTGCGGCAGCGGGCCGCCGAGCGCTCGGCGACGCGCGCTCAGGTACTGGCGGGTTTCGCTGTCTTCGGCCGGCTTGAGGTACGGCAGCTCCTGCACCGCCGAATCCGCCACCGCGACCCCCAAGCGGTCGCGAAACTGCACCAATGCCTCTCCCTCGAGCTTTTTTTGCTGGTGCGTGGCATTGCGGCCCTCGCCGGCTGTTCCCATCCCGTAGCCCTTGACCGTCTGGGCCAGGATGACCGTCGGCTGGCCGCGGTGGGCGAGGGCCGCAGCATAAGCAGCGTAGACCTTTTCCGGATCGTGCCCGCCCCGGCGCAGGTCGAGAAGCTGCTGGTCGCTGCGTTCGGCGGCGAGTGCGCTGAGCAGCGGATCAGCGCCGAAGATGGTGTCGCGCAAGGCGCTGCTGTCGCGCGCGGCGAAGGCTTGCATCTGTCCGTCCGGCATGGCGGCGAGACGGGCCGCCAGGCGCCCTTCGGGATCACGCGCCAGCAGGTCATCCCACTCCGATCCCCACAGCAGCTTGATGACATGCCAGCCAGCGCCGAGGAAGATCCCCTCCAGCTCGTCGACGATCTTGCCGTTGCCGCGCACTGGTCCGTCCAGGCGCTGGAGGTTGCAGTTGACCACGAAGATCAGGTTGTCGAGTCCTTGGTGCGCCGCCACCCGCAGTGCGCCGGTGGCCTCGGGCTCGTCACTTTCGCCGTCTCCCATGAAGGCCCACACCCGGCGCGCGGCGGTATCGGCCTGGCCGCGATGGTGGAGATAGCGCATGAAGCGCGCCTGGTAAATGGCGAGCAGCGGTCCGAGCCCCATCGAAACGGTGGCGAACTGCCAAAACGCGGGCATCAGCCAGGTATGGGGATACGACGCCAGACCCGAGCCTGCCGCTTCCTGGCGAAAGCCTTCGAGATCGTGCTCGCTCAGCCGGCCCTCGAGAAAGGCGCGCGCGTAAATGCCCGGCGAGGCATGACCCTGGAAATACACCAGGTCGCCGCCGTGCTCTTCGCTCGGCGCGTGCCAGAAGTGGTTGAAACCCACCTCCCAAAGCGTCGACTGCGATTGGTAGGTGGCGATGTGGCCGCCGATGCCAGCACGTTGCTGGTTGGCCCGGGTGACCATCGCTGCCGCGTTCCAACGCACCAAGGCCTCGATTTTGGCCTCGAGCGCGAGGTCGCCCGGGTATGCCGGCTGCGCCTCGACCGGGATGGTGTTGACGTAGGGCGTGTTGCACGGCCAAGAAGCGCCGTCACCGCGCTGGAGCAGGTCCAGATGCAGCGTCTCGAGCAAGAAGCGCGCGCGCGCGCTCCCGTCGTGGCGCAAGACAGCGTCGAGTGCTTCGCGCCATTCGCGGGTTTCGGTGGCATCGATATCGTGCACGTGCTTCCTCTCTTGGCAAGTTCGAGGCTTCGGGCATGCGCCTCGAGCGTATCGCAGGTCGGGGGCTTCAAGCAGACGTGTGTGCCCGGCCGCGCCACAGCGCGAGGGCGGTGGCCGCGGCCACCAACACCGCACCCGCGAGGTCGAGCTGGTTGAGGTCCCACAGCCCCGAAGCACCACCCACTGGCGCCAGCAGGGCCGCCGCGCCGATGGCGAATAGCAGGCGTAGCGGCAGCGCGACGGGCTGCTGGAGTTGGCCGACCATCGCCACCGCCAACGAAGCGATGCCGAGCACCGACACCGCCAGGGCGCCGGCCACATGGCCCGGGGTGGCTGGTGCGCCCGTGGCGTCGAGCAGCAGCAACGCTGGCCGGTAGACGAAGAGAAAGGGCAGCACGAAACCGACCAGCGCGAAGCGAAAGGCGGAGAACGCAGTGCGCATGATGTTCGAACCGGCGATCGAAGCAGCGGTGTAGGCGGCCAGGGCCACGGGTGGCGTGACCATCGACATCAGCCCGAAGTAGAAGATGAACAAGTGGGCGGCGAGCGGTGGCACGCCCATTCCGCCGAGCGCCGGACCGATCAGCGTGGCGAGCAGCAGATAGCAGACCGCGGACGGCAGCCCCATGCCGAGCACGATGGAGGACGCCATCAACAGCAGCAGGGCCAGAAAGAGGTTGTGGGCGGCGAGCGGCAGGATGGCTGCCGGCAGCTTGCTGCCAACGCCGGTCAGCGTCACCACCCCGAGCACGATGCCGACGCACGACGCCGCGACGATCAAGGCGATACCAGCCTGCGCGGTGCGCACGAAGGCTCGGACCAAGCGCTGGGGGCCGAGCCGTGTGCGCGGCGACAGCGCTGCCAGCGCGATCACCGCCAGCATCGCCAGGCTCGCCGATCGGAAGACGGTGAAGCCGGCCATCAGCAGGGCGAGCAGGGTCGTGAGGGCGGTGGCAAAAATCAGCCCTTCCAGCCTGCCAGGCACGGATTGGGTCGCGGATTCGGTCGCGGGCATCGCGCCCCTGGGCATCATGGGCATCGGGTCCCTGGGCATCGCGCCGGTTCTTGCCGCTTTGAGCGCCAGCAGGTGCACCACCAGGAACAGCGAGAGGTAGTAAAGCAGCGCTGGCAAGATGGCGGCGCGGATGATCTCGGTGTAGGTCACCGGCGGGTCGATCAGCTCCAGCATCATGTAGGCGCCGGCGCCCATCACCGGCGGCACCAGGGCACCCCCGGAGCTGGCCGCAGCCTCGATGCCGGCGGCGATGTGCGGCTTGAAGCCGGTGCGGATCATCAAGGGGATGGTGAAGGTGCCGGTGGTCGCGGTGTTGGCGACCGCGCTGCCGGACAGCGAGCCCATCAGACCGCTGGCTAGGACCGCCACCTTGGCGGGGCCGCCGCGTGATTGGCCGAAGAGCCGCCGGGCACGGTCGATGACAAAGCCGCTGGCACCGGTTTCCTCGAGCAACGCACCAAACGCCACGAACAAGAACACATAGACGAACATCACCCGCAGGGCGGTACCGAACACCCCTTGGCTGTGCAGGAAGGTCTGCGCCACCACCCGCGCTGTGCCGTAGCCGCGGTGGGGGAAAAGCGCCTCGGGCAGCCACGGACCAATGCGCGTGTACAGCAGAAAGACCATGGCCAGCAGCGGCAGGGCCCAGCCCACCGCCCGGCGGGTGGCTTCGAGCACCAGCACCAGGCCGAGGATACCGGTGGCGATGTCGAGCCCGCTTTCGATGCCCGCGCGTGCGCCGAGGGACTCGCCGCCGATCCACAGCGCGCGCCCGATGGGCTCGCTCTCGAGCACCAGGTAACCCCCGACGGCGAGCGCGGTGACCATCAGCACACGGTCGAGCGTGCGCAAAGGCCCGGCGAGCGGCTGCTGGTGGAAGGTCAAGAGCAGGCCGAGGGTGGCGAAGATCGCCAACTGGGCGTGAGGACCGAGATGCGGGTAGTTGACCTCCGCTGCGGTAAACAAGACCAGCGCCGCCGCCAAGATGGCGGTCAAGGTGTCGGGCCGCTTGTCGGGCCGCTTGTCGGGCACCACGGGACGGTCCGCCCGGCGCTAGGGCGCTGCGGCGTCGGGTTCGGGCGTTGCCAGCGGCCAGATGCCGATCCCGCGGTAGAAGCGTACGGCGCCCGGGTGAAAGGGTGTTCCCGGGTCGATGATGACGTTTTTCGGGTTGATCGCGCGGCCAGCGGGATGGCGCTCGACGACCTCGGCGCGGTGCTCGTAAATCGCCTTGGTCATGGCGTAGACCAGGTCAGGGTCGGTGCTCGCCGCGGTGATCAGGTGCATGGCGCCGGTGGCCAGGCCGGCAAAGTCCTGGTCCATTCCGGGGTAGGTGCCGCGGGCACGGTGACCGGGCGGAAGAAAGGGAAGGCGTCGATCAGGTCCTGTCGGGCGCTGTAGGGCAAGAACACGAGATCCATCGAGGTCGCGGCCTGCACGATCGAGGGCGTGGGCACGGCGCCGCCGAGAAAGGCGGCGTCGGCGCTGCCATCGGCGAGCATGTCGACGCTTGCGCTCTGGGTGTTGTGGAGCACGGTCAGTTGCTCGAGAGTGACGCCGTGTGCCTCGAGGATCGGGCCGACGAACATTTCGAAACCGGCGCCGGCCGGGCCGATCACCACCCGCCGGCCCGTCAACTGTGCGATCGAGGTAATGCCGGACGATCGGGGGGTGACAAAGAGCGCCACGTTGGGCGCCAGCGTCATCACCGAACGCACGGGATAGGCGCGGTCCCAGCCTCGCTCGCCGCGCACCGCGAAGTAGGTGATCGCAGAGTTGGAAAGCCCGAATTCGAGCTCACCCTGCGCCAGCCGGCGAATGTTCTCGCGCGAGCCCTTGGTCGCTTCCGCGGTCACCTTCCAACCCGGACCGTGCGCGCTCGCAACCTCGGCGAGTGCGCCACCGACCACGAAAAAGGCGCCGCCGACCGGTGCCGTGCCGAGGCTGAGGAAGCGCTGCGCGCCGGTGGGCGCGCTGGCATCCTCGCTGGCGGGTCCCGAAGGGGTGCCGCAGGCCGAGCTGAGGAGAGCCGCTGCGGCCAGCCCAACGAGCCCAACGAGCCCGGCGAACGTTTCGTGCGTCCGGCGGCGTGCCGGGAATGGGCGATGAGGGCGTACGGGGGTGACGCGTCGCTGCCTGGGGCTCATGCGCATGGTCGGCATTCTCTCGGCGGTGTGAATGGGCTGGCTACGGCGGCCGGATGGTAGCACGCGGCGCGCTTCGGGCCTTGCCACGATTTTGTCAAAGTGCCGCTGCCAAGCCGTCGCTCTGCCATCCTCCCAACGGCGGCTCGACGGCGCTGGTGGCACCGAAGTGTGAATTGGGCATTCGCCATTCCCGTTTGCTTTTGTATGATCGGCCACCGTGCCCAGGATCCGCAGCCAGCCCGACGACTTCATCGTCGACGAGATTCCCGCCGGCAGCTTCGCCGGCGAGGGTGACCACACCATGCTGCTGGTCGAGAAGCGGCTCTACAACACGGATGACGTGTTGCGGGAGCTGGTGCGGGTCACCGGCTTGCCGGCGCGCGATATCGGCTGTGCCGGGCGCAAGGACCGCAACGCGGTCACCCGCCAGTGGTTCTCGGTCCCCTACCTCGATCTCAAGACCGCCCGCTCGCTCGATCTGGTCACCGGTCGCGTGCTGGCGGTCGACCGCCATACCCAGAAGCTGCGAACGGGGCAGCTCCGCGGCAACCGTTTCGAGGTGGTGGTGCGCGAGGTGTCGCAGAACGAAGCGCGCCGGGCGCAGGAGATCCTCGATCAGGTGCTCGAAAAAGGGCTGCCAAACCGCTTCGGCCACCAGCGCTTCGGTCGCAGCGGCGCCAATGTCGAGAAAGGGGTCGCCATCTTGCGTGCCGAGCACCTGCGGATCGAACGCCGCACAGCCTGGCTGCTGGTGTCGGCCGTCCAATCGGCGGTGTTCAACGAGGTGCTCGCCCGGCGTCCCTTCCCGCTCGACCAGGTCATCCTCGGCGACGTCGCGCTCGACCACCACACCGGCGATCTTTTCCACGTCGAAGATCTCAATCACGAACAGCCGCGCGCTGCGCGCTTCGAGATCAGTGCCACCGGGCCGCTGTTCGGCAGCAAGATGCGGCGTCCCACCGGCGCGGTCGCCACCCTCGAGAGCGCGGCGCTGACCTCGCTCGGTCTTCCCAGCATGGATTCCATCACGCCGCCGCGCGGCATCCGGCTTTACGGCCAGCGGCGCGCACTGCGCATCCGGCTCGCTGGGGTCGACCTGATGTGGCGCGACGGGGCCATCTACCTGCACTTTCAGTTGCCCGCCGGCAGCTTCGCCACCACGCTGGTCGAAGAGCTCTTTCCCGGCGGTGTCGAAGAAGGCCCGCGCTACGCGGGAAGACGCTCGTAGAAACCGGCTGGCGGCGGCGACGGAGCGCACCGGCGCGTTGCCCGCCGGCGGTTGTTTCGCTCAGAACACGGTCGCGAGGATCTTGCCCAGCCCGAGATAGGTCCCGAGCACGCTGCCGAGCGTCGAGAGCGCGAAGACCAAGATGATGCGCAGCAGGCGGTTGCGCCACCAACGACCGAGCTTGCCGGCATCGGGCACCACCTGCTCGAGCTCTTTGACGCGGGGCGGCCGCAGCCAGGCCTGTACGAAGGCGGCCACGTAGCCGGCACCGATCAGCGGCGACAGGCTGGTGATCGGCGCCGCCACGAAGGCGCTTAAGATGGTCAGGGGGTGCCCGAATGCCAGGGCGGTGCCGAAGGCCGAGGGCACGCCGTTGACCACCACCCAAAAGAGCAGGTTCTCCGCCGCTGTGTCCCGACCCTTGCTCCACGCGACCCATCCCAGGCCGGCGAAGATCAGCGCCGGGATGCCCCAACCGATCACCTTCAGCCAGGGTGAAGCCGGTGGTACCTGGTCGAGGGCCTCGAGGTCGGCCTCGTCGCCGGCCTTGAGGCGCGTGACCATGCCCGCGAGATGACCGGCACCGACCACCGCCACGGTGCGTTGGCCGGCGCTGCGGCGGATCTTGGTCGCGAGATACGCGTCGCGCTCGTCGATCAGCGCATTCTTGAGCGATGGTAGGGTCTGCCCGAGTTCGGCCAGCAGGTCGTTGAGCGCGTCGCGCTCTTTGAGCGCCTCGATCTGCTCGCTCGACAACGCATCGCTGGCGCTGCGATCGAGCAGGCTGGCGAGCATCCAGGACATCAGCATCAGCTTGCGGTGAATGGGGGTGGCGCGGGCCGCGCGGCGCAGCGTCACCCGCACGTCGCGGTCGCACAGCACCACCGGCACCGCCAGCGCCTCGGCCGCGCGCGCCGCCGCGAGCAGCTCCTGGCCGGGAGAAACGCCGAGTTGCTCGCCCAACCGGCGCTGGTACGCCGCCAACAGCAGGTTCACCGCCAGCGTCGCCAACTGCTGCTTGCGGATGATCTGTCGCAGATCGAGGTGCTCCCACTGCTGCACCTCGGCCAGCGCCCGGTAGCGCTGCGCGTCCAGCTCGATACACACCACGTCCGGGCGCTCGGTCTCGATCACCGTGCGCACCAGGTCCACCGAAGCCTGCGAGATGTGGGCGGTGCCGACCAACACCAGGCGCCGGCCGTCGAGGTCGAGGATCTCGACCTCGGGCGGGTAGTCGCTGCCTGCGCCGGGCGCTTGGTCGTCGGCCTGCGGGTCGTCTGCCTGCTCGGCTGTGCGGCTCACGAGACGTCCGTGCCCTGGTGGCCGGTCCAGCGGTCCATGCTGGCGTCGGCGCCGAACGCCGAGGCGACCAGGTCGCCGAGGCGGGTCGGCAGACCGTGCTTGAGCAGCGGTGTGATCTTCACGATCCACGGCTCGAGCACCCAGACGCGCTTCTTGCGCACCGCCTCGACCACCTTGGCAGCCAGCTCCTCGGGGCGCAGCATGCGGGTGGTCTTGGGCGGTGCAGCGCCGGCGAACAGACCGGTGTCGACAAAGCTCGGGCAGACGATCGTCACCCCGAGGTCGCTGCGTCCGCGGTGCGCGAGCTCGGCCCGGATCGACTCGCCGAAGCCGATCGCCGCCCACTTGCTCGAGGCGTATGTGCTGCCGTTCGGCAGGCCGACGAACCCCGACGCACTGGCCAGAAACACCAGGTGTCCGGCCGGTGATGCCAGCAGATCGGGGAAGAAGACGTGGGTGGTCGCCACTGTGCCCTCGACATTGATGCGGTAGGTACGAAGATGTTCATCCAATGACACATCTTCAAAGGCACCTCCATAAACAATACCGGCATTGTTGATAAGAATATCAATGCTTCCGGCATCATCGGCAAGGCGCGTGCGTACCGCTTCGATGCTTTGGGGGTCGGAGACATCGAGCCGATAGCCGCGGCAGCGATGGCCCGCGCCGCGCAGCTCGGCGCAGGCGTGATCGAGGGCCGTGGGGTCGATGTCGGTCAACACCAGCTCGGCACCAGCGTCGGCAAAAGCGTGGGCCAGCGCCAGACCGATGCCGCGTGCGCCGCCGGTGATCAGGACGCGTCGTAGACGAAGAGAACTCATGGCCCCGATGCTGTCACGCCGCGCGCCTGCCGGCCAGGCCCAGGCCGGCTCAGGCGATGACTTCGGCGTCGACCTGGCTCTCGCCCTCCGAGCGCGCGATGATCGCCGCGCCGCACGAGTCGCTGAACACATTGACCGCGGTGCGCGCCATGTCGAGCGGCCGGTCGATGGCCAGCATGGTCAGCACCAGCGCTTCGACCTCGGGCCCGTGCAGGTTGACCGCGTCGAGCACGATGAAGATGATCACCAACCCGGCCGAAGGAACTGCGGCCGCGCCGATCGAGGCCAGCAGCGCCGTGCCCACCACCAGCAACTGCTGGCCCAGCGTCAGGTGGATGCCGAGCACCTGCGCGATGAAGATGACACCCGCGCATTCGTAAAGCGCCGTGCCATCCATGTTCACCGTCGCGCCCATGGGAAGCACGAACGACGAAACCTGATTCGACGCCCGCACCTTGTTCTCGACCGCGTCGAGGGTCACCGGCAAGGTGGCGGCGGAGGAGCTGGTCGAGAAGGCCATGATCAGCGGTTCCGCCATGTTGCGGAAGTGGATCATCGGCCGGATGCCGCCGAGCACCAGGAGCAGCAGCGGCAGGGTGACGAAGAGGTGGATGACCAGCCCGCCAGCGATGGTCAGCATATAAAGACCGAGGCTGTGAAAGGCGCTGGTTCCCGATTCGCCCACCACCTTGGCGATCATCCCGAAAACGCCGATCGGCAGCAGGGCGATGATGCCGTGGGTCAGCTTCATGATCGCCTGAAAGCCCGCATGCACGAAGTCGAGCAGGGTCTTTTGCGGCGGCGCAGGCAGCGCAGCGATGGCCATCGCGAGCACGATCGAGAAGAAGATGACCGCCAGCATGTCGCCATTTGCCGCCGCCCGAAAGACGTTTGCTGGCACAATGCTGAGCAGCAGGTCGAGTGGCGAGGTGGCGGCCAGCTCCGGCATCTGGGCCCGGCTCGCCGCGCCGAGGTCGGCACCGACGCCCGGCCGGATGGCATTGACCAGCAGCAGACCGGTGAGTGCGGCGAGACCGCTGGTCAAGACGTAGTAGCCGAGGGTCTTGCCGAACAAGCGACCGAGGTCGCGACCGCCGCCCACCGAGGCGACACCGGAAACGATGGAGAACACCACCAGGGGCACGATGATCATGCGCAGCAGGCGCACGAAGAGGGTGCCGATCCAGCCGACCTTGGGGACGATCGCCGGACCGAAGACGATGCCGGCAGCGATGCCGAGCGCCATGGCAAGCAGGATTTGCCAGTGGAGTCGCCGGAACCAGGGTCGAGGCTGCGCTTTGTTCATGTCCGGGCGACAGTACGGGATGCTTGTCGCGACCGCAAGCCCGCTGCCCGCCAGCCCGCTGCCCGCAAGCCCGCTGCCCGCAGGCCCGTTGCCGTGTGCCCCACGGCGTGCCTCCTGGTCGCAATCCCCTTGTCGGCATCCGGTCGGGTGGTACCATCGAAGCCCGTGAATGAGCCCCAGCGCATCGGAAAGTACGACATTACCGGGACCCTCGGCGAGGCTCATTCGGCATTGTCTACAAAGGATTCGATCCGTTCATCAAGCGTCGCCTGGCAATCAAGGTGTGCACGGTCGAGGATCAAGACCTGCGCCGGCGTTTTTATCGTGAGGCCGAGATCGCCGGCCGCATGCAGCACAAGAACATCGTCACCGTCTTCGCTTTCGGCACCGAGGGGGATCAGCCCTACCTGGTCCAGGAGCTGCTCGATGGCGAAGATCTCGAGGCCGTCATCCGGCGCCGTGATCCGCTCACGCCTGCACGCAAACTGGCCATTCTCGAGCAGGTGGCCCTGGCGCTCGACTATGCCCATCGCCAGGGCGTGGTGCATCGCGATGTCAAGCCGGGCAACGTCCGCCTGCTGGCCAACGGCCGCGTCAAGTTGATGGACTTTGGCATCGCCAAGCTCGCTGGCGTCCAGACCCAGTTGACCCGTGAGGGGGTGACCTTGGGAACGGCCAGCTACCTGCCACCCGAGCAAGTGCGGGCCGAGCCGCTTGATCATCGCGCCGATATTTTTTCCTTTGGTGTTTTGTCGTATGAGCTTATGTCGTATGAGAGACCATTTCGCGGCAACACATTATCGGCGTTGGTGTACCAGATCCTGTACAAGGTGCCGTTGCCGCTGACCACCGCCTGGGAGGGCTGTCCGCCGAGTCTCTCGGCGCTGGTGGCCCGCTGCCTGGCGAAGAAGCCCAGCGAGCGCTGGGCGAGCATCGGCGAGATCCTGCCGCAGCTCGAGCAGGTGCGCACGGCGCTCGAAAGCATGGATGCTGCCAGCCCCGAGGCGTCGGCCTCCGCGGCCCGCCATCTGCTCGAGGACACGCGGCCGGTGACGATGGTCGAGGATACTCCCGAACCGGTGGCCGAGGACGTCCCCGAACCGGTGGCCGAGGACGTCCCCGAGCCGGAGGTCAAACGGCCGGCCGCGCCACGGGCGTCGGCTGCCAGCCCTGCCGAGACTCTCGAGAACAGGCCGCGGGTCGACCTTGACGCACCGACCCTGCCGTTCGAGGATGCCGAGGCGACCGCGGCAGTGGCGCGTTTCGATGGCGGGCAAGAAGCTGGCGACACGGCCGCGCCGCTGGCGCGGCGCGCGGAAGAGATCGGTGGTCTGATCGCCAAGGGCGAGCTGCAAAGTGCCATGGAGCAGCTCGAGGAAACCGTCCACAAGCATCGCGATGCCACCGGCGAAGAACCCGCGACGGCGCTTCAGCCGCCTCCGCCCCCCAGGCCCTCACCACACCAGGCCGCGGCGGCCGCATCGCAGCCCGCTGCGCTCTTGGCGGCTGCCTCGCGGATGGTTGCGCGGGTGCTCGACAGGCTGCCGCGTCGCCATTCGCTGCCGCGTCGCTATCTGCTACCGGGGGCGATCGTGGCCGGAGTGGTGGCGCTGGTGCTGGTGTTTGCGCTCTGGCGCGGCCGCCGCAGCGAACCGACACCGGTACCCGCGGCACCCAGCGTGGTGCCGGCGTCTACCGAGCCGGTGATCGCGGACCCCACGCCAGCGACCGGGATCGCCCGGCTGGCGGCTGCGCCGTGGGCCGAAGTGCTCGAGATCGTCGATGCGGGCGGCCACCGCCAGCCGCTGCCCGCCGAGCCCTTCACGCCGCTCTTGCTGCAGTTGCCGGGGGGCCGCTTCCGGGTGACGCTGCGCTATCCCGAAGGCGCGGAGCCCGTGACCTGCGAGCTGGACATCGTTGCCGGTGCCGTCGCCGACTGCGCGCCCGCGGCTGCGGACACCGACGCCATCGCCTACTTCAAGGCTGCGGGGTGGTGGCGATGAAGGTCCGCTCCGTGCGCTTCGTTGCCCTGCTCATCGCCTGTTGCTTGCTGGCCGTGGGCGCGGCCGCAGATTGGAAAGAAAGCTACGGGCGTGGTCGTGAGGCCTTCGAAGCCAAGCGCTGGAAGGAGGTCGTCGAGGCTATGCGCGCGGCGATCGAAGAGCGGCCGCAAGAGCGCTCCGGAACCGGTTTCCTCTCGCGCCGCTACACCCCGCGCTACTACCTGGGCATAGCGCTCGCCGAACTCGGAAACTGCCGGCAGGCGATGCGCGTCTTCGAGCAGGCCACGAACCAGGGACAGATTCAAGACACCGTCGACAGCCGCGACCTCGAAGTGCGCGAGAAGGCCTGCCGCGAACGGCTGGCCAAGCGCGCAAGCGTCCTCGCCGATGCCCGCGATGCGTTGCGGGCGGCGGTGGCCGCGCGCGAGAAGCTGGTGGCGGCACGCGACGAGATCGGTGTCCGGTGGGACGCGGGTGAGCCATCGCTGGACGCGATGCTGGGCCAGGCGGATCGCCTCTTGCGTCAAGCACGCCAGCATCTGGCAAGCCAGGAGCAGAGCGAGGCGGGCGAGGGGCTGGCCCAGATCCGCTCGCTGGCCGAGGCCGCGGCCGCTGGCTACCGCGACACCTTGGCCGAGGCGCACAGCCGCAGCGAGGCACTGGCCCGCCGCCGCACCGCCGATGCCCGGTCGGATCTCGCGGCGGTGGTCGCGCGTGCGGAGCGTAGCTTGCGCGCGGTCCGGGTTCTGGCACCCTATCCGCGTCGTCTCGGCCAGCGGGTGGCAGCGCTCGCCGCTGCGCTCGAAGCGGCCTCAAAGGTGGCTTCTGACGCCAACCCGTCAAGGATCAGCACGCTCGGCCAGCACATCGACGAGGCCCGAGACAAGCTGCTTGCAGCGGCGCGGCAGCCGCCGCGGGCGCTGCTCGACGCGGTCGAGCGCTACTTGACCGGCGATTGGCCAGGGGTTCTCACGGTGCTCGATGGTGCACGCTTCCGCGAAGCGCGCGCGCGTGATCAGCTCTGCTTGCTGCGTGCGGCGGCCGCTTGGTCGCTGGTCGAGCTCAGCGTGCCCGCATCGCCTGCCGGCGCTGCGGAGCCATCGGCCGAGGCAGCGAACGAGATCGCGCTGACCCCGGATCAGCAGTTGATCGCTGCGATCGAGAGCTGCCGTGCGCTCAAGACCCCTCCCGAACCCCAGCCGCGCTACTTCTCGCCGCGCTTCATCGCCTACTTCCACCAGCACCTGCTGGCGCCCGAGGTCGCGGATCCGGAGGCGGCGAACGCTGGCGCGCCCGGCGTGGCGGCCGCGGCGGGAGCGGGGGGTTGAAGCGTCGGCGCGCCCGGCGCCGCGGTCGCGGCAAGCGGCGCTTTGGGGGCCTGATCCTGCTCGCCCTGGGGACTTGGGTGGTGGCTCGGGTGCGCGGCCGGCGCAGGTCACAGCCGGTCGCTCCTGGGTCGCGGCCAGGCGCGCGGCCGGCAAAGGCCGATGCCGGCACCGGCTCGGCGGTCGCCGCCCAGGCCGAGACGCGGATCAGCGTGCTGGTGCCGGAAGGGCAAGAGGCCTGGGTGCCGGGCCCTGCCGGCAGCATCCATCTCGTCTCCTGCCATGCGGGCGGCCGCGCGGAGGTGGCCTTCGTGCACGGCCTCGGTGGGCGTTTGGCGCATTGGCACCAGCAGCTCGCGGCTCTGGGTCCGGCACTCGCTGGTATGGCTTTTGACCTTCCCGGTCATGGCGGCTCGGATCCGGCACGCGGTGAGCATGATGCGGTGGACAGCGCGGCCGCCGCGCTCGGTGCTGCGCTCGATGCTGCCGGCATCCGGCGACCGCTGGTGGTTGCCCATGGCTGGGGCAGCCTGGCGGCGCTTCGCTGGGCGGCTGCGCGCCCCGGCCGGGCCCGCGGGCTGCTGCTGATCGACCCCCCCGGTGACCAGAGCCGGATGGCGCGCGACGAGGTGGCAGCCTTCCGCCAGGCGGTGGCCGAAGATGCCCGCGGCACGCTCGGCCAGTTCGTCGAGCACAGCCTGGCCGATGTGTCGTCGCCGATCGCTGCACGCGTGCTGGCGGATCTTGAAGCCACCGAAGACAATATGCTTCGCGCAGCCCTCAAAGCCTCCACGCTGGCCACACCCGCGGCCGATGCCATCACCGCGTCGGTGCCCATTCACCTCGCCACCAGCGATCTCGGCCGGGGACCGAAGACCCTCGACCGGCTGCTTCCCGCAGCCGTTTGCTGGCGGCTCGAACGCGGCGGACATTGGCCCATGCTGGTGCGCCCGGAGCGTTTCAACCATCTTCTCGACGACGTCCTCGATGCCCTTCCGGGCATCTCCCAGGCTTGATCCACACGGCGCGCCAAGCAGGAGCCAAGAGCGCACCAAGGCAGAGATCACGACGCGTGCGGGTGGCGTCCGAGTCGGCGGAATTCCTGGTCGCGCAGGTGCAAGTAAACGATCGCCATGGCGTCGATCGGCGCGTCGGTCGGGTTGTCGTAGACGGTGACCAGCTCGTAGGCACGATCCTGGTAGATCGGCTTGCCCTCGCGGCTGGTGAAGCTCTCCATCTTCTCGATCCCGATCTTGCTGGCGTAGGCCGAGGCGGTGAGGTGAAATACCTCTTCGCCGGTAGTGAGGTCGATCAGGGCGATCGAGCGGCCAAAGGGGTGCAGGTGGCCGGTCACGTAGTGCAGGGTTGTGTCGAAGCCGAGCTTGAGATGCGAGCAGGTCGGCGTGCGGTACACATGGCGACCGGGGGGAACGAGCCAGTGCATGGTGTAGACCGAGCCTGCGGCATCGCGGCCCAGGGTCTTGTCGGAGACAGCGCTTTGGGCGGTCTCGGCCATGGTGTCGGCGTCCCCGTGCTGCCCGTTCATCGCGTGTGGCCCGTTCATCGCATGTCGATGGGCCGGGTGCCGAGAATCGCCTGAAGACCCTGGGTGTTGGGGGTCCTCGGTCTGGACGTAGGAAAACAAGCGGCGCCGAAACAGCGGCACGATCGGCGTTTCGCTCATGCCGTCCGGCGTGTACTCGACGGTGGTGCGAACCCGCATGTCGAAGGGCAGATTCGCCTCATTCCTATTGATCACCATCGAGAACAGCTCGAGTGGCTCTCCGGCGACGATCGGCAGCCCGAATCCAGCAGGCAGGCGCACCTCGTTTTGGCCTTGGATCAAGGTGATCAGACGGGCTTCGAGATTGTCTGTGGCGTCGAAATCAGCACTGCGACGCGCGAGCTGCTCGCGGCTGGTGATCGCCAGGTTGCTGTGACACAGGAACTCCTGCGACAGCCGGGCGCCGGTACCGGCAGCGATCGCTTCGTTGCGCACCGCGGTCAGCCACAGCAATGCGCCGCGATGCTCCGGCTCGAGGTCCAGCGGCACCAGCAGGCTGGGACCGTCCATCGAGTGATACATCCGGTCGACGGTGATGACCTCGGACTCGAGCACCACGCGCCGGCCGCCGGTCGCCGCTGGGTCTGTCACCGCTGGGTCTGTC
>Ga0114931_10001690_pt1 | contig 28048 bp, 22 predicted proteins | sample 2SBtaG_FD_89579 | JGI IMG/M metagenome (GOLD analysis project Ga0114931, IMG submission 89579) | Deep subsurface microbial communities from Kolumbo volcano to uncover new lineages of life (NeLLi) - 2SBTROV14_V59a metaG | ecosystem: Environmental > Aquatic > Marine > Volcanic | place: Kolumbo... | reverse complement strand
CTGGAACTACCAGGCGAACGCCACAACCAACGCCGCCCTCGTCCAAGCCTAAAGCCCCCGCCCCGCCCCAGTTCCCCCGCCAGCAGGAAAAACAAAAGAATTGCACGCTTGCCGGAAGGACACGAAGCATCACCCTCACCGGGTCCATTGCTTCACCGTATCGACCTCATCGATCTTGCGGATTCGTGGCAGATGGCGTCCGTTTTCAAAGGGTGTCGTCAACCAGACTTCGACGATGCGCAGCGCCAAGTCCAAGTCGATCAATCGCTGACCGAGAGAGAGCATGTTCGCATCGTTATGTTGTCGCGCCAGTCGAGCGGACTGGACGCTCCAACACAACGCGCAGCGGACGCCACGATGGCGGTTTGCCGTCATTGCTTCGCCGTTCCCCGATCCGCCTAGCACGATGCCGCGTTCACACTCCCCATGCGCCACGGCCGCCGCGGCCGGATGAATAAAGTCTGGATAGTCGACCGGGTCGCGCGAGTGCGTGCCGAAATCATGTGGCTTGTGGTTGAAATCGCACAGCCGGCGTTTGATTGCTTCCTTGTAATCCCAGCCCGCATGGTCAGAAGCGATCGCAATGTGCATGGGTCTCTCTCCGTCTCTATATTCCCCCCTCGCGCGACGAATCCGGCAACGTGCTGTATGCGAAGCGGGCGAGATCAGTCGCCGCCTCCGTTCTTCAGGGCCATTAGTGCATGAAGTGCGGCGGGGGGGGCGGTGACCGCCGGTTCGGACGAAGCGAGCGCCTCGAGCACCGGCGCGATCGTCTCCTCATCGCCGTGCAATTTCAGATCGTGCAGCACGTGGTGCGCGGCCTTGCAAAAATCGAGCGATCGAGCCTGTTTCGTGACTCCGCTAAGTACGGCCAGCAGACCGGACTTGCCCAGCGCGATCAGGCCTTCGCCAGCCATCCAACGTACGTCGGAGTCTTCATCATCCAAAGCATGTACCAAGGCGGGGGCCGCGACCGGATCGGCGATTTCGATCAAGGCCTTGGCGACTTCCCAGCGAACCTGTTTTCGTGGGTCGACCAGTTCGCCGACAAGCGCTCGGGTCACGTCATGGTCGCCGACTTCAACAAGTTGTTCGCGAGCCTTTTGTCGAACCTTCGAGTCTTGGTTTCCCAGATCTTGAATCCATTGGTCCAAGTTGTCCTTATTCATCGATTGCTCTCCTTCAAGGGTGGTTGCCTCTCTGGGAAATTCTCAACGAAACCACCCGGCTCGAAAGAACCCCCACAACATCGCCAGCGCTAGTACGACCATCATGCCCAACACGGTGAAGTAGGCATAGTCCCACTGGAGCTCAGGCATATGACGAAAATTCATTCCGTAGATGCCCGTGATCAATGTTAGCGGGATAAAGATGGTGGAGATGACGGTCAGCAGGCGCAAACGGTCGTTGACTTTGTCTTGCAATCTCAATTGATATTCTTGTTGAATGGCTGTCAAGTGGGCCAATTGTCGCCCCACGGAGCGGGAGGCGTGGTCGAGATGCGAGACCGCATCGCGGAAATAGTCCTGCAATCCTTCGATGTGGAACGATTCCGATTCAACGGTTTGCAAGGAAGCGACACAATACAATTGGTCTTCGAAGGCCGCCGCTAATCGGGCCAACTCTCGCTTCAGCGGCAGCGTCCGTTCGGCCAGTTCATCGTCGGATTCGGATTCAAGCAGATCATCCAGGCGATCTATCTCGTCGCGCGTGCGCAATGTGAATGCCATATCTTGATCGATGATGTGGTCCACGATTTGATACAAAATTGCCGAGATATTGCTGCCGTGAAAACGCATGCCGTCGGCATACTGTTCGAGAACGTGTGCCAGCGCGGGAATGGCATCGTAATGAATGGTCACCAACACCCCCGGAAGACAAACAACAAAAAGAAAAATGCGTTCTTCCGTGTCCCACCTGGCATGCGTCGGCAACCCAACGACTAAGGACTTGCCGTAGGAGACCAGTCGCGACACGGGCGACGCTTCGAGGCAAGCGTCAATCGCCAGAGGATGAAGATTTAGGGAACCCAACAGTTCCGCCAGGGATTCCGTTCCATCCTGATGCACGTCGACCCAACAGGCCCATTCGTGGTCCGTGCGTTTTATAACGTCATTCATCCGGCACGGTTCGAGGAAACGCTCGGCGGTTAAGCGGAATACTCTTATGGCCATGTTGTTACGTCTCGGGTGGGTGGGACCAGATGACGGTCAATTGCTTTCTCTTTTTTCGCCATCCGTTCGGTGACGCGGAATGGGCAGATATTCGACCGACGGCTGATGCTTGACTGGCTGGGGATATAACGTCATCAGCTTCATGAATTCTTCTGGCATATCGTCGCTAACACAAAGCCCAAATTCCTTGGCGTCTTCGCAAGTAATCGCATGATCGTGGGTCCAGCGACCTTCGGAGAGCATCGTCGACAGTTCGTCTGGTTTCAACGGCGCGCCCTTGTCGGACAGCAACTCGCGCACACTCTCTCTGACTTGACGGATCGCCTTTTCGGCTTGGTCCGCCAAGATCAGCGTTTCGTCGTCGATCCTCTCGATCGGCTTGTTCTTCACGACTTTGAGCAGTGATGCGGCCGGAAACGTGCCCAGTTGCGGATCGACTGGACCAAGTACGGCGTGCGGGCTCATCACAATTTCGTCCGCGGCTAGCGCAATCAGGGTACCGCCGGACATCGCGTAGTGAGGCACGAACACGGTCACTTTACCCGGATGCTTATGAATCGCCCGGGCAATCTGCAGCGCGGCAAGCACCAATCCGCCCGGGGTGTGCAAGACCAGATCGACCGGCACCTCCGGATCGGTCATGTGGATTGCCCGCAAGATCTCTTCGCTATCGTGGACGTCGATGTACTTCACCAAAGGGAAGCCCAATAGGGCCATTGTTTCTTGCCGATGCGCGAGCAGAATCACGCGGGACTTGCGTTTTTTCTCAATTCTAGCCAACAGTCGCTTTCGCGCGGCATCCAAGAGCCGTCGTGAGATCACCGGTTGCATCATGACCAACATGAAAAACAACCAAAACAAATTCGTCGAGTTCATTGCTTTTCCTTACCAGCTATGGCCCCAGGCGTGTTCGATGCAACCTTCGTCCGCGTGACATGGAGTACGTTCGGCACGCGGACGCAGAAACAGAGCAAAGATCAGCGCCCCGCTCAGAAATCCGCCAACGTGAGCCCAGAACGCGATTCCGCCACTCTCGGAAGTTGCCGTGAGTGCCATCATTCCGCTGAAGAACTGTAACAAAAACCAATAGCCGAGGTAGAAGACGGCGAGGAAATCGAAGAAGAATGGAAAGATGAAGATGGGCACCAAGACGATCACGCGCGACTTTGGAAACATCACCAAGTAGGCCCCCATCACCCCGGCAATGGCTCCCGATGCCCCGATCGCCGGCAGCGTCGAATTCGCGTTTATCAAAGTATGAACGACTCCCGATGCAATGCCACATAGGAGGTAGAACAGCAGAAACCGCACCGCCCCCATTTGGTCTTCCACATTGCGTCCGAAGACCGCCAGTGTCCACATATTTCCGACGATGTGCAGCAGGCCACCGTGCAGGAACATGCTGGTCAGAAACGGCCAATATACATGTAGTGGAAGTCCGACCTGTCTGGCCCAATCGGGGTGCATGAATCGCGCTGGCACGACGCCGAACTGCTCGCTGATCTGCTGGAGCGTTTCCGCTGGGAGTTCGGATTCGAAGAAAAACACCAGGGTGTTGAGCCCAATGATCAGCCACGTCATGATCGGAACATGGCGTGCGAAAACGGTGGTGTGTAGAGGAAACATGCGCTATGGTTCTGTCTCAAATCACGGTTTGATCGCCAACACGATTTCGACGGGCACCCACATGCTTTCGATGTCGACTTCCTGAACTTTCAGTCCCGCCGCTTCCACGGCACGCCGCACATAGATTGGGCGACAGTCCATCAAGTTGGGAAAGTGTTTGTGTGTCCACTCGTAGACCTTCAAGATCGCGCCCTGCTTTCCCTGTTTGGACATTGCCACGACAACCAACCGACCGCCAGGCTTCAAGACGCGTTGGCACTCGGCAAGCACGTTCGGAATCTCCGGCGTGTCGAATAGTTCCAAGGTAAAGCTCGTGAAGATGGCGTCCAGTGAGTTCTCGGCAAACGGCATCTGTTCGGCGTCGCCGCAGGTGAGATCGACACGCTCCGCCAGCCCCTCCTTCTCCAACAGGGTGCGAGAGAGCTTGAGCATTTCTTCGGAAATGTCAATCCCGTACACCTGACCACTTGGCCCGACCGCGTTGGCCAATTCGATCAGACAATGGCCCGTGCCGAAACCGATTTCCAACACCTTTTCGCCCGGTTGGGGCGCGAGCTTCGCGATTCCCCGCTCGCGCATCGGTTGTTCGGAATGCTCCGCGAGCAGATCATAGACCTTGGCTATTTTATTGTAGTAGGCCTTGGTTTCGTCTTTCGACTGCAAGACGCGCAGCACGCCCGGTTCATACTGGTTGACATCGGCAGACATGATTGGATGACTCCTGGGTGAGAGTTGATACGTCAACTTGTGGCGGCGCCACAGGAATTTCTCGCTTGATTTGAAGATGAGGCGGCGTTCGCCATAGAGCAGTTCCGCGGCGACGATCAACAGGTAGAACGTTCCGATCCAGGCCAAGCTAGGTTTGTCGCTTTGCCACAAAAAGACCATCAGCACGCTCCAGGACGCCAGTGAGAGCGTCAATCCAATCAAGGGCATAGATGGGGCAATGCCGATTCGTTGGCGAAGCCGCAGGGCCGACAAATTGATCGAAGCAAAAATCAACAGGAAGGTCGCGCTGGCAAACGAAGAAATAATTGTCAAATTAGCGGTGTTGATAAACAATATTGCCACGGCGGTGATCAATATTAAGCTCAGCCAAGGGATGTCCTTGTGGTGCTCTTTCAACGAAAACGCCTGCGGCAGGGCTTGTTCCTGTGCCATCACCATCCCCAAACGCGACGTGCCAAACAGTGTGGCATTGATGGCCGATGCCGTGGAGAGCAGTGCTGCCAACCCAATCAACAGGAACCCCGCCTGTCCCAGAAACGGTTTGGCGGCCACCGCTAGTGCGTATTCCTTGTATTTGACAACCTCCGCGGGCAGTAAATTTCCCACAACAACCAATGAAACAACAACATAAATCGTGATCGTGATGCCGATCGAAAGAAAGATGCCGTGCGAAAGATCGCGACGCGCATCCTGCATTTCATTGACAGCGTTGGGAATCAGTTCAAATCCCTCGAAGGCGACAAAGATCAACGCCGCGCCCATCACCACGCCCAATCCCCCTTGATTGAACACGGGCAGTACGTAATCTCGCCGAATATAAGCCAGACCGATCACCGCGAAGAGGCCGAGAAACAAGACCTTGACCATGACGATGACGTCTTCGGTTTTTCCAGCCGCTTGCACGCCATAAAGATTGACACCCAGAAACACGAGCAGAATCAAGGAGCCGAGCAAGTGCCGTGAGGCGACCTGTCCCGCGCCATCGCCCAGCATGGCGGCTCCATAGACCCCAAACGTGTAGGCATACAGCGACAGCGTTCCGATGTAGCCGACCAACAGCAACCACCCACCCAGCCCGGCGATATTCGTGTGTTTGAACGCGTGCTCCAGATAAGTAAAGCTCCCCCCGTCGGAGCGAAAGGCCAGGCCCAGTTTGGCATACGAATGGCCGGTGAGCAGGGCAATCACGCCCCCCAAAGCAAAGGCCACCGGAGCGGCATGTCCGGCTTCGCCGATAGCCAGCCCCAGTACCGAAAAGATTCCACCACCGACCATCCCGCCCACGCCCATGGCGACGACTTCCTTGAGGCCTAGTTTTTCGTCGTCGGGTGTCATGTCGATGGCCAAGGATGTTCCACGGAAGGGGATTGCCTCAATCGATAAGCTCAAGCGAGCGTTTGCGTCGCAACAGGCACCGCTTCTTGAACACCATGCGGCAAACCACCTGTCCGAGGAAGATAGTGGCCTGAGCCAGAGCGTGCAACAGACCGTGATGCCCGGCGGCTACCGCACATTTCGCATGAAGCGGATAAATTTCACGTCCAGCGATTTGAGATCGTTGCCGAGGAATTCACGGAACTCGGCTAGCCGCTTTTGGGGATCAGTGGGCTCCAAGGGCTTTTTTTTCGACAACCGCCGAAGATAGGCAAGGTATTCCTTGCGGTGATGTCGTAGCAGGTAGTAGTTCAACGCCCAGGCTTCGGCATAGGCCGCACCCGCCGTGCGGGGATCGCGAAATCGCTTGTCGTCTTGAATCAACCAGCGGAGCGATTGCCCCGGGCGATCCGTCAGATACTTGCGAAATGCCCGCAGTCGGATGGGGTTCACGGTGTCGACCGTTCGCCAGCCCCGGCTTCCGCTGAGGTCGGGCGTTTCGAAGTAGACGGCGATCCCCTCGCTGACCCACAGCGGAATATCCGCGTAGCGGGCGTGCAGCCCCGTGTTGAAGGCGATCTGATGGGTGGCCTCATGGATGATCGTGGCCACCGTCCATTCAGCGCCAGGGCGAGAAAGAATGGCGTTGATTTGCTTCTGCGTGTTGCGGCGATCGCCAGCGCGACGCGCTCCGGACATGCCTGACAGGTCGTACATCGTCATGCGGTTGGTTCGCAGACTGTAGTAGCCGATGACCTTATCGACCGACTGACCCAGTTCGACTTGGGCGAAATCACGGTAGGCGCCTACGTCGGCGAACACGATCGCCACCAACGGAAACTGCGGTTCATGCAACTCGATTCCGCGTCGCGACCAGTAGTTGGTAAACGCCATCTGCAAGCGCTCGAAGAGACTGCCGCACCAGCGGGCATAGGCCTTCGTCGTATCATGGCAAATCAGGTAATGCGTGGTTCGATGTATGTCGAACCCGGCCGGTAGTTCGTCGAGAAGTCGGTCTGAGAGTTCGTCGGCATCGAGCGGTTCAAACGGTTCGTCGGTCGTCGTGGTGTCGATTACATCATCGTTGTCGATCGTCCACAGCACGCCATCGGGCGTTTGTAGTAGCTCTTGCTGCTTGCTGGCAACCGGGAGCAACTCCCCGAATAACTCGACTTCGCGACCGTCGTATCGCCACTGCACGCGCTCAGTGGCGGCGCCCGTCGCATCGACGATGCACACGCTCGCGACGGCGAGCAACACGGCACGCAAGAAAACGGATCGGGGCATAAAGCTATCCGGCCAGGGGCGACGGCAGGTCTAATATCGTTGTGCATCGGAAGCTATCCAGCGTCCGGCCATCGTCTATTGTAATCCACGATGTCGATCGCGACGGACGTGGTCACGCGTTGTCTCGTAATAGTCGCGAAACCAATACGGCCAGGACTGCATAGATCATCAACAGCCCCAAGAGTATGCCGGCGACATAGTCTTCGACGCCATAGTGAATCAGGTTGAATACTCGCAGTGGTAGCGTCATCACGTCCGGTGGAGCCGTAAGAAAGCTGCCGGGCAACTCTCCCAACGCGATGGCGAAGGCGATGAGCCACGTGGCGGCCAAAGCGGCCATGCGTTGAGGGACGACAATTCGCCAAAGTTGCTCACCGTCTTTTGCCCCGTCGGTCGCGGCGGCTTCGATCGTCTCCGTCGGCACACTCCGCATGGCGTGCCACATCACGAACGTGGCCACGGGAACGGCACGAATCGTTTGTGCGAACAACGGTGGTAGCACCGTGTGATCGTAGAGGAACACCAGCGGTGGCACTTCCGGTCGATTCATCAACCACACAATCGCCATGCCCACAACCGGCCCGGGGATGGCAAAAGCCACGGCCACTCCCAGCAGCACGAACCACGTTTTCCGCGGCCCCCGCATGGCTTTCCACCCCAATTCCACGGCAGCCCAACAAGCCAAGGTTGCCGCCAGCGAGGCAATCCACAACGAATCGGCCAACTCTCGCCGATAGCGCCAGGGTCCGTCCACCACGATCCGAAGACACTTCCACGGCGACCAGATACGCTGTCGACCATCTTCCAATTGCACGACCGTGATGCCGGCCTTGTACATCAAGTTGACGATCGGAACACCCAGAAGCAGCAACACGATTGTTGCGACAAAGATCAGCGCCGGCACGCGCCACCGCCGCAGCTCCAGCGTTTGCAACGTGCCGTGGGACGGCGCCGTGGAAGGAATCAATCGAGCCCCCATCGAGATGGCCAATCCCACCAGCGCGGTGATCAACAGAACCCCCGGAATAATCGCCAGCGGGACCGTCTTGGGGTCTGCTTGCGCGGCCAACTGCGTGAAGAGTTCTTCGGCGTAGGTGCGGACCTGAAACAGATCGGTGACGGTGATCTCACCGGCGGTCATCACCACGACCCACATGGCGGCGGCCGCCACGGCACCGATTGCTCTCGGTGCCGTTACGCGGAAAAACACGACCGTCGCGGAAGCGTCGAGCAGGGCAGCCTCTTCAATCTCTGGCTCGACAATTCTCAGCGCCACTCCAACGATCAGCGTAACCCACGGGATCGCCGCCACGGCGTGGACCCAGACCGCGCCCGACCAATGATCCAACCAAGCCCCCGTGCCGTAGGCCATGGTGACCCAGCCTTGCAGGCCGAAGCCGGCCATCCAAGAGGCCGCCTGCACGACCAGCGGAAGAAACAGCAGCGTGCCAATCAAGATCGCGAACCCCCACCGCCCCGGCAGGTCGCTACGCGCGAGCAGCACCGCCAACAATGTGCCAATCGGCAAACTACACCCCACGGTCGCTCCCGTGAGAAGCAGCGTGTTGGTCAGCAAGGCTTGGCTACGGGGACTGTTGCCGGCCAAACCGTAGGCGGTCAGCGCCACAATCGCCGCGAAAACGAAAAGCCGGGTGGATGTCGAGATACGTCGCGCGAACATACGGCCAGTCTACGTGTCGCTGGACGCCGGTGAACCCCCAAACGGTGCGTTGCACGGCGAATCGTCGCGCGAATGCTGGTCGATTCGATGGGCGACAATCGCGATGATGCGTTGTCCAACACGCGTGACGAGCACCGTGGCTTCTTGGTCGCCCGGGACCGCCAGCTCGCGTTGCAATCGGTTTGCGTCCAGCCGCAGGCCCCGCTTCTTGACTTCCAAACGACCGTAGCGCCCCTGGGCCAGAAATTGCTTCAATCGGTGCTTGCGAAACGGTAATACCTCGATGACCTCGAATCCAGGGACGGCCTCATCGTGTAATTCACCATCGCCTGTTAGGTAGGCGCTCGCCGAAGAGATTGGCGCAAGGCCGAGTTCATTGGCCAACGTCATTTCCAGCCCCGCGGCAAGGACCGCCGCATCGGGTTCGTAGAGGTAGCGGCCAATCCGTTTGGCGAACGCTTGGGTTTCTTGCCCACTGCCCGACCGTGCGACAACCGATCGGACGCCGTACGATTGGGCCCCCACGGCTCCTTTTACAATCGTTGCGACGCGCCGGCCCGATTCCCGCGCCAAGTCGCCAAACCAGGCAACAAGTTGTTTACATTCTCCGTTGCGGCTGATCCATTCCAACTCGGCATCCTGCTGCCACGCTGGCGGTGGCGTTGTCGCGGGAGCCAGCTTGACCGCGCCGTCTGGCGATGCCTGGAAGAGCGTTTCAATTTCGCGTAGGCTCGGACGATGGTCCTCGATTCGCGTCGTGCGATGCCCTTGGGGGCGACGGTCGGGGTCGATGTGCCAGGGGCCAGCCAACGTATCGGCCACTGCCGTTACCGAGCGACAGACAACTTCCGTGGGTGAAGCGCGCGACGCAAGGCCATCAACATTGGCCGCGGCCAAGAGTGCCACAATCGGATCGTTGTCGACGCCGAGAACTTCGCCGCGCCCCGCCAGCGCGAGCAGATCGCCTCCAATCCCGCAACAGAAGTCCGAGACAGACACTTGGCCAGGAAATCGAGTTGCCTTGTAACGCGCGAGCACCTCATCGGTCGCCTGTTCCAATCCACGGCCCGTGAAGAACATCGAGTGCGCCCGAGTGAACTTTCGCCGGCCACGATATCGCAAAGTCGTTTGTTCGACGACGAGCCGCGCGCGTTGTGGAGACAAATGTTTTCGCAAGGTGTTATTCAACGCGGTCAACGCCGCCGCCGGTTCGCGTATATCTTCAATCCGCTCGACGGCACTCCTCAGCCACGATGCGGCCCCTTCGCCAATCAACCAGCGATAGTCGTCCAGCTCCTCATCACATGGCCCGGTGGCGTGTGTGGACATCAAGCAGTTACCAGCGTAAGGCATGGAAGCATGGAAGGGAGCCATTCCGTTTAACGATGGAGTGTCTGGCCGTTAAAATAGATTTTTTCCCGAGTCGGGGAACCAGGAGCGTATCGCCTATAATGGCGGCGGAAAAGCCGATCCGCGAGGGCCGACAACAACGTTCTACCCGAACCCCCGGACTTGCAGTACACCGCCGGGGGCGGATGATGGTAGCGGGCCCGAGCGACGAAAGCCCCACGAGATCGATTGCGTCTGGCGACCCATGCGAGCACCACCGACGATGCAAATCTCACACGAAGTATTAGGATTGTACCTGCATCTGGCAAGAGCCAGCGAGCAGCGGCGACGATGGCTGGTACGCGACAAAATGCTGGTCCTGGCCGGGGCGACCGCGGCGGAGATGGGGTTGTCGACCATCGCGGCTTACTGTCGCCAGAAAGTGCTGCAACACAATCCCGCGCATCTCGTTGGCCACCACGAAACGTTGGAGACGGCCCTGACCGACGATGATTTTCGTGTTTACCTCAATCGCCTCCGCAATCGCTATTCTCGCGAACGTTCCGAACACATGTTGGACACCCTTGGCATCTCGCAAGCCAACGAACGCGAATCCTACTACACCGACTACGAGTATGCCGCGGCGCTGCTGGGCAACACCCCCGCGGAGTTGGACCGCCAGTTTTCGCGGAATAGTGCTGAAGGGCTCACCGACGCGATTCTCGACGTAACGCAAACGGAACTCCCCGCCGCGTCTTCGTCGGGTGATGAAACAACGCCAACCGATTCTCCGAACTACGCTCGCGACAATTCGCCAATCAATGGTTTACCCGTCGTAAGGCCACCCCGGCGTCTAACGATGGTATGGGCGTTGATGGCTGCGGTTGTCTTGCTGATCTTCGCGGTCGTATGGTACGCGGTCTTAAGCTGAGTTGGCCTGGGAACCCATCCCCCAAACATCTCTTGACCATTAGTTCGATGTCCCCCCGGTGTAGCGATAATTTGATTGCATGCCAACGATGGCGATGCTTTTGTGCAACATCGCGAACACAACTCTCAGGCAAGCTACTCCTTGTGTTTTCCGTCGCTGAATGTCGAGTGCGGCAATTTGCCGATGGTTTCGATAGTCTGAAATCCCGTCGGCCAGTCAATCATCGGGTACCCCGCGATTGACGACAGCGAAATCGTTTCGGCGGAGAATCTCAAAGACGGTAACGAGGAGTTCGGTTGATGTTGGGAATTGGACGAAAGACGGTTTTACCGCTCGCTTTGGCCGCTGGAATTGGCGGTCCGTATCTCTATTCGTCAAGCGGCCAACTGATGGAACAAGCCGGGGAGTTGGTCCCCTCCTGGGCGGCGTCCCAAACAAAATCGTGGTCTACCAATTCACAGCGGTTCGACGAGGGGAACATCGATCTCAAAGAACAACCGTCGCAAATCGCCAAGAGACCGTCGGTCGTGAGCCTCGAAGAGGCATTTCGCTTGGACATCACCTCCGCCTGGGTCCTAAGCCGGTGGTCACGCGTTTCGACGCAACTTTCCACGATCGACATGCAGGGCCTCCGCGTGCCGCTGGTCACGGGGGGGAGTGCCAATGATGTAGCCGGGGCATTGACCTACTACTTCGATGAGTCGGACGGCCTCAAACAAGTTTCGTTTCGTGGAACCACGGGCGATCCGTCGCGATTGATCTACTGGTTGCAAGCACAATACGGCTTCCGCCCACAGCGGGCGGCGCCCGGGTTGAAACGTTTTGTGGTTCGCTACAACGGCGAGGAAATCAGCGAAATGGAAGTCCATCCCGCCGCGATCATACATGGCGGCGCGTCTCTTTCGCGTTACGATATCTATCTGACAATGCGTCCCCGCCAGCGGAAGTTTTAGACAGGGGAGGGAATGCGAATCGATCTGGTTCGACGAGCCTTGTTGGCTAGTTGTGCGAGGCCAAGAAGCAAAGCCGTCCGGAACCCCATTCTCTCATTGTTTTCCAATACCTTTGTTCGCTCTTACGTCCATGACATCGATCCCACCTACAACGATCTCCGATGGCTTCTTGGAAAACGTGAATGCGATTGCAGGGTTCTTGATCATCGTACTCGCCACCGGAAACATGGAATGAAACATGGCCCGATTGCTTTTTACGTGGTTGACATTGACCTCCTTCGCGCTGCACTGTCAGGCGGAGAATCGGTCGGGCACTCTCCGCCTCACTCTGCCGAGAGAAATGTTCGCCGTTGTCGGCGCGGAGATGAACGTCTACTTCGACAACATCGTGCTGACCGAGACACCAGAAGAGTACCGGTTCGATGTCGTGTGTAGCGTTGGAGAGACGGACGCACGTCGCTGGACGCTCATCGCAAAGTCGGCGGATATCGGGAGTCACGCATTCGCGGTAACGGTTAAAAATTCCAGTGGTGAAGACGTGGCACGGGCCTCGATGCGGCTCCACGTTGTCGCGGCCGATTCGTACGCCGACCGACACGTGACCATGCTAATCGTTGGCGATAGTCTGACCCACGCAACGTTTTATCCCAACGAACTGGCAAGGTTGCTTTCCCTGCCCGGAAACCCGAACTGGAAGATGCTCGGCACCCATCGCACGAAGAACGCGGCCGAAGGTGTCTTTCACGAAGGCTATGGCGGCTGGACCTGGCAACGATTCGTTAGTCATTACGAGCCCAATCCAGATGGGACCTATAACAAGCGGAGCAGCCCTTTTGTCTTTCTGAATCAATCCGGGAAGCCAGAGTTGAACGTGGCGCGGTATTTCGACGAAACCAGCGACGCTACGCGGCCCGACGTGGTCTTTTTTCTGCTGGGGATCAACGACTGTTTCAGCGTGAATCCAGATGATCCCCCGGCGATTGATGCCCGCATCGATACGATGTTGGAACAGGCCGACACGCTGCTTGCGGCGTTTCGAGAAGCCGCCCCCAACGCGGGTTTGGCCGTTTGCATCACAACGCCCTCAAATGCCCGGGAGTCGGGATTCGCAGCCAACTACGAGGGTCGCTATCATCGTTGGGGCTGGAAGCGAATTCAACACCGGTTGGTCGAGCGTTTGCTAGAGCACTATGACAGCTCCACGAATCAGAGCGATCGGGTGTTTGTCGTGCCGACGCAACTGAATCTTGATCCCCTCGCGGGATACCCGGAAAACAACGGTGTGCATCCCAACGCGCTCGGCTATCGACAGATCGCCCAAAGCATGAACGCTTGGCTCAAGTGGTGGCTGACACGGTAAGTCCGTGTTCCATTTCCGCCACCAGGCGGCATGAAACGTCAAGGCTTGTGATCCACGCGGACTTTGTTGATAGCCGACGATTCTAGCCCGCGAAGGAGTTCAAGAATCCGAAGCAGGAGCACGACCGCGATCAGGGCGATGATGAAATACACATCCAGCGTGTTGTCACTCCAGCGAAGCAGCCATCGATGAACGGTTTCGCCGTCATTGCCAATCATTTCAGGGCCAAACCATTGAGCCTTGATCGCCACGGCGCAGATTCCAATCGGAATGAGAACGTCGTAGCGATAGGTTAACGGGAACGCCAGCCACCCCCTTGCACGGCAGAGTTTCTCAGTCGCGGCGAACACTCGATAGAGGAGCACGATACTCACGATTCCCAGCACAACAAGCCCTCCCGCCAATCCCGGAAGTGTTATGCTGACCGATTCGTTGTGGTACTCATACTGAACGCACCCAAGCAGGATGAGTCCGATACTGGCAAAGGGATATTTCTCGATCCAAGCCATAGCTGATTCACTCCACGGCTGACCAGGAAGCGTCAGAATCGCGGTCATGAGCGGTAGTTGGCGACCGTTGGCTGCCGGCCAATTCATGTATTGTGAGGGCCTGTTGTCAAATAACGTAGCCGTGGCTCGTTCGGCGTCATTTGATTGTGGCCGGCCGTTGTGTCACAATTCTCGTTGAAAGGCGAGGATTCACCTTGCCTGCGAGGAGCACACGTGACGTCTACCATTCGGATCGCCGACACAATCATGCTCCCGCCGTCTGTGCTTGGGATGCCGATGAAGCGCCACGAGGATTTATTCCTTGTCGTGGGCGCTCTCGGCTTCACCTGACTTGGCTAGCCAAATCGGCGTGCCCGGTTTTCTCTTTCCCCCGCGCCTCGACAACTTTGATCGCGCGTCTGATTGCGCGGCGATCGACTTTGGGTTTCTTTTCATCGTTCGTGGATCTCGAATAGGTGTCTCCGAGTGTCAGACTATAAGAACGACCGACGCGAGTTTCTCAAGAACGCCTCCAAGGCGCTTGTGGTTCTGCCAGTGGCGGCAAGTCGTGGCGCGGATGCCACTGAAGAAAAGAAACCCGAGGATAAGTTTCTGCCGGAAGCCCTCTGGCGCGATCGCATGAAGGCCCCCGACGATGGCAAGCGTTATGGATGGTTCGTCGACACGCGGCGTTGTTTCGGGTGTCATGGGTGCGAGGTGAGTTGCAAGGCGGAAAACGATGTACCGCTTGGACACTTCATTCGCCAAACCATCTACAAAGATATTGGCGAGTACCCGAAGGTGTCGCGCGTGTTCCTTCCCATGTCGTGCCAACATTGCGAGGACGCGCCGTGTATCAAAGCCTGCCCTTGTGGAGCGCTTCATAAAGAGTCCGGCGGAACGGTCGCGGTGGATTATAACACGTGCAGTGGACATGGAACGTGTGTCGAGGTTTGTCCGTACGGTGCCATCTACCTCGACCCGGTCGCGAATCAGGCGGTGAAGTGCCACAACTGTTATCACCGCACCGAGCATGGGATGGAGCCCGCCTGCGTGCCGACATGCCCCTCCGAGGCGCTCTACTTCGGTGACTTGAACGACCCACGATCGAAGATTAACGGAGCGATGGAGAAGGCGAAGAAGGCGGACGGCGACCTGGTGCAACTGCGTGTTGAAAAGAAGACGAACCCGCGCATGTGGTTTGCCGGGAAAGGGCCTGTCGAGGTGGAAGACGACGTGCCACGTGAGGGGGCTTCGTATGATGTGGAAGCCTACAGTATCTACCGTTGGAAGAAACCATCGTCGAGCAAACTTGGATGAATCATGAACGCTGACCGCGAGACCCGACGAAAGTTTCTCACCCTTGGCTTGGCAGCCAGCGGCGCTGCCGGCGCGCTTGGTCTAACCGGCTGTGGTTCAGGCAGCACGGACAAACACGAACCACTCACGGATCGGGCATCGTCGGTGGGAAAGAACAAGAACATGCCACTTGGCTCTGATTTGGAGCATTGGAGAAAGCACGTTGGCGTGCCGTATGAGTTGGGGCATTTCGGAAACATGCCGGGCGTGTGTCAACTACCCGGTCCAACGGCTAAAGAGAATTGGCCCGACCGTGAAAAATACAAGGACGTGAAGAAGGTTCCCGGCATGTGCCAATTGTGTAGTACCGTCTGCGGCATCGTGGGATACGTCAAGCAGGGGCGCGTCATTAAAATCGAGGGTAATCCGAACGACCCCAACAGCCGGGGTCATTTGTGTGCGCGGGGGCACGCGGGCTTGAACCATTTGTATCATCCCGAGCGATTGCTCTATCCGCTGAAGCGCGTCGGTAAGCGTGGCGAAGGCCGGTGGAAGCGAATCACTTGGGACGAAGCGCTCGATGAAATCGCGACACGCCTCAAAAAGGTTCGCGAGAGTGGCAAGCCGGAGGAGTTCGCTTTTCATCAAGGTCGACAACGTAGCGGAGACGCGCTGAAGCGTTTTCTGAATGCGTTTGGCACCAAGACGCAGCTCAGTCACCGCGCACTTTGCTCGGGGAATCGCCGAGCGGCAAACCTCACCTATCTCTGGGAGAGCGACTGGGATCTCAACGACGTTGAGAATTCCAAGTACATTCTCAACTTCGGGTCCAATGCGTTCGAGGCACATCAAGGTCATGTCCCGTTTGCCACGCGGATCCAAAATGGCCGATTCAACAACGGAGCAAAGCTGGTCACGTTCGACGTGCGGCTATCGAACACCGCGGGTGGAAGCGACGAATGGTTCGCTCCGTTTCCCGGCACCGACGGCGCGATTGCTTTGGCGATGGGTCACGCAATCATGGCGGAACATCTGCATGACGCTGAATTCATCCACTGGTGGACGACGGTCTCCACGGACGAGCTAAAGGAGCATCTCGCCGCTTACACCCCCGAATGGGCCGAAAAAGTTAGTGGTGTGCCCGCGGCGGACATCCGTCGCATCGCGATCGAATTCGCCAAGGCGGCACCAGCCTGTACGACGATGTGCAATCGCGGAAGTTCGGCGCATTTGAACGGCTATTACAACGATCGTGCGATTCAGTTGCTCAATGCCATCGTCGGCAGCGTCGGCAAGAAAGGGGGCTGGTGTTGGTCGCCATGGGGCGGGCTTGATCCGCTTGTCACAACACCAGAGATGCCGCCGGGGGCAAGAACCTGGAGCGTCTTGGAAGACCCGCCGGAGTACCCGTTGGCCAACGTGTGGCGACGGATGCGTGTCGGCGAGATCATCTACTTGTATCTGCTACAGGGTCGAGCCAAGCTGCAAGCCTACATGACCTACAATCTCGACTCACCACTTACTTGGCCGGAAGAAAGCCTCACGCAGCAAGTGCTCACCGATGAGAAGTTGATTGAATTCCATGTCTGCATCAACTGCTTCTACAGTGAGACAGCGCACTACGCCGATATCGTGTTGCCCTGGGCGACGTACATGGAGCGATGGGATCTCGACGCACGAGCATCCTACAATCTGCGGCCCTATGTGGGGCTGCGGACCCCCATGATCGAGCCGCTTGGCGAGGCAAGAGACGTAAGGGATTTCTTTCCCGAATTAGCCAAACGCATCGGCGGTGGCATGGAACAGTGGTACCAGGAATCGGTCGAGGAATATATGGAACAGTGGGCGGAAAACGTGCCCACGAATCCGAAGACTGGCAAGGGGGGGCTCGAACGTTTGCTGGATGAAGGTGCCTGGGAAGGCGATCGAGAGCCGTTTTACGAACCGTACAACCTCCCGCTCTCCGACGAAGAGATGAACCATGCGACAGTGGACCAAGAGACGAACGTCATCCTCAAGGACGGCAAGGGAATCGGGATCATGGTGGACGGCAAACCACTCCGCGGATTCACCACGCCCAGCCGAAAATTTGAAGTGCGCAGCCTATTCGTGCAAAAGATCGGACACAACCAGGACTGCACCGAACTGATCGCCAAGAGTGGCGTCCCACGCACCAAGAACCGTCATGCGAACCACGGCTCCCATGACGTCGACGTTGATCCGATGCCCTCATGGTTCCAACCGAAAGAACACCAGACCTTGGGTCCAGAGGAGTTGGTGATGACAAGCTTCAAATGGAACGTACACAATCATGGCCGCACGATGAACCTGAAATGGCTCGCCGAAATCGTGCATTCCAATCCCGCTTGGCTCAATACCGCGACCGCCGAAAAGTTCCACTTGACCGACGGCGACTGGATCGAGATCACGTCGTATTACTCGAAAGAACTCGAACAACAGTCGCCCCACCTGAACCGAAGCGATTGGCAAGACAGCTCGAATCGACGCGTGGTCGCGACAATGCGGGTGCCGATCGTCACGATGCAGGGCATCCACCCACGGGCGATCGCCATGAGCAACAGTTGCGGCCATTGGCAGTATACGAACGTCGCTCAGGCCAAAAAGCACTCGACCGATACCGGACACATGACCGGCACCGATGGCGAAACCTATCGCGATGCCGACTGGGAACGCAACATGTGGTGGGAGGACACGTCGAACGGGAATCCGACCCATTGGAAAGCGAACACCGGCAAGGGGTGGAATCAGAACAAGCTCATGCCCATTGCACCCGATCCGGTTAGTGGCCAACAAGCGTTTCACGATACCGTCGTGACGATTAAGAAGCTCGGATAAGCCATGAACCCCTCAACGACGACATCCTGCTCGGAAACCAATGAAACGATGGCGCTCGCCGGTCTCTACGGTTTGCTTGCGCGATTATGGCTGCGCGAAGTTGATGCCGCCCTGTTAGAGCAACTGCGTTCGCCCGCGCTTTGCGAGATATTCATGCAAGCCGGCGGTTCCCTTCCAGGAAAGGAAACGGACAGAGCCGTCGCGGAGCTTGCCACCGACTATTGCCAACTCTTTATCGGCCCGACAGAACACCTGCCACCATTTCAGTCGGTCTGGCAGAGCGGACAATTTCAGAGTGAGGCCACCACTTCAATGAGACGGTGGTCCAAGGTCACCCATTACAAACCAGCCCCTTCAGCAATGGCAACCATGCCGGATCACCTTGGCGTTCAACTTGACGTGATGGGGCGCATCGTAGGCGGCTGCTTCGGAGCCGAGGGAACATCGAACCGAAACGGTTCCGCCGACGCAGTGGCTCAATCGTTCTTTCACCATCATCTGTCGTGGCCAACACCGCTGCTCGAACTTGCCATCCGCCGAACGAAGTCCACATTCTACCGCTCCATGATTGAGATGACGCGCGTCTTTCTGGAATCCGAGCAGCACAAATACAGAGACTCACGGACCTAGATCGCGGTTGGGGTGCAAGAAAACGGTTGCTACTTGCTACGTGTCTTGATTGACGCCCGCGAAACGCTTGCTCATGGTGCCGTGGCACCTAGTCCGGCGGCTTGTTGGTGGTCGCGGGTTCGCCGATCGTCGGGGGTGTCCCTTCGGCATTGGACCGGCTCGACCAGCGCGGTTAGCCCCAGGCGAGTGACGACGCCCACGGGGTGTCCGCTTTCGACGACGACAACCTCCGCGTTGGGATGATTGATAAAGAAGTCGAACAGCTCGCTGAATGGGGTCTGGCTTTCCAGCGAGATGGCGTCGGCGTTAGACATCTCGATGATCGTCGCGTCGGAATCCGCTGATGCCAAATTGTCGTGAAGCTCATCAACCGACACGAAGCCGAGAAGCTCCCCACCTTCGTCCGTGACGGGGGCTCCCGCGATCCCGGAGCGGCGAAGCAACGCAAGCACGCTGGTTGCCAAATCGGTCGACCGAAAGACAAACGGACAGGCGGTCATCACATCGCGCGCCACGGTGTTTTCAAACATCCGGCCAGGTGCCGCTAGATTCCTGAAAATCTTGTCTTCGGCGGCAAGCTCTCCGTCGCGGACAACGCAGTCGCGGCCCGAGTGTTTTGCGATTCGCAGGGCCTGGGTCGCGAGGTTCAACACGTTGCCGGGCACGGTATCCTGGTCGTTGTTTCGTTCAGGAAGCGTCGCGACGCCAAAACTCGCCGTGACCCCGCTTGTCGATTCGGCATCCGACATGTGTTGGGCGATTTCCACCCGTCGTTGTTCTGCCCAACGCCGCGCGTCTTCGGGTTCCACATCTGGCAGGGCGACGGCAAAAACGTCTCCGTCGATATGGCCCACCATCTGATCCGATGTGCAAGCCGTCTGTAACAGAGACGCCGCTTCTCGAATGACGTCATCCCCCGCCACGCGCCCCTGCGTTCGATTGATTCTGGTAAGAAAATCGATGCCGCAAACAACGCAGGAGATCGTGCCGCTGGCGTGGTTCGCGGCTTCAACACGGGCGCGAAGATGTTGCTCGAACGTTTCGCGGCCAATGAAGCCCGTCAGCGGGTCGACATATTTGGCATCACGTTTCGCGGCCGCGCGAAGCCGCACGGCAGCCTGGAGCCTGGCGAGTAGTTCTCCATGCACAATTGGTTTGGTAAGAAAGTCGTCGAACCCGCTCGCGGTCGCTTGCAACAACTCGTTGGTTGAGATGTCACCCACCATCAACGCGACATAAGCCTCGGCCACGAGACAGTGTGAACGGACCTCATGACATAGGTCCAAGTACTCTCGCTGTTTCAAGGCCCCGTCGACAATCACGATACTCGGCTCGGCGGCATCGATCGCCACAACCGCTTGCCCGGGAGAGTGCGCTTGGGTGACCGGATAGCCGAACATTTCGAGGAACTTCGTCGCTTGCCTCAGAAGCGAGCGATCGGGGGAAACAATCAGAACCCGCGGAATTTGTCTCGGTGCCGTCATGCGGCCGTCTCCAATCGAGTGTTGCGTGAAAGCAGCATGAGGCAAGCTATCCACGGGTGGACCGTGTGCGTGCCAACTTCGTGCATGGCCCAACGCCGCGTGGTATTGCGTGCGTCACATGCCGACCCGGGGCCATGTTAACTCTACGTCACGATGACGCCGAAGTAATCGTCACGACTGGCACGGCGCGAATGATCGTAGCTTTCGACATCGAGGCGACTCTACTTACGATTCGCGGGCTATATTTTTGATGGCATATCCGATCGACTGGTCGTGGGTATGTACTGGAAGCAGAACAATCTCATCGCTCGACAACTGGCAATGGTTCGATTGGGTTGTCGAAATGATATCGCCGCCGTCCGCATTGCGACGGCCTGAATTATATCGCCACGAGCGACAACCAAGGACGCGTCACAAGCGAGGTCTGATGAGGACTCAACTAATCAACGAGCATCGCAACAGCGTTGCGTATCTTGAGCCGTGCGAGACAGGGCAAGCGGCCTCCGAAAAGATCCTTCTCTATGCGCTACCCTTGGTCATGGGGCGCGACGAGTTGGCCGACTTGCAGATCGATTCAGGACGCGTTTCACGACAACATGCGGCGATCTCGCGGGATGGAAAAATCTATCGCATCCGCGACCTTGGCAGTACCAACGGCACGTTCGTCAATGGCGTTCGCATCGATGAGTTGCCCCTTTCCGATGGTGACATGTTGGTCATTGCCGATGTTGAATTTACATTTTGCCTACCCAGGGGCGATCTGAATCGAGCGACGGCGACCCAGATGCTCGATGACGATCGTCAGAATAGTTCCACCGTGGCTGAACCGTGGGAGATCGTACGACAGATTCGCTGTCTCCACGAAATGTTGGCCCGTCGAGCAATCACGACACGTTGCCAGGCGATTGTCGATTTGGAAACTGGTGAGGTTGCCGGCTACGAAGCCCGCGACTGTGAACCCGAGACTCCGCAAATCGAGTTGGGGTTGATCAGCGGTCTGGAAGGACCGCTCAGCGATCGTCTCCATGCCATGCAGCGTCGTTTGGCCTGTGAGAACGCGGGTTCATTGCCCGAACAAGTTCCGCTGTTCGTCACCATTCATGCCAGCGAACTAGGTGGCCAGCGCTTGGCCGAATCTCTCGGCACGTTGCGAGTTGCCCTTGGAGATCATCGACCGCTGGTTGCCGTGATTCCCGAGGGGGCGACGCATAGCGGCCAGTATCTCGACAAACTGCAACGTCGTCTGGCCGACTTTGGGATTGCGATTGCCTGTCGATCGAACGGGGCTGAACTAAAGCGGTTGGTCGACAACTGTCATGCACCTCCGAAGTACGTGATGGTCGACGCGACGCTGTTGGTATCGCCGCGTCCCAATGCAAAGCGGCAAAGACTACTCACTCAATTCATGAGCACTTCCCAAGACCGTGGGATTCCCGTAATCGCCGAGGGGATCCGTCGCGAAGCCGATGCCAAACATTGTCGCGATCTTGGCTGTCGTTTTGGTCAGGGGCCGCTCTACGTACGCCACCCAGCGAACGCGTTGGCGCGCGCGGTCTGTATAACGTGAAACCACACTCAAGCAAGGGCGACAGGCCAGACGTTTGCAAGGGACGAAAGAGGCCAAGCCACCGTGCTTCATTGAAGTAGACACACGCAAACGCGGCGGCAGATCTCGCAATCGTGCATCAGAGAAACAAACACCGTGACATCGCAACTGCTGCAAAAATCTGAAACCATCGGCGGCTACCTCCTGGTCGAACGACTCGGCGCCGGGGGATATGGCGAGGTGTGGAAAGTCGAAGCCCCGGGCGGGTTTGCAAAGGCCATGAAATTGGTCTACGGCCGTTTCGACGAGTCACGCGCGACGCGCGAACTCAAGGCGTTGAATCTCATTAAAGAGGTTCGCCACCCGTTTCTCTGCAACATCGAGCGATTTGAAATCATCGATGGTCAGCTCATCATGGTCACCGAGTTGGCCGACATGAGCCTTAAAGATCATTACGAAGCATGCCGTCGCGAAAAACAACCCGGGATATCGCGTGAGGAACTTCTCGGCTTTCTTCAAGACGCGGCCGATGCGCTGGACTACATGGGGCAGCGTCACGCGCTACAGCACCTCGACGTCAAGCCAGAAAATCTTCTTCTCCTGAGTGGTCACGTCAAGGTGGCGGATTTTGGGCTTGTCAAAGGACTTCAAGCCGACGTCACGATGTCGTTGGTTGGCGGACTCACCCCGATGTACGCCGCCCCCGAGGTGTTCGACGACCAGCCGACGCAACACAGCGACCAATACAGCCTAGCGATCGTCTATCAGGAAATGCTCACCGGCGCGCTTCCTTTTCCAGGGCGCACGCCAGCGCAACTCGCCGCGCAACATCTCTCTGGCCGCCCACGTTTGGAAACGCTTCCCAAGGCTGATCGTGAAGTCATTTCGCACGCACTCTCCAAAGACCCCCAAGGGCGATTCGAGAGTTGCAGCGAGCTGATCAACGCGTTACGCGATGTGGGAAAGTATCCTTCGCGTTCATCAAGCGAAGACAATCGATCGCTCCCGCTGTCAGACGCCGATACGACCTCCAAGGCATCGTCTAAAACAAACGTTGTCGAGGGGCTGAGTCAAGCGTCCGACGATGGCGCGGCAAGCGCGCTGAAAACCGAAGCCTTAAGCGATGAACAGCGCGAGGCGGTGAAGCGGTCGACCGCCAATTCTCGTATCCGACTGCGGCGATCCTCCGCCGAAGCCAAGTGCGACGACCTTGGTCCCCTGGACACGGACGGGATCGAAGCGAGCCTGCAACCCACTCTGATATTGGGAGTGGGAGGTGTCGCGGGCCGCGTCCTGCGAGATTTACACGGTAGTCTTTCCAACCGGTTTGGCGATCTCGCGAAGGTGCCCGCCATCGCAATGGTGTTGATCGATACCGACGCCAGATCGCTCGATCAGTCGAACCAGGAAACCAACACGGCAACGATTCCGATCGAATCGCTCTGTGCAACACCTCTCCGCAGAACCCAGGACTATCGCGAAAGCTCACGTGATATCTTGCGATGGATGAGTCGGCGGTGGTTGTACAACATCCCACGTTCTCTGGAAACCGAAGGTATTCGCCCGTTGGGTCGTCTGGCATTGGCCGATCATGCGCCCCACCTTGTTGAAAAGATTCAACGGGCGATCGAAACATGCGGTAGTGAAGCCGCGATCAACGAGTCGCTGGAAACAACGGGCCTTCCGCTGAGTGGCGAACCATTGAGGGTCATCGTCGTGGCCTCGATTTCCGGCGGCACCGGCAGCGGAATGGTGATTGACCTGGGGTATATGACACGGCAAATTCTCGCTCGGGTTGGACACCACGAGCATTCGATATGCGCGTTGTTGACCCATTCGACAAGTTCGAATCCCAGTCAGCAAGATTTGGCGACGGCGAATGCGTTTGCCTGCTTGAGTGAACTTCACCAATACAACACGACCGGGGGAGGCTATCCCGGCGACCAAGCATGCGGTCTCGCCGCGGTCGACAGCCGCGTGCGAACGTTCGACGATACGTACTTCGTTCGTCTGGGCGATGAGCTTTCCGAGGGTGCCTTGAACGCGGCGACCCAAAAGCTCGCCTGTTACCTGCAACTTGAAGTTGCCAGTGCTTGGGGCCCTTTAATCCAGCAATGCCGTCGAGAAGACCGTACGGCGGATGCCGTGTTCGGCGAGCCAGTCGTGCGCGCCTTCGACCTGTCCCAAATAGGGTGTGATTTGCAACAGGCCGCCCGCCAAGAAATCCAAACACTATGCCAACAGGTTGTCCGTCGTTGGTGCGAAACGCCTCGGGAATCGCTCAAGAACCCATCGAAGGATTGTCCCGGACCTGAATGCTCGGACGACGAACGCCAACCCCGGGCCGCACGGTGGGTTGAGGAAATTGGTCTCGACGGTGATTCGTTGCTAAAGACCATGATCGAGCATGCGCGAAAGTCTCTAGAACTCGAGGATTCAACCGGATTTGAAGTGGTCGTTGGTAAGTTGGCGGTAGCCAGGGGCGATGCCCAAACGGACAATCTAATCGAGCTTACGCCGTCGCAACTGATTCAGAGCGTTGACGAGATTGTGTCGAGTGAGGTTGGCGAGAAACAGCAAGCCCGGGGGATGGTTCGACGTCGTCTACAACAGGCCGGAGCGCAACTTGCTCGACGATTGGACGAAGCGATTCACGATTTCATCATGGGGCTGGCGAATTCGCCCGGTGACCGCCTTCTCGCGGCGCTGACATCGACCGACTGGTTCCGCGAGAATTTGTGGCAACTGGCGAAAGAGTTGAAAACACAAGCCGACGAATTGGCCGGCAATTTGAATGAGATGGCCACCACGATCAGCGATCCGAAGTCCAATGAAAAACGCTCGTGGTGGGGTATGGGGACAAGACAAGGCGAGGGGGACGCCGCATCGCGACTCCGACAACATTTCGTGAACGACCGTGTACGACACGCGGCCATTGAAGAGACCATCGCGCTTGTCGAACGATTAAGCCAACAACTTGGTTCGCTGAACGATCGTCTACTCCACGCCGGAGTGAGTCTCAAGCCGTTGTTGCGATACTTCGGTAGCATCGAAGACGCGGCGCCGACAATTGAAGAAGAATTTGATGATGAATCACAGCAGCCGAGTTTCGAAACGACCATCCTCGAGGCATTCCACAATTCATTGTCGGATCTGGCCCCTGCATTGGACGAAAAGTTTGATCGCGAGGTGCTACAAAGCGACGGAGGTTTGTTGGCCGTCTGCGAACACGAAGGCCAGATCGCCGATCTTGTGGTCAACCGTCTCGAAACAGCGGCCCTAACACTTATCCTGGGTGCCATGCGTGAAATCGACGTCGCCCAACTCTTCTTGGACAGTTGTGGCGACCAAGAAAAAGCCGCTCAGGAGATTCGTGAGTGTGCGACGGCGGCGAATGCCTCGAACCTGAAATGCGGGGGAACGCGGCGGATGTTCGCCGCGATTCCTGCGTCGCTTGGGTCCGAGAAGCTAGCCACCCTCATCGAAAAGAGCATGGAGCCGGTGCCCACGGTCATCAGAGCCACGGAGCACGACGTCGTCGTCGGCTGTGAACAGGCATCAATGCCGCTGATCGCGGTTGCCGCTCGCCTTGTCGAAGATCGCCCTGATCTCATCTCGCTGGCCCAGCGGATTCATACCCGCGTGGATATCCAGTGGAACCGCATCCTTGAGGATGACGCGTCGGAATCCGTGTCATCTCGCGGTTAACGGTGCGGCCGTGTTGCAACGGTATCGTCGACTGCCGATCAAACGGTCGCGCGTCGTGTGGCGTTGGAATCCCAGACGGTGGAGACGACCATCATGGCAAACGTGGCCGCCACCACGCAAAAGAAGCCGTCGGTTTGGGCAGAAAACGAGACCACCGTGCCGATTCCCACCAATCCCAACGCAACAAAGAACAACAACTGAAATCCGATTTCAGCAACCGTACCCACGCTGATGCGAGCGAGCCAAGTGCTGATAAAGCCCGTGACGCAAATCAAAATGAGAAGCGAAAGGCCTGTAAACGGTGCCTCGATAAGTCCAAGCATGATTGATCCGGATTCCTTTCCTGGGTCGATGCCGTACGGTTATTCCTTCAACCGCTTCTTTGGAACCCTCCGACCCTTCGTACATTTCGTTGGGCCTGGTCGGGGGTAACCTTACTGGCGTGAGTTTCTCCACTGGGGGAACTTGCTTCTCATCCGCCATTCAACTGAGCGGTCTCGCTGGGTGCGAGTGGCGTGCCAAAGCGTCCTTGATTCGACTCAAGCGTCTCATAACAGCGGCGGACGATTCGGCACAAATTCCAGGAGCAAAAAATGTTACGTGATTGTTGGTTTGTCCTGCCTCTCAGGGTGGAGGGGCTCGGAAAAGTCTGAGTATTCTGCGCATTTTTGCAAATCCTACAAGAGCGCCATCGGTGGTTCCCAGCGGGGATCGTCCTGCTGGGTCAAGATTCGGAGAGGGTTGCTCTGCTATCACTGCCCACAACTCGAACCCCTTTTTCCCAACGGATTTGGACGCTAGTCGGGCAGGCTCTCGCGGATGTTGGCATGTCTTTTGCATAGAGTCCCTATTTGAATTGAGACCACCAAGGGGTCCGCGCGCAATAAACCCTGTAATGGACGGGTGCTGGAACATGTGTGTGACCCGATAGGTTTTTCGACGAATCACGTCCGTTTCACAGTGTGGAGCGTTCGTGGCAAGCCATGGTGCGCGCCGGCGGGCTACCGCTGTCAACGCGTAACTTACGGATGGAGGAAAGCTGCATGTAACCACCTAACACTTAGCAATTTAAGGTCTTGCATCGAGTATCCGATGCGCTGTCTGCTCTATTTGCATTAGCGAAGATTTTGCATTTGCAGAGATGGCGATCTCGTGCTTGGCGAGCTGGTTTCGTAACGAAGGTTACGCGGTCTCCAGTAGTTACTTTGCGAGAGAGCATTGCCCGCATTGCGCCGAGATAATCTCTGAAGACGACCAGCAATGGAGAAGATTCATGCCGGGGGCGTGACGGTTGCGCGTTTCACTGTTTTGGTGAAACGCCCCCTTGAATCAGTGAAAGTCTCCATAAGATGCTTGTATATATAGTCTTACACGCTGTATTAATTCTCGATTTCAGCTTCGCCACGGACCCTCGCTGCCGCTAATACTTAGCGCAAGTACAGTTCAAAACAAATCTTACGACGAAAACACGAGCCTTTCATCGGACCGGTGATCCAAGGCTGGTCCAAGTCCGGTCATGGTATCGAGAGCCATATTTTTTCTCTTGCCATCGGGCCCTGTTTTTCAGGTGATTTACTCCAGCTGGTCGCTTCTTGCAGCTTGCTTTCAGTCTTTTGGCACATCCGTTGCTTCTTGGTCAGGCACGTTCAATCCGAAAACCCTCTTGCCGTGCAACAAGTTCGACGGCATCGGCAGCCACCAAGGAGCACGCCAATGACGACCGCCTACGAGACCGACTTTGAATTCCAAACTTCCGAACACTCGACGGAACGACTCGATGGACGTCGTACTTATCGTCCACGTCGTATTCCGCGCAGCCAACGCAAGAAGTCGAGACGGCGTGGCAGCTTTAGCCACAGCCACGCGAGTATCAACCATCGCAGCAATCACCATTGGGGCATGTAGCGGCAATGTGTCTGTGTCTTGAAGGTAGACGCGATTGAGAGTGGTTGAGAATCAGTGCCTTCGCACGAGCACTCCCCTGCTTCGGCATGATGTGTCCGAAGGTACTTCATGGCGAGATAACAAACAAAGTAAGACAAGCACCGTGTGCACGACACCAAACCACCCGGCTCAGCAGACCAGGGACTTGTCGCTATGTTCGGTTTGGGAGAACTCCCGCCCAATGCCGAACGCTCGACGGTCACGCGTGAGGAGCCTCAGCTTCAAACAGCGAGCGATGAATTTTCACACTGTGCGGAACGTCGTTCCGGCATGAACCCTGTCGTAATTTCAATTCTGCACTAAAGACTAAAGAGAGGAAAACAGCCAATGAAGACTTTCACGAAGGTACATCGTAGTTGGCGATACCTCAGCGTCCTGGCAGACGGTCGGCAGAGAAGGATAAGACGATCGACGTGTCTTTTGATGGTCCTTTCTCTGGTGTTGCTAACAGCCGTAAGCGCGAATGCCGCGCCAATGACTTACAACGTCTCTTTCAGTGCAAATACGTTCCAGATTGGATCCGGACCAGATCCAGCGCCTGTGGATCCGGTTGCAGGCAGCTTCACAATCACACTTGATCCGTCGGTGGCCGTGGCGAATAACACATCCGACATCGCGTTGAATAGCCTGAATATTGCGTTGGGATCGT
>Ga0114931_10001689_pt1 | contig 28053 bp, 25 predicted proteins | sample 2SBtaG_FD_89579 | JGI IMG/M metagenome (GOLD analysis project Ga0114931, IMG submission 89579) | Deep subsurface microbial communities from Kolumbo volcano to uncover new lineages of life (NeLLi) - 2SBTROV14_V59a metaG | ecosystem: Environmental > Aquatic > Marine > Volcanic | place: Kolumbo... | reverse complement strand
TGGCCGAAGGCCCCGGCGCGATCACGCTGCCCCGCCACGCGGCCAACGTCACCGATGGCGCCGGGATTCCCCTCGCCCGGCCGGCGATTGCCGATGCGGGCGGCGTCAAGGTGGGCATCTTCGGCGTGGTCAAAAGCACGCCGGTGTTCGCCCGCTACCACATAAAGGTAGGCGACCCACTCGCGGCGGCGAAAAAAACCATCGCGGAGCTGCGCCAAAAAGGCGCGCAGGTCGTCGTCGGCCTGCTGCACATGGACCGATCGGACGCCATCAAGCTGGCGCGCAAGGCCAAGGGCATGGACTTCGTCGTCGTCGGCAGCCACGCGCCGGAGCCGGACCTGGTGAGCAGCGGCCCGACCAAGGTCGGCAAGACCTGGGTGCTGCAGCCGGCCAACCGGGGCCAGGTCGTCACCCGTGTGGATGTCACCGTGCGCAGCGGCGGAGCGTTTGCCGACGCGATCGGCCCGGCGCGCGCGGCCACAATGATCAAACAGCTCAAAGCGAACGCGGCCGAGCTCAAAAAGAAGCTCGCGTTCTGGAAGCAGAACAACTCGTCTGACCCCTATTTCGTCAAGACCAAACAGTCGCAGCTGGCCGAGATGAAACAGAAGCTGACCTCGCTGCAGAAATCCGCGCTGCAGATTCCGGCCGCGGGGAATTATTTCGTCATGCAGCAGGTACGGATTGCGAAGGCGCTGCCGTGCAACGCCGTTGTTCAGACCGCTAAGCGCGCCTACGACAAGGCCGCCGGCGCCGCCAACGTAAAAACTGCAAAGCAGTACCCGCCGACCAAACCCGACAAAGGCAAACCGCATTACGTCGGGGTCAAAGAGTGTGGCATGTGCCACCGCAAGGCCGTCGATTTTTGGAACAAGACCAAACACCACCAGGCATGGCAGACCCTCGTCGCGGTCAACAAGCAGTTCAATTACGACTGCATCGGTTGCCACGTCACCGGTTGGGACAAGCCGGGCGGCGCGACCATGGGCTTCAACGACAAGCTGCGCTCGGTCCAGTGCGAGGTGTGTCACGGTCCGGGATCGATCCACGTCGCCGAGGACGGCAAGGAAAAGCCGTTCTCCTTGACCCCGGAGCCGCCACCCACGCTGTGCAGGGGCTGCCACACCAAAGATCACTCCGACACCTTCGACTACAAAGCGTATCTGCGCGATGTCACGGGGCCTGGACACGGCGAGCACTTGCGCAATCGGCTCGGCAAAGGTGCGACGGGACACGAGTTGCGCAGCGCCGCACTGAAGAAAGCGGGTGCAAAAATCGGCGCCGGCTGCCCCAAAGCGAAGTAGCCGGCCCGCGCTACCACCCAGCACGGGATTCTGTTAAGACCGGGGGACCGTGCTGATCGAGCTGCGCAAAGTTGGTAAGACGTTTGGCACTGTCCAAGCGCTCAAGGGGTTGGATGCGCAGATCGACGGTGACGTCATCGGTTTGCTCGGACCCAACGGCGCCGGCAAGTCGACCCTGCTCAAGTGCATGCTCGGCTTGCTCGAGCACGACGGCGAGGCGCGGGTGCTGGGCTTGTCGTCGGCGGCGGAGTCGTTTCGCATTCGCGACCGCGTCGGCTACATGCCCGAGATGGACTCGTACCTGCCCGGCATGACCGCGGTCGAGCTGTGCACCTACGCCGGTGAGCTGTCCGGGCTGCCACGCAACGAGGCGATGCAGCGCGCCCACGCCGCGCTGTTTTACGCGGGCCTCGAAGACAAGCGCTATCAAAAAGTGGACGGCTACTCCACCGGGCTCAAGCAGCGCGCCAAGCTGGCCCAGGCGCTGGTCCACGATCCGGATCTGTTGTTTTTGGACGAGCCGACCAACGGTCTGGACCCGCGATCGCGCGACGAAATGCTCGAGCTGATCACGCTGTTGCCCAAAAAGCGCGGCTGCTCGATCATCGTCTCGACCCACCTTTTGTTCGACGTCGAGCGCATCTGCGACCAGGTGGTGATCATGCATCTGGGTCAGATGCGGTTCTCCGGCAGCATTACGGAGTTGCGCGCCAACAAGCATCTGGCCGCCGAGGCCGGCCTCGACGCCGACGCCGCCGAGGCCGAAGCCCACCCCTACCGCGGCGGCGAGCCCCAAAAGGTGACCAGCCGCGAGGACCGCACGTACGCCGTCGAGGTCAAACAAGGCTTGGATCAGCTGGCCGAGCGCCTGCACCGCGCCGGCTGCGAGGTCGAGAAACTGCAGCCGCTGACGCTCACGGCGGTGATTCCGAGCAAACAGACGCCCAATCTGATTCTGCGCGAAGCCCGCGCCGCCGACGTGCAGGTGCGGCGGCTACAGATCGATCGCGAGTCCCTCGAATCGGCGTTCTTGCGCGTCGTCGAGGGCGCGGCAGAACCGCCCCCCGCAACGCCGACAAAGGAGGCGCCCGGTGAGTAACCACGCCGCCAAGGCCCAAATCCACGACCTGGGCTACCGGCGCTACGAAGGCGAGCGCCGGCCGCAGAGCGCGCGCTGGCGGGTGTTGGTGCGCAACGTGCTGTCCACCTCGTGGCGCGGCTGGTGGAACATGAAGGTCTGGGTCATCGGCGCCGCCGTCACCATCACGGTGATGGCCGTGCTGATGTACGTGATGCGCAACGAGTTCTGGGAGAACCTCACCCGGTTCGACGCCAAGGTGCCGCGGGCCGACGGCATGCTCCCCCGGTCGTTTTGGTTCCTCAGCAAGTTCGCGTTCATCCTGACCATGACCGTGTGCGCCCAGATCATCGCCAAGGATCTGAAGACCGGCGCGTTCGAGTTCTATTTTTCCCGGCCGCTGCGGCCCATCGACTACGTGTTGGGCAAAGTCGTGGGTGCGGTCATCGTCATCGGCCTGGTGCTGTTCGTCGGCCCGGTCCTGCTGTCCCTGTTCCGCCTGGCCATCGCCAAAAACTCCAGCCAGCTGTCGAGTCTCATCTGGCTGGTGCCCAAGACGGTGGCGGCCGCGACCATTGCGACCCTCGCCTACGCGGTCATTCCGCTTGCGTTCAGCGCGATGTCTTCGAACCGGCGCTACGCCATTGCGGCGTGGGCGGTGTTTCACCTGGTGATCAGCAACATCGCCGTCGGCATCGCCGCCAACCCGAAGCTGAACATCTCGGCGCTCGGCGCGGTCAACATGACCGACTCGGTGCTCACGGTCATCTATTGTATCTTCGACATGCACCGCACCGAGGGCTACTCGCCGCCCCTGTGGTCGGCCGTGACCATGCTGTGCGTGTATTTCTCCGCGGGCTTCGGCATCGTCTACTGGCGCGTGAGCAAAGCGCAGCGCTCGGGGATGGGAGGCTGATGTGAGCGCTCCTGCCATTGCCACCCAGGCCTGCTCCAAGTGGTACGGCCAGGTTTTGGGCATCTCCGATCTGACCTGGAGCGTGACCGAGGGTGTCGTCGGCTTGCTCGGCCCCAACGGTGCGGGCAAGTCCACGCTGATGAAGCTGATGACCGGGCTCATCCGACCGTCGCGCGGCACCATCCAGATATACGGCGAGCCGCCGCACAAGTCGGCGGGGGCACGCCGGCGCATCGGCTACTGCCCCGAGCACGAGGGCGTGTACAACGATTTGACCGCGCTCGAATTCGTCACGTTCATGGCCGAGCTGTCGGGCGTACCGGGCGCCAAGTCCCGTGACGCCGCGGCCGAGGCAATGGCCCAGATGGGCATGACCAAGGCCCAGGATCGCCGGCTCAAGGGCTTCTCCAAGGGCATGCGCCAGCGCACCAAGCTGGCGTCCACCATCGTGCACGACCCGGATGTGATCGTGCTGGACGAGCCGCTCACCGGCGTCGATCCGCTGGCGCGCATGGCCATCACCGACATGATTCGCGAGTTCGGAAAGAGCGGCAGGATCGTCGTGGTGTCCAGCCACGTGCTGCACGAGATCGAGGCGCTGACCAGCGAGATCACGCTGATCCACCGCGGCCAGATCCTCGCCGAGGGCAACATCTACGGCATCCGCAGCCTGATCGACAAGCACCCCCACCGCATCGAGGTCGAGTGCGACCGGCCGCGCGATCTGGGCAGCCGGCTCAGCGCTACCGATCACGTGCAACGCCTGACGTTCACCGACGACAAGGTCGTCGTTGAAACCCGCGACCCGGACAGCTGCTACGACCTGATCGCCGACGTGGTCCTGGAAAGCGACATCGTCGTCCAGTCGCTGCACTCGCCGGACAACAACCTGAGCGCCGTGTTCGAGTACCTCACCAGCGGGAGGCAGATCTGATGGCCAGCGGCGGCATCGTCTCGGGGGCGAAAGCGACGACCATCATCGCTCGGCTCACGTTCAAGCGCCTATTCCGCGGCAAGGGCATCTGGTTCACCTTTGCCCTGTCATTGCTGCCGATCTTGATCGCCACCCTGGGCGGCAGCAGCACGGGTGAGCCCAAAGAGGTGTGGGGAGCCACCTTCGGCATCGGCGTGTGGCTCTATTGCCTGGCACCGGCGATCCACCTGGCCGGTGCCGTCGCCGAGGAATTCGACGACAAGACCTTCACCTATCTGTGGTCGCGGCCATTCCCGCGCTGGTCGGTGATCAGCGGCAAGGTGCTCGCGGTGCTGCCCACGTTGTGCGCGCTGTTCACGCTGTCGTTCACGCTGGCGTTCTATCTGTCTTACCGCGGCGCGACCGGCGCAAACACGGGCATGCTGGTCCACGGCATCGCCGCGCTGTGGCTGGGCATGGCGACCGCGGCGTGCGTGTGCATCGGTCTGGGAAGCCTCGTGCCCAAGTTCCCCATGGCGATCAGCATCATCTACCTGCTGATCATCGACATTGCCATCAGCGCCATTCCGGTGGCGATCAACAAGGCCTCGGTCATCTACAACATGGTGGTGATCAGCGGGTTGCACGAACGCAGCCACGACACGGTCGGCGCGATCATCAGCTTGCTGTGCATCTCGGCGGTGTGGATGGCGGTGGCGGTGTGGCGCATCGGCCGCGCCGAGTACCAGACCGACAAGTAGCCCCGGCGTTCAACTGCCGACGCTGGCGGCCTCGCCGTGCGCGGGCAAGGCCCACAGCACAGCGATTGGCAGCGGGTAGGTGACCTCGTCTTCCATGTGGATGGCGCCTTTGATCTTCCAGCCGATCGACGCCGAACGGCTGTACCGCCTGCTATAGGTAGCTGGCGCTGCGGGCGCTGCGGGCGCTGCGCTGGCGCACGGCTTCGATCAACGCATCGTGGACGGCGGCAAGCGCGGCCCCCGGCAGCAGGGCCGTGTCCAGCGCGTGCCGATCCGGCTCGGCGCGCTCGGCGGTGACGTCGCCGATGGCGCGCCCACTCAAACGCGTGAACGCCTCCGCTACGCGCGCGGCCGCCGCGGCGTCCAGACTGCGAACGTCGACGACCGGCAGATTGGCGGCGTCGGCGACGGTCCACTCCAGGGCGCCCTCACCCATGGACGCGCGGCCCAAAGACTCGAGCGCCAGCGCGGTGAACGTGGAGTTGAGCGCGGCGGCCAGCAGCGCCGGCGCCACGCCCGCGCGCGGGGAAACGGAATACACGCGCTGGTCGGCGAGCAGTGGCTGCGGCGAAAACCGCTGCACGAACCGCGCCGCGTACGCCTTGGTCAGAAACAGCCGCGCCGGGTGACACGGCAACCGCCACCACGGCCGTCGATTGCGCAGGGTCGGCCGATGTGCCAGCGCGGCGTGATCGCCCACGTACGCGCGCGCCCGCGGATACCGCGTGAGATCCTCGGGGCAAACCAGTGCCACGTGGCTGGTGCGCGCAGGATCGATGACAATGCGCTGCGCCCCGCGAGCACGGGGCGACCGCACCATCGGCATGAGCAGCTCCTGCTCCAGGCGGCGCTCGGCGGCGACATCCCGGGTCATGTAGAAGAACGAGTTGGCGCCACTGGTCACGCCGCGGCGCAGCTCGGCCAGGTCAGACAGCGGCACCAGGCGCTCGCCGGCCGCCTCGGCCAGCTCGAACCACGCTGGCGAAGCGCGCAACGCCGCCGGCCAGGCGCCGGGTTGGCTGGCCGCCACCTGGCGCAGCTCTGCCACCTGGGCCAGTTGCTCGGGCCCGCGTACGGTTTGTGCAGCCGTCGCGGTCGGCTGGCGCAGACGGGCGATGGTAACCCGGTCGGTTGGGTCGGCCGGGATGCGCTCGAGGGCGACGATGATCGTGTTGACGGCGGCGTCGGCAAACCAGCGCTCGGCGGGTGCGTCTACGATGGTCACCGCCCGGGCAACGCGGTTGATCAACGCCCAGGTCTGCGCCGCGTAGCCCGCGTCGAGAATCGCCGACGACAACACGAACACCAGCCGGCCGCCCGGGCGCAACAAGCGCAGCGAGTGCAGCAAAAACGCCGCCGCCAGATCGCCGCGGCCGACCACGCGCGCCAGCTCCGCCGCGGGCAACTCGGGCCAGTCGGCGGCCAGCCGCGCGCGCACCCGGCGCTTGTGCGCGGCGCCGAGTCGCTCGGCGCGCACGTACGGCGGATTGCCGATCACCGCGTCGAAGCCGGGGCCCGCCGGCGCGACGGAAAACACATCGCCGACACGGATGTCAACCTCGGGCAGACGGTCCCGGCAGGCGCCCACGGCGGCGGGATCGACATCGATGCCCGTCAGTTGCGCCGCGCGCAGCCCGGTGCGCAGGGCACCGGCCAAAAATGCGCCGTCACCACACGCCGGATCGACGATGCGGGCCGTGTCGCTCGCGCACAGCCGTGCCAGCGCCAGCGCCAGATCCACCACCGGCGCGGGAGTGAACCACTGCCCGAGCTGATGGCGCTGCGACAGATTCATCCGCTCGAACCTACCACCGCGGGCTGATGGTCTATACTCGGTCCATGCCTTTGCTGAACGTGGGAGACCAAGCTCCCGATTTCGCCGTGTCCAGCCACATTGGAGAGACTGTCAAGCTCAGCGACTACGCTGGGAAATACGTGCTGTTGTGGTTTTACCCCAAAGCCGACACCCCTGGTTGAACGATCGAAGGCAAAGGATTCCGGGATAGAATCCAAGAGTTCGAAAACGCAAACGCAATCATCCTCGGCGCCAGCTTCGACTCGGTCGAGGACAACAAGGCGTTCGTGGACAAGTTCAGCTTTCCGTTCCTGCTGCTCAGCGATACCGAGCGCGATCTGGGAGTCAAATACGGTGCGGCGGACAACAAGGACGCGGGATACGCCAAGCGCATCTCGTACTTGATCGGCCCGGACGGCAACGTCGCTCGGGTCTACGGTGAGGTCGCCCCGGCCGAGCATCCGGCCCGGGTCCTCGAAGACCTGGCGGCACTGCAGGGCTGATCCGTTTCAGGCCTCGAGAGTCGCCGCCAGATCGTAGTCCGCCGCGGTGGTGATTCGGGCCGAAACGATGTCGCCGGTTTCGGCGCTGCCGTCGGTCAAGTAGACGGTGCCGTCGATGCCCGGCGCCTGGCCGTACCAGCGGCCTTCCAGCAGATACTCGCTCTCTTTGGAGACGCCCTCGACCAGCACGTCGATGCGCTCGCCCACCATGGCGTCGTTGTTGCGCCGACTGATTTCGCGCTGCAGCTCCATGAGATGGTCGCGGCGCTGCTCGGCGACGTCGGCCGGAACTTCGTCGTCCAGCGTGGCCGAGTGGGTGCCCGCCTCCCTGGAGTAGGTGAACACGCCGACCCGCTCGAACTCGGCCGCGGTAACGAACTCGCACAGCTCGTCGAACGCCGCGTCGGTCTCGCCCGGATGACCGACGATGAACGTGGTGCGCAGCACCAGCCCGTCGATGCGCCCGCGCAGCTCGTCGACCAAGCCGCGAATGACCCGCGCGCTGTGGCCGCGGCGCATACGCTTGAGCAGCTCGCTGTTGATGTGTTGTAGGGGCACGTCGATGTACGGCACCACCCTGGCCGAGCGCGCAATCACCTCGATGAGCTCGTCGGAGAACGCGCTGGGATAGGTGTAGTGCAGGCGCACCCAGTCAATGCCGTCGACCGGTTCGATGGCGCGCAGCAACGACGCCAGGGTCGGTTTCGGGTCCGCCAAATCGGCGCCGTAGCGCGTGAGATCCTGGGCGATGAGATTGACTTCACGTACGCCTTCGGCGCCGAGCTGCGCAATCTCGGCCACGACCGAGTCCACGCTGCGGCTGCGCTGGGGCCCGCGCAGCTTGGGGATGATGCAAAACGAGCACGGCCGATCGCAGCCCTCGGCGATCTTGACGTAGGTGGAAAACGCGTTTTTGCCCGCGCGCTGGCGCGTCGTGGTGTGGTCGTACAGATACGACGGCGTGTCGGACACTGTGACCACCGGCAGCAGCTTGCGTGCGCGCCCGTTGGCGCCGGCTGCGCCGGCGGCGAGCAGCCGACCCACCGCGTCGTAGTCCCCCGAGCCGAAGATGTGATCGACCTCGGGAATCTCGGCGGCAAGCGCGTCGGGGTAGCGCTGACTCAGACAGCCGGTGACGACGAGCGTTTCACACGCCCCCGCGCCCTTGTACTGCGCCATCTCCAGGATGGTGTCGATGCTCTCTTCTTTGGCCGCGTCGATGAAACCGCAGGTATTGACCACGATGACGCTCGCCTCGTCCGGGGCGTCGACGATGTCGTAGCCGGCACCGCCGGCCTGGCCCAGCATGACCTCGGTGTCGACATGGTTCTTTGGGCAGCCCAAAGACACGAAATAGACGCGCTTTCTGTCCACGGCAGACTGCATCTACCACAGCTGCGTCGGCTTGCCTACGGAAACTGCTCAGATGTCCTGGGGCAACGACGACTGCTCGGCGGCGGGCGCCGGCGCCGGAGGTCGGGTGGCGTCCAGCGGCGCGGCCACGCTGCTGTTGCGCGACGGCGCGTAGTGGCTCATCACCAATAGCAGCGCGAACCCCGCGAGGCCAAACACACCACCCAGATAAATCGCCGCGTGCGCGCCGTAATAGCCCGCGACCAGCGAGAAGCCGAGAATGGCCATGCGCCGCGCAATGCTCTCGATCGACAGCACGGTGGCGCGGCGTCCCGAGTCGGTGATCTCCCGGTTCAAGATGGGTTTGACCAGAGGCGAGTACAGCCCTTTGGTCGTCGCCTGCACCATCAACATGCACAGGGCCCACTCGCCGGAGAACTGGTTGAGCAAGATGAAGCTGACCGCCAGGCTGCCCAACAAGATCCAGGTGAGCGCGTCCTCGCCCAGCCAGCGCCGCAACGCGTAGGCGCGGTGCGCCGCCAACGTGGCGATCAAATAGACACCGGCGAACACCATGCCGGTCTGCCAGTAGGCGAACCCGCGACTGTCCAGATACGGCTGGTACAGGTAGATAGTCGCGCGCAGCAACGCGAACACCACCGCCGAGTAGAAAATGATCCACGCCAGACGGCGGTTGCGGCTCACGTCGCGCAGCGACTCGCCCATCAGGCGCATGTACTCGCGCAGCTCCGCGGACACCGGCCGGCGCTCGGTGCGCGCCGCGGAACGACGCGGCTCGTCGCGCATGCACGCGGCGACGAAGAACGCCGACATCGACACGCCCGCGGTGGCCAGGTACGGCAGACCCAAATCAATTTCCGCCAGCAGCCCGCCGGCGGCGAACGCCACGGCATTGCCGGCCTGATGCCACGCGGACGCGATGCCCTCGCGGCGCGGATATTCCTCACCGCGGCCGTTGTCCTCGAGCAGGTCGAACAGGTACGCCGAGTCGGCACCCGAACACAGCGACATGGAGATGGCGGCCAACACTTCGGCGAGCAAGAACACGCCGAAGCTGTGGGCGAAGTAGGCGGTCAAGCACGACGCAGTCATCGCGAGCGAGCCCGCCATCATCGAGAATCGGCGGCCGATGCGATCGGCCAGAGCCCCCGTCGGAATCTCCACCAGGATGACGACGCCGGCGTAGACCGCCGACAGCACCATCACCTGATCGAAGCCCAGACCACGCGACGCCATGAAGAAGACGAAGATCGGTACCCACAGGTACGAAGTGGCCAGCAGGCGGAACAGGTAAAATAGGCGGAGGTCCCGCGCCACTAGTCACGCTCCGCCAGTTGTTTGGGGCCGACGAGGATCATGATCGCCTCGGCGGCCTTGATCTTGGAGATGTCGCTGCCCTTCGCCAGCCCCGCGGCGACCGGCTCGAGTTTTACCGGGTGGCCGAGCCGGCGCAGCGCCAGCGCCGCGTACACGCGCAGCGACGGCATGTCGAGCTGGGCAATGAGCTCGGGGGCGGCCGCCTCGTCCTTGAGGGCCGCCAGGGCATAAGCGGCGCGCACGCGGTAGTGACGCTCCTTGACGATCTTGCGCAGCTTGTCGCGCACCGAGTCGTCGCCGGCGAGACCGAGGGCGACCGCCGCGCGCATCCGAATCGCCTTGCGATACTTGTGCACGAGCGCTTTTTTCAAGATCTTCAAGCCGTGCTCGTCGCCGATCCGCGCCAACCACTCGGCGGCGCCCAGCTTGAAGCTCTTGAACCCCATCATGCCCCACAGCTGCTCGCGACCGCGCTTGTCGCCGAGGCGGATCAGGTTCTTCGCCGCGTCGAGGCGAACGTCGAGGCGTTTTTCGTGCAGCGCCTTGACCAGGGTCGCGCGACCATCCACGTCGCCCGCCCGCGCCAGGGCGTAGGCAACCTGGATCTGGACCAGGCGGCTGGCGTCCGACTGCGATGACTTGCGCAACAGCGCGAGGGCCTTTTTGTCCTTGATTCGCGCCAGGGCCATGGCGGCTTCGCGCCGGACCCGCGGCGAGTTGGACAACAGCAGCTCGTGCAGGTCGTCGATCGCTTTTTTGTAGAGCAGCTGCGGGTCGATGGTCTGTTTGGCGTTCTTGCTTTGGGCCGCTCTGGCCGCGGGCTTGGTCCGGGCCGGGGCCGGCTTTGGCCGCATCGCGTCCGCCCGGCGCTCGCCTTCGGGACTGGCTACGCGCCCGACCTCGGTTTCGGCCTTGGCCGTCGACGGCTTGGACGGTGACACCGCATCGATGATCGCGATCGCCATGCCGCCCAGAAGGATGGCGCTGAGCACGACCATGATGTGCATGCGCCGCCGCTGCCGCGCGGGGCTACGCACCTTCTTGACCCGCGGCCGATCGTCCGAAAGGTCGATCTTCTCGACGTTCCCGGACGGCTCGGCGGTGCGGATGTCCGGGGACGAAATCGGCTCGCTGAGCTCGGGTTCGTCGATGACCTGGGCGACCGGGCGTGGCGGCTCGTCCACGACAGCGACCGCTGCGACCGGAGCGTCGTCGTCACGCTCGGGTGGCGCTTCACCGCGGGCGTCGGCGTCGGCACAGGCGGCGGAGCAAAACGTCACCACTTTGGCGCCGCGAATGCGGGCGACCGGCGCGTGGGTCGGGTCGAGGGGAACCTGGCAGTGTGGGCAATGGGTAGTCATGATGTTCTATCGAAACGCGAGCACGTTGTCTTCGCCGTGTGTCTTCACCAGGTCGTCGACGTGCTCGAGGATGTAGCGCCGGCGCGTGAGCATCGCCTGCAACTCTTCGTCTGTGAGCAGAAACTCGAACGGGCCGGTGTCGTACGCCACCGCCGTGCGGAAATCGTCCGCGGTGAGGTTGCGCAGGTTCTGGATGAGCCGGCGGGAAAACCGCTGCGAGCGTTTGAAGTAGCGCTGCGATTTGTCGTGGCCCTTCGGATCGCGACCGAACGACATGGTGTTGTCCATGAAGTACAGCACCCGGTTGTGCCGATCGGAGCGGGCGTTGCCGCCGGTCCAGCGATCCGAGTTGTCGATCAGATAATCGAACACGATCATGTTGCTGATCTGGCGCAAGCGGCTGCGCAGCCGCGAAGGGATAGGCGCCCACGGTCGCAAGTAGCGCATCCAGGTGACGATGCCGTCGGTGGTGTCGATGTTGTAGCCGGCGATGGTCGCTTGCTCGATCACGGGAATCCACCACGACAGCTCGCCGTCGACATACTTGTGGGCTGTGAGCTTGGCCTCGGCGTGAAACCTGGGCAGGAACTTTTCGGAGCGTAGGTCGAACGCGCGCAGGAACTTGTCCGCATCGAACCGGCGGGCGATCGCCGGCGGCACGGAGCTGAGCCCTAGCAGGCGGTTGATGCGAAACGCCGCGATTTCTTTGCGCGGATTGGACTGCATGTGGATCTGCCGCGGCTTGAACGCGGCGCGTGCACCATTGGTGAAATCGATGCGCAGCGAAATCGAGCTGCCACCGGTGTTGAAGTGGACGCGTTTGATCTCGCCGACGCGCAACGGCGCCAACAAGAGCTCGTCACGCACACCGTCGAACAATGTGTAGTCGACTGCGTCGGGCGCCAGCTCGAACGGCCCTTCTAATCGTGCAACCTCGAGCGATGCAGCTGCGCGAACGGGATCTGTCGAGTCCCGCGACGCAGTGGCGAGCGAAGCCTCCCCCCAGCGCGCGTGCACTTGCTGGACGGCAAACACGGTCGAGACGCCGATGGCCGAAGCCAACACCATTCCCACCACGACCTCGAATGCCACAGTCATTCCGAGCCGCACAAACAGAAGAATATCATGGCGATTTGGGGCGTACCAAATAAGCGGCGGTCGTGACGCGCCACCGCCAGCCGTTCGGGAGAAGCCAATTGCCCGAACACTGCTAGAGTCGATGCGCCCGCCGCCGGAGGATCCATGCCCCGTTCGCCCACCCACTGTGCCACCTGCCGAGCTGCCATCACGGCCGGCACCTACTACCGCTGCTCGGTCTCGTCCTGTAACTCCGGCAAGATGAAGCTGCGGTTCTGCTCGACCGCGTGCTGGGACGCCCACGTCCCCACTGCCCGCCACCGCAACGCAACCTGTATCGAGGAATCCACTTCGGTCCAGGCGCGTGACGACTGACGCGCGGACGACATCTGGGCTTATGTAAGCCCTTATCGCAGAGCGCGCCGGCCGAGCAACGTTTCCACCTGGTCGGTCAGGTCTTCACGAAGGCTGTCCACCCCCGAGTAGCCGTGGTGGACGTAGCGCACGATGCCTTCGTGATCGATGAGCACCAGGTGCGGGATGGTGGTGACCTTGTACGTTTGAGCGACGCTGGCGCTGTCGGCGACGATGGGGAACGTGGTGGACGTATCCACCTTCTTGCCGCGCTTACCAAAACGCCCGTCGGTCTTGATCGAGACGACGTGGAAGCCGCGGCCGCGAAACTTCTCATAGACCGCTTCGATGGCCGGCATGGCGCGCCGGCACGGCCGGCACCACTCGGCCCAAAAGTCGACCAGAACCACGTCGCCACGCAGCTTCTTCAGATCGATCCATTGGTCGTCGGAAGCGCGGCCGTTGTCGATGCGCCGGAGCACGAACGTGGGTGCACGGTCCCCCGGTGACAGCGGGCGCAGGCGTTCCCAGTGGCGAACGATGCGTACCACGTTGACGGCAAGCGTCAACCCGATGACGGTCACGACCATCATTCCGGCCCAGCGCGAGCGGCGGCGCGGTCCCGGCGCGGCGGTCATGCGTCGCCGCCCGGCCGTCTGCGCGCCTGCTGCAGCGCGCGGAACCACACGAACGCGGCCCACGCCAGCGCGACGCCAGTGACGCCATCGGCCAGGGTATTGGCCAGCGCGAACCCGAATGCGCGCGACAACATCTGCGCGGCGAAGTTGGTCACCAGGTACGGCACGAGCGCGACGCAGGCCAGGTCGAAGTCACGACCGAACGAGCGCCGGCGGCCGGCGGCAATGGTCAGCGACAGCCCGGCCACGAACAAGACCACGAGCTGGTTGCTGATGGCTCGGCTGAGACTGCCGGCCAGCGCGGTAAAGCCCACGCGCAGTCCCTCGGTTTTGATCAACCAGGTGCCGACGATGACCTCGTTGGTGTACAACGCAATGAAGCCGAGCAGAATCAGCAGCGCCGCGTCGCTGCCCGCGCGGCCGGCGCCCGCTTCGGTATCGGCCACAGCCAGCGCGCGCCGCGGCGCCACCAGCGCGGCTCCGACACGATCGATGAAGGTGCCGGGGACCCAGATCGACACATCACCGCTTGCCACGGGTGGATCTCTGGTTGATGAGCTTTCGGGCTTGCGCTGCCACTGCCGAAGGGATGCCTTTGGACCGCGAAATGTTACGCAGATCTTTGTCCCGCATGAAGTTCATGAAGCTCATCGCTTTGGGAATCGGGGTTTTGGGGTTCATGACCAGCGACAACTTGATGCTGTAAAGTTTGGTCCAATCTCGGCGGTTGGCGATGTACGTTATGACGTCGTCGGCGATAGCGCTGTTCCCCGCGTACTTAGCCGCCTCCGAGTCGGTGACCGCCGGCGATTTGATCGCCGCCATGGCCACCACGCTGGCACGGTCGCGGATCAGCTGCGCGCGGGCGAAGCGATTGCCCAGTATGGCCAGACGAATTTTCATCGGGATTGTCATCTGGTTGATAGGAACATCTTTGAGATCCGTCGACGAGGCGTCTTTGCCATCGTGTTCGGCGACCCGCGAGGCGGCGGCAGCGAACAACTCGTCGGCGTTGGCCGGTTGTGCATCCGCCGGCTGGGCGGCCTTGCCGGCGAGCGCGCTACAAACCTCTTCCCACGCGGGGATGTCCACCTTGACCTGCGACCGGACCGCGAGCTCGACGACGCGGTCGACCGTGGACATGCGCGCGCTGGGATTTTTGTACATGGCCGCAATGATCTGCGGGCTGCGCAACAGCCGCTCCTCGTTCTGCGCCAACAAGTCGACCAGCGCTGCGCTGCCGGTCCGCGCCAGGTCGCTGAGGGTTTCGACGGCCGTGGCGGAATTGAGCGCCACGGTCGCGATCAGCGGGGCATTGCCCTTCACGCGGGCCGCGAAATAGTCGATCACCCGCGGATCCAGCGCCGGATCGGCCAGGGCGGCCTTGAGCACGTTCTCGGGCAGAGAGTCCGCCGACGCCTGAGCGGCTTGCTTGATCGACGCTTCGGCGTCCAGGCCGAGCTGGTAGAGCACCGATACGAGATCGCGCGGGTCCGACAGGGGCGCCATGCCGCGCGCCGCCATCATCCTGGCCGGCCCGCCGGACAACGCCTGTTGGGCCGAGGAACCGAGGCTGGACGGATCGAGGGGCGTGTGCTGCAGTGCCATGGCTTATTGGTTCCTTTCGAACAGGATCTTGAGGCCGCGCAAGGTGAGCATCTCGTCGGTGGCCTCGATCACCTTGGACTCGTCGGCGAACAAAGCCGCGAGCCCACCGGTCGCGATGCAATGCACTTCGAAGTCGACCTCGCGGCGGATGGCCTCGACCACCGAGTCGACCATACCCAGGTAACCGTGAAACAACCCCGATTGCATGGACGCGACGGTATTGCGCCCCACTACCTTGCGCGGCTGAGTGACCTCCACCCGCGGCAACTTGGCCGCGTGCTCGTAGAGCGCCTCGGCGCTGATGCTCAGCCCCGGCGCGATCACCCCGCCCAGGTACTCACCTTTCGGGGTGACCACGTCCCAGGTCGTGGCGGTGCCGAAATCCACGACGACGCAACCGCTGGCGAACCGATCAAAGGCCGCGATGGCACTGACAATCCGATCCGCCCCGACCTCGCGGGGATTTTCGTACAGAATTGGCATACCGGTCCGCATACCGGGGCCCACGATGAGCGCGGGAGCATCCAGGTAGCGATCGAACAAGGCGACCAGCTCCTGGACCACCGGGGGCACCACCGAGGACATGATGCTGTGGCCGATGTCGCCGAGTTCGAAGCCTCGTAGGGCCATGAGATCGCGCAATAACATGGCGTATTCGTCGGCGGTGCGGTGCTGGTCGGTCTGAATCCGCCAGTGGCAGACCAGCTCGTCCCCCCGGTAAACGCCGAGGACAGTGTTGGTGTTTCCGATATCGATGGCCAGAAGGCAGGTCACGGTGGCCCCGCTATGGTAGCGCATTTGCTGGGGGCGGTAGCCCCGAGGGCACCGACCGTAGTAGGCTGACCCAATAGGCACGGGAGATAGCAAATGATCAAGTTGAAGGCGGCTTGGTTCGCGGGATTGTTCTGCGGAATCGCGATTGTTTTACCGGCATGTGGGGGAAGTGGCCCGGTTGGGCCGCAGCCACTCAAGTACAAATTCGATGAAAAGTACATCGCGCCGGTACCTTCCGGGGAGCAAACCGCGGTCGTAGAAGCCAGCAGCGAATTCACGCGGGCGCGGCTGGCGCTCGCCAATGCGGAAAATGCGGTGGCGGAGTGGAACACGCAGATCGCGCTGGCGAAAAACCAGCGCAAAGCGGTGGGCCTGGAGGCGAGCTCGGCACAAGCCCGCAAGTCCCGGGCGGAGGCGTCCGGCGACATGAACCGGGTCAACGCCGCGAACCGCGAGATCCGCGCATCCGAAATTCACCACAACGCCGCGGACGCCAAGGTCGAGTACTACGAGGCGCAGCTTCAGTACTTGAAGAAGAAAGCGCTGTGGGCCAAGTCCCAGATGTACTACGCCAAAGCCAAGCGCGAACAAGCCAAGGCGCAAGTCGCGGTGGACAAGAACATTCGCCCCAAAGGGTTCGTGTTCGCCAACTACAGCAAGCAGGTCAAGGTGCGCGCGTCCGAGATGGAAAAAGCGCGCATCGTCGCCGAGAAGGAAAAGGCACAGGCCGACGCCATCAAGGCCAAGTGGATGAAGCTGCAGGCCGACGTGAACAAGCTGCGCGGCGTGCCGAGCACCACCGGTGAAGGCACGGGCACGACGACCACGACGCCGCCGGATACGACGACGCCGCCGGATACGACGACGCCGCCGGACACGACGACGCCGCCGGACACGACGACGCCGCCGGACACGACCACCAAGCCCGACACCACGACCACGCCGCCGGACAAGACACCGGCGCCCGACAAGACGACGACGCCACCGGCGGGCGACACTCCGACGACGCAGCCCAAAAAGGACGGCACCTAGACGCCCCCTATGCGGGACCCGGCCGCCACCGAATCCGCGCGCGTTCTCGTCGTCGACGACGAGAAGGTGATCCGAGAGATCCTCTCCGAGTTCTTGACGATGGAGGGGTATATGGTCCGCAGCGTCGAGGACGGCGAGCGTGCGCTCAGCGAGCTGCGCCTTCGCCCCTACGACATGGTCATCTCCGATCTGAAGATGCCCAAGTTGTCGGGTCTGCAGCTGCTCGAGCAGATCACCGAAGATGGCCTCGACGTGCTCACGGTGATCATGACCGGCTTCGGCACCGTCGAGACCGCCATCCAGGCGATGAAGCGCGGTGCGTACGACTACATCCTCAAGCCGTTCAAGGTCGAGGAGGTCATTCACGTAGTCCAGCGCGGCCTGGATCGCCAGCGACTCCAGGCCGAGAACATTCGCCTCAACGAGGCGCTCACCATCTACAAGGTGTCGGAGGCCATCGCCACGTCGTTGGATCTCGACCACGTGCTCGATATCATCCTGCGCGCCGCCCTGGACGAGATGGACGGGGACATGGCGACGCTGCACCTGCAGTCGCCGGGCAATGGCACGTACGAAGAGCGCATGTGCCTGGTCAACGACAACATCAGCAAGACCAGCGCGGAGCAGATACCCACGCCGAACCTGACCGAGCTGGTCAACGCGTACAAGACGGGGCTGCCGATTCTGGCCCACGGCGTCAAGGCCAACCGGTTCTGTTCCGCCAAGTCGCTGGTGTCGTACACCTCGGTGCCGCTTCAGGTCGCGTCGCGCATCATCGGCATGCTCAACGTGTTCAGCTTCACCCGCGGCAAAAAATTCGACGAGGGCCAGCGCAAGATGCTGTCGGTGCTCGCGTCGCGCGCCGCCACGTCGATCGAGAACGCGCGGCTGTACGACGACATCGTCGCCAAGAACGCCGAGCTGCGCAAAGCCAACCTCAGCCTCGAGGAAAACTTCCGCCAGACGGTGGCCGGTTTCGCCCAGGCGCTGGAGGAGTCGGACCTGTACACCCGCGGGCATTCCGAGCGCGTGTCCATGTACTCGGAGCTGATCGCGGCGGGCCTCACGCTCAACGAGGGCGAGATCCAGCACGTCGTGCAGTCGGGACTGATGCACGACATCGGCAAGATTGGCGTGCGCTACGACCTGATCAACAAGCCCGGAAAGCTCACCCCCGAAGAGGTGCAGATTTTCCGCCAGCATCCGGAGAAGGGCAAACGCATCCTGCAGCCCATCCCGTGCATGCACAACTTGATCGACGGCTGCTGGTGCCACCACGAGTGGTACGACGGCGGCGGCTACCCGCGCGGCCTCGCCCGCCACGACATCCCCCTGGTGGGACGCATCGTCGCCATCGCCGACGCCTACGATGCGATGACCAGCGACCGTGCCTACCGCCGCGCCCTACCCCACGGCATCGCCGTGGCCGAGATCGAGCGCTGCAGCGGCACCCAGTTCGACCCGGAAATCTCCGAGCTGTTCTTGAACGTAATCGAAGACTTCCGCAAAGACGCCCGCGAGCGCGGCGAGCTTTCTTTGGTGCCACGCTAGTCCTAGTAGACGCCGTGCAGCGGCGTGAACGCCGAGGCGATGATCGTGCTGCTCTTCCATTCGTGGTCGCCCTTGTGCTTCTCGCAGAACCACTGGTCGCCGTCCGAGTCGCGACGGACGCGGGCACATGCCTCGCAAATGCCCGACGTTTGCTCGGCGAGCTCACTGAGTTGCTCCACCAGCACGCTGCAGTTGGCGTCGCGGATGACCCGGGAAGGCACGGTGCCGAAACGATCGCGCAGGCGCCCGGATTCACCGTGGCGGCCGATGACGATCAAATGGGCCTGGAGATCATCGGACAGCTCGAGGATTTCCTCGGCCGGGTCTCCGCGGCTCACGTGGACGCGCACGCGCAGCTCCCCGTCGCCCGCGACCGGAGCGACCGGCGCGAAGTCCGTGAGCTTCTCGGCCACCAAAGTGGACAGGTCCTCGTGGGCTGCGTCGAGATCCCCGTCTCCGCGCTTGGGGACAACGCGCAAAAAATGCAGCTCGTCGCAATCAAAGCGCTTCGCGGCGTCAATAGCGCACTCGATCACAGCGTCTGCGGCGTCCGACGTATCGACACCAGCGATCATTCTGATAGGTTGCGTGGCTGAATTGCTCATAGCGGGCCTCCTCCCCTACGAGTTGCAATCTGCAGGCCTGAGTCATTGTTGGCACGCCGCGTGCTCCACATTCAGGCTGAAAAGGAGAACGCAGATGAAACTTCGAGACATCATGCAGCCGTTCCCGCAGACCGTCCGCCGCGACGACAAGCTGATCATCGCGCGCGACATCATGCTGTGGGGCCAGTTCCGTCACTTGCCTGTGTTGGATCAGGGCAAGCTCGTGGGTGTCTTGAGCGAAGGAGACATTGCTGCCCACCAGGCGCGTACGGGGGAGAGTCTGGCAAGCTCCCCGGACGACACGGTCCGCATGGCGATGCAGCCCGAACCGCACACCGCCCATCCGGACGACTCTGTGACCGAAGCCGCGGGCCGCATGGCCACCGAGCGCATCGGCTGCCTGCCAATCCTGGACAAGGGTGAGCTCGTCGGCCTGGTCACCACGACCGACATCCTGGCGGCGGAGGTGCGGCGTGCCATGACGAGCAAAGATGGCATGACGGTCAGCGATGTGATGACCCGCGCGCCCATCACCGTGCACCCCGACGACGGCCTGCTCGACGCGGCCGGGCGCATGCAAACCCAGCACATCCGGCACCTGCCGGTGGTCAACAGCGACAATAAGGTAGTCGGCATGCTGTCGGATCGCGACGTGCGCACGGCAGTTGGCGACCCGACGCGCGCGTTCGACGATGACACGTCGTCGCTCAACGATCTCAAAGTCGGCGACATCATGAGCTCACCGGCGATCACGACCACCAAAGATGTCACCGTCAAACAGGTGGCGCAGCTGTTCGTGAGCCGTGATGCCGGGGCGGTCCCCGTCATCGGCCACGACGAGCGGCTCATCGGCATCGTGTCGTATATCGACATCCTGCGCGCCGCTCTGTAGCAATGTGGCAGCACGTCGCGCTGCTCTCGCTCGGGCTGCTGCTGCTGTACAAAGGCAGCGACCTGTGCGTGAGCGGCGCCAAACGTGTGGCCGATAAGTACGGCATCGCCCACTCGTTCATCGGCCTGACGCTGTTGTCGGTCGGCACCTCGCTGCCCGAAATCTTCACCAATGTGTACTCGGGCATCGAGGTCCATCGCGGGGTCGACGCCAGCGGCATTGCCGTCGGCACGGTCATCGGCAGCGAAGTAGGTCAGATCACGCTCATCCTCGGCGTGACCGCCCTGGTCGGCAGCCTGCGCGCGGAGCGGCACATGCTGCGCCGCGAGGGCCTGATGCTGCTTTTGGCCGTGGCCGCGCTGTTCGTCACGGGGCTCGACGGCCACATCAGCCGCCTCGAAGGCGCGCTGCTGTGCGCCGGCTATGTCGCCTACCTGGTGTTGTTGGTGCGCAGTTACGGGGTCGTCGATGCGGTAGCCGACCCCGGCGACCGCCACAGCCACACTCGCACCGGCCATGAGCTGCTGCGCATCGCCGCCGGCGTGATCGTGCTCGTCATCGGCACCACGCTCGTGGTGCAAAACGCCGTCTCACTCGCCACCGATCTGGGCATCGCCAGCTCGCTCATCGGCGTGCTGGTCATCGGCCTGGGCACAAGCCTGCCCGAGCTGTCCATCGCCGTCGCGGGCGTACGCAACCAGGCGGCTGCCGTATCCCTGGGCTCGCTGCTCGGCTCCAACATCACCGACCCGACCCTGTCGATGGGCTCGGGCGCGGTCATCTCGGGGTTCGACTTCGACCGGGCGCTGTTGCGTTTCGACGTCCCGTTCTGGTTCGGCGCAACGGTCATCGCCCTGTTGCTGTTGCGCGGCGGCGAGCTGGGCAAACAGGATCGCCGCAAAGGGGGGCTGCTGATCGCGCTGTTCGTGTTGTTCGCCGCGCTCAAGCTGACCGTGGGCAGCGCCTGACCAAGTCTATAGCTCGATACGATCGCCGGGCCGCGACAGGATGACCTCGGGCACGCCCGCTTCTTTCAGCCCATCTGCCAGGGCTTGTTTCGCCTCGTCCTCGACGTGCACCCGATGAAGCGAGCCGGTCACCCCGTCAGCGGCACCATGAAATTGTAGATACATCTGCCAGGCTCCTAGTGCACAATGTGGACCACGCTAGAGCTAGAGTGCGGAGCAGACACACGCACCACCGCAGCCGTTGCGCTGCGTGCGGGCACCCGCGCAAGCTTTGCACCCAAGGTAGGTTCGAGTGGTCTTGGGGCCGCCCGCTGACCAGGCACGCTTTGTGATACGTGATTCGAACGCATGCTCGCGAGCGGTGCACATGCCGCCCCCGCCTCCGAGGTAATGAAATCTCTCGGTGTCACGGCAAGCGGCCTTACCAAAACGGAAGCGCAATCACGGCTGGCGCGAACGGGACCCAATCGCCTGCGCCAAGCGCACACCGCCACGGTCGTCGAGATTCTGATCCGGCCATCTGGTCCTGGGCCACACCCAACTCGAGAGGAGAGAGTCATGAAGAGTCACCACACAGTTGTCGTCCTCGCCGACGCATGCCACGCGCGCATCTTTACCCTCGAGAACAGGAAACGACAGGGAGGCATCGCCGGTCCGGCGCTGATCGAGCGCGCGGACCTGGTCAACCCCGGGCGCCGGCAACGCGCCGCCGAGCAGCTGTCCGATACCCGGCCGGGTAGTCACCGCGCGCCCGCCGGTCCCGGACACACCGTGGACGATCACCGGGACGCCAAGTTCGACGAGGTGGATCGCAAGTTTGCCTCCGACATCGTCAGCGCGACCACCGGCATCGTTTCCGAAGACGCCAGCCGCCGGCTGCTGTACGTGGCAGGCCCGAGCATGATCGGCAATCTGCGCAAACAGGTCGACGCCAACATTGGGCCGGTGCCCGAATTCGTCGACCGTGATGTGGCGAAGCTGACGACCGCCGAAGCGCTGCAGTATCTGCAGAAACAAGAGCTGGTGTAGGCCGAATTCGTTCGGGCCGGCCCGGCGCGTCACCAGGACATGCGCAGCCCGACCGAGCCGACCCAGTAGTGACCTTCGCAGGTGCCTCGTTGAACGGGTGATAGGGCTGCTCGGCCGGCGGCAATAGCGGCGTGGTCACGTCGGGCTGCACGCGATCGCCGACGTTGTGTTTGTCCACCACCCGCTCGTGCACCACGATGCGCGTCGCCGAGTCGATGTACACACCACCAATGTCCAGGATCATGTCACCCAGCGGCAAGCTGATGCCGGCCGCAACGCAGAACCGCTCGCCGACATCGACTTCCAGCCGCGTCCAGCTCACCGGTGACGCCGCCGTGTCGTACGACACGCCGTAGCGCAACTCGATGTCGCCGGGGGCGCAGCGCGCCGCCGGTGTCCTGGCCCGGAGTCTCGGTGGTGTTGTTGGGGCTGAGCACGGCCAGGACCACCGGCCCGGTGGGGTCGTCGAACGACCGCACCATCGCGCCAGTCGAGACGTCCCAACTCTTGCGGTGTGATCGGCGCTGGTCTAGCCCGGATTATTCACGAGGGACGTCCCCTCGCCAAGTCCTTGGCCCCACAGCCGATATCGCCGCTCTTGCAAATACCCCCGGTATTCACTGCGATCGCCGATTCGACTGTGAAACCAACTTGGGGGCAGAGCCCCCAACAACCCCGAAGGCTATCGAACACCCCCGCGAATAATCCGGGCTAGCACGCGGCTGCGTGTGTACGAACGAACTCGGTGAGCACAGCGTTGAACTGGCGGGGTGCTTCGGCGTGCATCATGTGGCCCGCGCCCCGCAGGGTCAGGCGCTGCACGCTGGGCAACGCGCGCTCGAGGGCATCGAGGGTCGGCCGGTAGAACCCGGCCGAGCGTTCGCCACCCAGCAGCAACGCCGGCGTGGTCACCTGGTCGAGGCTGTCGTAGCGCACCCGGTAGCGCGCCAGCGCGGCGCTGTCGGCCCGGATCTCTTGCCACAGGCTGCACGCGCGCTGCTGCCAGCGGCGCGGCAACCGCTCGTATGCCGCATCGCCCAGGACCGTGCGCAAGAAGAACTCGGCCGCAGCCTCGCCGCCGCGCTGGCTCACCAGACGGTCGAATGTACAACCGAAGCCCGCCGGCACCCCCGGCACGTAGTCGGTCGGCGGCAACGGCGGTTCGCACAGCACCATGCCGCGCAAGCGATCCGGGTAGCGCCGCGCCACATCCAACAGGATCACCGCGCCGAAACTGGAGCCACAACCGACCACCGCCCCCGCGCCCGCATCGTCGATCAACGCCGCGATATCGTCGGCGAACGCTTCCACCGACGCGCGGCTGCGCCGGTGAGGTGCCACCATGCGCACGGTCTTTGCCAGCGACGCCAGCTGGATCGACCAGGCCTGCGCGTCGGTGGCGCTGCCGTGGATCAGCACCACCGTCGGACCGCTGCCACGCGACAACGAGTCCATCACGCGTCGGCCAGAAGCTCGACGAGCGCATCGGCATCGCTGACCGGCGCCGCGCACGTCATACCTTTGCACACGTAGGCCTGGGCCTCTTTGCCGGCACCGGCCGCTTTGCCGTCGACCAGGCTCGGCGCAGCCCAACTGCCGGCCACCATCAACGCCGGGCTGTAGCTTGCCCGCGCCGCCAAAAGCAACGCGTCGCGGCCGTCGCCCGGCGACACCACCAACTCGGTGTGGTGCAAATACAGGTCGAGCGCTGCCAGCAGCCGCGCCGCGGCAAACGCCGTCGCCGCACCGCCCAGCCGGCCGGCCAGGTAGCGCTCGGCGATGTCGATCCAGTCGGGGCGCTCGCACATCAAACCGACGCGCAACAGACACTCCACGGCCACCGCAGCGCCCGCCGGCAACGCGCCGTCGTGGTTGGACTCGGGCCGGTGCGCCAGCAGACCGTCCGGGTCGGGCGGCGCCAGGTAGAAAATGCCAACGCCATCGTGCTGCTCGTAGAACCGGTCGAGCACCGCCTCGATCAACGCCACGCCGCGCTGCCAGACGCTCGCGTCGCCGGTGGCCTCGGCCAGATCCAAAAACGCGGCCGCGCAAAACGCGTAGTCGTCCACGGTGCCATCGAGTTTCTTCACGCCGTCTTTGAACGTGCGCCACAGCCGGTCGCCGTCGTGGACCATCTCGGTGGCCACAAATGTGGCCACGCGGCGGGCCAGCGCCAGACACGCCGCGTCGCCGGTGGCTTGCCAGGCGCGCACCAGACCGGTCACCGCCAGCGCGTTCCAGCCCGCCAGTACCTTGGTGTCGGTCGCCGGTCGCACCCGTTGGGCCCGCGCGTCGAGTAGCTTGCGCCGCATCTGGGCCAATGCCTGCTCGTCGGCGCCCGCACCGAGGTCACTCACGCGCGACAGCACGCTGGTGCCATGCTCGAAGTTGCCCGCATCGCTCACGCCGTAGGCCGCGTTGAATTGAATCGCCGCCACCGGCCCCAACACCGCCGTGACCTGCGCGGGTGTCCACACGTAAAACTTGCCCTCCTGGCCCTCTGAATCCGCATCCAGGCTGGCGTACAGCCCGCCGCTTTTGCAGCTCAGCTCGCGCTCGAGCCACGCGCGCGTGGCTTCGATGACCTGGACGTACTCGGCCTCGCCGGTCATGGCATACGCGTCGGCGCAAATGCCCAGCAGCTGGCCGTTGTCGTAGAGCATCTTCTCGAAGTGGGGCACCAGCCATTTTTCGTCCACCGAGTAGCGGGCAAAGCCGCCGCCCAGATGGTCGTAGATGCCACCGCGCACCATGTGTTTGGCCTGGCGCAAAAACGCCTCGCGCGCGGGGTCACCGAACTTGAGCCGCCCGGCGATCGCCAGCAGCGCGTGCGACGGCGATGACGGAAACTTGGGCTTGCCGCCGAAGCCGCCGTGCTGCGGGTCGCACTTGTCCGCCAGCTGGCGGCCGGCCGTGATCAGCGTGCCCATCTCCAGGGTGCTGGCGTCCGCGTCGCGGGCGGCGCTGCGAAAGTGGTCGTCCATCTGGCGCAGGCCTTCGAGCACCCCTTCGGTGTTGTGATCGACCTTTTCCCGCTCCTGGGCGTAGGCGTCCGCGAGCATGCGCAGAAGCCGCGGGAACCCCGGCCGGCCGTGACGGTCCGTCGGCGGAAAGTACGTGCCGACGAAATACGGCTTGCCATCCGGAGTGCAAAACGCCGACAGCGGCCAACCGCCGCCCTGGCCCATGATCTGGATCGCGCCCATGTACACGGCGTCCACGTCCGGATGCTCTTCCCGATCCACCTTGACGTTGACGAACCGCTCGTTCATCAGCGCTGCGATTTCGGGGTTCTCGAACGACTCGTGCGCCATGACGTGGCACCAATGACAGGCCGCGTAGCCGATGCTCACGAATACGGGCTTGTCGGCGGCGGCGGCCCGGTCGAACGCCTCTTTGCCCCACGGATACCAGTCGACCGGGTTGTCCGCGTGCGAAAGCAGGTAGGGAGAAGTCTCGGATTCGAGGCGGTTGGCCATGCCCCTGCTGTAACTGCCCCGAGCAGTGGGGTAAAGGCCCAATCCATGTTGAATTCGGCGCCCCAGTCAGCTATAGAAGGGCGCCCTAACTTACTGCAATTCTTTTGCTTCATGCCGGCAGCCCGGCACCCAGAAAGCAGCAGGGAGAAGCCTGAATGCCCAACGGCGAATCCACGAACACGCTCCCCGTAGCCATCGAGGAGGAGATGAAGTCCTCCTTCATGAGCTACGCCATGAGCGTCATTGTAGCCCGCGCGCTGCCCGACGCTCGCGACGGTCTCAAGCCCGTCCACCGGCGCATCTTGTTTGCGCAACACAACCTGTCCAACACGTGGAACCGGCCGTACATCAAGTGCGCCCGCGTGGTCGGCAACGTTATCGGTAACTACCACCCGCACGGCGACTCGGCCGTGTACGACGCGCTGGTCCGCATGGCTCAGGACTTCTCCATGCGCTACATGCTCGTGGACGGTCAGGGCAACTTCGGCTCCATCGATGGCGACCCACCGGCGGCCATGCGTTACACCGAGTGCCGCATGCTCCGCATCGCCTCGGAGCTGCTCGCCGACCTGGAAAAAGACACGGTCGATCACCAGCCGACGTACGACGACAAAGAGCAGGAGCCCAAGGTCCTGCCGACCCGTGTGCCCAACCTATTGCTCAACGGCACCACCGGCATCGCCGTCGGCATGGCGACCAACATTCCGCCGCACAACCTGGGCGAGCTCATCGACGGCACCCTGGCGTTGATCGACAACCCGGAGCTGCCGGACGAAGAGCTGTTCGAGATTATCCCCGGGCCGGACTTTCCCACCAGTGGCATCATCCAGGGCCGAGCCGGCATCCGCGCCTACCAGATGCTGGGCCGCGGATCCATCGCCGTGCGCGGCCGCGCCGAGATCGAGGAGATCCGCAAGGACCGCGAGGCCATCGTGGTCACCGAGATGCCATTCTTGGTCAACAAGGCCCGGTGGATCCAGGCCGTGGCCGGCCAGGTGCGAGACAAAAAGCTCGAAGGCATCGCCGACATTCGCGACGAGAGCAACCGCACGGGCATCCGGGTGGTCATCGAGCTCAAGCGCGGCGCCGCGTCGCAAATCGTGCTCAACAAGCTGTACAAGCAGACCGCACTGCAGAGCTCGTTCTCGGCCAACATGCTGGCCATCGTCGGCGGCCGGCCCAAGGTGCTCACCTTGCGTGACGCGCTCGAGGTGTTCATCAACCACCGCCGCGACGTGGTCACCCGACGCTCGCTATTCGACCTGCGCAAAGCCCGGGACCGCCGGGAGATCGTCGAAGGCCTCGGTCTCGCGACGATGCAAATCGACCGGGTCATCGAGATCATTCGCTCGTCGAAAGACACCGTCGAGGCCAAGACGCGGTTGATGGCCGAAAAAATGGGCGGCCTCGACGGCTTCCTCGAGCGCGCCGGACGCCCGGAACAAGAAGTGCTGGCCGCCCGCGAGGCCGGCTTCGTCTACCTGTCCGACCGCCAGGCCCAGGCAATTTTGGACATGCGCCTCGGCCGCCTCACCGGTCTGGAGCGCGAGAAGCTCGCAGCCGAATACAAAGAGCTGTGGGTGACCACGGATTATCTCGAAGGCTTGCTGGCGGACGAGACCAAGCTCATGGGCTGCATCAAAGACGAGCTGGTCGAGATCAAGAAGCTCTACGCCGACCCGCGGCGCACCGAAATCGCCGAGCAAGAGGGCGAAATCCTCACCGAGGAGCTGATCGCCGAACAGGACATGGTGGTCACGCGCAGCCGGCTGCAGTACGTCAAACGCACGCCGGTGTCCGAGTACAGAGCGCAAGGGCGTGGCGGCCGCGGCATCAAGGGCGCCGAATCCGCCGACGACGACTTCATCACCGACATGTTCGTGGCATCGACCCACGACCACTTGCTCATCTTCACCAACCAGGGCCGGGTCTATCAGAAGAAGGTATTCGAGCTGCCCAGCGGCGGCCGCGTGTCCAAAGGCCGGCCGATCCAGAACGTGGTCGAGCTGCAGGCCGACGAGCGGGTGGTCGGCATGCTGCCGGTGAGCGAGTTCGCCGAAGACCAGTTCGTGTTCATGGCGACCACGATGGGCAAGGTAAAGAAGACCGAAGCCCGGGCGTTCGAGAAGATCCGGTCCACCGGCATCTACGGCATCAGCTTCGAAGAAGGCGACAAGCTGGTGGACGTGCGGCTGACCGACGGCAGCATGGATGTCTTGCTCATCACCAAAAACGGCCACTCGTTGCGGTTCAAAGAAGATCAGGTGCGCCCCATGGGCCGCACCGCGATGGGCGTACGCGGCATCAACTTGCGCGACGGCGACGAGCTGGTCGGCATGAGCGAGATCGCCCCCGACAGCACCGAGGCGCTGCTCACCGTGTGTGAACACGGCAACGGCAAGCGGACGCCGTTGTCCGAGTATCCGACCAAGAACCGGGCGACGATGGGCGTGATTAACATCCGCACGACCAAGCGCAACGGGCCGGTGGCCGGTAACCGCCTGGTGAACGATGACGACCACATCATCTTGATCAGCGACCGCGGCAAGCTCATCCGCATGCTCGCGAGCGATATCTCGTTGCAGGGCCGCGCGACCCAGGGGGTGCGCGTGATGCGCCTGGATTCCGACGAGCGGGTCGTCTCGGTCGAGCGGTTGGCAGACGAGGACGACGAGGACGACGGGAACGACGCTGAGGTGAGGACCGAGACCGAGACCGAGACCG
>Ga0114931_10001688_pt1 | contig 28056 bp, 23 predicted proteins | sample 2SBtaG_FD_89579 | JGI IMG/M metagenome (GOLD analysis project Ga0114931, IMG submission 89579) | Deep subsurface microbial communities from Kolumbo volcano to uncover new lineages of life (NeLLi) - 2SBTROV14_V59a metaG | ecosystem: Environmental > Aquatic > Marine > Volcanic | place: Kolumbo... | reverse complement strand
GTGCGCGGGGCGCCGTGCCTGGATTTTCTTCAGGCGCGTCAGGTCGTTGGAGCAGGATGGGCAATCGCGGAACATTGAAAGAGTTGATGGCGCCGCGCATGCTGGGCAAAGCCGGCTACGATGTCCTCATGGCCGTGCTCGCCATGCAAGGATCCTTGTGGCTGCGTTACGTGCTGGCCAATGGGGAAGCCCATAGTGTTTTCTATCTGTGGCAGGCCAGTCTCCTCAACGGTGTCATCGCGGCGCTGGTTTTCAGCGCGGTTGGTCTCCAACGCGGCATTTGGCGGTATTCCTCCATTGAAGATGTGATCCAGATTTTCAAAGCGGTGACGCTGTCGACGGGGCTGTTTGTGCTGGCCATGTTTTTCCTCACCCGGCTTGAAAATGTCCCGAGATCCGTGCCCCTGCTGCAATGGCCAATCCTTGTGGGACTTCTTGCCGGTTCCCGTCTGGCTTACAGAATGCTGCGCAGCGGTGATTTTTCGGCTTTTTTCCGGCGCGGCGAGAGCCGGGCGCGCATTCCCATCCTGCTGGCGGGCCCCAGCGAATTGGCCGATCCGTTTATCCGCGAAGTGCAGCGGCTCGGACCAACTGGCTTTGAATACAGAATCGTTGGTCTGATCGACGAAGACCAGAGCAATTGGGGTCATCACGTTCGCGGCCGCCGCATTCTCGGCAATTTCGAAGCGTTGCCGGCAATAGTGGGCGACCTTGCGGCGCTTGGGCGTCCGCCGCACAAGGTCGTGATCACCGATCCTGATATGGACGGCAGTGACGTGCGGCGTCTTCTCGAAATTTGTGATGAGCTTGGCGTTGGTCTTGCGCGCGCGCCGCGTCTCACGGATCTGCAGGCCAGCGACGGCTCCTCGCCTGTTGACGTGCGCCCCATTGATTTGCGCGATCTTTTGGGACGGCCTCAGAAAGTTCTGGATCGCACCGCCATGCGCAACATGATTACGGCAAAGCGGGTGTTGATCACGGGCGCGGGGGGCACCATCGGCGCGGAGTTGACGCGGCAGGTGGCGGCATTGGAGCCCGGCACTCTGGTGGTTCTGGATCGCAGTGAGTTTAATCTTTATCAGGTCAATCTGGAGATGGAGGAATCCTTTCCTCACATTGAGCGCAGAGCCTATCTCAGTGATGTGCGCGATCGGGACGAAATAATGCGCGTTTTTCGTCTGGAGCGGCCCGATATCGTTTTTCATGCTGCGGCGTTGAAACACGTTCCCCTCGTTGAAGAGAATCCGTCTGAAGGCATCCTCACCAATGTCGGCGGTACGCAGCATGTTGCCGATGCCTGCCTGTTCCATGGCGTTTCTGCCATGGTGATGATTTCAACCGACAAAGCGGTTAAGCCGTCGAGTATTATGGGGGCCAGCAAACGCATCGCCGAACTGTATTGTCAGGCGCAAGGCATCAATCAGGAAATCACACGTTTTATCACCGTGCGTTTTGGCAATGTGTTGGGCTCAACGGGATCGGTGGTGCCCCTGTTTCAGCGTCAATTGGCCCGCGGCGGGCCTTTGACCGTGACCGATAAAAACGTCCAGCGCTATTTCATGACCAAGCGGGAGGCGGTGGAACTGGTGCTTCAGGCCGCCACCCTGACCAGTGAGGCGGGCCCGGTCGGCGCGTATGAGCCGGCTGCCAAAACCGTCGCACCCGATGGCCGGATCTATGTGCTGGATATGGGGGAGCCCATCCGTATTCTCGATCTCGCCGAACGCGTGATTCAACTGGCCGGTCTCAAACCCCATGAAGACATTGAAATCGTCTTCACCGGATTGCGGCCCGGAGAAAAACTCAATGAAAGCCTGTTTCTTGAGTCAGAGCGCCTGTTGCCGACAAAGATTAAGGGCATTCTTTTGGCAATGCCGCGGATGATTGATCTCCAGCATCTTGTGCCCACGCTGGAGCGCCTTTTGGCCACTGCGGCGGCGCGTGACAATCTGGCGCTGTTCGATCTCCTGCGCCAACTGGTGCCGACCTATAGCGGACAGATTCAGACACAGAGCGCCGCGCTAGACTGCACCGAACCGTCCATCACTGAAGGCGCTTCCCCCACGCTCCACTGATTGCGTGATCAGATGCTCTGTTACGCATGACTTTCCGCTTGATGGGAATCATGCTAGGCGGAGCCTCTGAAGGATATGCCTTTTCTTACCCAAGAGTTTTTGCATGAACGCCACGCCCCATCACGACTCGGAAAATCGCCCCATCACGCGCGCCTTGATTTCGGTGTCCGACAAAGAAGGCCTTGCGGCATTTGCCCGGGGGCTCAGTGAACTGGGTGTTGAAATTATTTCCACCGGCGGTTCGGCGGCGGCGCTCCGTGAGGCCGGCATTGACGTGATTGATGTGGAAGACATCACCCATTTTCCGGAAATCATGGACGGGCGCGTCAAAACACTACATCCAAAAATCCATGGCGGACTGTTGGCGGTGCGCGGCAATCCGGCACACCGCGCCGCACTCAAAGCCCATGAGATTCAGGCCATTGATCTGCTGGTGGTCAATCTTTATCCCTTCGAGGCGACAGTGGCGGCGGGCGGCGACTTTGCGCGCTGTATCGAGAACATCGACATTGGCGGTCCGGCGCTGATCCGCGCGGCGGCTAAAAACCACAGGGATGTCACGGTGGTGGTGGACAAAGAAGACTATGACCGGGTTTTGGCGGAGATGAGTGCGCAGAACGGCGCCACATCGCGGATTTTACGCCAAGAACTGGCGGCCAAGGCCTATGCCCGCACGGGGGCCTATGATGCGGCGATAGCCGCGTGGTTTGCCACCGAGCTTGGGGAGAAAGCGCCGGAACGGCGTGTGTTTGCGGGCTGTCTGGTGCAAAGCTTGCGCTATGGGGAAAACCCGCACCAGGCCGCGGCTTTTTATCGCAATTCCGAGGCCCGGCCCGGGGTGGCGAGTGCCCGGCAGATTCAAGGCAAGGCGCTGAGTTACAACAACATCAACGACACCGACGCCGCCTATGAACTGGTGGCGGAATTTAATCCGGGCCCAGGGCCTGCCGTGGCTATTATCAAACACGCCAATCCGTGCGGTGTGGCACGCGGCAAAACCTTTTTAGAGGCCTATGGCAAAGCTCTGGCGTGCGATCCGGTGAGCGCTTATGGCGGGATTATCGCTCTGAATGGCCCGTTGGACGGCGCGTTGGCGGCTGAGATCGCCAAGGGTTTCGTGGAAGTGATTATTGCGCCGGAAATAAAGGACGAAGCGCGGGAGGTTTTGGCGGCTAAGAAAAATCTCCGTCTGTTGGCCGCTGGCGGTCTGCCTGATCCTGTGGCCGGCGGGTTGACGCTGCGCTCTGTGGCCGGCGGGTTTTTGTGTCAGAACCGCGACGTCGGGCACCTCTCCCGGGAGGATCTGAAAGTGGTCACCAAACGCGCGCCCACTGAGACGGAACTGGCCGATCTCATTTTCGCGTTCACAGTCGCCAAGCATGTCAAGTCCAACGCCATTGTCTATGCCAAGGATCTGGCTGCCGTGGGTATCGGGGCGGGGCAGATGAGCCGTGTGGATTCAGCGCGGATTGCGGCGCTTAAAGCGCAAGACGCGGCCACGCATGCCGGGGCGTCTGGGCCGGCCACCATCGGTTCTGTTGTGGCGTCCGATGCTTTTTTTCCGTTTGCGGACGGTTTGCTGCGTGCCGCCGAAGCGGGCGCAACGGCTGTGATTCAGCCGGGCGGATCCATTCGCGATGAAGAAGTGATTGCGGCCGCCGATGACGCAGGCCTGGCCATGGTGTTCACCGGCATACGCCATTTCCGTCATTGATCAAAACCTCAGAGTCAGGTCCCTTTTTCAGGGGATCCACCCGGTTCAGCAACATGTATCCAATGAACAGAAACAGCAGGATGACAAAAAGGCTGGCGCGCTGCGTGGCAAACAACGCGGTCATCCAACTGATCAGAAGTGGTGCGGCGAATGTGGTGGCTTTGCCGGAGAGGGCATAAAGTCCGAAAAATTCAGTGACCATGGCTCTTGGCGCCAGGCGCGCGAGAAAAGTGCGGCTGGCGGCTTGCACCGGGCCTGCTGCGATGCCCACCAAAGCGGAAAAAGCCAGATAGACCTGTTCGGGAAGGCTCGTGAAAAGTCCAGCGTCGGCCCCCCCAGACGGCGTAGCGATGACAAAAAGAATGCCTGATCGCGTGATGGAAGCTGCCCCCACCCCTCCCAGGATTAAACCGCCCAGCGCCACCTTGATCGTGGTGCGCGAGCCCCATAAGTCATCAAGCAGACCACCCAGGAATGCGCCGATGGCGGAGAAAATCAACAGCACGATACCGAATAACGCCAATGCCGTGACATCCCACCCAAACACACCGCGGGCATAAACACCGCCAAAGGCAAACAGCGCCGCCAGCCCGTCGTTATAAAACATCCGCGCAATAAGAAATATGGAAATGTTGCGGTATTGTCTTAAGTGTCTGAAGGTTCCCCACAGAGTCTTGAGACCTTTGCCCACCGCGCCCGTCACGCCAATCCTGGTGGAAGGTCGGTCGGGGACGAACACAAAGAAAGGGATCACGAACACCACATACCACAGAGCTGAGAACGGTCCGCTCAACCGCTCCGCTTCATTTAACGCGGGGTCAATGCCGAGCCAGGGCGCATCAGGAACAAAAGGAAATCCCGTGCCGGGGAGGGAAAAGGCAAACAACATGATGAAAAGCGAGAACAGACCGCCGACATATCCCAAGCCCCAGCCAAAACCGCTGAGCCGTCCCATGCGCTCAGGCGGCGTCAATTCGGGCAGAATGGCATTGTAAAAAATGATGGCCGATTCAATGGAAACCGAGGCCAGTATGATCATGGCGGCAATAAAGGTGGGCCCTTGCGGCGCGCCAGGCAGCGCTGCCCAAAGATTGGCGCAGGCAATGACGAAAAAGAATGAAAAAACCAGCAGCCAGGGTTTGCGTGCGCCCGAAGCATCCGCCAGCGCGCCCCAGACCGGCCCCAACAGGGCGATCAACAGGCCTGCTATCGCCAAGGTATACCCCAGCAGAATCTGACCTTCCACAGGATTGCTGATAAAACCGGAAGTGAAATAGGGGAAAAAGATAAAAGTGGTGATCAAGGTGAAGTATGGTTGATTGGCCCAGTCAAACAACGCCCAGCTTAACAAGCTGAGACGGGAGGCATGGGGCGTGGCCTGATCCGGAGGGCGGGATTGTTGCATTGCGGCGGACTCGTCAGGGGAGAGTGCGGCCCGCTGCACAGAGTTGAACGGCGGGGGTTATTTCAGGGCAACCAAAGCCACCAGTTCACGTACCTGGCTGCTGGCAAGGGAGAGCTTAGCGACGCTCAAAGCGCCCCCCACTGCCATTTCAGCCAACAATGTGCTGGTGCGCTCGACCACAGCTTGATGCGCCGCTATCCACAGGTCAAGCGCCCCGGCCACGTCATCCGCCGTCACGCCCGCCATCACGGTGGCGGTCAGTGACCTCTGCTGATGATACAGTTCGTCAATAATCCGCCGCACCGCTAGTCTTTCCCAGTGTTCCGACAGGCGCAAATTGTGAGCCTGCTCGCGCAACTGATCCAATCCTAAGCGATCGCCCAGAGCAAAATAAACACAAGTCACAGAAGAGAGTTCATGCCCGGCACGGGCCGCGACATCGACAATATCGCAAGCCGCCGACAGCGGCTCAAGCAGGGCCACCTCACGCGCGAGGCCGGAATCAATCCCCTTGTCCTGAAAAGTGATGACTTTCTGTTCAATGCGTTCCAATACATAAGCGGACAAGCAGTCGGCAAGGCAGGATTTAATGAGAGAAATCCCGGAAGCATAATGCACAACCGTTTCTTTCAGCGTTTTCTCCTGTCCTCCCGTGCCCGTCAGATCATAGCGCAGGAACCATAAGACCTGGCGGTGCAGAAGGGCAATCAGCTCGCTATGGAGTTCGGCTTGCACTTGCGCCGGGACAGTGTTGTCGAGATCGTTGATGCGCTGGCGGATCTGCGGCAGCCCATAAGCGCCTTCCGTGGCGATGAAACCTTTGACAATCAGCGCATGCTCCGCGCCTGTATCCTCAGAGGCATGATTGACGAAGGTGATGCCGCCATCATTCACAACGCGGCTGGCTAAAATGGTCGCAATAATTTCACGGCGCAATTGGTGAGAGGAGATACAGGGCGCAAATTTTTCCTGAATTGCATCAGGGAAGTATTCAATGAGATCCTGAAGTAGATCATCTCCGTCGGGTATGGTTGATTCGACAATGGAGTCAAACAGGGTGTTTTTTGAATAGGCCATCAGCACTGCGAGTTCAGGCGATGTGAGGCCTTCTCCTGCCAGGGCCAGCTCTTCAAGCTTTTCGTCGTTAGGCAATTGCTCTACGTCGCGGTCCAGGCGATCCTGACGTTCCAGCGCTTGCATGAATCGGCGATGCGAATCCAAATCCTCGCCGGCGGAAGCCGTGGCCAGGCTCAGTGCAAGGGTCTGCATATAATTATTGCGCAGGACCAGAGACGACACATTATCGGTCATCTCTTCCAGCAGTTTATTGCGCTCGTCATCTGTCAGCAATCCGTCGCTCTCGGCGGCGCCCAGCAGGATCTTGAAATTTACTTCATGGTCGGAGCAATCCACGCCGGCAGCGTTGTCGATGGCGTCGGTGTTGATGATGCCCCCGCTGCGGGCAAACTCAATCCGCCCTCCTTGCGTGACGCCGAGATTGGCGCCTTCTCCAATCACTTTGGCGCGTAGGTCGCATGCATTGAGGCGTATGGCGTCATTCGCCTTATCGCCAACTTCTGCATCGCGCTGATCTGTCGCTTTGATATAGGTCCCGATTCCACCAAACCACAGCAAGTCTACCGGTGCTTTAAGAATGGCCTGGATCAATTCGTTGGGCGTCAACCGGTCATGCGCGATATCGAGCGCTTGTTTCATTTCAGGCGTCAGGGAAATTGATTTTAGCGACCGGCTGAAGACTCCGCCACCCGCCGAAATCAGATCCTGGTTATAATCGGCCCAGCTTGAGCGGGGCAGGGCAAAGAGGCGGGAGCGTTCGGCATGGGTGGGTTCCGGGTCGGGATTCGGGTCGATAAAAATGTCACGATGATCAAAGGCTGCGATCAATTTGGTGTGCCGCGAGAGAAGCATACCGTTGCCGAACACATCACCGGACATGTCGCCGACACCCACGACCGTGAACGGTTCCGTCTGTATGTCCGTTCCCAGTTCCCGGAAGTGGCGTTTCACCGCTTCCCAGGCGCCGCGGGCGGTAATCCCCATTTTCTTGTGGTCATATCCCTGACTGCCTCCGGATGCAAAAGCATCCCCCAGCCAGAAGTTGTAAGATTTGGAAACTTCATTGGCGATATCGGAAAAAGTAGCCGTGCCCTTGTCCGCGGCGACCACCAGATACGGGTCATCGCCATCGAAAATAATACTTCGAGGCGGTTTGACAATGGCGCCATTGACAATATTGTCGGCCAGATCAAGCAGGCCAGAGACGAACATCCGGTAACAGATGATTCCTTCAGTTTGAATTTCCTCTCTTGTTCCCCCTTCGGGCAGATGCTTGGGAACAAACCCTCCTTTGGCGCCGACCGGAACGATCACAGCATTTTTCACCTGCTGGGCTTTGCCCAGTCCCAATATTTCGGTACGGAAGTCTTCCCGTCGGTCCGACCATCGCAAGCCGCCGCGCGCCACCAGACCCCATCTCAAATGCACACCTTCAAAACGCGCCGAATACACAAATATCTCTGTCAACGGGCAGGGCAGCGGCAGGTCATCGATTTCTCGGCTGGAAATTTTAAAGGACATGTAGGATTTGGGCGCACCGCTCGCATCTCTTTGAAAGAAATTGGTGCGCCAGAGCGATTCAATGAGATTGAGAAATTGTCTTAGGATACTGTCTTCACCGAGGCTCTGCACATTGTCGAGAGATTTCTGAATCTTGGAGAGGATCTCTTCCTGTTCGTGCTTTCGTTCATCAAGGTCAAGCTTGAGATCAGGGTCGAAGCGAACATTGAAAAGGTCAACCAGAAGACGCGTGATGATGGGATGGCTGGCCAGCGTGTCTTGCATGTAAAGTGCTGAAAACCCCTTGCCTGTTTGCCGGCGATAATGAGCGAAGGCCCGCAGCAATGACACATGGCGCCAATCCAGCCCCTGCTCTGCGCTGAGGCGGTTGAAGTGGTCATTTTCGGCGTCGCCCCGCCACACCGCCAGGAAAGTTGATTCAATATTTGATCCCAGAGCTTTTAGATCCAGTTCCAGGCCCTTGGCCTGTTTCATGATGAAATCATGAATCCAGAAGCGTGCATCTCCCCGCTCAACGGCATGAGCCGCCTCATCGATGACTTCAAAACCCATTTTTTCAAGTATGGGCAGCACATGGCTGAGCGGAACAGGCTCATGCGCCCGGTAAAGTTTGAAACGGACGCTTGCCGGCTCATCACGCTCGCGCCGGTAACAGCGCACAGAGATGGCGGGCGGCGCGCCCAAAGGCTCAAGCTTTTCAATATCGTTGAGCGCTTCTTCCGCACTGTTGTTTTCCTGGTAACTGGCGGGAAAGGAAGATCCATAGCGCGCGAAAAGGGGGCGGCTGTGTTCTTCGCCATAATGCGCAACAAGAGCACTCTGGAGATCGTCCGACCAATTGCGCGTCACTTCTATAATGGTGCGTTCGAGTTCATCAGGCGCGGGCATCACCCTGCTGTCATCCGGATCGAGTCCGATGATGAAATGCACGCGCGCCAGACTGGTGTCGTCAAAATAAGGATAATAGGCCGACAGACGTCCTTTGTAGGTGTTCACAAAAATAGTGGAAATACGTTCGCGCGTTTGTGAATCATAGCGATCCCGCGGTATGAAGGTGAGGATGGAGACATAGCGATCATAACGATCATGGCGAATGAAAATGCGTGTGCGCGGGCGCTCGCCAAGGTCAAGTATTCCCAATGATGTGCGCAGGATTTCGTCTTCACTGACCTGAAACAGTTCATCGCGCGGATAGACTTCAAGAATATTTCTCAGCGCTTTGTAATTATAGCTGTCAGGAGCGAAACTACTGCGGTTGAGGATTTTTTTCACTTTGCGCGACAAGAGCGGGATGCCAGCGGTCGATCTGTTATAGGCCTCAGCCGTAAACAGGCCTATGAACCGGCATTCCCCCGTTAACTTGCCCATCGCATCAAATAATTTAATGCCGATATAATCCATATGCACCCGGCGGTGGACGTCCGAGCGGACATTGGCTTTGGTGATGATGAGAGGCGCGGGGAGCATGAGGAATTCCCGCACTTCGGCGGTGAGATTTACCAGTTCCGTTCCCCGGCGCAACACGCGTGTGTTTGGATCACGTAATATTCCCAATCCAGATTCAGGCAGAGCCACGAGGTCTCCTCCCTCGATCTCTCCGTCAAATCTGTAAATGCGTGAGCCTAGGAAGGCAAAATGATTGTCTCTCAGCCAATAAAGAAAAGCGATGGATTCATCAAGCTCTTCCGGGCTGATGGCGGGCGGTGTCTCCTGCAGACCCTGTGCCGCCTCGTTCATACGCCCAATCATGGCGTCAAAATCGGCCACAACAATTGTTACATGATGTATGACCTGTTCAATTCGCTCACGGATCATGTCATTCACTTTGACATCTGAATGATGGTCGAATTCGACCTGTATCATCGATTCGCGGATGGTCGAAGCACCGGGTTCCGCCTCAGTTCTGGCTAGATTGGTGCGGCGGCCCTGTTTATCTCTTTGAACCTGAACGACCGGATGAAGGACCACATGAAGGTCAATTTTCTGAGCATTCAATTCTCCCAGGAGAGAATCGACAAGAAAGGGCATGTCCTCGCAAACCAGTTGCAGAACCGTATGAGGGCTTTGCCAATGATCGTCCTTCTGCGTGGGGTTAAACACCTTGAGGAGGATTTTTCCAGGTTTTCGGGTTGCCGACAAGCGCCAGAAGGAAAGCGCCATTTGAAACAGAGTGTGGCTGTCATAGATTTCCAGCTCATCTCGCGTCGCGTCTTCAAACAGGAGTTGGATAAAGGACGAAAAGCCGGCATAGGCGTTCTTGCTAACCTCCGGCTCGTTGTTTTCAGCCATCGCCATGACTTCAGCAATGCGTTTTTGTTGTTGTTCCTCCCGAAGAAACACCATGGGTTTGTTCGCCTTTCAATCAGGTTTAGTCGTCGATTCTTCTCAGAAAATGCCCTCTTCCCGCAATTCTTCGGGAAGAGATCTCACTCAGTGCCAGAATACGCTGAATGTATTAACTATAATCAAAGACAAGAAGAATTTTTTAATCTTCGCGCACCCTGAAGAAATTCTGACCTTTCGCAAAATCAGAAGAATGTGCGGGGGAGGGGGTCTGCATTTATGAGTTACCGGGTCCAGTATAGCGATAATGGCCGGTAATGGGGAAATCGAACAGGCGATCTTCGATGTGCGGCCCGGATCCGATATTGTGAATGATCAGGGGTCGCGCCGGGTCCAGATCAGAGTATTTGGCGGCCACAATGCCAATATGGGGAAGATGTGGCGGCACTTCCCAGGTGACGATATCGCCGGGAAGATAGGATTCCGGCGTCCGGCTGATGGGCAGGGAAAGGCCATGGCGGGAGAAGAACACCCTTAAATTCGGGACTCTGCGGTGATCAATGTTGGAATCGGGGCGCTCCAGTCCCCAAATCCGGGGATAGGCGGCAAAATTGGCCAGCATGTCTTCGTGCACCAATTGCTGTAAGTCGATTCCCACAGCCCGGTAGCTGCGGACAACAACGTCACTGCACACGCCCCGGTCCGCCGGAACGTCGCCGAGCGGGTAAGTGATCGACCGATAGGCCGCATCATACGTCACGGACGCCGCGGTTCTTGCCAGCGCTGCGGCCGCCAGACGGTCCTGGAATGCCGGGGTTTCAGGTGTGCCCCGTGGTGCGGCGGCGGTTAATCCGGCAAGGGAGACCAGGATCAAAAACGCAAAGAGGGTAAAACCAAAGAGCCAGATCGTGCGTATTGACATGATAAATTTTCCCTGTCTTGGCGCCTTGAAAAGGAAGGGGTGGGGGCAAGTCTAATCGTCAATTCCCCTCCACTTCAGGGCATGCGGGCGCTGTTTTAAGGAGCAGACCCGCCTAGTGGGGCACGATTGGGGCGGTTTGGTGACATTGCTGAGACGGCTTGTCCGGCACGTGCGGGCCTGCCGCCGTCGCCGCCGGGAAGACAAAAGGCCCAGACGGTCTAAACCAACGCAGATTGGCGCTTATTTTTAAGGTGGTGAAAGTGGGTAATTTTTCCCAGAACACTCATGACACAGAGGAAGGCGGAATGCTGTGCGCGGATTTCGCTTTCAGTCGGTCGCAGCGGGGAGAAGTCGGGAACATTTGAAAATTGGACGCCCACGCACCCTGGGGAAAAATCCGGCAACAATGCGTTTGTTAAAACAGCATATAGAGGCTTAGCGTCCCGCCCATGATGACGAGGGACAGAACCAGTGAAAATGTGTGGCCTAACATGGATCGACTCCTTTCTTTCGCGGCGCTGTTGCCTTAACCATTAATTTAGGATGCGGTCCGGATGATTGCCATTCACCTCTTTTCACTAAGCAGTGATGCATATTTGAGGCCAAAGGAGGGAGAGAATATGGTGAAGCTGTGGCGGCCCTTTTTTTCTGCGACAGGGGTATTCAAGCCCTGTTTTTTAGAGGGTGCCGGCCAGATCTTCCAGAATTGGGCAGTCGGGCCGTTCGTCGCCATGGCAGGCGCTGACCAGGGCTGTCAGGGTTTCGCGCAGGCCCTGTAATTCGGCCAGTTTGCTGTCAATTTCAGCCACCCGCGCCTGGGCCATGGCTTTCACGCGGGCGCTGGCGCGGCTCTTGTCTTCATAAAGTGAGAGTAGATTGCGGCATTCCTCAATGGAAAACCCCAATCCCCGCGCCCGTTGAACAAATCTCAGCTTGTGTATGTGAGAGATGTCGTAGTCACGGTAGCCGTTCTCCCGTCTATCGGCCCGCAACAGACCAATTTCCTCATAATAGCGGATGGTTTTTCTCGGGAGTCCTGAGCGTTTTGAAGCTTCGCCAATATTCATTCCGCCATCTCCTTAGAAAGTGTCGGGCAGGGACAAACGGTCCTGTGCTTCCAGCAAAGGGAAGGTTAGTCTTTTCTAACATCACCCAGCCTCGGAAATCCAGTGCGTTAAACGCCCGATATTTCGTTCCTGCCGGCACACGTGAGGGTTGGCGGTGTTCAGAATATTTCAATTATCTGCGCTTACACTGGCCCGTTAACAGAGTCCAAAGTTGTCTCATAAAGCATAAAAAAACAAACATGTTTGCTGATTCACCCATATCCTCTCCGGAATTTAAAAAATCTGATGAAAACTCATCATTTCATCAGATGTTGCGGGGGGAGCAGATGCAGCTTCTTGTGCGTTCCATGCCAATACTCAGTACTCTGAATCTGGTGATTGTCACTTTTATGCTGGGGACTTATTGGATCTGGATACCCAAGTCCATCCTGTTTGCATGGTATATCTGTGTGGTGGCCACTTCAGTGGCGCAGTATAGGGTTTGGCGTAAATATCGCCACAGACCGCCGCCCCGTAAAGTGAAAGAGGAAACCTACCGAAAATCAATATTGTATTCTTTTGCCTATGGCATTATTCGCGGCAGTGCTGGAATTGTGCTTTTTGTCCCTGAGTCATTTGCTCATCAGGTGTTCCTGGGATTGATGATGTCAACCATGGCCGGAGGCGCTGCGGCAACACTGGCTCCTCTTCCCGCTGTGCGCAACGTCTATGTTTTTGCTGTCATGGCCCCATTGATGGTCATGTTTTTTTCCTACTTTTCCTATGAGCAGTTTACCATGGGGGTAACACTTGTCATATTGATGATTGCAAATCTGTATTTTGCCCGCCCGTCCCATGAACGTTTTCTTGATCTCGTCCTGACCAAGACAGAATTGGAATATGCACGCAGCAATCTTCTTGACGCCATTGAGAGCAGCTCAGAAGCCTTTGCCCTGTTTGACAATGCAAGAAAACCTCTGGTGATTAACAGCCGCTACCGGGATCTGTTCGGCTCTGTGAACAAATTGGGACCGCTGACCCCGTTGGATGAAAAGATCCATCAGCTCAGTGATGGAAAATGGGTAAAAAGCACGCACCGGCGGACTTCAACCGGCGGTATTGTCAGTGTCCATGCGGATATCACGGATTTGAAAGATCGTGAGAAAGATTTGCAACAGGCGCGCGATCTTGCCGAAGGCGCGAACCAAACAAAATCGGAATTTCTCGCCTTGATGAGTCATGAATTGCGCACGCCTCTCAATGCTATCATCGGTTTTTCCGATATGCTGAAGGCCACGCATGTCGGGGCAGCTCTGGATGATGAAAAGAAAGCCGAGTACACGGACTATATTCATCAAAGCGGCATTCATCTCCTGAATCTGATCAACGATATTCTTGATCTGTCGAAAATTGAAGCGGGCCGGTATCAGATCATTGAAGAAGAAGTGGATCTGGTGGAATTGACGAATAACGTCTGCGGCCTGATGGCGCCGGTTGCGGATGAAGGCTATATCACGCTGTTTAATGAAATTATTGAGGAGGCGCCTCAATTGATGATTGATGAGCGCGCCTTGCGCCAGATGTTGATCAACCTTATCTCAAACGCCATCAAATTTACCGAACCTGGGGGCCGCGTGACGTTGAGTGCGCACAGTACGCCAACAGAATTTCTGATTGTCATCGAAGATACGGGAATAGGTATTGCGCGCGAAGATATTGAAGCGGTGATGGAGCCTTTCCGCCAGGTGGAAAATAATTTGAACCGCAAGATTCAGGGTACGGGCCTTGGTATTCCCCTCGTCTGCCGGCTGGCAAAGCTTCATGACGGCTGCCTCAGGTTGGAAAGTGAACCGGGTGAGGGGACCAGGGCGGAGCTTCACTTCCCTTTGGACAGGGTGATCGCGGCACCGGCTCGGATGTCACAATTGATCTGATCTTGGCACGGCCTGCCGCCGCCGGACTTCTTGCTTAACAGTCTGTTTAAAACTTTGCTTGATGATGACTCCTGATGTCTCAAGCGCAATGGTCATGCCGGGCTATGCCGCTTTTATGGATAAGGGGGAGAAATGCGAGTACTGAGTATTTTGTCCCGCAAAGGAGGTGCGGGGAAAACGACACTCACGCTCCATCTGGCCGTTGCGGCACAGCAAAGTGGATTACGTGTGCTTGTTATGGATTCTGATCCACAGGCCAGTGCACTTTCGTGGTATGGTAAACGCGACGATGGAATGCCTCATATTATAAAGGTTTGTACGACGAAGATTCCTAAGGCAATGCGGGCAAGCCGGGATTACGGCATTGATCTCGTGTTGATGGATACGCCGCCTCATACCCGCCAGGTGGCCTCGGTGGCAGCACAGAATTCGGATCTGGTGTTGATTCCCACGCGTCCCAGTATTCTGGACATAGAATCAATCGGGGGTACGGTGGAACTCGTGAAGGCGGCGGGGCGTCCGGCTGTGATAGTTCTCAACGCGTGTCCCACCAACTCGCCGGTCGTTGGCGAAGCGCGCGAGGTGCTCGCGGGGTATGGCGTGCCTGTTGCTCCGATGAGCATCGGTAACCGAATGGCGTTTCAACATGCACTGAATTCTGGCCATGCAGTCAGCGAGTTCGAGCCGGCAAGCAAGGCGACAGCCGAGTTATTCGCACTTTGGCAGTGGATTTCCTGGATGCTCAGTCTGAGTGGAGATTTGACCAAAGCGGTCGCCTGAAGAATCTGGATGTGTGAAGGCGTGGTTTCTTCACGCTTGAAGCCGAATCCCACTCATTCGGGACGGTCCATCCTTTCCATCAGATTTTGATAAGCCTGATTGATGCGTGCCATGAGTTCTGTGGCATAGGAAACAATTTCTTCGGGCAGATCGAGTGCGGTTAAACGATCGGGGTGGAAGGCCCGCACTTTGGCGTAATATGATGATTTGATGACTTCGGGGGAGGCGTTTCTGGAAATTCCGAGGATATCGTGGGGGTTGAGATTCGTGTTCTCCAGCCCGGTTTTTTCTTTGGGCATCACCTGGGACATGGCATCTTTGGTGACGAATATAATTTCCCCATCCATGGTTTCGAAAGGGAGAAATCTCTTGGAATCGTTCAGCAGATCGCTCAGGCGTTCATCCTGCGAACAATAGACGTGCCCGTTCAGCACTGAGCCGTCTTTCAGCTTGAGTGTGGTTCGCGTCTTGGTTTTTGATCGTTTTCTGCCGTTTGCCAGCATGCGCACGTACCGCCTTGAGTCCGAGTTTTAGTCTGACCCGGTATCTTAAGCGAACGGGGTTGGCGAACTGTTAAGTTTTATCATGGGCGCAAAAGCTTAAGATTCCGAGCCGGCAAAGGCAATAATCCGCGTGGCGAGTTGTTGCGGCTGGTCCTCCATAATCGAGAACCCGGCTTTCAGCAATGCGTGATCCTGGCCTTGCGTGCCCGGAATCTGCTTGAAAAAGACCTCAGGTCCCATGGCTGTCTTTGCCGTCTGTTCGCTGAACAGGGTCAGCACCGGCTTTTTCCAGGACGCCAATTTTTTCCATGCGGCCTTGTTGTCCGCCACGGTCGGGTCTCCTGGCGCTGTGGGCAAGATCATGGGAAAGCGCCGCGGCCCGGTTTTATAGCTTTCGTCGGGATACGGCGCGTCATACGCCGCGATCTCTTCAGGGGTAAGTTTATTCATGCATCCCCTGTTGACCATTTTTCCCATCGGGAATTGCGGCGCGCTTAAAATCTTTTCGCGGAATTTAATAAACCATTCCATACCGCCCTGATTGGCCATCGGCAATTGCGTGTTGCTGAGGACCAGACGGTTAAACAGGGCGGGCTCAGCCGCGGCCACGCGGAGGCCAAAATATCCGCCCCAATCATACATAAAGGCGGTGACGTTCTTGAAGGACTTGGCGTGCAGGAAAGAACGCAACCAGTCCACATGGCTTTGGTAGGTGTAGTCTTGATCCTGTTTTAATTTATCGGAACGGCCAAAGCCGACATAATCGGGCGCAATGACGCGGTAACCGGCTTTGACGAGGGGCGGAATCATAGCGCGATAGCTGTAGGCCCAGGCACCCTGGCCATGCAGCAGGAGAATCACATCTGCATTGGCAGGGCCCTCATCGACATAATGCATGCGCAAGGGGCCGAAATCACTCGGCACACGTGCATAGTGCGGGGCAAAATCATAATCGGGCAGATTGACAAAACGCGTCTCGGGTGTGCGCAGCACGGCATCCGATGTTTTCTGTTGTGTGCACCCGCTCAGGCCCAAAGTCGCCGACATCGCTCCCAGTGCCACCAGGCTGCCGACCCCTTTCGTCACCGCGCGCCGCGATACCGGGCGACGGGCGTATGATGGAGCGGTAAAGTTCTTGTCCAGCCATTTTGTCATGATGTTGTTTACACTCTCCTGTTGCGCCTGTGCCTGTGGCACGGGCAGACCACACATATGATACGGCCATGAGTCTAGGGCAAGGCCGGGCGCGAATCCAGCTTGAGATGATCGCCATGCCATGACCTGGTCTGGATGTAAGAGGAAATCCCAGGTGGCGTTACAGCGCCGCTGCGATCTGGGCCACGACATGGGCGGCAGCAGCGCGGCGGTCGGCCGCCTTCGTGATCTCGCGGCCCATCACAAGATAATCAGCCCCCGCGTGGATGGCGGCGCCGGGTGTGGTCACCCGCACCTGGTCATCATGGCTGATTCCGGCTGACCTGATGCCGGGCGTGACGATGAGAAAATCCGGGCCCAGTTCCGCTCTGAGCCGCGCTGCCTCCGCCGCTGATGCGATGATTCCGTCACAGCCCGACTCAAGGGCTATCTGCGCGCGCGCCAGCACCAGATCAGCTACGGAGCCGGCATATCCCATGTCGCGTAAGGCGTGCCCATCCATGCTGGTGAGGACCGTAACCGCCAGAAGTTTGAGCCCGGAGGTGCCTTTGCCGGAAATGGCGGCGCGCGTAATCGTCCTGTCGCCATGAATGGTGAGAAAATGGGCGCCCAGTGTGCTGGCGCTGGCCACGGCGTTTTTCACCGTCTGGCCGATGTCATAAAATTTAAAATCGAGAAAGACTTTTTTGCCGCCCGCGATCAACTCGCGCGCCAGCTCAAGGCCGCCGACGGGAAAAAGCTGCAAACCGATCTTATAAAACGTGATGGCATCGCCCAGTTCTTGAACGATAGCGCGCGCATCATCCGTTGACGGAACATCTAAAGCGATGATAAGACGCTCAGGCGCGGGGATGGGTTTAAGCAATGTCATGAATAAACGGGGTCTCTTGTTTTGTGGGACATTTAAGATGGAATGCTCTCACGCTTTGCCGGTTCGGATTTTTGAAAACTGCCTACCCACAAGATAAAGCGCCAAGCGGTGCGGCAATACTTTGACAAGTCCGGCGATGAGTTTGTTGACCGCCCCCGTGATGCAGACGGGCTGATTTTTCATCACCGCAGCATAACCTTGCCGCGCGACGCTGGGCGCGTCCAGCCACATGAATTTCGGCAGGGCGTCCATGGCGGTGCGCGTTCCCGTCACGTCGTGAAATTCAGACCAGGTGAACCCCGGGCACAGCGCCGTCACATGCACCCCCGTTCCGGCGGTTTCGATCCAAAGGGTTTGCGAAAACTGGATGAGAAAGGATTTAGCGCCGGCATAGAGGCTTTGACCAGGGGAGGAGGGCACAAAGCCATTGAGCGACGCCACGTTGAGGATCCAGCCCGCGCCCCGCTCGATCATGCCGGGGAGAAAAAGCCGGGCGAGATGCGCCGGGGCGGTGATTAGAACCTGAATGAAATCAGCTTGGGTTGACCATTTGGTGCGGGCGAAAGTGCCGGGCACGCCATAGCCGGCATTGTTCACCAGCGCGTCCACGGTGAGGCCTTGGGCGCTCACCGCATCGAAGAGGCGCTGGGGGGCCGCCGGATCGGAAAGGTCCTCTGTGATAAGGATTGATTCGGTTCCGAAACGCTTTTTGAGGTCGGCGCTCAAGGCGCGCAGCCTGTCTTCGCGCCGGGCGGTGAGAATGAGATGAAAGCCGTTTTCGGCAAAAACCTCGGCCAGGGCCAGGCCAATGCCGGCCGAAGCGCCGGTAATGAGTGCGGTGCGGGCAGCATCGTTCATCTGTGCTTCAGCTCTTTCTGGTATCGTTTTTCGGTACACACCATAGTTATATTATCCCTCCGTGTCATGCCCGCGAAAGCTCAGAATCCACGGCAGCCTGGGACACTCTCATGTGATGCACGCCCTGAGTGGGGGTGCGTTGGACCCTGCATTAAGTGCGGGAGGACGATGGATCAGTGTTTATTCCAGAACGCATTTGGCTTGCGCCATCCATTGATTGAGCGTGGCGGCCATGGCATGGGTCAGCGCTTGATAGAGCGCGCGGCTGCGTCGCCAGGCAGCGCATGTGGCGCCGGTTTCGTCACGGGCTTGATAGATGGAAGCCAGGTTGAGATATTGCTCGGCCATGCCTTCCCGGTCGTCGACTTCATGATAGAGCGCCAGCGCTTTGCGGAAAAAAATTTCACCTTTTTCGATCCTGTCGGTTTCGGCATAGAGATGCCCCAGAGCGCCATATTCCATGGCGACGCCCTGCTTTCTGCCGATCTTCTCAAACAGATCAAGCGCCTTGCGGTACTGGCCTTCTGCTTTTTTCGGATCGGCCCGTGCTCTTTCCACATCGCCCAGGCCATTGTATTGCAGGGCCAGGCCGCCTCTGTCATTCAACCCTTCAAAAATCTTCTTCGCCTTGAGAAAATACTTTTCTGCTTCATCCAGGTGTCCCTTCTTTTGCGATAGGACGCCAAGATGACTATAATTTTCAGCTATGCCATAGAGATAGTTTTCCCCCAGATAAAGTGCCAGGGATTTGATAAAATACGTGCGGGCAGAATCCAGATCATTATCGTTCAAGGCAAGCGTGCCCAAATTTTCCAATGCGGAGGCCTGTTCAAAAATGTCCCCTTCTTGAGTGCTGAGGGTGAGAGATTTCTGGAAATAATTTTTTGCCAGGCCACTGTAACTCAAGTTCATATAATGCACGCCCAAAGCGTTGGCGGCGATAGACTGGTTCTTGGTGTCGTCAATGCGCTGACTTAACGTCAGCATCTTTCTGAATGCGTCCTCCGCTTGGGCGGTCTTTTTCGTGCGTTCGAGAAAAAACCCCAGACCGTTCCAGCCTTCTGGATTGTCAGGGTCAAGAACAACCGCTTTTTTGTAGGAGGCAAGTGCCTGTTCTGTATCCTTGAGAGACGTGATGACGCCCAGATTTCGGTATGCGGCCGCGATCTGCTTTGGGGAGGGCGGATTGGATGTTTCTTCCTCCAGAAGCGCGCGGAACGCTTGTTGGGCGGGGGCGTCATCTCCCTCCGCGAAGTCTTCTATGGCATCAGCCTTGCCAATTTTCGAAAGTTCAGTGAGGGCTTTGATGAGAGCGCTGCGCAACGGCGCGGGTCTGTTTTGTGCAACAGTGGCGGCGATGCGTTTGTCGGCGATGCGTATGATCTCCACCTGTGAAAAAGAAGGGGTGCGGAACAAAACAACGCCTAGAAAAAGAAGCACTGCCGCACCAGCAAGGCCCGCCATCAACCGCCTGCCGGGCGGTGCGTTTTTCATCCGGAACCAGAGTTTGGCGACAGAAAAGTTCCTGCCGTTCGGCATTGATATGGCCTCTTTTGTTTTATTCTATGCGATTTTGCCGGTTTTTGACGAGGTCTTCAACGACTTCCGGGTCAGCGAGCGTGGATGTATCCCCAAGAGAGCCATAATTATTTTCGGCGATTTTGCGCAAGATCCGGCGCATGATTTTTCCCGAGCGCGTTTTGGGCAGGCCGGGTGCCCATTGAATAAGATCAGGCGTGGCAATGGGGCCGATATCCTTGCGCACCCATTGTGACAGTTCCTTGGCCAATTCTTTGCTCGGGGTCACGCCGGCATTAAGCGTGACATAGGCGTAAATGCCCTGGCCTTTAATTTCATGTGGGTAGCCGACAACGGCAGCTTCCGAGACTTTCGGGTGTGCGACAAGCGCCGATTCCACTTCCGCCGTGCCGATGCGATGGCCTGACACATTGATCACGTCATCGACCCGGCCTGTAATCCAGTAAAAACCGTCGCCGTCGCGCCGGCAGCCGTCGCCGGTAAAGAACTTGCCAGGGTAAGTTTTAAAATAGGTGTCGATAAAACGCTGATGATCACCAAAGACACTGCGGATTTGACCGGGCCACGACTCGGCAATCACCAGATTGCCTTCCGCTTCGCCATCCAGAACGTGTCCTTCAGCGTCCAGCAATTCAGGCCGGATGCCAAAAAAGGGCAGCGTGGCCGACCCCGGTTTTAATTTCGTGGCGCCGGGCAGGGGCGTGATCATAATGCCGCCGGTTTCCGTCTGCCACCATGTGTCGACGATGGGGCAGCGTTTGTCCCCCACCACATCGTAATACCACAGCCAGGCCTCCGGGTTGATGGGCTCGCCCACCGTGCCCAGCAGTTTCAGCGATGCGCGGCTGGTTCTGGTCACGGGGTCATTGCCCTGCCGCATCAGGGCGCGGATGGCGGTGGGGGCTGTGTAGAAAATGTTGACCTTGTGCTTGTCCACCACATCCCAGAAGCGGGAGACACTGGGATAAGTGGGCACACCTTCAAACATCAGCGTTGTGGCGCCATTGGCCAGAGGCCCGTAGAGAATATAGGAATGTCCGGTGACCCAGCCGACATCGGCCGTGCACCAGTAAATGTCGCCATCATGATAATCAAAAACATATTTATGGGTGAGGGCGGCATAGACCAGATAGCCGCCGGTGGTGTGGAGCACGCCCTTGGGTTTGCCGGTTGACCCGGACGTGTACAGAATAAAAAGTGGATCTTCGGCGTTCATCTCTTCGGGCGGGCAATCAGCCGAGACTTTTTCCATCTCTTCATCATACCAGAGGTCCCGTCCCGGCTTCATGTGCACGGGCGCGCCCGTGCGTTTGACCACAAGCACTTTCTTGACGTGTCCGCATTGCGCCACAGCGGCGTCGGCATTGTTCTTCAGGGGAATGGTTTTGCCCCCGCGCACGCCTTCATCCGCGGTAATCAGGTAATCGGATGTGCAGTCATTGATGCGGCCTGCCAGGGCGTCTGGCGAAAAACCGCCAAAGACAACTGAATGCACCGCGCCGATCCGCGCGCAAGCCAGGATGGCGTATGCGGCTTGCACGATCATGGGCATGTAAATTGTGACCCGGTCGCCTTTTTTAACTCCTTGGGCTTTGAGTACATTGGCCAATTTGCAAACATGGGTGTGAAGCGCACGATAAGTGATGTGCGCATCGTCCGCCGGGTCGTCGCCCTCCCAGATGATGGCGGTCTGATCCCCGCGCGTCTCCAGATGCCGGTCGATGCAATTGGCACTGGCATTCAAGACGCCGTCTTCGAACCATTTGATGCTGACATCTCCCGGGCCGAAGGTCGCATTCTTCACCGTGGAAAAGGGTTTGATCCAGTCGAGACACTGTCCTTCAGCCCCCCAAAACGCCTCCGGGTTGGACAAACTTTTTTCGTACATCTCAAGATATTTGGAATGATTCACATGAGCGCGGGCGGCCCATTCATCGCTTACGGGAAAAACAGGGGTATCGGACATGGGGGTCAGGGTCTCTTCAGGAGTTTTGGGTCGGGCGTATTATGGGCAAGAGGGGGCGGGGGGACAAGGCGGATTTCACGCGCGTGCGTAGAAAACGTATGATGAGGACTCGTGCCGCCGGGGATTACGCAAGCGCCACAGCACCGTCCAGGATCACAAGATCAAGGGGTTTCAGGGACTGGCCTTTGCAGGGGCCCAGGAGACAGCGACCATCCGATATGCGGAATTGCGCGCCATGGGTGGCGCACAGGAGGGAATCACCTATGGCGGTGAGGAAGTGATCGGGGAGAAAGTTCAACGGCGTGCCCCTGTGCGGGCAGACATTGACATAAGCGCGGACTTTGGCGCCGGCGCGCACCACGAACAGGTCAAAACGCTGCATTCCTTCCCCAAACGCAAAGTCTTTGGTGCCGGGATCGGCCAGATCTTCGATGCGGCACAGAACCGTTCCCTGTGGCGGCTTCAATCTCCCGCCCCATTGTCGATGGCCCATTTCCAGGGGTGAATATGGACCGTGTCAAAAAGATCGGCTTTGGCATAAGGGTCGCCGTCCGCCCAGGCCTGTGCCGCGCTCAAAGTTTCGGCCTCAATGACCAGCATGCTGCCGACCGGACCCGTGCCGTTTTCCGTCAACAGCGGGCCGCACAGTTTCACCGTCCGATTGGACTGCTCAATATATCTCATATGCGTTGGACGTATTTGAGCGCGTAATTCTCGTGAACCCGCCTTGTCGAGGCGGAAGATGGCATAAAACATGGCTTTTCACCTTTAAGCATTGACGGTCTTGAGGCGGGCGGACATCATGTGCCCGGGCCTTTGATCACCCATTTCCACGGGTGAATTTGAACGGATTGAAAAAGCCCGGCGGCGGCATAGGGGTCGCCGGCTGCCCAGTTTTGCGCGGCGGCGAGAGAATCGGTCTCAATGATCAGCATGCTGCCGACCATGTCCGCCCCATCTTCCGACAGAAGAGGTCCGCCCAGTTTCACCATTTCGCCTGATGCGTCGACATATTTCAGATGCGCCGGCCGGTGTGTTGCGCGCACATCTTGTGCGTTGGGCTTGTCGAGACAGTAAAGAGTAAAAAACATTCTCATGATCCTCCATGTGTGACGTTCTTTTTGTTCTCATTCTTCGCTGACCGGCCGGCTGAGAAGAGACTGAATGGCTTGCGTGACCGACCAGCGGTCATTGACGATGGCATTGACGGCCTGGCAGATCGGCATGTCCACGTGATGTTTGTTGGCCAGGGACATCACCGCGGCGGCTGTGTGCACGCCTTCCGCCACACTGGTGCGCCCGGCCATGATTTCCGTCAGGCTCCGACCCTCTCCCAGAGCGACGCCTAGAGACATGTTGCGCGACTGGCGGCTGGTACTGGTGAGGATCAGGTCGCCCAGACCCGACAGGCCCTCAAGAGTTTCGCGGCGCGCGCCCAGCGCGGCGGCAAGCCTTTGTATTTCGGCAAAACCGCGGGCGATCAGGGCGGCCCGAGCACTGTCGCCCAGCTTGCGTCCTTCGACAATGCCACAGGCAATGGCGAGGACGTTCTTCACCGCGCCGCCAATCTCGGCGCCAATCACATCATCCGTCACATAGACCCGAAATGTTTCCTGGCCGATGGCGGCCGCCAGCGCGTGGCCCATCGGGGCGGCTGCCGCCAATGTCACGGCCGTGGGCAGCCCCCGGGCCACATCCTTGGCAAAACTGGGGCCTGACAGAACGGCGGGGGCGGCTTCGGGCAAGGCCTCAGCCAGGACCTCACTCATCAGACACCCGGTTGTCTGTTCAATGCCCTTGGAGCAGAGCACGACCGGCGTGCCAGCGACGACATGCGCGCGCATTTGACTCAAAACGCTGCGCACATGCTGGGCGGGGGCGACCATGAGAATGGCCTGGGCGCGGGCGAGATGGTCGAATGTGGTGGTGGCCTGCAATGCGGGAGGCAGTGGGACATCCGGTAAAAAGTGCTGATTCTCGTGGATCTGCGAGATCGCTTCGGCGGTGGCGGCTTCCCGGGCCCACAGGGTGACCTGGGCTCCGTGCCGTGACAGGGTCATCGCCAGGGCTGTGCCCCAGGCGCCGGCGCCGATCACACTGATCCGGTCATATGTGGCGGGGGGCATGGCCAGGCGGTATTTCCTTCAAAGATAAAATAATTGATGAATGTTCTATTGATTATTCACGAATTTATGCGCATCTTAAAGGCATGAGTGGAAAACTTCTCACATGCCAGGAGATCGTACAGGCTGCGCGCGAGCGATTCTCTCATTTTGGCTATTGCAAGACCACGATGTCCGAGATTGCCCAGGACTGCAATATGTCTCCTGGCAATATTTATCGCTTTTTTACCGCAAAACTCGATATTGCGGAGCAAATTGCCGAAGAGAATACGGACAAGCGCCTGGAAAACGCCCGACGCATCATTCGGGACAAAAATCTGTCTGCAGGAGAAAAGCTGCGGGCTTTTTTGTTTGATGCGTTGCGCGTCACCTACCGGGCGCTGGATGAAGATCCGCGCGTGGTCCACATTGCCGAAATGATTTCCCGTGAGCGCCCGGAGTTTTCCGACAGGCAATTGGCCAAGGAGCGTGCGCTGATTGCGGAGATTTTGTCTCTGGGCAATGCGAGCGGCGATTTTGATGTGGATGATATTCTGTTTACTGCCCGCATGATCCAAGCGGTAACTCTGAAATATAAATATCCCCAGCTTCACAGCACGCTTCCTTTGCCCCAACTCGAACAGGAGTTGACGGGGGTGTTAAATCTGATCGTTTTCGGGCTGAACGCCCGCCGGTCCGTTTCCCCGGCGCGCGCCCCTGCGTCAGCGTGACAGAATGGATCGTTCGGGCCGGCAAAGCCCTCAGCCAGCCGGATCTTATAAGGCGGAGATGACCGGCGCACAGCCTTTTTGTCCTGAAAATGCCCTGAATGCGGGATTATTGTACCAGCCCTGATAGAAATTGAGCTATTTTGACACGTTTTGGTCGTCCAGGCGGAGCGCAGGCGGGTAATATCCTGAATAGTGAATAAATTTTATTTTATTCATTGTTTTTTGATCAGGGCTCTCCTATATTGAGTTTAAGCCTGCTGGCGGGATGTTGTGGGAGACCGCTTCCTTCACGCCGCAGTGAAATCAGGAATAACCGTCTTGCGCCCCTCAGCATGAGACGCATAAACATTAAAGGAGAACAGGATGACATATCTCAAGACAATAGCGGCGGGAGCGCCATCCGCTTCGCTCATTGCCCGGGCCACGGCGGCTGTGCTGGGCGCGGGTCTGACCTTATTGGTGTTGGTTGCGGCACTTGATGAAGCGACCAGATCTCTGGTGATCTAACACAAAAGGGGTTCGATGCTTTTGCGCTGGCTGACATGGATGGAAATTCTCTTTTGTATGAGAAACAGGGCTTATGGTGGCCCGCCCTGCCTGCCTTGTCGCGAACGGCTCTAGAGCATTTCCAAGGAAGTGGAAACCGCTTCGCGTGAAGGAAATGCGATCAAACAATAACTTAGAGACGTTTCGCGATTCAGATAAAGTCGGAAAGGCTCTAGAAAGCGCGTTCACATAAACGATATCCACCTTGCCAAAGGTGTGCCCCGGTTCGCTCCCTCCCCTTCCCCCCCGCGGACCGGGGCTTTTTTATCTTTACGCACGGTGTTTGAGCTCTTCCAGAGGCCAACGGGCGCGAGGGCTTGCATCCAGATCGTCCACCAGTCCCGCCGCCAAGCGTTCCACGCCGGCCCAGGCGATCATAGCGGCGTTGTCTGTGCATAAAAAAGGCGGCGGCGCGATGAACTCAAAGCCATGAGAGTGGCAGGCCGCCTCCAGCCGGGTGCGGATGAGGGTATTGGACGCCACGCCCCCGGCCGCCACGAAGGGCAGGGGGCCGACTGCCTGCCCGCGGAGTTCCGTCATGGCGTGGGCACAACGGTCCACCAGAACATCGCCCACCGCGGCTTGAAAAGAAGCCGCCAGATCCGCCAGATCCTGAGGCTGCGGGTTGGGGAGCGCCTCATACGCGTGGCGCACGGCGGTTTTGAGGCCGCTGAAGGAAAAATCACAACCCTTCCGGCCGGTCAGTGGACGCGGCAAGGCAAAGCGCGCCGCCCGGCCGGTGCGGGCGGCTGCCTCAACGGCGGGTCCGCCTGGAAAGCCGAGTTCCAGCATTTTGGCGGTCTTGTCAAAGGCCTCCCCCACCGCATCGTCCCGCGTGCCGCCGAGCAGGCGATAGCGCCCGACCCCTTGCACAATCAGCACCTGGCAATGCCCGCCTGAGATCAGCAGCAACAAATAGGGAAAAGCGACCCGGCGCATGAGGCGCACCGAGAGCGCGTGGCCCTCCAGGTGATTAACCGCCAGAAGCGGCTTGCCGTGGGTCAGCGCGATGCCCTTGCCCGTCATCAGACCGACGAGCACGCCGCCGATAAGGCCGGGCCCGGCGGTGGCGGCGATCCCGTCAATCTGCGCGTACTCTAGGCGGGCTTCCCTCATGGCGCGGGCGACAAGCCCGTCGAGATGTTCGATATGGGCGCGTGCGGCAATCTCCGGCACCACGCCGCCATAGGGGCGATGCTCCTGCGTTTGACTGTGCACGACATTGGAGAGAATGCGCGGAACGGTATCGCCCCTATCAAAGGCGACCACGGCCGCCGCCGATTCATCGCAAGAGCTTTCAATGCCGAGTACGATCACCTTGCAGCATCCCGCGCACAAAGCCCTCCCCCTTGCGCTCGACTTGCGCGGAGAAAGGCGTTAAGCCAATTTGATCAACGGCTCTATCATTTGGTCCGGGTTAATGCAAATGACGCTCAAGATCGGCACGCGTGGGTCTAAACTGGCTTTGGCGCAGGCTGAAGAATTGGTCCGCGCTTTGGCGTGCGCGCACGGCTGGGGCGCTGAAGAATCGGGGCAACGGACAAAACTGGTTGTTATCAAAACCACCGGCGATGCATCGCACAAAGCGCAAGCAGGTGAGGGCGGCGCCAAGGGTCTGTTCGTCAAGGAATTGGAAGATGCATTACTCCGTGGACAGATAGATATCGCTCTGCACTCGGCCAAGGATATGCTGAGCACATTGACCGCGGGATTGGAGACCCTGGCCGTGTTGCCGCGCGCCGATCCGCGCGATGTGTGGGTCTCACCCCAGGGATGGGATATTTTGTCGCTGCCCGCCGGGGCGGCGGTCGGGACATCATCGCCGCGCCGGGGTGCGCAAATCCTGAACATGCATCCCGATCTTGAAATCGTGCCCTTGCGGGGCAATGTCGACACTAGGCTGGCAAAACTTGAAACGGGGCGCCCGGCGGCGGCGGTTATGGCGCTGGCCGGACTCAGCCGTTTGGGGCTTGCCCATCACGTGCGATTTGTTTTCCCGTCCGCGAAGATGTTGCCCGCCGTCGGCCAGGGGGCGCTGGCGGTGCAGGCGCGGGTGGGGGACAGGGATGTGCGCGATCTGATCGCGCCGGTGAATCACGCGCCCAGCCAGATCGCGCTGACCGCCGAGCGGGCTTTTTTGCAGGTGCTTGACGGCTCGTGCCGCTCGGCCATTGCGGGTCTGGCTGAAATTTCTCATGACGGTATGCTGACCTTGCGCGGCGAAGTGTTAATGCCGCGCGGACAGAACGTGCAAAAAATTCAGCAAAAGGCGACTTTGGGCGATGATCCGCTGCGCAGTGCCCGCGCGCTCGGCGCCGCCGCCGGAAAGACCTTGAAAGCGCAAGCGGGTCCCGCCTATTTCGAAACGTAACCTCAAAAGAGAAGGCCCAAAATTCCCCATGCGCGTTCTTGTCACCCGCCCCGAACCTGACGCCGGAAAGACAGCCGCCGCGCTCATCGCCGGGGGCCATGAACCGGTGGTGGTGCCGCTGCTGTCGATCCGGAATTGCGCCGCCGCTGCCAGGCCGCTTGAACAGGCTTTGCCAGGGGCGCAAGGGGTCGTGTTCACCAGCGCCAACGGGGTGCGGGCTTTTGCCGCGCTCAATCCCCAGCGCGCTGTGCCCGTCTTTGCCGTTGGTCCGGCGAGCGCCGCTGCCGCGCGGGCGGCGGGCTTTGCCCATGTCCATGAAGGGGCGGGGGATTCCAGAAGCTTGCGCGCGGCCATCGTGCGGCACTGCGATCCGGCGGCGGGTCCTCTGGTGCACCCGGCCGCAACGCATCTCTCCGTGCGCGGTGCGGGGGCTCTAAAAGCAGGGCTGGAGGCTTGTGGATTTTCTCTCGTCCGCGTGGTGATTTATGAGGCACGCGCCGCCGCTGGGCTGCCTCCCAATCTGGTTGCGCATCTGAGGCCGCACAGTGCCTCAATGCTCGACGCCGCGTTGTTTTATTCGCCGCGCAGCGCCGCCTTGTTTTGCGATTTGATTAGCCGTGCCGCGCTGGCCCCCTCATGCGCAGGCTTGCGCGCCCT
>Ga0114931_10001687_pt1 | contig 28075 bp, 25 predicted proteins | sample 2SBtaG_FD_89579 | JGI IMG/M metagenome (GOLD analysis project Ga0114931, IMG submission 89579) | Deep subsurface microbial communities from Kolumbo volcano to uncover new lineages of life (NeLLi) - 2SBTROV14_V59a metaG | ecosystem: Environmental > Aquatic > Marine > Volcanic | place: Kolumbo... | reverse complement strand
TGGTGCGCGCGCTCCACCGCAGAGGTCTCCCTAGACCAGCCGCGACTGCTCGACCGCCGCCGCAATGAACGAGGCGAACAGCGGGTGCGGATCGAACGGCTTGGACTTGAGCTCGGGGTGGAACTGCACGCCGACGAACCAGGGGTGGTCGGACAGCTCGATGATCTCGGGCAGGCTGCCGTCGGGCGACAGGCCGGCGAAGACCAGGCCCGAGGCCTCGAGTTGGGCGCGGTAGTTGACGTTGACCTCGTAGCGGTGGCGGTGGCGCTCGCTGATCTCGGTCGTGGGATAGATCTCGGCGACCCGCGTGCCCGGCCTGAGCACGCAGTCGTAGGCGCCGAGCCGCATGGTGCCGCCGAGGTCGCCGTTCTCGTCGCGGGTCTCGCGCACGTTGCCGCGAAACCATTCGGTGAGAAGCCCGACCACCGGGTGCTTGCAGGGGCCGAACTCGGTCGACGAGGCGCCTTCGAGCCCGGCGAGGTTGCGCGCCGCCTCGATCACCGCCATCTGCATGCCGAAGCAGATACCGAAATAGGGAATCCGTCGCTCGCGCGCGAAGGTGACGGCGGTGATCTTGCCGATCGAGCCGCGCTCGCCGAAGCCGCCCGGCACCAGGATGCCGTGGACCTCTTGAAGATGGAGCGTCGCGTCCTCGGATTCGAAGATTTCGGCGTCGATCCACTCGATGTTGACGCGCACGTTGTTGGCGATGCCGCCGTGGGTCAGCGCCTCGGCGAGCGACTTGTAGGCGTCCACCAGCCCCGTGTACTTGCCGACGATGGCGATCGTGACCTCGCCCTCGGGGGCGAGCACGCGCTCGACGATGCTGTGCCAGCGCGAGAGGTCGGGCTCGGGCGCGTCCACGATGCGGAAGCGGCGCAGGACCTCGGTATCGAGCCCCTCGCGGTGATAGGTGATCGGCGCCTGGTAGATCGTCTCGACGTCGAGCCCCGGGATCACCGCCTCCTCGCGCACGTTGCAGAACAGCGCGATCTTGCCGCGCTCGCCAAGCGGGATCTCCTTTTCCGAGCGGCAGAGAAGAACGTCGGCCTGGATGCCGATGCTGCGCAGCTCCTTGACCGAATGCTGGGTCGGCTTGGTCTTGAGCTCGCCCACCGAGGCGAGATAGGGCAGCAGCGTGACGTGCACGAAGCAGGCGTGATCGCGCGGCAGCTCGTTGCCGAGCTGGCGGATCGCCTCGAGAAACGGCTGGCTTTCGATATCGCCGACCGTGCCGCCGATCTCGCAAAGGATGAAATCGCTGTCGTCGGTGTCGGCGAGGATGAATTCCTTGATCGCGTCGGTGACGTGGGGAATGACCTGCACCGTGCCGCCGAGATAGTCGCCGCGCCGCTCGCGCGCGAGCACCGTCGAGAAGATGCGCCCGCTGGTCACGTTGTCGCTGCGCCGCGCGGGCACGCCCGTGAAGCGCTCGTAATGGCCGAGATCGAGATCGGTTTCGGCGCCGTCGTCGGTGACGAACACCTCGCCGTGCTGGTAGGGGCTCATGGTCCCCGGATCGACGTTGAGATAGGGATCGAGCTTGCGCAGCCGCACGCGGTAGCCGCGCGCCTGCAAGAGCGCGCCGAGCGCCGCCGATGCCAGTCCCTTGCCGAGAGAGGAGACCACGCCGCCGGTTATGAAGACGAACCGCGCCATGGACCTTCCCTATAGCACGCGCAAGCCAAAAGAGACAGAGGCGGCGAAATCGCCGCCTCCGGATGTCTCCGCCGTCGTCATTCTTGTTTAGTCGCCGACGGGAACGCTGGGACCGGAAGGCTGGACCGGCGCCTCGACCGGCGCGGTCACCCCCTCCATGATCGACTTGGGCTTGCGCTCGTTCGCCGCCAGCCAGGTCAGCGACAGGCTGGTCAGCATGAACAGCGCGGCCAGCACGGCCGTGATCCGGGTGAGCAGGTTGGCCGAGGCGCGGCCCGACATCAGACCGCCGCCGCCGCCCCCGCCTCCGCCGATCCCCAGTGCCCCGCCCTCGCTGCGCTGAAGAAGGACCGAGCCGACCAGGCCGAGCGCGAGAAGCACGTGAATGACCAGGAGAACCGTTGTCATTGCCCTTCCGATCGTCCTTCCGATCGTTGTTTCGATCGCCGTTCCGAATGTCGGGATCCCGCCCCGCCGGGGCATCCGCGGGAGCCTATAGCATAGCTCCGAAGCGGACGCCAGGGCATGATCCGCCAAATTGGCGTCGTCCCCGGACCGGCGTCGATTCGTTCCGAACGAATCACGATTTCAAGGCACGCTTTGGCGGATCGCCCAGAAGTCGTCGCAGTTCAGGCTCGCGCCGCCGACCAGCGCCCCGTCGACGTCGGCGAGCGCGAGGATCTCGGCGGCGTTGGCGGGCTTGACCGATCCGCCGTAGAGAATCCGAAACCCCGCGCCCGCCGCGCCGAAGCGCGCGCGCAGGCGGGCGCGGAGATGACCGTGCACGGCGGCGATATCGTCCGCGTCGGCGGTCCGCCCGGTGCCGATCGCCCAGACCGGCTCGTAGGCGATCACCGTGTTGGCGGGATCGGCGGCGTCGGGGACCGAGCCCGCGAGCTGCGCCGCCACCACGTCGAGCGCCCGGCCCGCGTCGTGTTCGGCCTCGCTTTCGCCCAGGCAGACGATCGCCGTCAAGCCCGCGCGGTGGGCGGCCTCGGCCTTGGCGCGCACCAGGGCGTCGTCCTCGCCATGATCGGCGCGGCGTTCCGAATGGCCGACGATCACGTAGGCGCAGCCGGCGTCGGCCAGCATTTCGGCCGCGAGGTCGCCGGTATGGGCGCCCGAGGGCGCCGGGTGGCAGTCCTGCCCGCCGACCGCGATCGGACCGCCGGCGAGCGCCTCGGCGATCGCGGCGAGCAGGGTCGCCGGCGGGCAGACGAGTATCTCGCAACCGGCGTCCGCGTCCGCCCGGGCGCGGAGGTCGCGGGCGCGGGCCAGCCCATCGGCGCGCAGGCCGTTCATCTTCCAGTTTCCGGCGATCAGCGGGCGTCGTTCTTGGGTCATGGGGTGGGCTCCTGCCGGCTGGTGGAGGGTTCCGCGTCTTTATCACAGCCGCGAGGACCGCGCAAAGCGTCGCCGCCAGGGGAGATGCCAGGGGAGGATGCCCAGGAGATGCCAAGGGAGGATGCCGGGGAAATTGCCCGATTCCGGTTGCCGCCGCCGCCCCTCACTTCTAATATTCGCGGCTTCATGATACCTCGGCCGGCGGTCGGGGCGTCGCCGGGTCACAGCAATAAGATCGATCATGCTCGTCAACCTGCGAAAAGTCGCCGGAACCTGGGTGATGGGGATTTTTTCCCTACTCATCATCGTGAGCTTCGCCGTCTGGGGAATCGGCGACATCTTCCGCGGCCGGACGCGGAACGTGGTCGCGACCGTTGGCGACGTCGAGATCGGCGGCGCCGACCTCACCCGCGAGTACCGCCGCGAGATCGAGCGGTTGTCGAACCTCACGGGACGGGCGATCGACAGCGAGGAGGCGCGCCGGCTCAACGTCGCCCAGCGGGCGCTGGACGCGATCGTGACGCGCACGCTCTACAATCTCGAGGGCCAGCGCCTCGGCCTCGCGATCGGCGACAATCTCCTGCGCCGGACGATCGCCCGGACGCCGGCGTTCCAGATCACCCCCGGGACCTTCGATCCCGGCCTTTTCGCCTCGACCCTGGCGTCGAGCGGGTTGAGCGAGCAGCGCTATATTTCCTTGTTGCGCAATGACCTTCGCCGTGCCCAGCTTGTCGACAGCCTGACCGGCCCGGTCGTGGCCCCGCGGTTCGCGGCCGAGGCCATTTATCGCTTTCGCGAAGAGCGGCGGACCGCCGATTTCTTCGTCGTCGAGACCGCCTCGGTCGGCGCCGTGAAGGAGCCCGACGAGGCCGCGCTCGCCGAGTTCCACAAGAAGAACGCGCCGCGCTACACCGCGCCCGAATATCGCGCCCTGACCTATATCGCGATCACCGCCGAGGATCTGGTCGACGAGATCGCGGTGTCGGACGAGGAGCTCAAGGCCGAATACGACGACCAGCGCGATGCTCTCTCGGTGCCCGAGAAGCGGACCATCGAGCAGATCCTCCTGCCCTCGAAGGAGGCCGCCGAGGCGGCGCGCAAGCGTCTGGTCGAGGGCGGCGATTTTCTCGCCGTCGCCAAGGAGGCCGCGGGCATGTCGGCCGATGCCGTGAAGCTCGGCACCCTCGCCCGCGACGAGCTCGCCGGCATGATCGACCAGGGCGCCGCCGATGACGTGTTCGGTCTTGCCGTGGGCGAGACCAGCGCGCCGGTGAAAAGCGCCTTCGGCTGGCATATCTTTCGCGTGACCAAGGTCGAGCCCGCGCGCACGCCAACGCTCGACGAACTGCGCGCCAAGCTGACGCACGCGGTCGCGCTGCGCAAGGCGTCCGACGCGCTTTACCGGCTGACCAACCGGCTCGACGACGAGCTCGGCGGCGGCGCGAGCCTCGAGGAGGCGGCCCAGCGACTCGATCTCCCTCTCGGCCGGGTCGAGGCGGTGAGCGCCGCGGGCGCCGCGCCCGACGGCCACCAGGTCGAGGGCCTGCCGCGCGCGCCCGAGTTCCTGAGTTCCGCCTTTTCGCTCGCCAGCGGCGATACCTCGCTGGTGACCGAGGCCAAGGACGGCAGCTATTTCGTCGTTCGCGTCGACGGCATCACGCCCGAGACCCTTCGCCCGCTCGCCGAGGTGCGCGATCAGGTGGCCGCCGACTGGCGCGCCGCGCGCCGGGGCGAGATCGCCCGCGAACGCGCCGTCGAGGCCGCCAAGCGGGTCAACGAGGGCGTCGAGATCGCCGCCATCGCCGACGAGATGGGCGTCGAGCTGCTCGCCAGCGCCGCCATGCGGCGCGACGGCAACGGCGCCGGGCGCGCCTTCTCGCCCCTGGTGATCTCGAATCTGTTTTCGCTTGACGTCGGCAAGGCGACCAGCGGGCCGACCTCGACCGGCGAGGGCTATGTCGTCGCCCGGCTCTCGAACGTCATCGTTCCCGACCCGGCGACCGACAAGGAGGCGGTCGCCAAGCTCCGGCAAAGCCTCCGCAACGGCATTGCGTCCGACGTCACGATCGCCTATCGCCGCTATCTCGAAACGCGCTATCCGGTGACCATCGACGAGGCCGCCGTCGCGCTCATGTTCTGACCATGAGCGTGCTTCCCGATTTCGATGCCTTCGCCGCCGTCCACGACGCGGGCAAGCCCCAGGTCGTCTGGACGACGCTGGTCGCCGATTTGGAGACCCCGGTCTCGGCCATGCTCAAGCTCGCCGACGGGCGCGCCAACAGCTTTCTGCTCGAATCGGTCGAGGGCGGCGCCGTGCGCGGACGCTATTCGGTGATCGGCCTCAAGCCCGACCTGATCTGGCGCTGCTTCGGCGACCGCGCCGAGATCAACGCCAGCGCGCGCTACGACCGCGACGCCTTCGAGCCCTGCGACGAGGGCGCGCTCGCCTCGATGCGCCGGGTGATTCGCGACTCGGAGATCGACCTGCCCGAGGGCCTGCCGCCGATGGCCGCGGGACTGGTCGGCTACCTGGGCTACGACATGGTGCGGCTGATGGAGCGGCTACCCGCGCCCAACCCCGATCCCCTGGGACTGCCCGACGGGATGCTGCTGCGCCCGACCATCATGGCGATCTTCGACAACATCGGGGACGCGGTCACGATCGTGACGCCGGTGCGCCCGCTGGCGGGGGTCGACGCCCACGCGGCCTATGCCCTGGCCCGCGAGCGGATCGCCGAGGTGGTCGCCGATTTCGAGCGCAGCGTCCCCCATCAGCGCCGCCAGGGCGTGGCGGTCGATCTGCCCGAGCCGGTCTCGAACACGACCCGCGCCGAGTATCACGCCATGGTCGAGCGCGCCAAGGAGTACATCTTCGCCGGCGATATCTTCCAGGTCGTGCCCTCGCAGCGCTTCTCGGTGCCCTTCCGTCCGCCGCCGTTCGAGCTTTATCGCGCGCTCCGCCGGCTCAACCCCTCGCCGTTCCTGTTCTTCCTCGACTTCGGCGATTTCGCGGTCGTCGGCTCGAGCCCCGAGATCCTCGTCCGCCTGCGCGACCGAACGGTCACCATCCGCCCGATCGCCGGCACCCGGCCGCGCGGCAAGACCGTGAGCGAGGACGAGGCGCTCGCCAAGGACCTGCTCGCCGACCCCAAGGAGCTCGCCGAGCATCTCATGCTGCTCGACCTCGGGCGCAACGACGTCGGCCGGGTGGCCAGGATCGGGACCGTGAAAGTGACCGAGCGCAACGTGATCGAGCGCTATTCCCACGTCATGCACATCGTCTCGAACGTCGAGGGCGAGCTCGACCCGCGCTTCGACGCCCTCGACGCCCTGATCGGCGGCTTCCCCGCCGGGACCGTCAGCGGCGCGCCCAAGGTTCGCGCCATGGAGATCATCGACGAGCTCGAACGCGAGAAGCGCGGCATCTACGCCGGCGCGGTCGGCTACTTCTCGGCGGCCAGCGCGATGGACACCTGCATCGCGCTGCGCACCGCCGTGGTCAAGGACGGGGTGATGTACGTCCAGGCGGGCGGCGGCGTGGTCGCCGACAGCGACCCCGAGACCGAGTACCAGGAAACCCGCAACAAGGCCCGCGCCCTGATCCGCGCCGCCCAGGAAGCGTTTCGCTAGCGGGGCATCGTCTCGCGCGCCGTGATCTTTTGGGCCGTCGGCTCGGATGTCTCGCGGACCGCGATCTTGACCCCTTCCTCGCGCGCGACGATGGCGCTGATGGGGACCAGCGCGAAGCCGCGCGCCGCGAGCCCCGGAAGCCAGGCGGCCAGGGCCTCGATGGTGGCGTCGTGGGGGTGGCCGATGGCGACCGCGAAACCGCGCTTGCGCGCCAGGGCCTCGACCTCGGCGAGTCGCGCGGTGATCGCCTCCACGTCGATGTCGTTGTCGATGAACACGTTGCGCCGCGTCGAGGGGACGCCGAGCGCACGCGCGATCGGCAGGCCGAGCGAGCCCGCGACGGTCACCGAATCGAGATAGAGAAGCCCCCGGTCGCGCAGCTCGGCGAGCAGGATCGCCATCGACGCCGCGTCCTGGCTGAAGCGGCTGCCCATGTGGTTGTTGACCCCGACATAGCCGGCGAAGCGCCCGAGGTTGCGCGCGAGTTGGGCGCGAAGCTGGTCCTCGCGCAAGCCGGTCAGGATCGCGCCGGGGCCCGGGTCCTCCTTGGCGCTCAAGGGCTCGAGCGGGAGATGGACGAGAAGCTCGTGGCCGTTTTGGCGCGCGCGCGCGGTATCCACGGCGAGATGCTCGGCGTAGGGCAGGAAGGCGAGCGTGAGCGGTCCGGGAAGCTCGATCACCCGCTCGGTGCGCGCATGCGGGGGGCCCAGGTCGTCGATCACCATGGCGATCATCGGTCGGCCGTCGAGCGCGCTTGGATCGACCGCGACCGCGTAGCGCCGCCAAGGCGGCGGCTCGGAGGTCGCCGAGGGTGGCGCGGGCGGGGCGATCCGCGCGGTCGCCTCGGTGATCGCCCGGCGGAGATCGCCGCCGGACGCGTCGGCTTTCGGAGGCGCGTCGTCCACGATCACGGCGGGCGTCGCGATGTTCTCCTCGAAGGCGGGCAACGCCGCGACGGGTCGGGATTCGGGCTTGGTTTCGCGCGCCGACGGCGACCGAGGGGGGAGCGCGGGAATCGGCGCTGGCGTCGGGATCGAGCCGGCATCGACCGTCGCGGTCTCGCGCATGGGCACGGCCTGGATCGTGGCCTGGATCGCGGGTTGCGGCGAGGCGGCCGGCCCCGGACCGGCGCCAAGACGCAGACCCGCCACGCCGCCGCCGATCGCCGCGACCGCCGCGAGCACGGCAATCACCCCGTCGCGCCGCAGCCCGCCGCGCCCGGACTTCCCGTCCCGGCGCTTGGTTCCTCGGCGCTTGCCCGCCCGGCGCTTGGTTTTTTCGCTCATCGTTTCGCGATCGTCATGGCCTTGCCCGGAATACCTCGACCCTAACCGTTTCGCGCCCCGCCCGCCAGTGGCGCGAGCGCCCTGGGAAAGCCACGAGTCGCGTGAAATTTCCCCGGAAACCCAATAGCTTGTTAAGCCCGGCGCCGGCGCGGGACGGCGTTCTCGCCGTTCTTCCGGCCATCGCTCGCCCGGTCGTCGATCTCCTGGTCGTCGATCCCGGGGGCGGCGGCGAGATCGTCGAGGATCGGGCAATCGGGCCGGTCGTCGCCGTGGCAGCGCTCGATCAGGTGGCGCAGCGTCGCGCCCATCGCCTCGAGTTCCGCGATCTTGCGCTCGACCGCCGCGAGCTGGCGCGAGGCGATCGCCTTCACGTCGGCGCTCGCCCGCGAACGGTCGCGATAGAGCGTCAGCAGCCGATTCACGTCCTCGACCGAAAAGCCGAGATCGCGCGCCCGGCGGACGAAGCGAAGAAACGCGACGTCGGTCTCGTCGTAGCTGCGGTAGCCGCCCCCGGTGCGCGGTGCGGGCGCGATCAGCCCGATCGATTCGTAATAGCGGATCGCCTTGGCCGAAACGCCCGAGCGGGCCGCCGCCTCGCCGATGTTCATGCCGATCCCGTCCTTTCGCTTCCCCTCGACCGCGAGGCCTTGGGCGACCTTCGTCTCATCGAAGCAGGTAACGGTTTATTTTCCATAAAGCGCGTCCTTGCCGTAGCGTCAAGGTCGATGGTCGCGGCGATCCCGCTCGCGGCCGAAACCGGCCGATTGCCCGGTTTGATTCCGGCGCGGCGCGGGGTATCCTGGGACGACACTGGTTGATGCATTGCGCGAAAATCGCATGGCAGTAGGCTGATATGATTCTATTAATCGATAACTACGACAGTTTCACCTACAACCTCGTCCATTTTCTGGGCGAGCTTGGGGCCGAGGTCGTGGTCAAGCGCAACGACGCACTCACCCCGGACGAGGCCCTGGCGCTCGCGCCCGAGGCGGTGGTTCTCTCGCCCGGGCCATGCGATCCGGACCGGGCGGGGATCTGCCTGGCGATGGTCGCGCGCGCCGCCGAGACTCGCCTGCCGCTGCTCGGCGTCTGTCTCGGCCACCAGGCGATCGGCCAGGCCTTCGGTGGCCGCGTGGCGCGCGCGCCCTCGGTCATGCACGGTAAGCTGAGCGCGGTGCATCACGAGGGGCGCGGCGTTCTGGCGGGCCTGCCCTCGCCGTTCCCGGCGACCCGCTACCATTCGCTGATCGTCGAGCGCGAGAGCCTCCCCGATTGCCTCGAGGTGATCGCCGAGACCGAGGACGGCGTCGTCATGGCGCTCGCCCATCGCGATCTTCCGATCCACGGGGTCCAGTTCCATCCCGAAAGCATCGCCTCGCGGCACGGACACGACCTGTTGCGCAATTTCCTCGCGCTCGCCACCCGGGGCGACGACGCGCCCGTCCGCGTCTCGGGAGGTCGGGCATGAGCGGCGATCCCAAGGCCATGGACCTGGATATGAAGCGGCTCATCGGCCTGGTCGCCGGCGGCGAGCGGCTGACGCTCGATCAGGCGCGCCGCGCCTTCGACATCATGATGTCGGGCGACGCCACCCCGGCCCAGATCGGCGGCTTCCTGATGGCGTTGCGCGTTCGCGGCGAGACCGTCGACGAGATCACCGGCGGCGCCATGACCATGCGCGCCAAGGCGCTCGCCATCGAGGCGCCCGAAGGCGCGATCGACGTGGTCGGCACCGGCGGCGACGCGCATGGTACCTACAACATCTCGACCGCGACCGCCTTCGTCGTCGCCGGCGCCGGCGTGCCGGTCGCCAAGCACGGCAACCGCGCCTTTTCATCGAAATCGGGGGCCGCCGACGTGCTCGGCGCGCTGGGCGTCGATCTCGACGCCGACATGGCGCTGGTGCAACGTGCGCTCTCGGACGCGGGCATCTGCTTTTTAATGGCGCCGCGCCACCACGGCGCCATGCGCAACGTCGGCGGCCCCCGGGTTGAGCTCGGCACGCGGACGATCTTCAATCTCCTCGGTCCGCTCTCCAACCCGGCGGGCGTCAAGCGTCTGGTGGTCGGGGTCTTCGACCGCGCCTGGATCGCGCCCCTGGCCGAGGTGCTCGGCAAGCTCGGCGCCGAGCGCGCCTGGGTCGTGCACGGCGCCGATGGCATGGACGAGCTCACCACCACCGGTCCGACCCTGGTCGCCGAGCTCGATCGCGGCGCGGTGCGGTGCTTCGAGGTCGCGCCCGAGGACGCGGGGCTTCCCCGCGCCCGGCTCGCCGATCTCAAGGGCGCCGATCCGGCGACCAACGCGGCCGCCATCCGCGCCCTTCTCGGCGGCGAGGCCGGACCCTACCGCGACATCGTGGTCTTGAACACGGCCGCCGCGCTGATCGTCGCCGGCCGGGCGGCCGACCTCGCCGAGGGCGCGGCCAAGGCCGCCGCCGCGATCGACAGCGGCGCGGCGCTCGCCAAGCTCGAAAGCCTGGTGCGCGTGACCAACGCGTCCGTTGGATAGGCCAACCCCATGTGCGAGATGATCCGATGAGCGACGTGCTGACCCGGATTCTCGCCGACAAGCGCGTCGAGGTCGCGCGCCGCAAGGCCGAACGCCCGTTCTCTACGCTGGAAGGCGCCGCGCGCGCCGCCGCGCCCCCCCGGGGGTTCGCCGCGGCGCTGTCGCGCGCCGTGGCGACGGACGGTCTCGCGCTGATCGCCGAGATCAAGCGCGCCTCGCCCAGCAAGGGCCTGATCCGCGAAGGCTTCGATCCGCCGGCCCTGGCGCGCGCCTATCGGGCGGGCGGCGCGGCCTGCCTTTCGGTGCTCACCGACGGCGCCTACTTCCAGGGGAGCGACGCGGATCTGGAAGCCGCGCAGGCGGCGGTCGATCTGCCCTGCCTGCGCAAGGACTTCATGATCGATCCCTACCAGATCGCCGAGGCGCGCGCGCTCGGCGCCGACGGCGTCCTGATCATCCTGGCGGCGGTCGAGGACGGGCTCGCGGGCGAGCTCGCGGCGGCGGCGCGCGCGTACGGCATGGACGCGCTGGTCGAGGTCCACGACGAGGCCGAGCTCGACCGCGCGGGCCGGCTCGACGCGGCGCTGATCGGGATCAACAACCGCGATCTCAAGACCCTCGCCGTCGATCTCGCGACCACCGAGCGGCTCGCCCCGCGCGCTCCCGCCGGCGCCGCGATCGTCTGCGAAAGCGGGATTTCGCGCCACGCCGACCTCGCGCGCATGGCGCGGATCGGGGTTCGTCGCTTCCTGGTTGGCTCGGCGTTGATGGCCGCGCCCGATATCGCGGCGGCGACGGCGGTGCTTCTCGGCCGCCCGCCCGCCGCGCGCGTCAGCGCTTGATGGAAGGGCCGAAAGGGAGAGAATGGCCGATTTCACCCATTTCGACGCCGACGGCAACGCGGTCATGGTCGATGTTTCGGCGAAGGCCGAGACCGATCGCACCGCGACCGCCGAGGGCAGCGTCTACATGAAGCCCGAGACCCTGCGCCTGATCCGCGAGGGCGGCGTCGCCAAGGGCGACGTGCTCGCGGTCGCGCGGCTTGCCGGGATCATGGCGGCCAAGCGCACCCCCGACCTCATTCCACTGTGCCATCCGCTCGCGCTCACCTCGGTGCGGGTCGATCTCGCCTGCGATCCGGCGCGCGACGCGGTCGACATCACCGCCACCTGCCGGCTCAAGGGGCGCACGGGCGTCGAGATGGAAGCCCTGACCGCGGTCAGCGTCGCCGCGCTCACGGTCTACGACATGTGCAAGGCGGTCGATCGCGCCATGACCCTCGGCGATATTCGCCTGGTCCACAAGGCGGGCGGCAAGTCGGGCGAATTCTCGCGCAAGGCGGACGACTGATGGCCGACCCGCTGCTTCCCGTCGCCGAGGCGCTCGCCCGGGTCATCGGCGCGTTCTCTCCGCTTCCCGCCGAGGATATCGCGATCACCGAGGCCTTGGGCCGGGTGCTCGCCGAGGACGTGATCGCGCGGCGCACCCAACCGCCGGTCGCGGTCTCCTCGATGGATGGCTACGCGGTTCGCGCCGCCGACGTGGCAAGCCCGGGCGCAACCCTGCGGCGGGTGGGCGAATCGGCCGCGGGACACGGCTTCGCGGGGCGTCTCGGCGCGGGCGAGGCGGTGCGCATCTTCACCGGCGCGCCACTGCCCGAGGGCGCCGACGCGGTCGTCATGCAGGAGGACACCGACGCCGCGGGCGACACGGTGACGATCCATGTTTCGGTCGCGCCCGGACGCTTCATCCGCCCGGCGGGGCTCGACTTCCGCGAGGGCGACGTGGGCTTGCGCGCCGGCCGCCGGCTGGGGCCACGCGAGATCGGGCTCGCCGCCGCCATGAATCGACCCTGGCTCGCGGTCCGGCGGCGCCCGCGCGTCGCGTTGATCGCGACCGGCGACGAGGTGGTGCGCCCGGGCGACCCGGTGGGGCCCTTCCAGATCGTGAGCTCGAACACGCTGGCGCTCGCGGCGCTGGTTCGCGCGGTGGGCGGCGAGGCGCTCGACCTCGGGATCGCGGGTGACAACGCCGAATCACTGCGTCGGATCGCGGCGGGCGCGGCGGGGGCGGATCTGCTCGTCACCACGGGCGGGGCCTCGGTGGGCGAGCACGACCTGATCCGCGCGGTTCTCGGCGAGGAGGGGCTCGAGCTCGACTTCTGGCGTATCGCCATGCGCCCCGGCAAGCCCCTGATCTTCGGCCATGTGCGCGGCACGCCGCTGCTGGGCGTGCCCGGCAACCCGGTTTCGGCGCTGGTCTGCGCGATTCTGTTCCTGCGCCCCGCCATCGAGGCGATGCTGGGGCTCGAACGCCGGGGCGCCGAGCGCGCCCGCGCCCGGCTCGGCCGGGACCTGCCGGCCAACGACGGGCGCGAGGACTATCTGCGCGCAAGCCTCGCGACCGGCGACGACGGCGAACCGGTCGCCACCCCCCTTCCCCGCCAGGACAGCTCGATGCTCTCGGCCCTGACGCGCGCCGACTGCCTGCTCGTGCGTCCGCCCCACTCCCCCGCCGCGCGCAAGGGCGAGGCGGTGACGATCCTGCCCCTCTAGGGGCGGCCGGGCGCGCCCGTTCACGCGCGCGGACATGGCGCGGTTCGCGAATTTCCGCTTGACGCCCCCCGTGAACGCAACTAGAACATGAGGGTGAGTTTCTCTTTTGTTCTAGATCTTGGGGACCGCCCATGCTGACCCGCAAACAGCACGAATTGCTGATGTACATCAACCAGCGCCTCAAGGCCGACGGGGTTTCGCCGTCGTTCGACGAGATGAAGGACGCGTTGGGTCTGCGGTCTAAATCGGGCATTCACCGCCTGATCACGGCGCTCGAGGAGCGCGGATTCATCCGCCGCCTGCCCCACCGCGCCCGGGCGCTCGAGGTGCTCAAGCTACCCGAGGCCACCGCCGCGCGTGGTGGTTTCGAGCCGAGCGTGATCCGGGGCCCGTTTCGCAGTCAACGGGTCGGCGAACAGCGGCGCGCGGCGCCCGACGCGGCCTCGGGCGAGACGCGCGAGGGGGCGGCGAGCGTCACCCTGCCGCTCTACGGGCGGATCGCCGCCGGCACCCCGATCGAGGCGCTGCGCGATCATTCGGTGACGCTCGACGTGCCCGCCAGCCTGCTCGGCCGGGGCGAGCATTACGCGCTCGAGGTCGCTGGCGATTCGATGGTCGAGGCCGGGATTCTGGACGGCGACACGGCGTTGATCGAGCGCTGCGAGACCGCCGACAGCGGCGCGATCGTGGTCGCGCTCGTCGACGACGGCGAGGTCACATTGAAACGCCTGCGCCAGCGCGGCGGCTCGATCGCGCTCGAACCCGCCAACGCGGCCTATGAAACCCGCATCTTTCCGCCCCATCGCGTCAAGGTGCAGGGGCGTCTCGTCGGCTTGATGCGCCGCTATTAGGCGAGGTTTGCCGCCCGTCCTTCAGCGAAGGGCGCGGGCGGCGCGCGCGCAATCGCGTCCCCCCGGTCGCGCCCAGGGGCGCCGGCCGCGCCCCTCGGCGACGGTCTCGATGCGGATCGCGCGCGCGTCGCCCCATGCCTGTCGCCAGAGTCCGGCGCGCCCGGCGTCGAGATAAATCGCCTGGGCGCCGCTACAGCGGAGATCGCGCGAATCGATCGCCGCCAAGGCCGCCGGACAGGGACGCGGCAGACGGGTCGTCGCGGAAATCACGAGATCGGCCGTTCGGCAATCCTCGGCCGCCGCGCGCCCGTCGCGGTCGAGCGCGACCACGACCCCCTTCGCGCGATAGATGCAACCGAGCCGGTCGCAGCGCAGGCGCGCGTCATCGTCGGACCAGGGTGCGGCCTCGCCCGCTCCGTCGCGACGCAGCCAGATGCCGGCGGCGAAGCGCGCCGCCGCGTGGGTCGAAAGCGCGAGATCGCCGCCCGCGGCGCGAACGGCGAACAGCTTGCCGCGCTCGTCGATCAGGATATCGGGGCGCGGCGCGATCGCCGGCGCGGTAAGCGCGAGTGCGATCGGCAGCACCCCCGCCCAGCGCCAGCGGCCGCGCCACAGGCAGAGCCAGAGCCCCCCGCCCGCGGCGAACGCGAGCGCCGTCGTCGGCATGGCGGGCACGAGGCGGAGCGCGCCGGGCCAGGCGGAGACCGCGCGCGCGACCGCGATCACCTCGTCGATCCCCCAGCCCATGGGGACGAGCGCGAGGCTTTCGCCGCCGAACGGCATCAAGACCAGCGCGGCGAGCCCGAGCGGCATGATCCACAGCGCCGTGAGCGGCACGGCGATCAGGTTGGCGGCGAGCCCGAAACTCGCCACTCGGTTGAAGTGGTAGATCGCAAAGGGCGCCGTGGCGAGGCCGGCGACCAGGGTGACGAGGGCGATGCCGACGAAATAGCCGCCGAGCCGGACGAGCGGCCGGTCGCGCGCCGCGCGGGCGTGGAGATCGCGCCCCAGGCTCTCGTAGGTCGCGACCAGCGCGGTCACGGCGGCGAACGACATTTGGAAGCTCGGCCCGAGCAGGCTTTCGGGCTCGATCAAGAGCACGATGGTCGCCGTCCAGGCGACCGCGCGCATGCCCGCGCCGGTCCGGTCGCACAGCACGGCGAGCACGAACAGCCCGCTCATCAGGAAGGCGCGCTGGGTGGGGATCGTCGCGCCCGAGAGGAAAAGATAAAGGAGCGTGCCGCAGAGCGCCGCGAGCGCGGCCCATTTCTTGATCGGATAGCGGAGCGCCAGGGGCTCGACCAGCGCCAACGCGCCGCGCAGCCCGAGGAACAGAATCCCCGCGACGAGGCCCAGGTGAAGCCCCGAGATGGCGAGCAGATGGGCGAGGCCCGCGTTGCGCATGGCGTCGAGCGTTTCTTGCGAGATCGCGCCCCGATCGCCGATCAGCAGCGCCGCCGCGATCGCCCCGCCATCGCCCGGCAGCCCGGCGCGCAGGCGCGCGCCGATCGCATGGCGGAACGCCGCGAACGCGGCTCGGAAGGCGCTCGCCTCCTCGTCCGCCGGCGGCGCGATCACGCGTGGCGCGCCGCGCGCGAAGCCGACCGCGCCGATGCCCGCGAAATACGCCGCGCGCGCGAAATCGAACGCGCCGGGGGCCACGGGACGCGGCGGCGGCTCCAGCCCCGCATGCAGGCGGACCCAATCGCCGGGGACGAGCGCGGGAACGGCGGGGCGCAGGTTGATCCGCAACCGCTTGGGCGTCGCGCGCGGTTCAAGACCGGCGATTCGGGGCCGCTCGATCACCAGACGCTGGCCGTCGGCGCGCGCCGCGATCGATGCGATCCGGCCGATCACCGTGGCGCGCGCGATCGGACGCTCGAGGACCGGGGCGGCGACCATCGTCGCGCGTAGCCCGGCGGCGGCGAAGCCGAGCGCGATTACGAGGCCGCCGGTGGCGACGAGCGCGGCGGCGGGCCGCTTTCGAACGAGATAGAGAAGACCGAGAGCCGCGCCGACGAGGCCGAGGGCGAGGCGAAGCGGCGGCTCGATCGTCAGCGAAAAATAGATCGCGATGCCGATGGCCAGCCCGACCGGCACCCAGAGAATCCAGCGCTCGCGTTCGGCGAGAAACGCCTGGGCAAGTGCCAGGCGAAGCGCTCGCGTCCACCGCCCACCGCCGGCGGCGGGCGCCGCGTCACCGGCCAGGGCCGGGCGGTCCGTCACGGTGCTCGTTGCGGCGATGGAGCCACCGGCCCGACGCGCCGCGGTTGCCAGATCATGCTTGCCTTCCCTGGAGGTGCACTCTAGCGGCGGCTGGCGCGCGCGGCAATGCGCGGGGCGTCGGGATGTGCTAAACCCGGCGCGAGATTCGCTCCCGCTCCCAGCAAGCTCACGGTTTTCCGCATGACCGAGATCGTTACCCGCTTCGCCCCCTCGCCCACCGGATTTCTCCACATCGGCGGCGCCCGCACGGCGCTGTTCAACTGGCTGTTCGCGCGCCACCACGGGGGCGTCTTCCGCCTGCGGATCGAGGACACCGACCGCGCGCGCTCGACCGACGAGGCGATCGCCGCGATCCTCGAGGGGCTCGAATGGCTGGGGATCGACTGGGACGGGCCCGTGGTCCACCAGTCCGAGCGGGCCGGGCGCCATGCCGAGATCGCGCGCCGGCTTCTCGACCGGGGGCTCGCCTACCACTGCTATTGCTCGCCCGAGGAGCTGGCCGAGATGCGCGCCCGGGCGCGCGCCGAGGGGCGGCCCGCGCGCTACGACGGGCGCTGGCGCGACCGCTCGCGATCGGAAGCGCCCGAGGGCGTTCCGCCGGTCATTCGCCTCAAGGCGCCGCGCGCGGGCGAAACCGTGATCGCCGACCGGGTCCAGGGCGAGGTGCGAATCGCCAACGAGCAGCTCGACGACATGGTGCTGCTGCGCGCCGACGGCACGCCCACCTATATGCTCGCCGTGGTGGTCGACGACCACGACATGGGGATCACCCATGTCATTCGGGGCGTCGATCACCTGACCAACGCCGCGCGTCAGACGCAGCTTTACCGCGCGCTCGACTGGCCGGCGCCGATCTTCGCCCATGTGCCGCTGATCCACGGTCCCGACGGCGCCAAGCTGTCGAAGCGCCACGGCGCGCTGAGCGTCGGCGCCTACCGCGACATGGGCTACCTGCCCGAGGCGATGCGCAACTATCTGCTGCGGCTCGGCTGGGCCCATGGCGACGAGGAGATCATCTCGACCGAGCAGGCGGTCGAATGGTTCGACCTCGACGCCGTGGGACGCTCGCCGGCGCGCTTCGACTTCGACAAGCTCGCGAGCCTGAACGCGCATTATCTACGCGCGGCCGAGGACGGGCGGCTCGTCGATCTGGTCCACGAGACGCTCGCCGGACGCGCGGACCTGTGCCTCGACGCGGCGGCGCGCGCGCGCATCGCCGCCGGCATGGCGGGACTCAAGATGCGGGCGAGAACCGTGGTCGAGCTCGCCGAGAATGCGGCGTTCTATGCGGCAAAGCGTCCCCTCGCGCTGACCCCCAAGGCCGCCAGGCTGCTGACGGACGAGGCGCTCGACCGTCTCGAACGGTTGGTCGCGCGGCTCCCCGGGGACGAGAGCTGGAACGCCGAGGCGCTCGAGGAGCGGGTGCGCTGCTTCGCCGAGGAGGAGGGCGTCAAGCTTGGCGCGGTCGCCCAGCCGCTGCGCGCGGCGCTTAGCGGCAGCACGGTTTCACCGCCGATTTTCGAGGTCATGGCGGTGCTCGGCCGGGCCGAAACGCTAGCGCGCATCGAGGACGCGCGGCGACGCGCGGCGGCGGCCGCGACGTGATTTGCTTCCGGGGCGGTTCGAGGATATTTTAGCGCTGCCGTCGGACCGCGCGCCGCGCCTCGAAACGGACCTCACCAGCGAGAACGGAAAAATGAACGACTTGATCAAACCCAAGGACGATATCCGGCCAAGCCGAACGGTCTCGCTCTCCATCGAGGACGCGGATGGGCCCAGGACTTTGGAGCTTGGCGTGCTTGACGGAACGCTGGGACCGAGCGTTATCGAAGTCAGTAAGCTCTATGGCGAAACCGGCTACTTCACCTACGACCCCGGCTTCATGGCGACCGCGAGTTGCCATTAGAAAATCACCTATATCGACGGCGAGAAGGGGGTTCTGCTGTATCGCGGCTATTCGATCGACGAATTGGCCGAGAAAAGCGATTTCGTCGAAACCTGCTATCTCCTGCTTTATGGCGAACTGCCCTCGCCCTCGGAGAAGGCGAAGTTCGAGCGCGACATCACCCTGCATACCATGGTGCACGAACAGCTCACCATGTTCTTCCGGGGGTTCCGGCGCGACGCCCACCCGATGGCGGTGATGGTCGGCGTGGTCGGCGCGCTGTCGGCGTTCTATCACGACACCTTCGATCTCAGCGATCCGCAGCAGCGCATGATCGCTTCCTATCGCCTGATCGCGAAGGTGCCGACGATCGCGGCCATGGCCTACAAGTTCTCGATCGGCCAGCCGTTCATCTACCCGCGCAACGACCTGAACTATGCCGAGAACTTCCTGCACATGCTATTCGCGGTGCCCTGCGAGGAGTTCGAGGTCAACCCGGTGGTCGCGCGCGCGCTCGACCGGATTCTGATCCTGCACGCCGATCACGAGCAGAACGCCTCGACCTCGACCGTTCGGCTCGCCGGCTCGTCAGGCGCCAACCCCTACGCCTGCATCGCGGCCGGCATCGCCTGCCTGTGGGGACCGGCCCATGGCGGGGCCAACGAGGCGGTGATCAAGATGCTCGAGGAGATGGAGACCGTCGACCGCATCCCCGAGTTCATCGCCCGCGCCAAGGATCACGACGACCCGTTCCGGCTGATGGGGTTCGGCCATCGGGTCTACAAGAACTACGACCCCCGCGCGAAGGTGCTGCGCGAGACTTGCCACGAGGTGCTCGACGAGCTCGGCGTGCGCGACGAGCGCCTGCTCAAGATGGCCATGGAGCTCGAGCGGATCGCGCTCAGCGACGACTACTTCATCGAGCGCAAGCTGTACCCGAACGTCGACTTCTACTCGGGCATCATCCTGCGCGCCATGGGCATTCCGTCGGATCTGTTCACGGTGATTTTCGCGCTCGCTCGGACCGTGGGCTGGGTTGCCCAGTGGAACGAGATGATCGAGGACCCGTCACAGAAGATCGGGCGGCCACGTCAACTCTATAACGGCTATGGTCCGCGACCCTACGTCCCCGTCGAGCAGCGCGGATAGGACGCGCCGCTCCGCGGTTCCGCGCCGTCCCGCATCGACCTCCCGGGGGCGGCGCGGCGGGCGGTGGCGTCATCGCCGCCCGCGTTATCGCCGTCGGGCAGCCAACGACAACCGCCCGGTCTCGGCGGCGCGCGTTCGCCCCGCGATCGCCCTGGCGGCGGTCGGGGTCGCGGTCCTCGCCGCTCTCGTCCTCGCGGCGCTTTAAGAGGGACGCGCCCGAGGGATTCGGGGGAGGCCGGGGCTACTTGCGCTCGATCAATTCGATCTTGTAACCGTCGGGGTCCTCGATGAAGGCGATCACGCTTCCGCCGTGCTTCATCGGCCCGGGCGGGCGCGGGATATTGGCCCCCTCGGCGGCGAGCCGCTCGCAGGTCCCGTAGATATCGGGAACCCCGATCGCGAGATGGCCGAAGCCGGTGCCGAGATCATAGGGCTCGGTCCGGCCCCAGTTGTGGGTCAGCTCGATCACCGCGTTGCTCTCCTCGTCGCCGTATCCCACGAAGGCGAGCGTGAACTCGCCCGACGGATAATCGTCCTTGCGAAACAGCGTCATGCCGAGAAGGCGGGTGTAGAAGTCGAGCGACTTGTCGAGATCGCGAACCCTGATCATGGTATGCAGGAGGCGAAAGTCCCCCTTGGGTGCCTCGGTCATCTTTTCTCCCTTCCCTGTTTTCGGTCCCTATCGCGCGCGGCGCGCGCGGGCGGCGATGGCGAGAACGATCGCTGCGGCGCGTTCGCTCGGCGTGCCCGCGCCGTTGCCGGCGAGAAGCAAGGCGACCTCGCGCTCGGCGTCGATCTGCGCCGCCCGCGTCTCCTCGTCCGAGATAAGCCCGGACAGCGCCTCGCGCAAGAGATCCGCGCGGCAACGCTCCTGAAGGAACTCGGGCATCACCTCGCGCTCGAGGATGAGGTTGACGAGGCTCACATGGGAAACCTTGATCATCCGACGCGCGAGCCAGGCGGTGATCGCGTTGGCGCGGTAGGCGACGACCGTGGGCACGCCCGCGAGCGCGAGTTCGAGGACGACCGTGCCCGAGGCGGCGAGCGCCGCGCGCGCGGCGGCGAAAGCGTCGTATTTTTCCCGCCGCTCGGTGGTGACGATCGTCTCGAACGGCCAGTCGGCGGCGGCGCGCCGGACCGTCTCGGCGACCGCCGGCACGCTGGGCAGCGCGACGGCGAGATCGAATTCTTGCGAGAGCTTGGCGAGGGTCTCGCCGAAGATCGGGAGAAGCCGCGCGACCTCGCCCGCGCGGCTGCCCGGCAGGCAGGCGACGATGGGCTTGTCGGGAGCGATCCCGTGGCGGGCGCGAAAGCCGGCGCCGTCGCCCCGGTCGGCGCCCTCCTCGACGATCGGATGGCCGACGAAGCTACAGGCGAGGCCGACGCGCTCGAAATACGGGGGCTCGAAGGGGAACAGGGCGAGCAGATGGTCGAGCACCGCCGCGATCTTGGGCGCCCGGCCGGGGCGATGCGCCCAGACCTGGGGCGCAACGTAATGGACCCGGGGCACGCCGAGCTTCGTCAGGCGGTCGGCGACCCGCAGGGTGAAGTCCGGCGAATCGATGGTCACGACCACGTCGGGAAGCAGGTAATGCACGACCTCGGCGGTATCGCGAATCCGGGCCAGGAGAAGCGGAATCCTGGGCAGCACCTCGAGATAGCCCATGACGCTGATCTCGCTCATGGGAAACAGGCTTTCGAGACCCTCGGCGGTCATGCGCTCGCCGCCGACGCCTGCGAAGCGCACGGCCCCGCCGCTGATCCGCTTGAGCGCCGCCATCAGCCGCGCGCCGAGAACGTCGCCCGAGGGCTCCCCGGCGACGTGGAAGACCAGAGGTCCCTCGGCCTCGTCGGTTTCGGGTTCCCCGGCCCCGGCGTTCACGACTGCTCCGGATCGATGCCGACGACGAACAAACCAGCCGCGTCGGCCGCCTCGACGACCGCCGCGCGCGCGACGATCAAGGAGCCCCCCGCCTCGACGGCGATACCGCGCAGCCCCGCGGCCCGCGCCATCTCGACCGTGCGCGGCCCGATGGTCGGCAGGTCGGCGCGGCGCTCCTGCCCGGGTTTTCGGATCTTGACCAGAACTCCCCCCGTCCCTTCGCGGCGTAGCCCGGCGCAACGTTCGAGCAGCGCGTCGGTTCCCTCGATCGCCTCGACGCCAAGCACCACGCCTTGCTGTACCACGACCGCCTGGCCCACGTCGACGGCGCCGAGAAGCCGAGCGACGCGGCAGCCAGCGGCGATATCGGCGCGGGCGTCGCGGTTGGGGACATGGCGGCCGAGCACTCCCTCGGGCGCGAGGAGATCGCCGAGAAGGTCGTCGACGCCGACCACGCGGAAACCGGCGGTCTCGAGCTCGCGGACGATTAGCGACAGGAGTTTGTCGTCGCCCATGGCACCCGGGCGCAGGCCCGCGAGCACGCGAAGCCCCCCGGAATCGAGCTTGAGGGCGCGCAACGAGGGGCGCGGGATGGGACCGGCGAGCACCACCTCGGCGACCTTCGCCTCGCGGAGAAGCGCGATCGCGCGCGCGACCTCGCCGAGGCGCGCCGTCGCGTGGGGCGTTTCGCCGAAATCGGGCGTTCCGGGCACTCCTTCGAAGGTGATGACGAAAACCTCGCGGCCGCCGTCGCGGCAGGCCTCGACGAGGCGCAGCGGCAGAACGCCGCCGCCGGCGATGATGCCGAGCTTAGGGGGCTTCACGACCGTCCTTGGGCTGGCACACCGCGCGCGTGCTGTTGGCGCGGATCAACTCGACCACGTCCATGACCGCCTCGTGATCGGGGAAAAGCTGCGAGACGTCGCTGAGCCGCTCGGCCATGGTGCCTTCCTGCGCGAACAGAAGGCGGTAGGCGCGGCGCAGCGCGTGGATGTCCTCGCGGCCGATGCCCCGGCGGCGAAGGCCGATGATGTTGAGTCCGCAGAGATGCGCGCGGTCGCCCATGACCGAGCCGTAGGGGATGACGTCGTTCTCGACCCCCGACATGCCGCCGACCATGGCGTGACGCCCGATGCGCACGAACTGATGCACCGCCGCCAGCCCGCCGAGGATCGCGAAATCCTCGATCACCACATGGCCGCCGAGGGTCGCGTTGTTCGCCATGATGACGTAGTCGCCGATGGTGCAGTCATGGGCGACATGGGCGCCGACCATGAACAGGCAGTGGTCGCCGATTCGCGTCACCATGCCGCCGCCCTCGGTCCCCGGGTTGATGGTGACGTGCTCGCGAATCACGTTATGGTTGCCGATGACGAGCTCCGAGGGCTCGCCCTTGTATTTCAGATCCTGCGGCTGAAGGCCGATCGAGGCGAAGGGAAAGACATGGCAGTCGCTCCCGATTCGCGTCCGCCCGCCGAGCACCACGTGGCTTTCAAGGCGCGTGCGATCGCCGATCTCGACCTCGCCGCCGACGATGCAATAGGGACCGATCGCGACGCCGTCGCCGAGCCGCGCGCCGGGCTCGACCACGGCCGTTGCATGAACCTCGGCCATTCTATTCCTTGTCCAGGATCATGGCCGAGAACGTCGCCTCGGCGACCAGCGCGTCGTCGACCGTCACTTCCGACGAGAATTTCCACACCGGGCCGCGCTGCTTGAGCTTGCGGACATGGACATGGAGCGTATCGCCGGGCACCACGGGCTTGCGGAAGCGCGCGTTGTCGACCGCCATGAAGTAGACGAGCTTGCCCTCGAACTCGGAGCCCAGGGTGTGGACCACGAGAACCGCGGCCGACTGGGCCATCGATTCGATGATAAGAACGCCGGGCATGACCGGGCGGCTCGGGAAATGGCCCTGGAAGAAGAACTCGTTGATCGAGACGTTCTTGATCCCGGTCGCGCTTGTGTCGGCCACCACGTCGACCATTCTATCGATCATCAGGAACGGATAGCGGTGCGGGATCATATCGACGATCCGTTCGATGTCGAGATCGCAGCCCCGATCCGGGTTCGCCACGTCGGCCATTACTTCTTTCCCTTCCGTTCGACCAGCCGCATCAGGGCAATCGTCTGTCGTTTCCAGGTCGTCGCCGGCACCGCCGGGGTGCCGCCATAGACCGCGCCGGGCGGCACGTCGCGCATCAATCCGGCCTGGGCGGCGAGCGTCGCGCCATCGCCGATCCTGAGGTGCCCCGCGAGCCCCACCTGACCCGCGCAGACGACGAAGTTACCGAGCCGGGTGCTGCCGGAGACCCCCACCTGGGCGGCGAGAATGCACCCCTTTCCAAGCTGCACGTTATGCGCGATCTGGACCAGATTATCAATCATGCTGCCGGCGCCGATGACGGTATCGGGGCCGCTGCCGCGATCGACCGTCGCGTTGGCGCCGATCTCGACATCGTCGCCGATGATCACCCGACCGGTATGGGGAATGCGGAGATGCCCTTCCGCTCCCGGGGCGAAGCCGAAGCCCTCCTGGCCAATGCGCGCGCCTGGATAAATGGCCACCCGCGCGCCGATCAAGGCGTGGCTTACGGACGCGCAGGCGCCGACCACGCAGTCCTCGCCGAGCACCACGCCGGCGCCGATCACCGCGTTGGCGCCGATGTGGCAGCGCGCGCCGATTTCCGCGCGGGCGTCGATCACGGCGCCCGCCTCGACGCGGCAGCCCGCGCCGAGCGTCGCGCTTTCGTCGACCGTGGCGGCGGCGGAGACGCCGGGTTCGAGCGGTGGCGCCGGGTGAAAGGCGCGCACGATGCGGGCATAGGCGCGATAGGGCGCATCGGCGAGAAGCAGCGCCATCCCCGGGGCCGCGCGGTCGGCGAATTCCGGCGCGACCACGCAGGCGCCCGCCTTGCTCGTCGCGAAGGCGTCGAGATAGCGCCGGTTGTCGAGAAAGCTCACCTCGTCGGCGCCGGCCGCGTCGAGTGGCGCGATATCGACGATCCGACGTTTCGCGTCGGCGTTGTTGGCGAGAACCGCGCCGGCGATCTCGGCCAGCTCGGCAAGGGCGAAGGGGCCCTGGGGAGAAAAGAAACGAGGGTCGGTCATGCCATGGTTCTTCGCCCACCCTCCGCCGCGATCCCCGCCCGAAGCCCCGGCCGGGAATCATTTGATCCGAGGGAGGGCTCTAGTTCTGCGAGAGCGGAATGGGTACCTTGGGCAGCTTCTGGTTGAGGCGCAGGAGCACATCGTCAGTGATGTTCATGGTGGTTTCGGCGAAGATCACCTGTTTGCGCGGCAGAACGATATTGAACTCGCGTTCCTTGGCAAGCTCGACGATGATCCCGTTGATCGCCTTCTGCACCTGGCGAAGGCCGAACTCGTAGGCCTGGTCGAGCTCGCGCTTGCGCGCCTGGACGTCGCGCTGAACCTGGGTGTAGCGGCCCTCGAACTCGCTGCGCTTCTGGGCGAAGGCCTCGGGCGAGAGGATCGTGCGCTGGCGGGCGAGTTCCTGGTCGGCATTGCGGAGCTCCTGCTCCTTCTTGGTGATCTCGTCCTGGTACTTCTGGCGCTGACGGTCGATCTGCGTCTTGATATCGATCGCGGCCGAGGATTCGCGCATGATTCGCTGGTTGTCGAGGATCGCGATCCTGGCCACCGGCACCTTTTGGGCCTGGGCGGTCGCCGGTAAGGGCGCGCCGACCACGGCGACCAGCATGATCGCCGTCGCGAATCGCATAAGCATCGCTGTCATCGGATCAGAACCTCGTGCCGAATGTGAAACGGATCGTTTCGGTATCGTCGAAATCTTCCTTGAGGAAGGGGATCGCGAAGTCGATATTGATCGGCCCGAAGGGCGAGATGTAGGAGATACCGAAACCGCCCGAGGCGCGCAACGACGCCTTGTCGAGAATCCCGGCGCCCGTTTCATCCAGCCCGGTGAGCGTGCCGGCATCGATGAAGGTTCGCCCGGTCACGTCGAACTCCACGGGAAAACCGAGCGGGAACGAGAGCTGTACGCTCCCGGTAGCGAAGGTGTTGCCGCCGAGCGCGTCGTCGGTCACCGCGTCGCGCGGGCCGATGCCGGCGGTGTTGAAGCCGCGCAGGCGCGTGCCGCCGATGAAGAAGCGGTCGTTCAAGCGCACATCCTTGCCGAACAGGCCCACGATATTCCCGACATTACCCGAAACGCTGCCGATCCACTTGGGCGTGAAGGGGTAATAGTAGCGTCCCGTCAGCTCGTTGCGAAGATAGCGGACATTGCCGCCGAGCCCGGCGATGTCCTGCTTGAGTTGGAGGACATAGCCCTCGGTGGGCTTGATGGTGCTGTCGCGCTTGTCGAAGGAGATCGTCTGGCCGATGGACGAGGTGGTGTTCGAGCCTTCCTGCGCCTTGATGAAGATCGACGCCGAGTCGTCGACATTGGCGATCTTGTCGCGGCGCGCGCTATAGCGAACCGAATGGCGCAGCGCATCCGTGACCGGGTATCCCGCGCGCAGCACGAAGCCGATCGAATCCCGATCGAAGGTTCCTTGATCGGTGACATCGACCTTGCGCCGGAATACGTCGAACCCGGCGGCGAGCTCGCGATCGAGGAAATAGGGCTCGGTGAAGCTGAGGTCGATCTGCTGTCGACGGCCCGAGATCGAGAACGACAGCTTGAGGTCCTGGCCGCGTCCGAGAAGGTTTTTCTCGCGCATCGAGACGTCGGCCACCGGCCCTTCGAGCGACGACAGGCCGGCGCCGAACGTCAACTCGCCGGTCGACTGCTCGGACACATCGACGTCGATGACCGCCTTGTCGGGCGCCGAGCCCTCGCGGGTCTTGATATCGACCTTGTCGAAGAAGCCGAGGTTGCGGATTCGCTGCTCGGAGCGGCGCAGCTTCGCGGTATTGAAGGCGTCGCCCTCGACCAACCGGAACTCGCGGCGGATGACCTCGTCGAGGGTGCGGAAGTTGCCGTTGATGTTGATCCGCTCGACGAACACGCGCGGCCCCTCGCCGATCTGGTAGGTCAGGTTGACGATCCGGTTCTTGCGATCGCGGTCGATCTTCGGGCGCACATCAACGAAGGCGTAGCCCTGACTGCCGACCGAATCGGTTAGTTTCCGGATTGTCTTCTCGACCTTTCGGGCGTCGTACCACTCGCCCTTCACCGTCGTGATCTCGCTCTTGAGCTTGGCCACGTCGAGGTCGCGGAGCTTGCTCACGATTTCGACGTCGCCGAGACGATAGCGCTTACCCTCGTCGACGGTGAAGGTGATGAAGAAGCCGGACCGGTCGCGCGTCAGCTCGGCGACCGCCGAGATGACCCGAAAATCGACATAGCCGCGCGACAGATAGAAGCGTCGCAGAAGCTCGCGATCGAAGGTCAGGCGGTCGGGATCATAGGTATCGTCGCTGGTGAGAAAGCGATACCAGCGCGATTCCTTGGTCGCGATCTTGTCGCGCAGGGTGCTATCGCTGAAGCGCTTGTTGCCGATGAAGTTGATGCGTCGGATCTTGGTGAGCGGCCCCTCGTCGATCTCGAACACGAGATCGACGCGGTTTTGGGGAAGCTGGATGACCTTGGGCTCGACGGTCGCGGCGAAGCGGCCCGATCGGCGATAGATCGACAAAATCCGCGCGACGTCGTTCTGAACCTTGGTTCGAGTGTAGACCACGCGCGGGCGAAGCTGCACCTCGGCGGTGAGCGCCTCGTCACTGATCCGCTGATTTCCCTCGAAGGCAATGCGGTTGATGATCGGGTTCTCGACGACCGAGACGATCAGGACGCTGTTCTGGCGCTTGATTTTCACGTCGGCGAACAGACCGGTCGCGAACAGGGCCTTGAGCGCGCGATTGGTCCGCTCGGCGCTGAACCGGTCGCCAACCGCGATGGGCATGTAGGAGCGGATGGTCTCGGCCTCGATGCGCTGGTTGCCCTCGACCCGGATCTCGGTGATGACCGGCTGGTTCGACTGGGCCCGCGCGGGCGTGGGACCGGAAAGCCCGCCCGGAACGGCGCCCAACACGCCCGCGAGCACGATGGCGAGCGTCCCGAGGACTTGAGCAAAACGCGCCAACTCGCCCTCGTACGCCCGCGGGCCTTAGGAAAACAGGCCGACGAAGAAATCGACCACCTTGAGATGAACAAGATCATTCCAGGTGGCGAAGACCATCAACGAAAGAAGGAGCGCGATGCCGATCCGAAAGCCGTAGTCCTGGGCGCGTTCGCCCAACGGGCGGCCGCGGATCGCCTCGAACGCGTAGAACAGGAGATGGCCGCCGTCGAGCAGCGGCACGGGCATGAGGTTGATCAGGCCGAGGTTGATCGACAGGACGGCCATGAACCAGAAGATGGTGACGAAGCCGTCCTGGGCGACTTGCCCCGCGACCTGTGCGATGCGAATCGGCCCGCCGAGATCGTCGCTCGACCGGGTGCCGGCGATCATCTGGGCAATCGCGCCGATCGTCCCCGCCGTGAGATTATAGGTCTCGGCGACCGCCGCCCCGACCGCCGCGACCGGATTGAGCCGCACATAAACCACCCCGGCGCGCCCGACGCCAAGCTCGCCGAACTGAAGATCGTTGCCAAAGCGATCGGTCCGCTCGACCCGTCGGGGCGTGACGACGAGCGTGACCTCGCTTTCGCCGCGCTTCACGACCATGGTCAGCGGCACCCCGGCGCTGTCGCGCACGATCTGCTGCAACTCCTCGAAGCGGCTGATCGGCTTGCCGTCGATGCTGAGAATCAGGTCGCCGGGCTGGAACCCCGCCGCCTCGGCGGCGCTGTCCGGCTTGACCATGCTGATGTCGGGCGGGGTGAGGCGTTGCCCGACGGTGGCGAACAAAACCCCCAGAATCACGATCGCAAGCAGAAAGTTGGCGAACGGCCCCGCGAACACGATCGCGGCGCGCTGAAAAAGCCGCTTGTGGTGGAAGGAGACCGCACGCTCCGCCTCGCTCAAGGTCGGAACGTCCTCGCCGGGCGTGCTCGCCGCGTTGGCGTCGCCGAAGAAACGCACATAGCCGCCAAGCGGTAGAAGGGCCACCTTCCAGCGCTTGGCGGCTATGTGCGTTTCTTCGGCGACGCCAACGCGGCGAGCACGCCC
>Ga0114931_10001686_pt1 | contig 28076 bp, 25 predicted proteins | sample 2SBtaG_FD_89579 | JGI IMG/M metagenome (GOLD analysis project Ga0114931, IMG submission 89579) | Deep subsurface microbial communities from Kolumbo volcano to uncover new lineages of life (NeLLi) - 2SBTROV14_V59a metaG | ecosystem: Environmental > Aquatic > Marine > Volcanic | place: Kolumbo... | reverse complement strand
CTTGTATTCTTTTTTGAAACGATTCTTCTTTTCATCTAACAGTTCAACTGCTTCAATTTCAATATTGCTTGGAACTATTGATGGAATATCAGTTTCAGGATACATTCTAGCTCCGCCAGGCATTGGTCTAAGATAAGTTGTTGTGAAGTCAGGCTCAGCCTTTCTTACAGCTTTTTCAACTTTTTTTCCTTTTTTTATTTCTCCTTGTTGTCTCTTTATTTCTCCATCAATTACTTTAGGAATACTTTTTAGATCTTGAAATCCTTTTATCTCTGTTCTTGCACCGCCTTTAATGGATATGTTTACATCTTGGCGTATACTTCCTATTCCTCTTTTACATGCTCCAGTGCTTCTTAGTATCATTCCTATTTTTGCAGCTGCTTTTTGACATTCTTCTGCGTTTCTTATATCTGGCTTTGTCGCTATTTCTAGAAGTGGTATTCCTAATCTTGATAAATTATATGTATCGTGTGTCGGAGTTCGTTTCATTACTTGACATGCTTCTTCTTCTAAGAATACTCCTGCAATTCCAACTTTGTATCCATCAACATCTATCCAGCCATTCATCCCTATTATTGCAGTTCTTTGAAATCCGGATACGTTCGAGCCATCAACAACTGTTTTTCTCATGAATTGGACTTTGTCCACTATTTGACAATTCATAAGTGTTGCTACTTGTATTGCGGTTTTTAATGCTTCAGGATTTAGTGGACTTGGAGGTTCTTCATCCATTTCCACAAGACAATTTATATCATTATATCCTTGATAAGTAAAGAGCTTCCCTTTTTTTTGTTCGTGAGCTGCAGCAATATCTACTTTTCCTGATTCCCCAGCTGATGCTCTTAATCTACGATTGAAAGAAAAGTCCGGTTTATCTTTTCTAATTTCAGTTGGACAATTACAAAATAGTTTTTTACCTTCTAATTGCTGGTGTATCTCTAGCCCACACATAAAACCTATTTCTTTATAATTTATAGTCATTAAGCACCCATGTTAAATCTATGAAAGAAATGTTTCTTTCTTTGTTCTTGTTGTTATTTCTCCAACTAAGTTTTTAGAAAATAATTCTTTTATTTCATCTTTGTTTTTATAGTTTGAAAGTAACCAAGCAAGTTTTATAAACGCAGTTTCAGGAGTCATATCAGAATAATTTCCAATAAGACCTGCTTTAATGAGTTGTCGCCCAGGCGTGTAAACATTCATATCAACTCGCCCATAAATTGTTTGTGGACTTACTACTACTGGAATTTTTTTTGCAAGATTTGTGATTGCTAAAAGAATTTTTTCATTCTCTGATGTGAATTCATCAACTTTCATTGTTGGCATATGACCTATTCCAAGTAGTTCAACTACTAAGCCATCAAATTTTTCATAAGCTTTAACTTCTTCTGCATACATGTGTACATGGGCTTTTAGAAGACCTATCTTTAATTTTTCGTTAAATAATTTCAAGTCTGGTTTGGACTTGTGTGTTTTTGTGTAATCTTGATAAAAATTTATTTTTCCGATCTCTAAGTTTACATCAGCTATTGGTATTGTATTTACGGGTCTAAATGCATCTCTTCTTGATGTATGCATTTTTCTATTTTTACAAGCTGGTAGTATGTAACATAAACCATCATTTGTATCCTTATGCATACAAACAGCTACACCTGCAAAATCTGTTTTTGTAATAAAATCAACTGCTGCCATTAAATTAAATGCAGAATCTGTGCTTCCTCTATCACTACTTCTTTGACTTCCAACAAGAATTACAGGAATTCCTATTCCTTGAAGTGCAAATGCTAGTGCTGCTGAGGTGTAATGAAGAGTGTCTGTTCCATGTGTTAGGATTATTCCATTAACACTGCTTGCTTCTTTTGCAATTGCTTTTGCTAAAATATTATAATGATCAAAACGCATCATTTCTGACTGCATATTTCTTACTAGCTTACTTTTTACATTTGCTTTAATAGCTATTTCTGGGAACATTTCAAGTATTTCTGACTCAGAGAATTTTGCTATAACTGCGCCTGTTGAATAATCAACTTTTGAAGCGATTGTTCCTCCAGTATGCAATAAAAGAATTGTTTTTTTGTTTTTATCAATAGAAATTTTTGAGGGTTTTTTTACAGGATTTTTCTTCTTCTCTAATAATTCTGTTTTTTTGACTTTCTTCTCTTCAAAACCAACATTGTATCCACTTGACAACTTTAAATCGAGATAACCTTTTCTATCTTTTGGCATTAGAATTCCTTCAAAGAATTTATCTCCATAAAAAACCTTTATTTTGTCACCTGGTTCCATTTTATAAAAAAAGAAATTATTGTTTATAAAATTTGTCCAATTAAGAGCTTATAGTTTGTTTAACCATAATAACTTGGCTTATCAACTTTCATACTCCTTGCTCTTGCACTTGTGAATTGGTCTTTTAGCTTTGCATACTCTTCTTCAATTTCTTTTGTAACTGAAGGTCTAACTTTCTCAAGTGCTTTTTCAAAGTATTCCATTGAAACAGTTTTTGATTTTATATTTGAACGTAGTGCTAAAATCGCTGCTTCTCTACATATTGCTTCTATATCTGCTCCAACATAATTTTCAGTTTTTTCAACTAATTTCTTTATATTTACATCTTTTGCAAGAGGTATGCCTTTTGTGTGTACATTAAAGATTATTTCTCTTGAATCATTGTTTGGTGCTGGAACTAATACAATTCTATCAAATCTTCCAGGTCTTAGCAGTGCAGTATCTAGTATATCTGGTCTGTTAGTTGCTGCAATAATAACCACATCATTTAATTCTTGCAAACCATCCATCTCAGTTAATAATTGATTTACAACTCTTTCATTTACTTTTGAGTCTGAGTTATTACTTCTCTTTGCAGCCATTGCATCTAATTCATCAAAGAATATGATTGTTGGTGCAGTTTGTCTTGCTTTTTCAAATATTTTCCTAACTGCTTTTTCACTTTCTCCAACCCATTTACTTAGTAATTCTGGACCTTTTACAAGTATAAAGTTTGCTTCTGATTCATTTGCAATTGCTTTTGCTAAAAGTGTTTTTCCAGTTCCTGGAGCACCATATAATAATACTCCTCTTGGAGGTCTAATGCCTAATTGACGAAATGCTTGCTGATTTTTTAGTGGCCATTCAACTGCTTCGATTAGTTCTTGTTTTACATCTTCAAGTCCACCTACATCAGTCCACTTTACATTTGGAACTTCTATTAATACTTCTCTCATGGCTGATGGTCTAACTGTTTTTAGTGCTTGTTTGAAATCATCCATCTTTAATTGTAATTTTTCCAAGACTTCTGGAGGTATTTGTTCATCCTCATCTAAGTTTATGTTTGGAAGTATTCTTCTTAAGACTATCATTGCAGCTTCTTTTGCTAAAGCTGAAAGGTCCGCACCTACAAAACCATGTGTTATGCTTGCAACTTGACTTAACAAATCTTGTAATAATAAATATTCAAGTTTTGAATGCTCATCATCAGTTAATTCTTTTTTGCCAAGCATTTCTTCAAATGATTTTTGATCTTTTTTCTCAACTTTTTTTAGAATTGAATCTAATAATTCTATATCTGAAGTTAAATTCTTATATCGTCCTGATTGTTTTTCTTTATCTATTTCTTTTAATTCAATTTTTGTTTTTGAGATTTGTTTTTTTATTAATTGTTTTGAATTAGATAAATCATAATCAGGATTTATCGGCATATTTCTTGTATGAATTTTTAATATTGATAATCTTCCTTCTTTTTGTGGAACACCAATTTCTAGTTCTCGGTCAAATCTTCCAGGTCTTCTTAGTGCAGGATCTAAAGAATTTGGTATATTTGTTGCTGCGATTACTACAACTTTTCCTCTGCTTTTTAGTCCATCCATTAAAGCAAGCATTTGAGCTACAACTCTTCGTTCGACTTCTCCTTTGCTTTCTTCTCTTTTGGATGCAATTGCATCTATTTCATCTATGAATATTATTGCAGGTGCATTTTTTTCTGCATCTTCAAACTTCTTTCTTAGATTTTCTTCACTTTGACCATAATATTTACTCATTATTTCTGGTCCGTTTATTACCATAAAATTTGCGTTTGTTTCGTTTGCAACTGCTTTTGCTAGAAGTGTTTTTCCAGTTCCTGGAGGACCATGTAATAATACTCCTTTTGGCGGTTCAATTCCTAGTCGTTCAAATACTTCAGGATGTTTTAGTGGTAGTTCTACCATTTCTCTAACTTTTTTAATTTCAGAATCAAGTCCACCCACGTCTTCATAAGTTATATCTATTATTGAATTATTTTCTACTTCTTGGGCTTCAGGATTAAAAGTTATCATTGTATGTTCTGTTATTAAAACTGCTTGTTTTGGTTGTGCATCAACCACTATAAATTTAATATCTCCAAGACCAAATCCTGCCATGGTTTCTCCAAGCATACTAAAAACATCACCATACATTGGGTTACCCATCATAGTATTTCTTCTTCTTCTGGTTCCACCAAGTGATACTATATCTCCTTTTACTACTGCTCGTCCAAGTAATCCTTGTTTGAATACTTCTGGACTTGCTTTTATCATTACGCCTTTTCTTGCAGGTGCAATGGTTACTTTTTTTGCTTCTTTTACATCTGCTTTGTTTATTGTAACCATTTCTCCAATAGTTGTTTTAGCGTTTCTTCTGATTATTCCATCCATTCGAATAATGTTTAAACCTATATCTCCAGGAAGTGATCTATCAGCTATTGCTACAGTTAGCTTTTCTCCATTTATCTCAACGATATTTCCAGGTCTTATATCTAAATCTCTTAGATATGCGCTGTCAATTCTTACTATGCCTTTATTTACGTCTTCTTGTATTGCTTCAGCTACTTTTAGCTTTATTACCATAATTTAAAATCACCCTTTTATTTTTGGAAGTGGTATTGGTGCTGGAAGATTAATATCTCTTGACATTATCACTGCTTGAATATTTGATTTTGCAAGTATGTGATTCATTAGATTTGTCATGAAATCTGCTTTGACTTTCTTGTCTTTTTTCCACATTTTCATTACATCATCTGCTACTTTTTTGTCTAATACGTAGATTACTTCTCCACCTAAATTTATTTTACCAACTTCAGGTTCATATGTTGCTTCGTATAAGAAATTAAATTTAAGTGCAGTCCTTTTTGCATCTATTGCCATCTTTGCTTCTGATACATCTTTAATGGATATATTATTTTTAATGTCAATTTTTCCTTTTGCCACTTTCTTTTTTTCTGCTAACAATTTTGTGAAACTAAAGTTTACTACCGTCATTTTAAACGACCTCCTTGTCAAGATACAAAAATAATCCTTTTTTAGGCTTTTTTGTAAGTGACTTACCTGTTTCTCAGAGATGAAAGGATAATTTATAAAAGTTTGCATTAAACTTGTTAATAATACATAAAGAAGCAAAAAAGCATAAAGAAAAGCAAAAGAGCATGAAAAAACAAGTTTTAAATAATATTTAAACATTCTAATGGTTACTATGTATAAACTTAGCTTAAAAAAACAGATAAGTGATTATTTTTGGCTTTAAGCCTATCAAGCTAGTTAATACTATATTCTACGGACAATTCATCTCAAAAAATCTAACTTTAATTAGTAATTTTAAGACTACAAATGGTTTATGGTGTCAGCCTCTAAATTATTTCAGAAAAAAACAAAATAATTTCAGAAAAAAAGTAAAAATAGACAAAAAATCAATGGAGGTTGATTATTATGAAACAAAAATTTATGAATTTAGAGAATAAAAAAAGTGAGAACAAAGAAAAAAAACAGATTAAAGAAGATGAATTACTCATCAGATATGGTGAGTTTGGCGGTAGATATTTGCCTCCTGAATTCGAAGAGGTTTTCAACATTCTTACCCAAGAGTTTGAGAAGGTAAAGAATGACTCAGAGTTCCTTGAGGAGCTAAGAGTTTTATTCAACGATTATGTTGGCAGACCATCACCACTTTATTTTGCAAAGAATCTTAGTAAAAAGTGTGGTAATCGCATCTACTTTAAGCGAGAAGATCTTAATCACACTGGAGCTCATAAGATTAACAATACTCTCGGACAAGTTCTTCTTGCAAAGAGAATGGGTAAAAAGAAAGTTATTGCAGAGACTGGAGCAGGACAACATGGAGTTGCAACAGCTACTGCAGCAACACTTCTAGGTCTTGAATGCGAAATTTTCATGGGGAAGATTGATGCAGAAAAACAGTCAAATAATGTCTATCGTATGAAGCTTTTAGGTTCAAAAGTAAACGTGATAGAACAAGGAACAAAATCTTTGAAAGATGCAGTAGATGCTGCATTAGAACACTTTGCAAAAAATCCTGAAACATTTTATGTTCTTGGGTCGGTTGTTGGACCTCAACCTTATCCTGAGATGGTCAGATTTTTTCAAAGTGTCATTGGACAAGAAGCCAAAGAACAAATCCTAAAAAAAGAAAATAAAATGCCTGATTATTGCATCGCATGCATTGGTGGTGGAAGCAATGCCATAGGTCTTTTTTCTGGTTTTTTAGACTCACCCAACACTAAACTTATAGGTGTTGAACCTGCTGGAAAAGGATTAAAGACAACTATGCATGCTGCTACTTTGACTTTAGGAAGTCCAGGCATCATTCACGGATTCAAAACTTATCTCTTACAAGATAAAAATGGAGACCCTTTACCAGTTTACTCAATTGCATCTGGTCTTGACTATCCGGGTGTTGGTCCTGAATTTGCACAATTAAAAAAGACCAACAAGAGTGAGTTTGTAACGGTGGATGATAAAGAGGCCTTGAATGCATTCAAAAAAATTAGCTTAATCGAGGGAATTATTCCTGCTTTGGAAACAAGCCATGCTCTTGCACATGTTATGAAGATGCCTGCAAAAGACAAAGTCATAATTGTGAACTTTTCAGGCAGAGGAGACAAAGATGTTGAGTTTGTGTCTAAATTAGCAGATTAAACTAATAATTGACTAATAATTGTTTTATTTTTTATTTTTTTTAATTCATAAAAAGATATTTATAATAATTGATTACATATGTAATCAGGAGAGAAACAAAATGACTAAAATTATTGATCCTTATGGTTCAGAACTTGTAAAAGATTATGAAAAAGTCGTTAGAGACTTTGGTCTTGAACGCTTTGATGTAAATATGTTTCCTAATCCTAATAGGATTATGAGAAGAGGAATTGTTTTTGCAGGCAGGGACTTGAAGCGAATTGCAAATTGCATAGCTGAAAAAAAGCCTTTTTACACACTCACAGGCATCATGCCAACTAATAATGAGATTCATCTTGGAACTAAACTTGTAGTTGAGAATTTAAAATATTTTCAAGAACATGGTGCAGAAACATATATTCTCGTTGCTGACCTTGAAGCTCAGGCTGCAAGAGGGGTGAGTTTAGAGGAAGGACGAAAGCGTGCACTTGAATTTCACATTCCAGCATACATTGCTCTTGGACTTGATATCAAGAAGACAAAATTCTATTTTCAATCAGAGAACAAGAAAGTTATTCATTTTGCTTATGAGGCTGCAAGAAAAATTACTCTTAATGAATTCAAAGGAATTTATGGTAGTGCTGACCCTGGAATAATTATGAGTGCTGTAACTCAAGTTGGAGATGTTCTTCATCCTCAGCTTGAAAAGCGTATGCCTGGAATTATTCCAGTTGGCATTGACCAGGACACACACATTCGTCTTGCAAGAGATGTTGTTTCACGAATGAAGGAGAAAAAGCTTTTCCCGCCTAGTTCTATTTATCACAAATACACCCCATCTCTTGATGGATCTATTAAAATGAGCAAATCAAAACCTAAGTCTTGCATAACTATTCCTGAAGACAATGCATCTGTAAAGAAAAAAATCATGCGAGCATTTAGTGGTGGAAGAGAAACTCTTGAACTCCATCGAAAGCTTGGCGCAGATGTAAAAAAGGATATATGTTTTGAACTCTTAAAACAACATCTAATAGAGGATGACAAAGAATTACAAAACATATATGAAGAGTACAAATCTGGTCGTATGCTTACTGGTGAAATAAAGAAGCTTACCGTAGACAAGATGACTGAGTTCATGGATGATTTTAACAAGAAGCTCAAAAAAGCCAGAGGCATGATTGACAAAGTAAACTTTGTAAAATTTGAGTGAGAAAATATTTAAATCATGAATTCCATTAAGATTATAATTTTATTAGAGGTGAATTATTATGTTTAAAGTCGCTCCGCTTCACAGCAATTTTATGCTTATGTCAATGTTTGGATTTATCGTTAGTGCTTATTTTCTTGATGACCCAGTTTTTAAGTCTTGGGCGTGGGCGTTTTTGATTGTATTTATAATCATGTTTATTTCGAGTATGATTAGCATGGCAAAAGCACCTATTGAACCTGCTCATATGAATAGACTTGCAATTCATGAGAAAGGCCATTACAAAAAAACTAAAGGCAAAGTACAACAAAAACTTAATAATTAATTCATTTTTTTCTAGTATTTTATAATTTTATGTATTTAAAAGCTTTATCTACACTCTTAAACTTAAGAGTATTTTTTGAAACTTTTTTTATTCCTTTTTACCAACCAATACCTAATTTAATTTCAGATATAGAATTATTGTCAATTACTTTTTATTAAAAGTCTCGTCAAATTTCTCTTTTGCCATTTCTTCTTTATTAAAAACTGTGTGACTAGCTCTTTTTTCAAATAAAGAAATAGCAACACTTATGATGTCAGATTGAAAATCTTTTAAGTTTTTTTCAGAAAATATTTTTTTTGCGTCTTCAATACATTCCTTCATGAGTTCAAAATTTTCTTTTCTTGAACTTGCCTCAACATTTTTTTCTTCCTCTGCAGACAAATAAACTTCTTCCCATCTAGGATAAGTACTATTTTCTACTGTTCTTGGAAATGATTTTGAAAAAGCCATATTATTAGTGTAGATACAGAGATTTAAAAAGATTTAGTAGAATTTTCTGAAAATAACAAAATAACTGAAGAATAGCAAATTAATATCTTATTATTCTATTTTTCTTCAGATTTATGCAAGGCAACTGGTGATTCTCCTCCATGCCATGAGAACCTTGGTCTGACTCTCATAGGATACATTTTTTCATTTGTATCATCAAATATTATTGCAGTTCCTTTCATTCTTGGGAGGTTATCTAATTGAACGTCAAGTCCTTCTCGCATATAAGACTGCATCAATAGTCCGAGTGCTTCGGTATCCATTTTTGCAGTTATCCTGTGTGCAATTACTGTATCACTTTGAGTCATTACATCTGTATGAATTTTTCCTGGTTGCTGTGTTGCAAGTATTAGACTTATTCCTGGTTGTCTTCCTTCACGAAGAATGGTTACTAATGGGTCTGTTGCAAGTGTTTTTCCAGTTACTGGTAAGAATTCATGTGCTTCATCTACTACTAACCAGACCATTGGGAAATCTTGTTTTGTTTTATCATCATCTGAAAAATAATTTTGTGATTTGTGTACTTCTGAGTATTCTTCATCTTTTCTTGCAATCATTCTTTGTACGAATAGTTTTTGTGATACAAGTCCAATAACCAAGTTTTTTACTTTCCATGAACCAGGCATTGTTGCATAACATGATACATCAAGAACAGTTACTTGTCCTCCTTTAGCTAAGTCTTTTAATGGGGTTCCTTTTACGTCAAATACACCCCAATTTTTTGCGTTATTAAAGAGATTCTTTGCCGCATTAATTACATGTTTTTCTGATTCTTTATCTTTATCAAGTACTTTAAGAATATCATCTATACCATACTCATCTCCTTTTTCACGTAAGTCAAATATCATTCTTTCAATTAATACTCCAACTGGTTCTTGTGGACTTATTCCAAAAGTCATATTCCAATCAGATCCATCTAGTTCAGATGGTTTTACTGAGAATGGTGCGTCTGTAGGTATTCCTTTTTTCTTATAATCTTCATGGTATCCTGCTGGAGTATATATCTTAATATCAAGTCCTTTTCCTTCCATACCCCATTCTTCTAATAGTTTCTCGTCTTTTTTATTTCCATATTTCATGGTCCAATAAACACCCATGGTATCAAGCATTATTATTGAAAGATTTTGTTTTACTTCCCATGGCAGGTCAGCCATTCCTTCAGCTATTACTCCCATTGTATAACTTTTTCCTCCTCCTCTTTTACCACAAATAAATACTACATGAGAACGAATCATATCTAGATATACTTTGTTTGCAAGAGAACTTGTTCGACCCATTTTTACAAATTGTTTTCCTAAGAGTATTGTTCCTTCTGAGCCAAATTTTTTTTTGTCCTTCTCATTCCTTCCTATGATTATATCATACATATATTTCTTTTTAGAAGCTCTGATATTTATAACTATTGAATTATCTTATCATCTTATTATCTAGATTAGTAAAACTTTAACAGAATTCTAGTATAATTCTAAATTAGTAGAATTAATAGTATAATTAATAGTTGAATAATCAAATGGTAAAACATAGAATAAAATAAAGTCAAAACAATCAAAAGGTTTATTAATAGTTTTAGATTAGGGGCTTTGGGGTGGTAAGATTGGTAAAACAAACCAAGAAATCCAAATCAACAAAAAATACGAAAGAAAATACACAAAAAAAACAAGTTAAAGGAAAAGTTAAGCATGAATCTCATGCAAAGCACAACAAGACTAGTAAAAAAAACTATACTAAGTATTTTGTTTCAGCAGCAGTACTTATTGTAATCGTTGCAGCTATCCTGCTTATTAACTATTTAAGTTCAAGCAATCAACAAAAAGATGCTATCGCTTACATTAATGGAGTACCAATTACTGGAGCACAACTTCAATCCGAGATTAACAAGCTTCCAGCCGGATCTAAGGATTCAGTAACAAAAAAAGATGCTTTATCTCAATTAATTGATAAGAAACTTTTACTTGTAGAAGCTAACAAATATAATATTGATATTGACAAAGAAGTTCAAAATGTTATGGACAAAAATTCAATGAACCAAACACAATTTGAGTCAGTATTATCTTCTCAAGGTCTTTCAGTTCAGGATTTTAAAGAACAACTCAGAATTTTAATATTTCTAAATGATACTATATTCAAAGGAATAACTACGACTGATGAAGAAGTTCAATCATTTTATGATTCAAATCCTAGTTTTTTTGTAACTCCAGAAACAGTTGTTGCAAAACACATCCTTATCTCAACTGCTAACAGAACTAATGAGGAAGCACTTAATTTAATAAATGAAATCAAAGCAAAATTTGATGCTAATAATAGTGATTTTTGCGATTTAGTAACTGAGTACTCAGAAGATCCTGGAAGCGTCAAGAATTGTGGTGAATACCCTGCATTTTCTATGAATGATAACTTTGTTCAAGAGTACAAGGAAGCTGCTTTTGCAAATAAAGTTGGAGAAGCAAGGATTGCAAAGACTCAATTTGGTTATCATTTAATTTGGACTATTAAAAAGAATCCAGAATCAGTTTTAAGTCTTGATGACGTTAAAAAAGAAGTAAAAAATGCAATAATTGTTCAAAAACAACAACAAGCATTTACTGATTACGTAGCTACATTAAGATCAAAAGCAGATATAGTCAACTGTTATACTACACCAGACGATAAAATGTGTGGTGGAACAGGAGTTACAGCTAATACGAGTGTTAGTCAAACAGATTTAGCTTCTTTTGCTCAGTGCATAACACAGAAAGGAGCAAAAATGTATGGTGCTTCTTGGTGCACTCATTGTGCTGCTCAGAAAAAAATGTTTGGAGATGCATTTAAAAATGTAAATTATGTTGAGTGTGCTCAAGAAAGTAATCCTCAAGCACAAACACCTGCTTGTCAGGCTGCCGGAATCCAAGGTTATCCTACATGGGAAGTTGGAGGACAAAAATATCCTGGAGAAATAACTCTTAAAAAATTGTCTCAACTTACAGGCTGTACTCTGTAAACAAACTAATTTTTTCTTTTTATATTTTTTAATATAAGCTATAACATAACAGCAAAACGTTTATAAATGGAACAAATATCCTTTTTTAAGTGTGAACGGGTCCTTTTTTGAGGGAACCATTGTGTTCAACTATGATCTTGAGACACCCTCACACGCTTCAGCCCGACACAGAGAGTACCCTTTTGAGTGCGACGGGACTCAAAGATGCGCTACATCTTTGAGACGCAAAAAGTAATTTTTGTTGTGTCAATTGCGATGAAAACGGGGGTTGGTGATTCGGGCATCAATAGCATCTTTCAAATTGTCTGATGCATTACAATCACTAAATCATCAAATCACGAACAAGTTCACATTTACTCATTTTCATCATATCACTTGTTCTAGAGGAGACTTCATACTTAGTCTCTGCGATTTGCGGATTTATAGAGGAGGAAAATAAAATGGCAAAAATAGCACAAGTTGCAGCAAAATATATTATTCACGCAAAAATACAAATTGACGGCGTCGTTGACAAACCTGATGTCATAGGTGCAATCTTTGGACAAACTGAAGGTTTACTTGGAGCAGATTTAGAGCTTCGTGAACTTCAAAGATCTGGAAGAATTGGAAGAATAGAAGTCAATATAGAAACAAAAAGTGGCAAAACAAATGGAGAGATTATTATCCCTTCATCTCTTGATAAAGCTGAAACATCAATTGTTGCTGCTTCACTTGAGATTATTCAAAGAATTGGCCCTTGTAATGCAAAAACTCTTGTTGAACAAATTGAAGATATTAGAACTTCTAAGAGACAACAAGTTGTTGATAGAGCTAAAGAACTTTTAAGCAGATTAATGAATAGTGTTTTACCTGATAGCCAAGAACTTGCTGATGAAGTTGCATATTCTGTTAGAGTTATGGAAATTCAGGAGTATGGTAAAGAAAGATTAGCTGCTGGTCCTGCAATTGATGAATCTGATGAGATTACAGTTGTAGAAGGTAGAGCAGATGTCCTTAATCTTCTTAAACATGGTTTTAAGAATGTTATCGCAATTAATGGTACTAGTGTTCCTGAAACTATTAAAGAACTTACAAAGAAGAAAACTACAACTGTATTTGTTGATGGTGATAGGGGTGGAAACCTAATCATTAAAGAATTATTCGCAGTTGCTGAGATTGACTTTGTTTGTAAAGCTCCTGATGGAAAAGAAGTTGAAGAACTTACTCAAAAAGAGATTCATAAAGCTCTAAGAGGAAAAATTGCAGCTGAACAAGCAAAACTTGAATTTGGTGTTACAGAATCTCTTTCAAAAAGCAAAGGTCCAAGTTCATCTAATTCAAAATCTTCAAGTTTTAATAACAGACCAAATAACAACAATCAAAGAAGAGATAATAGACGGGATAGAAATGATAGAAGTAACTCTGCACCTGAAAGAAGAGAAGAGAAAAAACCTTTAACTGAAGAAGAAAAGACTAAATTCTCTGAAATGCTCGAAGATTTAATTGGTACAAGAGGCGCATACGTTCTTGATGATAGCCTTAACATTCTTGGTAAGGTTCCTGTTTCAGAACTTCAAAGCACTATTAAAAGCTTAAGAACTGGAATTTATGCAGTTGTACTAGATGGAATAATTGACAAAGACTTAGTAGCCATATCAGAAAGAGCTTATGTTAAGTTCTTAGTGGCAATGGAATCTAAGGCAAAGTCAACTAAAGTTGAGATTGTTACTGGAGATTCTTTGTAATCTTCAAAAAATTTTTATTTTTATTAATTTATTTTCTTACAATGGCAAAATCTAAAGAAGAGTGGAAAGTTTACAAGAATGTGTTTTCTGAATTCTCTTTAAGAACCATTTTTAAGCTTAGCTCTGAGGGTCATTTTGAAGAACTTGAAAGTCCTATTTTAATGGGAAAAGAAGCAAATATTTTTACTGCTAGAAGTAAAAATGGCACTGTTATTGTCAAAATTTATCGTCTTGAAAACTGCAATTTTAATAAAATGTATGAATATATTGCAGCTGACCCTAGGTATAATCGTTTACCTAGACAAAAGAGAAACATTATTTTTTCTTGGACTCAAAGAGAGTTTAAGAATCTCATGATTGCCAGAGAAGCTATTAGAGTTCCAACATCAATTACTTTTAAGAATAATATTATTGTTATGGAAATGATAGGTGATGGAATATCACCTGCACCAATGGTTAAAGATGGTCGACCAAAAGATCCTAAGGATTTTCTTTTAAGAGTTGTTGATAATGTTATTCGTCTTTGGAAAAAAGGTCTTGTTCATGGAGACTTGTCTGAATTTAATATTCTAAATAAAGATGAAGAACCAGTATTTATTGATTTTTCTCAGGCAACTTATTCTAAAGGTTTAAAATCACGCGAACTTTTAATTCGTGATGTTAACAATCTTAGACGGTTTTTTAAGAAACTAATGCCTTTGTCTAAAGTTGACAAGATTCTTAAAAAAATTGAACTAAATTAAAATACAAAATTTAGCTAAATATCCATTATTAGCACTTAAGTCTCAATAAACTTTTTATAACAATCCCTGTTACTTCATTTTATGCCAGAACCAGAAGTCTTTATGCATGAATTAAAAATCCCTAAAATGAGGATTGCTGTAGTTATAGGTACAAATGGTGAGACTAAAAGGGAGCTTGAGGAACTTTCAGATACTAAAATTGATGTTGATTCAAAGGAAGGTTTAGTTACTATTACTGGAAAGGATGCTTTAAAGCTTTACTTGGCTAAAGAAATGATTCTTGCTATTGGCAGAGGTTTTTCACCTGAAACATCTAGATTTTTATTAAAACAAGACTATACTATGGATGTAATTTCTCTTGCAGATTTTGCAGATAAGAAAAAGCAACTTGAAAGAGTCAGAGGTAGAGTTATTGGTGCTAAGGGTAAATCTCGTGAGATTATTGAGCAATTAACTGAAACTAACATTTCTGTTTTTGGTAAAACTATTTCTATAATTGGTTATGCTGAAAACGTTGTTATGGCTCGAAACGCAATTGAAATGCTTATTGATGGTTCTACTCATGCGACTGTTTATCGTAGACTTGAAAAGTATAGACGTAAGTTAAAAGAAGACAGAATGCTTGATTTCTAAGATAAAGATTTATTAGTTTTATGTTGATTTATGCTGATTCTAAGATGTAGTAGTCATGTACTCTATAACAATAACTTTTTTCGTTCTCGTTTTGTATGTCATAACATGAACCTTCTCCTTTTTCAAATAGATTCATGTAACAATCATATTTTTTATCTACTCCAACGTTTGAGCAAGTCATATCTGGTTGTGTAAGACCTGTATTTCCTGAAGCTATATCTCCTGAAGTTGATGTTTCAACATTATTTCTAGGTGAAATTTCAGATGTTGTTGTTAGTTTTACATAAACTGTATATGAACTTACTAATAGTATTGCTATAAAAAAGATTAATCCAGCTATTACAAATTTTTCTAGTGGTTTCTTTTTTGGGTTTGCACCATATACTCGGTCAAATGATGCATCTACCTCTTTTGGACTTATATTTCTTGATAAAAGATAATTTCTAATTGTTACTACATCTCGTCCTTTTTGTAGTTGTTCTTTAACAAAAGAATCTGGGTTCATAATTTTTTTATGCTTTTGATAGTATTTAAATATTTCGAGTTAAAAAGTCGTGGTTATATCTTCTTTAGAGTAGAAAATTTTATTAAGCAAATGTTTAAACTTCTTTTTATGCCAGATTTAGGACTTGATAGATTTTCACATGAAAGTAACAGCGAAGAAGATAGTAAAGAGAACAAAATTGATTTCCCAGTTGATGATGGTTCTGCTAAACCAGTCTCTTCTACAAAGAAAAATAAAACTAATAAAGCCGAAGAAATGGCTAAGAAACAAAGAGATATTTCTATTGCAGAATTTTTTGAAAAGAACAGACACCTGCTTGGTTTTGATAATAAGAGAAAATCTCTTCTAACAACTGTTAAAGAAGCAGTTGATAACGCTCTTGACGCATGCGATGAAGCAAACATTCTTCCTGAAATAGAAATAGTTATTACTGATATGGGTAATAATCGTTACAGAATTTCTATTGAAGATAATGGTCCTGGAATTGTTAAAGATCAAATTCCAAAAATATTTGCTAAATTATTGTATGGGTCTAAATTTCACAGTCTTAGACAATCCAGAGGTCAACAAGGTATTGGTATTTCTGCAAGTGTAATGTATGGTCAACTTACTACTGGCAGACCTGCAAAAATTACTTCAAAGATTGGTTCTGGATATAAAGCTCACTATTATGAATTAAAGATTGATACACAAAAAAACAAACCAGACATCATCGTCGATCAAGAAAAAGAATGGGGTAAAGACCATGGAACACGCATTGAGATTGACTTAGAAGGAAGTTATCAAAAAGGTTCTCAATCAGTTGATGAATACTTAAAAGAAACTGCAATTGTTAACCCTCATGCTCAAATTATTTATGGTCCTCCTAAGGGTGAACAAATTTTTTTCCCTAGAGCTACTGAAATTAGTCCTATTCAACCTGAAGAAATAAAACCACATCCTTATGGTGTTGAACTTGGTATTCTTATCAAGATGCTTACTTGGACTGAGACTAAGAATATTAAATCTTTTTTACAAAAAGAGTTTTCAAGAGTTGGTTCTAAGACCGCTAATGAAATTTTAGAAAAAGCTTATATTCCTCCAAATACCAAACCTAAGAAGGTTTCTAGGGATATGTCTGAAAAACTTATTGAAGCTATTAGAAACACTAAAATCATGTCTCCGCCAACCGACTGTATTAGTCCGATTGGTGCTGAACTTCTTGAGAAGGGTCTTAAAAAAGAAATTAACGCTGAGTTTTACACCAGTGTTAGTAGGCCTCCTGCAGTTTATAGGGGTAATCCTTTTGTTATAGAGGCGGCTCTTGCTTATGGTGGAAATATCAAATCAGATGGTTCAGTAAACCTCATGCGTTTTGCAAATAAGGTCCCTTTGCTCTACCAACAAGGTGCTTGTGCAGTTACTGAATCTGTTCAAAAAAATTCTTGGAAAAGTTATGGTTTGCAGCAGAGCGGAAGCAATCTCCCGCAAGGTCCTTGTGTAATTTTACTCCATATTGCATCTGTTTGGGTTCCTTTTACCAGCGAGGCTAAAGAAGCCATCGCACATTATCCTGAAATCATTAAAGAGATAAAACTTGCATTACAAGAACTTGGTCGTAATCTTCACAAATATGTTGCTAAAAAAAGAAGAGTTAGTGATGAGCTTAAGAAAAGAGGTTACATTGAAAAGTATATTCCTTCTATTGCTGAGGCTTTAAAAGAGATTATTAATTTCTCTGATGTTGAAGAAAAAAATGTTGTTGCAATTCTTGAGGACTTGCTTGAAAAACATCGTGGTAAACTTGACACTATGAAATTTGATGCTAGCAAGAATGAAGAATATGACGAAACATTTGCAAAGATTGGACGAGAAGAGGATAATAAAGATGAAGATCAAAATGAGAATTATGATTCAGATAATGTAGGAGATGATAATAATGAATAATATCTCAGAAGAAATAACAAAGAGTGCATCTGATATTTATAATAAAATTAAAGCTAAAGAAAAACCTATTCTTAGTTCTCCGATTAGATCTCTTAGTAATGTCAGATATGATTTAACAGAGGGTTTCTTTGATTTAAAGGGACGTATGAAAACTAGGAGTCTTTCTGCATCAACTGTTAAGACTTTTGCTCAGACTCTTAAAATGATGTCTTTGTCCAAAGAAATCATTAAAAATAGTGATATGGCTACTAAAAGAGAAGCTTATTATGTTTCTAAAAACTGGGGCGATGCTCGTTTCTCTGAGCAACCTGAATCTGATACTGTAATGGATGATATTGAGGCTATGTTTGGTGTTAATCGTGAGCAACTTGGTTTTATTGCTGATGAACATGGTGGAAGTGTTGCTGGAGAATTAGTTGTTATTGATAAAAATCCAGATACAAATCAAGAGATTAGGATTGATTGTACTAAATTTGGTTCTGGTTCTTATTCTATTCCTTCTGATGTTGAAAATCTTAAGTTTGAGACTAATGCAAAATTCATACTTGCTATTGAAACTAGTGGTATGTTTGAGCGTCTTAACAAGCATAGTTACTGGAAAAAAGATAATTGCATTCTTATTAGCATGGGTGGAGTTCCTAGCAGAGCCTGTAGACGATTCATAAGAAGACTTAGTGATGAAGGTAACTTGCCTGTTTTTGTTTTTACAGATGGAGACTTTTATGGTTACTTTAATATTTATAGAACTCTTAAAGTTGGTTCTGGTAACGCAGCTCACATTAACAGATATTTCTGTGTTCCAAAAGCAAAATTTATTGGTATAACACCTAATGATATTAATGAGTATAAACTTCCAACTCATCCTCTAAAAGATGTTGATATTAAACGTGGAAAAGATGCTTTGAAAAACGATCCTTTTGTTAAGTATCATAAGGAATGGCAAAGAGCTATTAAAGAACAAACGGCTATGAAAACTAGAGCTGAACAGCAAGCACTTGCTAAGTGGGGTTTGAATTTCGTAGTTGACACTTACTTGCCTGAGAAGATTAAGAAACCTGATAGTTGGCTTCCTTAGAAGTATAATAATTTCTAAATTATTCTTTTTATTGTTGCAAAGAAATAATCATCTTTTTTTAGCTGCAATTCATTCATGATATGAGGCGGCACTAATAATCTATTTCGTCTATCAATCCTAGTTATACTATACAGCTGTTGTTCGTACACTACTCTAATTAGTTTTCCTGGTGCAATTGAATGATATTCACGATATTTTTGTGGTACTGGAAATCTTGATTTTTCATCGCCTATTTTAAACAATAAGTCTATGCTTGAACCATCATAAGGTTTTATTTCTAATTCTCCAGTATTTTCTAATGATAAATAGTCTCTTACATTTTTTGTTAAACTAAACATCCCGTTTGAATTTAATTTTCCTATATCATGCACTACCTCATTATTATTTCTATTATTTTTTAGATTAACTTGCATCCATTGATGTTTCTTAATTCCAAGTTCTCTTCTTGCTTTTAAGTCTACTAAAAACCTTCCTTTTTCATCAAGTTTGTATTCTAAATTCATAATTTTCTATTGGAATCTAACAACTTTTAAAAACTTGAGCATAAAATAGTATGTTTATGCTTAAATCTGACTTACATATTCATAGTGCTGAGGATAATTTTCATAGTCTTTCTTATGATGCAAAGGATTTGATTGATCATGCAAAAAATAATGGTTTTGAGGTCTTGGCAATTACTCTTCATAGGGATGTTTTTTCTTCTAAGAAAATATTTGATTATGCTAAGAAAAAAGGCATTCTTCTTTTGCAGGGTACGGAACGTTATGTTGAGGGTAAGGAAGTTTTAATGTATAATGTTACTCAGTCTGAAGTTGAAAAAATTACTACTTTTAATGATTTGCGTGCTTTAAAGAAAAAAAAAGATGTTCTTGTCATCGCACCCCACCCTTATTTTAAGAGAAAAACTTGTCTTGACAGTAAACTTGTTGAAAACATTGATGTATTTGATGCAATTGAGTATTGTCATTTCTATATTCCTTTTTTGAATTTTAACAAAAAAGCAGTTAGGGTTTCTCAAAAGTACAATATTCCTCTAATTGGAACTTCTGATGCACATAATCTTTGGCAAATGAATTTTACTTTCTCTTTAGTTGATTCTAAGAAAGATATGAAGAGTTTTTTCTCTGCCATTAGAAATAAACAAGTTATGTTGGTTACAAAACCATTACCTATTTATTTATTTTTTTGGCGTCTTTTAAAGATGTCCTTTGAGTAGTTTTGGAATAGCAAATTTTATATACCATAAAAAGTGATTTATTGTTATGGGTGCAGATCTTAGGGTCGGAGATAGTAGAAATGTTAAAGCTGCTGAGTGGGAACTAGAGTATGAAGATGTCTTTCATTTTAAGAACATGTATAAGATGATTCACAAGTTTCTTGAAGAGGAGGGTTGGCAAGATCCTGATGATGGTGGTCCAAATTGGGAGAAGTATTATTATGAAAAAGTAATGCCCCATGGTGCTAAAGAGTATAGAATTTGGTGGCGTGTTGTTTTCTACCCTAACAAAAATCCCTATGTTCGTTATTTCTTAAAACTTGATTATAGAGGTTTAAATTTTGAAAAAGCAAGCAAGGTAGTTGATGGCAATAAGTATAAATCGAATAAAGGTAATCCTACTATTAATTGTGAAGCATGGGTGCAATTGGATTATAATGATCTTTTCAAGAATAATAAATTACTTCAACCTTTTGAGAGATTCTTTAGACAAAGAGTATATAAAAAATATTATGAACAACACAAAAAAGTTCTGCAAATAATGGCTTATAGGATTAATAGAAAGTTTAAATTGTATTTAGGTCTTAAAACTTATGTTGATGAGCCTGAATCATTCACAAACCCTGGTGGAGCACCTGTATAAAGATCGTATAAAGATATAAAAAGGACTTTTGTTTTTCTTATTATATGGATTTTTTAGAAGCTATTAGAAATTCTACCATAAAAGCAGATGATGACTCTCCTTTAGTTAAATTTCCAGTTAAAATATCTGATAAGAATTATCATGAAATTGCTAAAAATTCAAGTAATAAATTCTGTTTCATTGATGGTGGTAATTCAGAAATTATAAATTCTAATAATTTATCTTATCAATTAATTAGGGTTGGCGCAGTTATTTTTTCTGATAAGTTTGAGTCTCAAGTTAGAGAGGATTACAAATTATTAATTACGCTAAAGGATAATAAAGTAAAAGCAGTTACTCAACCAGAAAAAATAAATTTAGAATTTGATATGAATGATGAATCTTTAAAGGATGGTAAAAGTCTTGCTAAGATTTCTAAGGTTGGTGGTTTTATTAGAAGAATTTTAGAGTTAGACCTTGCGTTTAGAATGGCTCCAAAGGCTGATGCAATCATTCTTGACGGTTCTTTAGAAGAAAAGTTTACTTATGAAAAAGATTATTTGCAAAAAATTTATGATTTAGATAAGACAGTTATTGGTTTTTGTAAGACTAATAGTCTTTTAACTGTTAATGGTAAGAGTTTATCAGCTGTTCTTGATAAAGAAGGTAGTTGGTATTATAATCCTATTACTACTAAGAATCTTGGCTTTGACATTTTCATGGTTAAACTTCATGAAAAATCCCACCATGTTTTTAGAGTTGACTTAAAAGGAAGCCCAGAAATTTTTTCAAGCTTGATTAATCAATGTAATGATGGCGTGTTTATTGGTTATCCGTATGGTTTAGTCCTTGTTGATCGTGTTGCTAGAATTACAAATAAAGAAAAAGAATTTGAAAAAACTAGATTAATGGTTCAACTTGGCGATGATTGGAAAAAAGTACGGAGTTTGATGGCATCTCAGGATGCACATGAAATATTGGATAATATTGGATAGATTTTAGGGCGTTTTTCAAAATAACAGAACAATGTATATTGCCGCCCATCGAGACACATTTTTTACGCAGTAAAAAATAATCGTGCCGTGCCGCAATATACAAAAATATTTCATTTTGAACAAGGCCGATTTTGAGTAAATATTATAAACTCCAAATAAAATTAATGTTTTTAGAGGTGGTAGAGGTGAGTAAATTTATGTATGATGTGATTACAGTTGGTTCTAACACAGTTGATGTTTTTGCTAAGACTGATTCTGAACTTATCGAGATAAAGACTCGGGCTAGTACTGAAGAGCTTCTTGCTTATCCTCTTGGAACTAAGATTCTCATCTCTGGTCTTGAGTTTATGATTGGTGGTGGTGGAACTAATACTGCTGTTGCATTTTCTCGTCTTGGATTTAAGACTGCTTATCTTGGTAAAATTGGTCAAGATGAAAATGGTCTTAAGGTTTTTAAGCTTCTTAAGGATGAAAATATTGATTTTATAGGCACTCTTGGCAAGATAGGTGGTTATTCAGTTATCCTTGATTCTATTGAGGATGATAGAACTATTTTGACATTTAAGGGTTGTAATGATGACTTAACTTTTGAAGAAATAAAAAAGTCCCATCTTAATGCCAAGTGGCTTTACTTTGCGTCTATGACTGGTAAATCTTTTAAAATGCTTAAAAAACTCACTGATTACGCTAAGAAAAATAATATTAAAATTGCATTTAATGCATCTTCTTACTTAGCTAAGAGAGGTTATTCTTACATAAAAAAGATTGTTGAGAGTTCAGATGTGTTCATCTTGAATCTTGAGGAAGCTCAAATTCTTGCAGGTAAAGGTTCTGCTAAGGATTTACTAAAAAGACTTTACAACTCAAATATGCAGTATCTTGTAATAACTGATGGTCAAAATGGAGCTTATTGTACTGACGGAAAAAACAATTATTTCATAAAACCTAAAAAGCATCTTAAGATTAAGGAAACAACTGGTGCAGGTGATGCTTTTGCATCCACTTTTGTTGCGGGAATTATTAGAAAAAAGAACATTAAGGATTGTCTTAGAATGGCTGCAATTAATGCTGAATCTGTAATTTCTAATTATGGTGCTAAAAATATTTTGTTAAGTAATCGTAAGCTTAAACTTGATAGACGACCAGTCAAATCCTTTTAATTATAAATTCCTAAACAATTCTGGCTTCTAAAGTGTTTTTTAGAGGAAAAATTTATATATCATTCAGTCAATATTATATTAAAAAAGGGGTGTAGTATGATTCAAATTAACAAGCTTTTTACTAATGGCAAAGCCTTATTCTTAGCCTATGACCAAGGTGTTGAGCACGGTCCAACTGATTTTAATACAAAAAATTGCGATCCTAATTACATTTTGGACATAGCTCTTGAAGGAAGATACAACGCAGTTATTCTAGAGCATGGCACAGCTGAAAAATTCTATCAGGATTATTATAAAGACACACCTTTAATTATCAAACTTAGTGCTTCAACTAGTATGACTAGGAATGAACCTTTTTCCAAGCAAATTTGTTCTGTTGAAAGAGCAATCAAGCTTGGAGCGTCAGCTGTTGGGTATGTTTTATACAATGGTAGTGAGTTTGAAAATGATATGCTGGCTGATTTCTCTAAAGTTGTTGATACAGCTCATGATTATGGTCTGCCTGTTGTTGCTTGGGCTTATCCTAGAGGTAAATTTGTTGAGGATGCACATAATACTCAAACTGTTGCTTATGCTACAAGAATCGCAGCTGAAATGGGTGCAGATATAATAAAAATTAGGTATAATGGTGATTTTGAAGGTCTTAAATGGATTATTAAAAATGCTGGTAGAGCTAAAGTTGTAATTGCTGGTGGTATTCATAGGCCTGAATCTGAAGCATTTCTTCAAATGGTTCGTGAGGTAATGGATGCAGGTGCAGACGGAATTGCTGTTGGAAGAAATATTTGGCAGGATAATAGACCTTTTTCTTTAACTAAAGCTTTGCAGGCAATTGTTATTAATAATGCTACAGTAGAAGAAGCTAAGAAATTTTTAGAATAATTTTTTTGTGTTTTTAATATCATATTCTAACTATTTTTATTGATTAGGTGTTTTTAGCACAAAGTTTAAATATAAAGATGACAACTTTTTCTCTATGGAATATGTCCTTACTTTAAATAAGATTTCCCGCTCAGATTCAGGAATTGTAGGTTTTAGAGCTGTTGACTTATCAGAAATTCATAATAAAAATATTTCTGTACCTATTTCCTTTGTAATTAAAAATTCTTTATTTGAAGATTTTTTGGATAATAATAATCTAAGACCCCATATTGAAAGTATTCTTCAAAAAGTTGATGTTAATAGTGAGAACTCTCTTCATGAAGCGCACGAAAAAATTAAGGATATTATTCAACAAATTGATCTTTCAAATTTAATGGTTGAAGAGTTAATGGAGAGTTATGAAACTCTTGCTATTGATATGGATCATATTGACATTGCAAAATTAGTTACAACTATTGAAAAACCTTATCTTACTATAATTGGAAGTTTTAATTACATTGATGACCATGAAAATAATAGTAGTGTTTTTCATAATATTAAAGGTAAAGTAGGTCTTTTAAAGGCTATTAAGGAATGTTGGTGTTCTATTTATAGTCCAAAAGCAATTAAGTATAGACAAATTGCAGATATTGATACTAAGCCTAAAGTTGGAATTATTGTTCAACGAATGGTTGAATCTAAAATTTCAATGCAAACTTATTCCAGAGATGATGATATTCTTGTTAAAACATTCTTTGGTTTTCAGGATTACTTAGGAGATGTTGGCAAGGACGAACATATTTTTGGTAGAGAGAACTTAGATTTGAGAAATACAAAAGTTAATTTTCAGGAATTTGCAGTTGCTAGAGATATTCAGAGTAATTCAATGACTCGAAAAACTATTAGGGATGAAGCTGATAAGCAAAAACTTAATGATAAAGATTGTGAGGAAGCTGCAAGATTTACTAAAAAAATAGAACATATTATTGAGCAACCAGTTAAAGGTTTTATGGCTTATAATAAAGGAAAGATAAGTTTACTTTTTGTAAATAGATTGGTTAAAATGAATGAAGAAGAATTAAATGAAGAACAAAAAGATGTCGTAGAAAAGGATGTACCTCTTCCGAGTTTAGATGAAGCAGAAGATTCTTTGATCAACGATTCTGCTAACGAAGAGTTAGACTCTGATAAAGAAGTTGAAATTAATAATACTAATTCAAATGACTCTGATGAGCCTCACAAAGTTAATCTTGATGAAGATCTTGCTTTCCTTGAAGAGATTGAAAAATTTGAGAAAGATTCTCCAAAAACTGATTTAAATGCGTCTGATAACTCTGATTGGGCAAAACCTGCACCTCAAAAAAGTTTAGAATCTGATTCAAAAAATGATTTATCTGATTATTCCAATCAAGATGATTCTATTGAAGAGACAACTATTCAGGATAAACAAGAAGGTCAAAGTGATGAACCTAGTTGGGCTAAGCCAGATCCTCAAGCACAAGTTGAAAAAGAACATATACCTCAAACAATTCAAGAACAACAAGAACCAGTAATGCAAGAACAACCAAAACAAGAAGAGGCAGTTAAGCAAGAACCAACAGAACAAATAGTTCAACAAGAACAACCAAAACAAGAAGAACCAGTTAAGCAAGAACCAACAGAACAAATAGTTCAACAAGAACAACCAAAACAAGAAGAGCCAGTTAAGCAAGAACCAACAAAACAAACAACACAAGAACAACCAAAGCAAGAAGAACCAGTTCAACAAGAACCAACAGAACAAACAACACAAGAACAACCAATAGTTAATGAAGAAACACAGAGCAACAAAGTTGTTAGTGCACCAGAAGCTAAAGAGGTTTTGAGTGAAGCACCAGAAGATGAGTTAATTCAAGCAGAAGATGAAAATGATGATTTTATTTTTTCAAACGTAGACAAAATAGATGAAACATTAAAGAACTCGGAAGTTCAAAGCACCGATACAAATACATTCGAAGAAAAAAGTGAAGAAAGCAAACATTTAGAGAAAGCAATTAATCATGTTAAAGAGGTTATTCGATCCAGTGATGATGCAATCAATTCTGCGATTCTAAAAAAACACAAGGAAGTTATGGGAACAGATGCTCAGAGTGTTGATGAAGCTATTAATAACTTAAAGAATAGTGTTAGAATTCCATTTATTCCTGAGATTAAAAAGATTCATAAGTTAAGAGAAAAACTTGAGTCAGGCGAAGAAGTTGAAGCAGAAGAAGCAGGCATTGCTCTTAGGACTGCGAAGAATTTTTTAACTATTTTTTCTTAAAACATAAATTTTTTTTGTTAAGTTTTTATGTAGATAATAATCAAATTCTTCTTCTATAATCCATTTTCCAAGTTTTGGCTCGACAAAGTCTGGAAGAGCAATTACAAGTGTTTTAGAATGTTCATAAGCTAATTCTATAAATTTATTTATTGTTAAATCAAGTGCGTTAACTTTTGAGTTTCTTCCATATGGAACATCTGTTACTATTGCTTGAAAAAATTGATTTAGTGTCAGTGCATCTTTGTGTAATAATTCAAAATCATAAATTCCATATGCTTGAAGGTTATCTTTTGCTTTTATAATCATTTCATTGCTTAAATCATACCCAGTTATTTTCTTTCCGAGTATTCCAGCTTCTAATAATAATCCTCCAGTTCCACAAAATGGATCTAATATTTCTTCAGATTTTGATAGGTTAATCATTGCTCTGGCAAGTTTGGGATGAAGTGATGTTGGATGATTATGCGGTCTCATATGAGCTTTTCTTGATTCAAAATCTGTTTTGTTTTCTGATTCTAAAATACAAAAGCAAACTAATTCATCTGAAATTTTTATTGTTTCAAATATATTTTTTGGATTTTTTAAGTCTACTTTTGCAGAGTTATTTTTGTTTAGTTTATTCCATATGATGTCTGCAATTTCTAATTTTCCTTCATATTTGTAAGTGTCATTACATTCAATATCCAAATCAAGTAATTTTTTCTTTAGTTCTGATGGTTTACATTCTAATAAAACTCTATAACCTTTTTTTGTATAAGCTGTTTTGTTTACATCAATATTTTCTTTGAAAAAAACAATATTGTCTATTTGAGAGAATTTTAGACTATTATTCTTATTATTATCATCGGTTTTAGTTTGCTTAACTAGTTTTGAGAGTTCAAACAAGCTTAGTTTTATGTCTTGTTTACTTAAAATGTACAAATAATTATTTGTTTTTGTTGTGTGTGACTCTTTAAGCATATTCTATTTTTGGTCAGGATTTCCTTTTAAATCTTTAGTTAAGTTTAAAAAACAGACAATGATACCGTCTATATGTGCGGGATATTTGGAACATTTAATTCTGATAACGCAGCAAATGATGTGATTTTGGGTCTTAGCAGACTGCAACATAGAGGACAAGAAGGTGCTGGAGTTGCATCTATGAATTCTGCCACTGACATATTTGAATTTAAAGGTGTTGGTTTAATTAATGAAATTTTTAAGAGACCATCAGACTTATTAGATTTAGAGGGAAAAATTGCTATTGGTGGCAACAGGTATTCTACAGTTAAAGGAAAAGGTCATCGTAATATTCAGCCAATTGTTAAGGAACATACAAGAAACAGCATTGCAACAGCTCATAATGGTACTTTAACTAATTATTTTGAGTTAAAAAAAGAATTAGAGGATAAGGGTGCATTTTTTTCTTCTGATTTGGATTCAGAGATATTTTCTCATTTAGTATCTCACACAAAAGGCAAAGATATTCAAGAAAAAATTTCTAAATCTTTTGCAAAAATCACTGGTGCTTACTCTCTTCTTATTATGTATGATAAACAACTCATTGCAGTTAGAGATCCTTGGGGTTTTAGACCTCTTCACATGGGTATTAAAAATGACACATATTATTTTTCATCTGAAACAACTGCTCTTAATAATCTTAATGCAAAAGAAATACGTTCAATTGAACCAGGAGAAATTGTTTCTATTTCAGATAGCGGTCTTAGAATTGACAATATAAACAGAAAAATAGACTCTAACTTTTGTATTTTTGAATTCATTTATTTTTCAAGGCCTGATTCTTTCATGAATGGTAATGATATGGCTTATTGGAGAAAACAACTTGGAGTTCAATTAGCAAGAGAGCACCCTGTTAAAGCAGATATTGTTGCAGCAGTTCCAGATTCAGGAAACTATGCTGCTAGAGGTTATAGTGTTGAATCAGGCGTTCCTTTGGACTTTGCTTTTGTAAGGAGCCATTATGCTCATAGGACATTTATTGATACTAATAAGAATGGTAGAAGTAACAAGGTTAAGAGTAAGTTAACTCCTATTTCAAGTGCTGTAAAAGGTCAAAAAATAATTCTTATTGATGATTCTATTGTTAGAGGAAATACTAGTAGAACTATAACTAAACTTCTAAAAGAGGCAGGGGCTAAAGAAGTTCATATGAGAATTAGTTCTCCTCCAATATACAATCCTTGTTATTATGGCATGGATTTTCCAACAGAACAAGAATTACTCGTAAATAAACCTGCATTCTTTATGTATAATGATTTTGACAAGAAAATTGAAGCTATGGAATCATATTTAGGTGTTGATAGTTTAAGATATCTTAGTATTGATGGTATGCTAAAAGCTATTCCTGATGGTAGTTTTTGCAAAGCTTGTTTTGATGGCAAATATCCAACTCCAAT
>Ga0114931_10001685_pt1 | contig 28104 bp, 23 predicted proteins | sample 2SBtaG_FD_89579 | JGI IMG/M metagenome (GOLD analysis project Ga0114931, IMG submission 89579) | Deep subsurface microbial communities from Kolumbo volcano to uncover new lineages of life (NeLLi) - 2SBTROV14_V59a metaG | ecosystem: Environmental > Aquatic > Marine > Volcanic | place: Kolumbo... | reverse complement strand
AGCTTTCAGAATCAGATGCGTGGCATGCGCCTGCCCACGCTGAGCGCGGTTGACGGCATCGAAGCCCCGGGCGACGAATTCATGCGAACTGTGTTTCAACTCGAAGAGGGGCAATACGGCGTGGCCATGAATGCGCCGCAAATGATCGTTTACGTGGTTCGCGTCAAGAAGCTCTCGCCGACGGAAAAGGTGCTTCAGACGACGTTTCTGGTTGATGATTTTCGGCGTTTCGCCGGCGTGGCCGTGATCGACCGTTTCAAAATCCAGCAGCGGTGGATTGAAGAAATCAAACAGGAAGCCGGCGTTCACTGGGTCCGCACACCCGACACGGCAATTCGCCGCTAAGGGGGGCGGCGCAAAACAGGCGCGGGCCGAAGTCTCGCCCGTCGAGCGGAGAGGCGTGCCTCAGCAAGCCGAGGCGTGTCGTCTCGAAATCGCCTCGACTGGCGTGCTGTTGGTGTTTGCTTCTCTATTCAGCTTCCGGCTTCAGCACGCATACGGCCAGCGGCGGCAAGGTCAGTCTCAATGAATATGGCCGCCCGTGGCTTGGCTGATCGTCGGCCATCACGCCCGGTCCGTTGCCCAGATCGCTGCCGGAGTAATAGGTCGAGTCGCTGTTGAGAATCTCCTGATACCATCCACCCCGCGGAACGCCGATTCGGTAATCCAGACGCGGAACGGGCGTGAAATTGCAACAGACAACGACGAAATCGTCCGGGTTCCTCGCCTTACGTAGATAGCTGAGCGCGCTTTCCTCCCAGGCGTGGCAATCGATCCACTCAAAGCCGGCACCGTGGAAATCAAGCTCGTACAGGGCCGGCTCTCGGCGGTACATGCGGTTGAGATCGCCGACGTACTTTTTCAAGCCTTGGTGGGAATCCCACTGGAGCAAGTCCCACTGCAAACTGCCTTCGGCGTTCCACTCGTGCCACTGTCCGAATTCCCCTCCCATGAACAGCAGCTTCTTGCCCGGGTGGGTCCACATATAACCGTAGAGCAGCCGCAGGTTGGCGAACCGCTGCCAAAGGTCGCCGGGCATTTGGTCTAGCAGCGAACCTTTGCCGTGAACCACTTCGTCGTGCGAGAGCGGCAGGATAAAGTTTTCGTGGAAGGCGTAAATCAGGCTGAACGTGAGCTCGTCGTGGTGGTACCGCCGATGGATCGGGTCGTGGTGCATGTACTTGCGGGTGTCGTTCATCCAGCCCATGTTCCACTTCATGCTGAATCCCAACCCACCTAAATAAATCGGGCGTGACACACCCGGCCAGGCGGTGGACTCTTCGGCGATGGTCGTCACGCCTGGAAATTGCAGATGGGTCTGTTCGTTGAACTCCTTGACGAATGCCACGGCGGCCAGGTTTTCACGACCGCCGAACTCGTTGGGAACCCATTCACCTTCGTCGCGGCTGTAGTCCAGGTAAATCATCGAAGCCACCGCATCGACGCGCAACCCGTCGATGTGATACTTATCCAGCCAGAACAGCGCGTTGGCGACTAGAAAGTTGCGAACCTCGTGGCGGCCGTAGTTGTAGATCAGCGTTCCCCAATCGCGGTGTTCGCCTTGTCGGGGATCGGCGTGTTCGTAAAGAGCCGTACCGTCGAAACGCCGCAGACCGTGATCATCGCGGGGAAAGTGCGCGGGCACCCAATCGATGACCACGCCGATGTCGTTTTGGTGGCAATGGTCGACGAAGTACATGAACTCGTCGGGCGCGCCGTAGCGTGACGTCGGCGCGTAGAGCCCTACCGGCTGATATCCCCAACTACCCGAGTAAGGATGTTCCGAGATGGGCAACAGCTCGATATGCGTATAGCCCAGTTCCTTGACGTAACCCACCAAATGGTGAGCCAGCTCCTTGTAGCTGAGCCAGGTACGTCCGTCGTCGGGGCGTCGCCAACTGCCAAGATGAACCTCGTAAAACGACAGCGGCGCTTCGAGCCCGTTTCGCTGGTCTCGCAATTCCATCCACCGCGCGTCGTCCCAGGAAAACATTGACAAATCGGCGATCACCGATGCGGTTCTTGGCGGAACTTCGGCGGCGAACCCGTAAGGATCGGCCTTGTCGACCGCGCCTGTCGCCGAGCGAACGCGATACTTATAGAGCGTGCCCGGTTTCAAGTTGGGGATGAACAACTCCCAGAATCCGCTGGGAATATGTTTCCGCATCGGATGGCGGCGGTCATCCCACTGGTTGAAGTCGCCAATGACGCTCACGCTGGTTGCGTTGGGAGCCCAAACGGCGAAGTTGACGCCGCTGACGCCGTCAATCGTGCGCAGGTGCGCGCCGAGCTTATCGTAACTGCGCCAATGCTTGCCTTCATTGAGCAGATAACGGTCAAGGTCTTCTAACAGCAGCGGAAAGGCGTACGGATCGTGCATCGTCGTTTGGCGGCCATCGGATTCAGCGACCTGAATCCGGTAGCTGGCTGGACCTCGTGGTTGGTCGATCGGGCAGATGGCTTCATACAGCCCCGAGGGATGGATACGACGCATCGGTCGTGGTGAACCCGAATGTGCGTCGTCGAGCACCCAAGCTTGCTCAGAGTGTGGAAGGTAGGCTCGGACCGCCAACATTCGGCGACCACGCTCTGAGACCTCGTGCGGACCGAGCAATTCGAACGGGTTCTCGTGGTGTCCTTCGACGAGCCGGCTAACCTGCTCCAGTTCAGCGCGGGTTTGCACACCAACCTCCTTGTCTGCGTCGTTTTCCTAGCGCTTTGTCAAAGCGTCGCCGCTTGGTCAAACATCGATTGTGTCGTGTTGGGGCCGCTTCGTCCAGCGGCCGCCGGGCGGACCTTTTGGCCCACTGTCATGTCCAATTTCAATCACCTTTCACCGACCAAGGGCCGAGCTACCGTGACGTCGTGGCGTATGGCTGGGGTGGCCACCACGCTTTCAATCGCCCGCCGGTGCCGCGATTGGCCTTGTTCACTCGCTTTGGCATTTCCGCGGAGGACCACTCCAAGGGCAACTCACGATCCGGCGACGGTTTGCCGAAGCCGGGTTTGCCGACCGCGACCGGCACGTCGCCGTCCGGAGTGATCGTCCATCGCCGGCAAACCACGTGATGGATACGCATTGCCCGATCAATCCGACGCCATAGATCCGCATGCTTGACCGGAACCATTCGCCCGAACAATTCCCACTTCCATCGACTGGCCCGCCACTGGCTGACGCCGAACGCGATGCCACGACGTACATACGCGCTGGTGGTGACCACTTCGACATGCGAAGGCTGCTCGAGCGCTTCGAGACCGCGAACCACGGCCAAAAGCGCCAGTCGTTCGCCGAAGAGGCCGGCCTCTTCGTCCGTGGCGGCAAAAACCGGGGAACCGTCATCACGGTTGAGCGCGAAACGCCACCGTCCGCGCGTCTCGAACTCCGCGGCATCAGTGTACAGCAGGAACCGCGGTACCGGCACATGGTGCGGACCGTCAAAGCGCAGCCATCGCCGGCCGGTCTCTGGACGCGATGCGCGCGGATTATGCGATTCGGATGACGCCGCCCTGGCATCGCGGTGCTGCCCGCGCCGGGACAATTTCGCGTTATTGCACGTTGCCTGCATGGGGGAAGGTCGCCGCAGTCTTTGCCAAGCCGATTAGACTAACTGTCGTCGATCCTTCGACTTGCCATCATGACCGCGATCATCCATGCGGCCGAACGTGTGAACTCGGAATCGGGCGTTTACTAAATGAGCCGCCGTAAGAAAAAAAGTCCGTCCGTCAAATAAGGAAACCTGCCCCATGTGCCCCGCTGCCCCTTAAGCGACGGACGGACATCGTTTTTCTCAATCACAAACCCCATTCGAGTCCATTTGCATATCGGCAAACTCAACCTACACTCGCCACTTTTCCTGGACGCGGATTAAAAAATGCGATTGAAAGGTCGGAGCGTGACACCGCACTTTCCTCTCTTCCGCGAATCATAGGGCAACGGGCAAGGTTCGGCGGCATGCTTGGCCACAACGGCTTCACGGGCGTTTACCGTTACCGGTGGAACCCGGGCCTGTCTGCCGATCATTAAGAGCTTTGCGTGGGCCTGCTTACCCCGAGTCTTCATGGAAAGACTCGGGAAACGGAAAACCGCGTGCCGGTTTGTTTCGCCCGGGTTCGATCGTTATCGTGAGCGAAATGTTTTCTTATGTGAGACCGTGAACCGCGCGATTGAGAATTGACCGAACCCCTGGAAAGGCTCGCGGCCATGTCAGCCAAGAAAATTTTGCTGCTCGTGGGCGATTTCGTCGAAGACTACGAGGCGATGGTGCCGTTTCAAATCTTGCTGATGGTAGGACACGAGGTTCATGCGGTTTGTCCTGGCAAACAGGCCGGTGAGACCGTGGCTACGGCGGTGCATGACTTCGGCGCCGAGCAAACCTATAGCGAGAAGCGAGGACATGACTTTCGACTGACCGCCACATTCGACCAAATCGACCCGGCCGATTATGACGCGCTGGTCATTCCCGGGGGTCGGGCACCGGAGTATCTACGGTTGAATCCGCGCGTGGTCGAAATCACGCGCCACTTTGCCCGGTCGAACAAACCGATCGCGGCCATCTGCCATGGGGCGCAAATTCTTGCGGCCGCCGGCGTGCTAGAGGGCCGGTCTTGCACGGCTTACCCGGCGGTTCGTCCGGAAATCGAGGCCGTGGGAGGCAGGTGGGTCGAACCGGCTAAAGAGGCCGACAACGCCCATGTCGATGGCAACTTAATCACCGCTCCCGCGTGGCCCGCGCATCCGGCGTGGATGCGGTGTTTTCTCGAGGTGCTTGCGTAAGCGGCCCGGGGCTCCGCGGCAACGCGGGGTTGATTCGTCGCCGCTGCGTACCGGTTCTTGCGCTGTGGCGAATTGACGCACCGTGCGAGGCTCGTTATAAGCGCGAGAGCCCGTTAATTATGCGCTGCGGGGGGAAGACCGCCGGCCGCCTGGATCGTGAAGTGGCATTCGCCCGTGAATGTTTGGTCGGCACGCCTGCCTCGCCGAGTTTTATTTGCTGATTCCCATTCGTAAGGCCGCACGTTTCCTCGATGAATGTGAGGTCGGCATGAAGACGCATCCGCCGGTCGATTTTTTCCGTCCGGCCGAGTTGGCCGGTCCGGAAGGTTTGTTGGCCGTCGGTGGCCAACTATCGCCCGACTGGCTGATCTATGCCTACCGGCATGGCATCTTTCCGTGGCCGATCGATGACGATCTCCTCGCCTGGTGGTCGCCCGATCCAAGAGCCGTGCTCGATTTTGACGCGTTGCACGTTTCGCGTCGTCTGGCAAGAACCATTCGCAGCGGGCGATTCGAGCTCAGCATCGATCGCGACTTTGCCGGCGTGGTGCACGGTTGCGCCACGGCGCAACTTCGCTGGCAGGCGACCTGGCTGACCCGGCCGATGATGCGAGCCTATCAACGGCTGCATGAGCTTGGTTTTGGCCACAGCGTCGAAACGTGGTACGACGGGCAGTTGGCCGGCGGCGTGTATGGGGTCTCGATCGGTGCCGCATTTGCCGCGGAGTCGATGTTCTTTTACCGTCGCGATGCCTCGAAGGTGGCGCTCGTCGCGCTGGTGCGCCATCTACGGTGTCGCGGCTATCGGCTGATCGACATTCAACAGCGCACGCCACACACGGCGAGGATGGGCGGCCGGGAAATTCCACGGGATGAATACCTCGCGCGGCTCAGCGCGGCGATCGGCAGAGAAGTCACCTTTGGCGATTGCTTGGAAGGCGGCGACGAACGCTAACATCGCCGGATCGCGATATTTGACCGACGGTCCCTGTTTTTTTCTTTCGATGCGCGAGTTGGCGTGGCGCAACGCATCGCGTAGATTACACCCGCTGGTAGCATAGTCGGATCGCGGCTTCTCGCTTGCCGGCGACGGCACCGGGGAAGACATCGACCATGAGCTGGTCATTTTTGCTGGCGGCCATCGTGTTTGAGGTGGCCGGCACCACGTGCATGAAATTGTCCGAAGGCTTTACGAAGGCCCCGGCCGCGGTGCGCATGTTTCTGTTGTACGGACTGAGCCTGGGCAGTTTGACGTTTGCGCTGAAAACGATCGAGGTCGGAGTCGCTTACGCGATTTGGTCTGGCGTGGGAACGGCGCTGATCGTGTTGGTGGGCGCGGTCTGGTTCAAAGAACCGCTCGGCGGGGCACGTTTGTTTTGGATCCTGCTAATCATCGTCGGAGCCGTGGGCTTGAATCTTAGCGGCGCGGCCCACTGATCGGCAGGGCGGATCAGTTTCGTCGAAAAAACAGGCAGCTTCATGGCGGATCGCGATTCCTCGCTCGATTGTCATCTCGCCACGCCGGCGGAGCGTGAAGCGGCTTACCGGAACGTCTCCGACGTGTGGAGCATGGGCCTTTCGCCCGAAGAACACCTTCGACGCCGGTTGACTTCGCCCAAACATCAATCGGCCCGCTGGTACGTTGGCTGTCTCGACGGGCAAGTCGTCACGTCGCTGGGCGCCTATCCGCTTGAATTACGTATCCACGGCCACGTGTTGCCGTCGGTGGCGATCGGTTCGGTCCACACGCTGCCGGCGTTTCGCGGACGCGGACTGGCGCCACGATTGCTCGATTGGGTGCATGCGTTTCTTCAAGCACGCGGCACCCGCGCGACCTTGCTCTACAGCGACATCGAGCCCGAGTTCTACGCGCGGCTCGGCTATCGTCGCTGCCCCTGTTATGTAGGTTGGGCCGAGGCTTCGCCCCGCACGGCCGCTTCTTCCGGGCCACGTCATCAAGCGCCGCTCACGCGGTTCGACCCGACCGAAGAGGTCGCTCGAATGGCGGAGCTTTATGATGCGTATCACGGCCGTTTCGCGATCTCGATTGCCCGCTCGGCTCAGTACTGGCAACAATTGCTATGTCGGGGTGAGAACGACGAATTCTACTGGCTGGGTACATCGCGGGAAGTTCGCGGTTACGTGCGTCTCGCGTGTCACGAGGCGGAGTTGCGGATCAGCGATTTTGCGCTGACCACTTCGCCGGCGAGCACGGATGCGGCCGAGAGCCTGTATCGTGGCATCGTGGAGCTTGCGGGCGAGACCGGGGCCGCTCGTGTGGGCGGATGGCTGCCGAAGACCGCCGCCGCGCAGCGCTGTTTTCGACTGGAACCCCGGACGCAGGAAATTGCGATGATCAAAGTGCTCAACGAAGCCGATCGGTTCGACGATGATGCCCTGCGGCAGACCGATCACTTCACGGAAATCGATCACGTCTAACCACGCAAGACCTCAGTGTGCGGCGATGTCCAGTACGGCGGCAGCCATTGAAGCCCTGTTCGCGCTCGGCGGCTTGTTCGTCGCGGCGCGGCTGTTTGTTCATCTGGCCAAGGCGCCGCGCCGCCGGTTTCGCCGCGACTTCGCCGCCCGCGAGCCGCTCGACGCCGAGACGTTCGTGGCCACGTATTACGCCGGGACGAACGTTTCGGCCGACGTGGTTCGGCGTCTGCGGCCGCTTTATGCCCGGGAGTTTGGCCTCAGCCCCGAGCGGCTTCGGCCCGCCGATAATCCACGTATGATGTTTGATCGCACCGATGACGTGAGCTTGATTCGGTCCATCGAGGCGGAATTCGAGATCACTTTTTCGGGCGAGGATGTGGCCGAACTGAGCGGCACGCTCGACTCGTTGATGCGATATGTCGCGCGAAAAACGAGCCCGCCCGATTCTGCCGCGGAAGATTGATTCACGCGGCCCGCTGGGCATGCTCTCTCGCTGGCGGGTATGCTGGTCGGCATAATCCGTGATGCTTTCTTGAGCCGTTGGTGCTTCTTTGTTTCCCGCAAGTACAAGCTGGGTGTGCATCTCATGAGATTCAGCCGTGTTTGGTGGTTGGTGGGCGTTTTTGCCTTCGTGCTTCCCGTGATGGTCGCATCGTCGGCCAGTGGCAAGCCGCGGCAAATGCTGGCGCGGCCAAACATTCTGTTGATCGTGGTCGACGATCTCGGCTGGTCGGACTTGGGTTGCTATGGCGCCGACCTCAACGAAACGCCCAACATCGATCGTCTGGCTCGCGGGGCGGTTCGTTTTACGGACGCCTACGCCGCGGCGCCGGTGTGTAGCCCGACCCGGGCTTCCATCATGACGGGCAAGTATCCGGCGCGATTGCACATGACCATCTGGTTCGAGGCATCGGGGCATCCACCGATCAGCCGCCGATTGATTCCGCCGAAAACGATCGGCAACTTGCCGCACGAAGAGGTGACGCTGGCCGAGAAGTTGAAGCCGCTAGGCTATCTGACGGCCCACGTCGGCAAGTGGCACTTGGGCGATGCGGCCCATTACCCGCAGACCCAAGGGTTCGATCTCAACATCGGCGGCACGTTTTGGGGCGCGCCGCCGACGTATTTCTATCCCTATCGCGGAAACTGGAGCCGGACGACCGAGTTCCGCTATGTCCCGCACCTCGAATTCGGCCACGAAGGCGAGTACTTGACCGATCGCCTCACCGATGAGGCGCTGCGAATCATGGAGTACGCCGCCGGCAAACCGTTTTTCCTGCACCTGGCCTATCACTCGGTTCACACGCCAATTGAGGCAAAACGCCCGGTCGTGGAAAAGTACGCCTCGAAGCTGCAAAGCGGATTGCATCACAAGAACCCGACCTATGCGGCCATGGTCGAAAGTGTTGATCAGAACGTTGCCCGTGTGTTGAAGAAGCTCGACACCCTGGGAATCGCCGACCAGACGATCGTCATGCTGACCTCGTACAACGGTGGATTTGTCAACCAACATCGCGGGTTGCAGGTTACGGACAACGCACCGCTACGTTCTGGAAAAGGCTCGCTGTACGAAGGAGGATTGCGGGTTCCACTGATCATCCGCTGGCCGGGGGTCACGCCGCGGCGCGGGGTTTGTCACGTGCCGGTCGTTTCGACCGACCTGCACGCCACGATCGTCGACATGGTGCAGGGCGATGCCGCCGGCGCGAAAAGCGGCGCCGTCGACGGACTGACGCTCGTGCCGCTGCTCCGCGATCCGCGGGCCAAGCTGGCCCGCGAGGCGATTTATTTTCATTACCCGCATTATTACCCGACCACCACGCCGGTCAGCGCGGTTCGGGCGGGTGATTGGAAGCTGCTCGAATACTTCGAGGATCTGCACGTCGAGCTATATCACGTGAGCAACGACCTAGGCGAACACGAAGATCTGTCGGCCAGGATGCCGCGGCGAGCGGCCGAACTTCGGCGACGGCTCCATGACTGGCGTGCGAGCATCGCCGCGCAGATGCCGGTTCCCAACGCGAACTATCGGGCTGAGGCACAAAGCCGCTGAGGAGAATCCACAGCCGGGCGGTTTTGCCCACCGCCGGCGGTGCCACGCGGCTCAAGAAAAATCAGGCCACGGGAACGTAATCGGCCACCCCGTTTTGATTTGCACCGCGGCGATGCGCAAATTGCAGACGATTGCGTTATTTTCGCGGGGCGGCCTCTGTCAACGGCCTGCTTTGGCGACCTCGTAACATTCCCGCGACTCGGCCATGTGTGTGGGCCAACGATTCATGCCACGAATAGGCAAGGCTGTAGGCGACCGGAATCACGAGCAGCGTGAGCACGGTGGCAAAGGCCAGGCCGAAAATCACTGCCCCGCATAGCGGCTGCCAGAACTCGGCTCCGCCGGACCAATTACGAAACAGCGGCCACATGCCGCCGATCGTGGTCGCGGTGGTTAAAATCACGGGCCGCAGCCGGTTGATGCCGGCTTCGACGAGCGCTTCGTTGATGCCCATGCCGCGGGCGCGCGACCGATTGGCAAAGTCGACCAGCACGATCGCGTCGTTGACCACAATGCCGGTTAGCGCGACCAGCCCGATGAACGAGGCGAGACTGAAAGTGAAGTCGTAAACCCACATGCCGAAGATCACGCCAACGAAGCTCAGCGGCACGGCCAGCAGCACGATCGCCGCCTGACGAAAGCTGTTGAACTGCACGACAAGAATGGATGCGATCAGCACGACGCCGACAATCATCGACCGCATCAAATAGACCATGTTCTTGTCGCGCTCTTCGTTTTCGCCGGTAAAGGTCGCTCGCATACCTTCGGCTGGTGTGTGTGGCATGCCGAGATAGCTCATCGTGTCGCCGCGTACGGGGCGAAATCCGTATTCCGGCAAAATGTCGTTTCGCAATACGCGAAAGACATCATCGGGAACCACCTTCTCCTCGCTTTTCACGTCGCAGCGAACCACGACGGCGCGATTGTGTTCGTAGCGATTCACGCTGAACAGGCCGTTTCGGCGCCGCACGTCGCAAAGCTCGCCAATCGTGGTGCGTCGTCCGCTAGGGCTGGTCAGCAGGATGCCGGTCAGGCTGTCTTTGTGGCGTTGAAACCTCGGGGCCACCTGGATTCGCAACGTGACGTCTTCGTCGTCAAGGGAAAGCTCGATCGTTGAATCGCCCAAGACGGCCGTTTGAACGGCTTGGGCCACGTCGGCTTCGCTAACCCCGAACAAGCCGACGACGTCTGGGTTGGGTTCAATGGTGATTTCAGGACTGAACGGCCGGTAATCGGTGCCGATTTCAATCGTTCCCTTAACTCCATTCATCTTTTGGACGAGTTCTTGGGCCATCTCACCCAAACGGTCGAGGTTTTTGCCGGTCAGTCGCACGGCCACGTCAAAACCGCCCGGAGGGCCTTCTTCGGCCTCTTCGATGCGATAGATCATGCCCGGCGTCGGTTTAATCTTCGATTGCAACTCACGAATGATTTCCCGCTGATGGCGTTGGCGATCCATGGCCGGAACCAGCTCGCACATGACTTTGCCGAACTCCGGCCCCGCGGCGGGATCGCTTTCCAGCCGGTTGGCCAATCCGCCCGATGATCCGATCGCGGTGACGAAATGCACCAGCTCCCCGCTTTTCACCAGATCTTGGAGCGGATCGGTAATGACTTTCGCGGCCTCGATCGTTTGCCCGATGCTGTAGCCCAGAGGCAGTTCGAAGTTGACCTCGAATTGGCCGTAGTCGCTTTGCGGGAAAAATGTTTTTCGAATGATGCCGAGTTGGACCATCGCAAAGGCCCAGGCGACGGCCATCGCGCAGCTTGCCATGACCACCCAACGATGCTCGAGCGAGTAGACCAGCGCCCGTTCATACCATCGGGAAATCCGCCCCCGATTGGGCCGCGCGTGGTCTTGTGAATCGACCTCGACCGGCACGTCGGTCTCGGAGATCGTCTTGGCGCGTTTTCCGTACCAGAGGCTGGCGATCACGGGAATCAAGAAATGGTCGACCAGCACCGATCCGAGCAGGGCCACGCTGACGACCTTGGGCATCATGCCCATGAAATCGCCCATGATTCCCGGCACCATCAGCATGGGCAGAAACGCGGTGACCGTGGTCAAATCGGCGGCGATGACGGGGATGCCGACTTCGTCGATGCCCACTTTCGCGGCTTCCATCGGCGGCTCGCCGCGTTCGATGTGTCGGTGGATGTTCTCCGCCACGATGATCGCGCCGTCGACGACCATGCCCAGTACCAGGATGTAGCTGAAAATCACCATGCTCGAGATCGGGATGCCCGTTCCCCAGAGGAAAATCAGCGCCACCGCCGTACTGAACGGAATGGCCAGCAGCACCAAAAGCGAGATCCGTACGCCCATCGCCCAGGTGAGAATCACGAGCACCAACACGCCGCCGAAGATCGCGCTGGAGCCGAGCACCTTGAACATAATGCCGATGTCCTTGGAAACATCCCGGGTGCAGGACATCTTGATGTGGGGATACTCTTCCTGAAGTTCCGCCACGCGCGCTTTGACCCTTCGCGCCGTGGCCAGCGTGTTGATATTCGATTCCTTGTTGACGATAATCGTCGCGCTGTCGCGGCCGTCGAGCTGGGCGAAATTCATCAATCGGCGGTACGTGTCTTTGACCTCGGCGATGTCACCCAGGCGGATGACCGCGCCCGCGTCGTTGCGAACCACGACGTTGCGGACGTCGTCGACACCGCGAAACTTTGTTTTCAGGACGACTTGACGATCGAACTGCTTGGAATTCAAAGGGCCGCCCGGCAACTCGACATGCGAGCGGCGCAACAGGTCACGTATCTGCGCGATGGTCAGTCCGTATTCGGCCATCAGTTGCGGGTTGAGGTTCACGTGCAGCTCGCGCTCACGGCCGCCGAAAAGCTGCGTATTGGCCACGCCAGGAATATTTCCCAGATCGTCTTCCACGTCTTCGGCGATTTGTTTCAAGGCCCGCTCGTCGAAGTTTTTTGGACGCGAAAGCGTCACCAGCATGATCGGCGCGCTTTCAAAGTCGATTTCCATGATCCGCGGCTGGATCTCGCGTCCGGCGGGTAGTTCGTTGCGAATCTGGTTCACCAGATGTTCGACATCGGTTCGCGCGTCGTGTGAATCGACCCCATCGAGAAAAATGACCTGGGTCACGCTCGAGCCGCGCATGCTGGTCGAGGCAATGAAATCGACCCGGTCCAGCCCCTGAAGCGCGTCTTCGATTTTGCGCGTAATCTGTTCCTCGACTTCGGTCGGCTCGGCGCCGGGAAAAGGAACCGCCACGAGCACGACCGCCGTATTGATCGCCGGTGATCGCTGCACGGCGACGTCGAGTCCCGCGAAAATCGCGATCAAAATGATGACCACCGTGCCGACAAGCACGATGCGAGGTCGATCAATCGCTTGTTGACTTATTTTCATGGCGGCGATGCCTCCGCGGCAGTCTCGAGCCAAAGGGGGCGAGGTTAGTTGGCCGCCGAAGAGGTGGTTGGAGAAGAGTCTGCCGACACTTCGACGTCGGGCTGGATGTGCGGTGTTTCGTTGGGATTCATCCGAATGATTTCCACCTCGCGGCCGTCGACCAACCGGTGTTGCCCTCGTACGATGACCGTACGGAACTTTTCCGGCAGTTGAAACAGGATCAGGTCGCCGCGCTGATCAAGATACTCAAAGGGCTGGAGCACGAAACGATGCGCGCAGCCGTCCTTGCCGACGGCGAAAATCAGCCGCTCGCCCTCTCGTATAACGGCGGCGAACTCGGGCAGTCGAAAGCCCTCGACTCGATCGAGCACGATGCGTGCCGCGGCAATTTGACCCGCTCGTAAGAGACCTTTCGAGTTGTCAACCATGACCTCGACCTTGAACATCCCGGTGCGCTCGTCAGCCGAAGGTGACACGCGGTAAACCTTGCCGTTGATCGGCGGCATCTGGCGCCCGCGGGCGTCGCTAGACCGGAGGGTCAGATGGACCGTCTGGTCCGGTCGAATGCCCGGGATGCGCGACTCGGGCACCTCGACCGCTAGTAGCAGGCGATCGATCTGGTGAACCTCGAAGACGGCCTGCTGCGGGCCGACCGCCTGTCCGAGATTGGCTTCGCGTTTGGCGATCACGCCGTCGGCCCGGGAAACCAAAGTGGCGTCGCCGAGCCGTGTTTCGGCGATCTTGACCTGGGCCCGGGCAATATCCAGATTCGCGACGGTCGACTGATATTCATCGGCTGTAATCACGTTGCGCTGCTGGCGTTGGTCAGCGCGGCGCATGTCATCTTCGGCCTTTTCAAGCCGCGACTTGGCCTCGCGAAGCTGAGCCGCCAAGCGGCGCTGATCGAGCTGCGCCAGAATCTGCCCTTGCTTGACGTAATCACCGATATCAAGCGGCTTTCCGTCGGCATTGGCACCAAAATGGTCGATCATTCCCGAGGTGTCGAATGTGAAGCGATATTTCTCCAGTGGCTCAAGAATCCCGTAACGGACATCGATAATCTCGATCATCTCGGGTCCGACCGTACGTACGGCGACCGGTGCTTTGGGAATCGCTACCTGCACGATGGCCGGACCGGTCGTTTTTCCGAACACCCAGCTGAACCGGTCGCTGCCGACAACGATGGTTAAAATGAGCACCACTGCGGCCGAAATGACAATCAGCAGGCCGACAAGATTGCCAGAGGTGCGATTCATAGAGCTACAAGGCAAGAGACACGCGCACAACAGGCGGGGGTGCGCCGTTCCAGAAGGCCACGATCGATGTGCATGCTAAGGAAATCCTAGCTCAACCGCCGCGTCGGATCAAACCGAGTCGAAAGACTTCCGCGAGGTGATCGATTCGTTGTACTCGCGAGGAGACGGGCGGGTTTCATTCGCGTTGGTTGAATTCCCGCGGCATCATGTCTCCGTGGCGTGGTCGTGTGGGGTCCGTGCCGCAATTCGCTTCGACAGCTCCTCGATGGAAATCTCGTGAATGAGGAATTTCTTTTGCGGGGCCGTCGTGCCGGCCACGAGTTCGATTTGCGACTTTTTCAGTCCGAGTTCCTTGGCAAGCAAGCGGCTAATGGCCAGATTAGCCTTGCCTCGCTCGGGGGCTTGCGTGACGGTGACCTTCAAAGCCCCGCTTTGCTCACCGCAGATCGTCGTGCGACGAGCCCCGGCGCGGGCACGTACCGGCAACAAGACGCCGTCGTCGCGCGCGGCCAATTCAATCACGGCTCGGCCCCCTCGAACAGCGCCGAACCGACGCGTACGATCGTGGCGCCTTCCTCGATCGCCACGTCGAAGTCGCGGCTCATGCCCATGGAAAGTTCCTCGATGGCGTGTGGCTGTGGGCAGATCACGCGAAGCTGCTCGCGCAGTTCGTACAGGCGGCGGAAATCATCTCGGGCCACGGTAAGATCGCCCTGTCGAGAGGCCATCGTCATCAGGCCCTTGACGCGAACGCGGCTCAACCGATCAAGCGAGCGAGCCGCCTCGGCAACCTCGGAAGCTAGAAAACCGTGTTTTTCGACGTCTCCGGAAACGTTGACCTCGAGCAGCACGTCGACGTCGCGATCCAGTTCCACGGCCACGGTGTCGAGCGACCTGAGAAGCCGCAGGCTATCGACCGATTGAATCATGGACACCAGCGGCAGGGTGCGGCGAATTTTGTTGCGTTGCAAGTGGCCGATCAGATGCCAGCGGACGTCAGACTCCGCGAGCCTTGCGGCCTTGTCCCACAGTTGTTGGGGGCGGCTTTCTCCCAACTCGCGACAACCAAGCCGTACGAGCTGCGCGGCTGTGTCCGCGCCAACGTATTTCGTCACGGCGATCAGCCGGACTTCGTTACGGCCACGACCGGCTCGATCCGCGGCTTCTTCGATCCGCCGGCTGACATGATCGAGATTCTGCTGAATTCGCGCGGCGAGGTTCGTCATCGGTCCGGCACCACATGCCCTCTCGCGCCGCGGGAAGGCGGCTTACTCGATTTCGACAATCTCGTCGACCTCACCCTCTCGGTCGAACCGGGCCACGAGAAATTCAGACGTCAGGTTTTGCCCCAGGATGGTCCGATTTCCCTTCGAGGTCAACGCTCGATAGATGAGCCATTGCCGCTTGCCGATCTGTACGCGAAATCCAGCAGCCACGTCGCGTGGAACGATGGCGAGCTGCTCCGCCACGGTGAGATGTCGCCAGGTGTAGCGTTGCGATTGGCGGCGGGGATCGAGATCGATCCACAACACGCTGTAAAGCGCGTGCCCATGCCGGCTTTGCACCAGCGAAAGCCCGTCGGTTCCTCCCGAGAGGCGGCCTTCACGCGGATCGCATCGCCATTCGGGCAATGCCAGCGGCAAGACCAGCGCGCGGCGGCTTTGGCCAATCAGCCAGCCTTCGCGGGTTTCGTCGGCCGGCCGGAACTTTACGTCCGTCGCCAGCGGCAGCGTCAGCCGGTAGTCGAGGTCCGCCTTTCGCTTTCCCACGATTGCATCGGCCAGCAGCAAGAAGCGATCTTCCCGGGCCAATAGGATTTGACGCTGAACGGCAAATGATCCTTCGAGTTCGGCTTCCAGTTCCAAATAGACGCCGTCGTTGTCGGAAAACCAGCAGACCTCTTCCCACGGCTGAATCATGGGGGCGGGGCGGCCATCGGCCCGTAGGTCCAACTCCCACGTTCCGGCGAGGAAACGTTGAACGCCGCTTTGCAGTTCGCCGTGAACTTGTTCGCCGGCATAGGTCACGCCAAGCAAGTTCGCCGAACGTTGCCAATCGGAACGAAGCACGGCCAATTCAGACCAGCCGCTTTGCTCGGCCGCGTCAGGCAGCTTCGGCGGACGGCCGTTTGGTGATTTTCCTTTGGGTAGCGCGAGCCGCGCGATTTCGTGATCGTCGGCGTCGCCGCCGAAGTGCAATGCCGCATTGAACAACGCCGCCGACCAGGGCGCTTCCGCATCGCGGGAAAGAATCTGGCTGCCGTCGTGTCGACTAAGACGCATGGCTTGCCGCACGAGCCACTCGTATTGGTTTCGGGCTTCGCTGCTGAAACAACCTTTTTTCCATTTGCCGGCCAATGCCGCCGCTCGGGTCCAACAGCCAAACAACGGTCGCAAAAGGTGCAGTCGCGTGGCATGCGGCAAACCTTGGCCGTCGAGCAAATCGACCAGCCCGGTCGAGAGCACCTCCCTAGCCACAGAGATCAACGACCGGCACGGCTCCAGCTCGCCCAAGACATAGGCCAGCGATAGCGGCAACTCGCCCGCGAACAATTGGCGAACCAGCGGCCCGTGGTCGCCCGGAGTTTCGCTCAGCGGCGCGGTCGCCTGCTGATACAGATAGTCCGTAAGCTCCCACCAAAGCGCGGCGGGCAAGCGTCCGGCTAGCGGCGCGAGGGCATGGCAAAACGCCAGATGTTCCAGCGCCAGGTTCGACGTCGGTGGCTCACCGGCGGCATCGGCCAACCAGACTTCGACTTCTTTGGTCCACTGCGAGTCAGCTTTTTTATGAGTGCGTTTGCCGGGCCGCACTTTCGCCAGCCGGTTGAGAAGAGGCCAGGTTTCCGGCGACCGATCGTCGGGCACGATCGACCAAACAAGCGGAGACCATTTGCCCGGCAACAATTCGCTGAGCGGGGGCGGTGACGATCGTGTCGCCAGATAGCCGTGCCAAGTCGCCCAGCCGTCGCTGCCTTCGTCCCAGCCGTCGGCGTGCCTCACCGCCGCGGGCGTTGACTTGTGCCACAGCGAGTCCTGGAACGATAGCAATCGAGGCCGCGTGACCGAGGATGGTCGAGAAATCGTGGTGCACATCATCCTGTTTCGCGATGCTTCCTTAGCGTTGGTTGCAAAATAAATTGCCCGGGGAACCGATCCCACCATGACTGGCACATGCGACAACCCACCGGCAGCTTACGTTCCGACCTTCCGGTGCCGGGAATTCATAGTCGCCATGCACCGGAGCGGGTTGAGACCGTGAACGAGCGGCAAAAGCGGAAGACCGCCGCGTTGGCCATCGAAGGAGAGGATTTTGCCGGTTGCTTCGCCTCCTTGCCTTTCGGCAACGACGCCGAAGACACGAAAGGATCGATTCATCGCATCAGGGGCGCTTTTGGGTCGAATTGGAGTGTGACCCTGTCAGAAGCTATCCTAGTGATGTATCGAATTGCCGCAATGGTTTGCCGACGATCTGGCAAAATTTTCTGTCGGTTCGCCTGATAGGCATCGCGCGGAAGATGTCGCGAAGCATGGACGCGATCTCTGTTTTTCATCTCTTCCTGTTTGGCCACTGGTAGACCACTGGCATGGCTGAAAATCATCCTGCAAGTTTGGCCCGGGCCAAAGTACGTCGGGCGATGGTCGTGGCGGTTGCCTTGGCGCCAGCGATCTTCGCCGGGCCCGGCAGGCCCGATGCGGCGGCAGCCGAACCGAACACGGCAGCCGCATTGCCGTGGACCGGTCGCAACGCGGATCCGGGCGACGTGGCCAACTCGAAAGGCCTGGTCCGGCTGTCGCCGAAATTCGATGTCTGGGTCGACGCGAAACGGAAACGCGTGGTGATGCTTGGCGAAGTGGCGCTCCGCAAAGGGTTCTTGGAGCTGTTTGCCTGCCTTAAAGGAACCAAGGAACACGAGTCGATCGTGTCCATTGATACCTCCGCCACACTGGTCCATACGGCCCTTTTGGCCGTGGGCGCCGAAGCCGGTCATCCGGTCAAATTTCGACCCAAATATCGCCCGGCCCGCGGCACGAGGGTCGAGGTGCTCGTTTTCTGGAATGACCAGCGGGGCGCTAGACATCATGCCCGGGCACAAGACTGGGTTCGCAACAGCCAGACGAAGCGGCCGCTGGAACATGATTGGGTTTTTGGCGGAAGCGCGTTTTGGGAAGACGAGCAGACCGGCCAGCGATTTTATCAGGCGGAAGACGGCGACCTGATCTGCATTTCCAACTTTCCCAGCGCGCTGTTGGATTTGCCGGTCAAGGTTTCCCAGGCAAACGATTCGTTGCTGTTCGAGGCCTGGACTGAGCGCATTCCCCCGCTTGGCACCAAGGTGGCCGTCGTGTTGGTGCCGCAACTCAGCAAGCCGCGGGCCGAGAAGTCGGGCAAGCGCTAAAGACCTCGCGGCAAGCGTGCGTGAGCCATCTTGCCGGCGGTGGTCAAAGCACGGCTATTTCAAGCCGATGCGGCAGTGGTCGAGCATCTCGGCGGCGGTCGCCACGTAGCTGACAAAGAACGGTCCGAACTCAGCATATTTCGCGCTGGCTTCGTCGAAACGCATGCGGTAGACGATGTCTTTGAGAAACTCTGGGTTGCGTGCCCACAGCGTGACGCCCCACTCCCAGTCGTCGAGGCCCAAGGCGACCGTGATGAGCTGTGTCACGCGGCCGCCGAACGACATTCCGGTGCGACCATGATCGGCCATCAACCGGCGTCGCTCGTCGGTATCAAGCATGAACCAATTGGCCTGTAGGTGGCGGCTCTTGTTCATGGGGTAAAAGCAGGTGCTCGGCCACGGAGGCAAGTCGGGCGTCAGGCGTTGGCGGCGCATCGCCTGTTCGCGGTTGGCGTAGGCTTTGAGCTTCGCCTCATAGGCCGCTCCCTGAGGATCCTCGCCTTCGGCGACCAATCGCGCGCCGTACTGTTCGACGGTCGGCACGTATTCCGAAACTTCGGTCAGTGAGACGAACGAATAGGTCGGTTCGAGTGCCGCCCCGATCGGGCTGGACATGAGCCGTTGGTGAACGCTGTCGATCTTGAGTGGATCGGGGTCGAGCAGCATCAGCCCAAAGTCGGCTTTTTGGCCGCTGACCGTCGAGGTTTGCAGCCGAGCGGGTGCCTCGGCACCTTCGGGATCGAGAATCGAGACCAACTCTTTCCGGCCCTTGGCGATTTCGCCGGCCGACATGCGGGCAAGCAGGTCGTGGCGGAAGCGGTAAAAAGCGTGGGTGCAGTGCCAACCCTCTTCGGGCTGAAGCGAGACGTCACTCGGGGCGGAGGGAGCGTGGCTCATGGTGGCGATTCCGTCTTGGGGGCGATGATGATTTCCGCATGCGGCCGCAAGCGGCGACTTCACCCCCCCAGGATAGCAAAATTCGCCGCCGTCGTTCAGGGAGCCCAGCGCGCGGAATGCGCGCCGATAACCGATCACCTCCTCGTGTCCCGCGGCGAACCTTGCCGGCAAGGCCGAAAAGCATCTGGCTTATAGAACCGCTGAGAAATCCGCCGCGAGCCGCCCGAGCACTTCGCGCGTCAGCTTCGCCGGCACGATCTCTCGATCGCCGTCGCCTGCCCGATAGCGGCACAGGTTGATCTCCCCGCCGCGGCGGACGAGCAACTCGTAGTAGCAGGCCCGCCCGTTATCTTCTTGCCGCGGAGGGTTGGATCTCAACTGCACCGTGCAGCCCTCGGAGTCGATCTCGATCAGGCTAACCGGTTCCAGCAGATACGTTAGCCGTGAGCTGAGCGATTCGCTGATCGCTTGCAAGCGGTCGCGCGAAGCAGCGGCCAATTCCGGCGTCTGAAGACGTAACACGCGCAGTTGGCAAGCCAGGCGATCCAAGCCGCGAAGCTCGCATGTCATCCGCCGCGCGCCCTCGGAGACGTCGACCGTGCGCGGAGCATCATGAAACGTTCCCAGGGCATCGATTGCCTGCTGTAGTTTTTTGATAAGAGTCATCGTCGATCACCTCTTAAATCAAGAACCATTGGCCCGATTGCCACTGTCGTCCGCGGCGAAAGAGTCCGCGAGACGGCGTCGGCAATCGGATGCCGTGTCGCACGGCTCTCGAAGAGCGTTTCTCCGAATAAGCCGCGCGATGATCACCCTTGCGATTCCTCGACCGCATCGAACTGTTCGGTGGAGTGTTCCGAACCGTCGAACGAAATTCGGGCCTTGTGACCTTGGACCACGGTGTCCACGTGAACGGGCCGTTGCCACAAACGTTGTAGGTTCATCAGCGTATCTTGCGCGTAGTCGGCACGCAGTTCGATGCCGTTGTATTCGTGTTCCAGCAGCAGCTCGCCACGGTTTTTGAAATTTCCGTCGATGACGCGGATGAACGGTTGTCCGCGGTTGGTCAAACTGAACAGCAGACGCTGTTTGATTTGTTCGAATTGCCGGCTTTCAATCTCATACTGTCCCATCTCGGTGTTGTAGCCGAATGAGAACAGCTTATGTCGGCGACAGAAATCGACGTTCAAAAACGTGTCGATGAAGGTCAGATCGTTATGAATTCGGCGGACCTCGAAGATCTTTTCTCGCCCCAGCCCGGCTTCAGTGTTCCAGTTTCGCTTCTCGACAAGATCGTCGCACTCATCATAGTCCTTGCCGAAGCGTCCCTTGTTCCAGCGATCTTCGATGTCTCGAAACAGCTCGATGCCCAGCTTGTAGGGGTTCAATCGTCCGGGCGATGTGGCCATGGTGCCTGAATGGTGGTTGGCGTAGTGGACCACCTCGCCATCGGCAAGCCCCTGTTGCGTCATGATCGTCGAGTGCCAGAAGCTGGCCCAGCCTTCGTTCATGATCTTGGTTTGTGCCTGCGGGGCGAAGTAGTACGCCTCCTCGCGGATGATCGACAAAACGTCGATTTGCCATGCTTTGAGCGGGGCGTGTTCGAGCAGGAATTGCATCACGTCGCGCCGCGGCTCTTCGGGGAAGCGCTGCTCGGCGACTTCGCGTGCCTCACACAGCCGCTCGGCTTCGGCGGACAACAAATGGGGCGGATTGATGTATCGGTCCAAGTAGTCTTTGGCGGGAAATTTTCCCGGTCGCGGCGGTTGCGGTTCTTCTTCGTTTGCTTGAAAATTGGTCCGGCTTGGCTCGTCGCGGCGTTTGATGAACGGTGCGTGAACGTCGATCAGATCTTCGATACTAAGGCATGCGTCGATAAACGATTCGACTTCGTCGACGCCGAAACGATCCATATCGCGGCGAACGCGATTGCCGTGGTTCGCCATCTCGTTCATCATTTTGCGGTTCGTCTGACTGAACCAGGCGTTGTTCTTGAAAAAGTCGCAGTGACCGTAGACGTGCGCCATCACGAGCTTCTGGTCGGTCAAGGCGTTGGACGTCATCAGATAGGCGTAGCAGGGATCATTGTTGATCACCAATTCATAAATCTTCTGCAAACCATACGCATAGCCCTTGGAGAGCTGTTCGTACTCCATGCCAAACCGCCAATGCGGATAGCGCGTGGGAAAGCCACCATAGGCCGCGATCTGGTTCAGTTGTTCAGAATCGACGAGCTCGAAGATGGTGGGATAGAAATCCAACCCATGGTCACGCGCGTAGGCCTCGATGATCTGTTGCTGATCGACGAGTTCGGGTGGCAGGGTCAGTAGAGGGTTGGACGACATTCGTGAATTTCCCGCGGTGGTGTGATGGCCTAAAATAATCTCCGCGCGTCGCGGCTCACGAAGCGGGTAGCAATCGCGAACCATCGGGCGTTGGTTTTGGTTCAGGCGGCGAAGACGCGAAACCGATCCGTACTCAGGTTGTGAACCATCTCCCACAGTCGGGGAAACTCGTCGCATAGCCTTCGCCGTGCGAGCCGGATCGCCTCGGCTTGGTCGCGGCAGAGAAGCGTCAGATTGAAGTGGCCCACTTGCACTTGAAAAACGGTTCGCGAGGTGGAATCATTCGGTTGCATCATGGTGTCGTCCTCGTTCGGGTTCATGGGTTCCAAGGCGCGGCGCCGGGGGCGTCGCACGAGCAGTTCGTTTATTTGCCTTTCCCTAAAAACGTGCGGATCGAATCGAGAATCGCGTCTTCGTCGCTGATCTCGGAAAGCACAAGGTTTTCGGTTTCGTCGGAAAATGATTCTCGCAAGGCACGGATGAAATCGCCGCTGCCGTAGGGGCTTTCGACCTGCCCGTAGCCGAACAAGTTGACCTCTGGAAGCAACTGCTCGCGAAGCAGGGCCATGCAAGACTCGTTGTCTTCGCCCCAGTTGTCGCCGTCTGAAAAATGGAAGCAGTATAGGTTCCATTGTGAGGGCGGCAGGTCGCGCTGGAAAATTTCCGCGCACACGCGATAAGCCGAACTGATCCGCGTGCCGCCGCTTTCGCGTGTGTGATAAAAGGTCTCCTCATCGACCTCTTTGGCCGCCGCGTCGTGAATGATGTAGCGAACCTCGACCCCCTCGTACTGGCTTTGCAACCACGTATCGATCCAGAAGGCCTCGGTGCGGACAATCTGCTTCTGGTCGTCGGTCATCGAGCCGGAGACGTCCATCATGTAAATAATCGCCGCGTTGGCGTTGGGCCGCATGACGCTCTTCCAGGAGCGATAGCGTTTGTCTTCGGCGATGGGTACCACGACCGGGCGGGTCGGATCGTAGCTGCCCATGGAAATCTGGCGCCGCAGGGCCTGTTTGAACGTCCGCTTGAAATGCCTTAGCGATTCGGGGCCCGTGCGGCGGATGCCGGTATAGACCGATTTTTCTTCCTCGATGTTCGCCTTGCCCTTCGGCTCGATTCTGGGCAACTGCAACTCGTCGCCAAGAATCTCGGCCAACTCGGCGAGCGTGACGTCGACTTCGAGGATGTGCGCTCCGGGGTCGCTGCCGGCTTGCCCGGCACCGTCTTGATCGTCGGCTTTGCCGATCGGCGTGCCGACCTCGCCATCGCCTTGACCCACGCCGCCGGAACCGCTTTTGCCGTAACGGAAATGCGGCACGTCAAGCTGTGGAATCGGGATGCTGACCAAATCCCGTCCCTTACGGCCGATCATCTCGCCGTGCGAAACGTACTTGCGCAGGTTTTCGCGAATTTTGCCGCGAACGATCTGCCGAAAGCGAGATTGGTCGCGATCGATTTTCATGGCCATGACTCGATTCCTATCGCCCAGAGGGGTCGACACCAAACTCGATCGAGTGGTCTATCTTTGCCCGGCGCCCGGCCAAAACAACACGCATCGGTCCCGGGTCCGGCTTCGCCACGCAACCGGCTTGGGGGGCAAACCGGGGTTGGCTTATTCCTTGGTGTCTCCTCGAGCAAAAATGCTGGCAACGTAATTCAACACATCGGTCGCGCTTTCCTCGTTGTAGCCGAAGTCTCGGATCAGACGGGATTTGACCACGTCGATCTTGGCCTGCGTGTCGGCGTCCACCACGTTGGAGACCAGGCTCGTTAGTTTGATCGTATCTTTCTGGTCCTCGAACAGCTTCAGTTCAAGCGCCCGGTACAGCCGCTCGTTCGTCTTATAGTCGAACTTGCGGCCGTCGATCGACAACGCGCCGATGTAATTCATAATCTCGCGGCGGAAATCGTCCTTGCGGCTGTCGGAGATGTCGATCTTCTCTTCGATCGATCGCATCAGCCGCTCGTCGGGCATGTCGTACTGCCCGGTGAACTTGTTCTTGACCTTTTCTTTCTGGGTATAGGCCTTGACGTTGTCGATGTAATTCGCGGATAGCCGCGCGAGTGCGTCTTCGTCGGCGGCAATGGCACGCTGAACCTCGTTTTTCACGATGTTCTCATACTCTTCCTTGACCACGCCGAGAAGCTCGCGGTAACGTTGCCGCGTCTCATCGCTGGTGATCAAGCTGTGATGCTTCAGTCCCGCTTCGAGCTCGTTGAGCACCATGAAGGGGTTGATGCACGTGGAGTTGGGATGGGCGACCAGGGCGTTCGAAATTTTGTCCTGCACGTAGCGCGGCGAGATTCCGAACATGCCTTCATTGACGGTCTCTTCACGCAGCTCCTTGACGTTTTCTTCCGTAAAGCCGGGCAGGCTCTTGCCGTTGTACAGCTTGAGCTTTTGCATCAGCACCAGCCCCGCGTTCTTCGGTTCTTCCAGCCGTGAGAGCACGGCCCACATGGCCGCCATTTCAATCGTGTGCGGAGCGATGTGTTTGTAGACCCGCTGCGGGTTGTAATCCTTTTCGTAAATCTTGATTTCATCCGTCAGCCTGGTGACGTAGGGAATATCGATCTTCACCGTGCGATCGCGCAGCGCCTCCATGAACTCGTTGTTTTGCAGGCGGCGATATTCCGGTTCGTTCGTATGGCCGAGAATCACTTCGTCGATGTCGGTCTGGGCGAACTTCTTCGGCTTGATGCGATGCTCCTGGCTCGCGCCGAGCAGGTCGTACAAGAAAGCCACGTCGAGCTTCAGTACCTCGACGAATTCGATGATTCCGCGGTTTGCGATGTTGAACTCGCCGTCGAAGTTGAAGGCCCGCGGATCGCTATCGCTGCCGTACTCGGCGATCTTGCGGAAATTGATGTCGCCGGTCAGCTCGGTCGAATCCTGGTTCTTCTCGTCCTTCGGCTGAAAGGTGCCGATGCCGATACGGTCCTTCTCGCTCAGAATGAGCCGCTTGACGCGCACGTCTTGAACCAAGCGTGTCCAGTCACCGTCGTAAAGCTTCAACCGTTCGTTGTAGATGTATCGCGTAAAGGGGCAAAGTTCGCCGCTGATGCGGACGTGGTAGTCCCCCGGCCCGCGATCGGCGTTCAACTTGGCCTCGATATCACGGCGAAACCGCTTGGGGATCAGTTGCAGCGGCTCACCGTTCATCGGGCACCAGTGAACCATTGCCGGATCCTCAAGCGATACGAAACCCAACGTATACAGCGCGCCTTCGTCAATCGTGCTGTAGCGTTCCAGGCCCTTTTTCAGTTGCCGGGCGATGGTGCTCTTGCTGCTGCCGACCGGACCATGCAGAAGTAGCACGCGGCGCTCGATGCCATAGCCCTTCGCGGCGCTCTTCAGCGCATTGACAAATGACTCGAGCGTGTTGTCCAGCCCGAAAACCGCGTCACGCCCATTTCCCCAGGGGTCGTCGAAGAACGTGTAATGAATTCGTTTCTCTCGCGCGACTTCGTAGGTCTCGACCCCCGCGGAAAGAATCATGTCGTAAACGCGCTGAAACGCGTTGCGCGACACCTCGGGATGCTGGCGGACGATGTCGAGATATTCTTCAAACGTTCCGCTCCAGTTTTTCTTGCGGAACTGATCGACATCCTGCCGCTGGGCGATCAGGGTGATAATTTCGCTTCCATCGGCCATTTGGTGTCTCTCCCCCTAATTAACGGTTCGTGCCCCGACGCAACGATCGTCTTGATGTTCTCATTCGATCACGACATGCCTCGTAAGTCGCGTTAAAGTCTTCGTAAACTTCCCAGGCGCGCAGCACCTCTCGTCTTGATGGGACGGTCGCGAACCGGCCACCGTGCGGGAGCGCGTCGAGGTCAAACCCAGCCGAAATGCGCAACATCGACCCGGAAGCGAGCCAAAAGAATCGAGGGCGGCGACCGCGACGGGCGACGTCTGTGCCCGAGAGAACGGATTTGCAAAGAGCAGTGCGGAGCCGCCGTGAGATTTAGATGCGGAAGATTGTGAAGTTCTTGTTATCCGCCGCATCGGCGGCACCAAATCTTTTTCCTCTCACCTTCAAGTATCTCTCGCGCCTTGAAACGCGGCAATACTGATCTTTGGCCGCGGACCGTGTGGCCGGACCCCGATCGGTGGTGTTACAGCAATCGAAAGGTGTTATCTAAAAACGGCTTGCGAACATGCGCGAAGCCTTGCCACGAAAAAATAAGCATTCTCCAAATTACGCAGATTCATCGGTCTCGGGCGATTGGGTGTACCAAATGTCGAGTTGTCAGACATGGTGCGGAAGAACCGCGGTCACCGGCGTTCGCGATCATCGGCGCGAACGCCGGACAGGGGGGATTGATCAGACCGGCGTCTGCCATCAGCCCAGGCTCATGAGCCGAAAAGCCCAGAATTCTCCCGCGGCGGGCAGTCCCGGGTGCGCAGCGCAAGGAAGCCGAATCATCCCTTGGGATTTCACCAAGGTCGCTGCCGGAATCAGCCGAGCAGCCGGTTGACGCTGCCAATCAGCCGGTCCATGGCGAATGGCTTGCGGATATAGTCATCGACGCCGAGCATTTCGGCGTATGCCTTGTGCCGGGTGCCCTCGTTGGCGGTGATCATGATCACGCGTATGGGTACCCGCCGCGTGCGACGCAGCTTTTCCAACACCAGAAAGCCGCTGCGTTTGGGCATCATCATGTCCAAGATGACCAAATCAGGATCCTCCCGTTCGGCCATCACCAAGCCCTGATTGCCATCGCGGGCGACCAGGATCTCGTAACCCTGAGCCTCGAGCGCGTAACGCAGCGACTCGATAATTTCCGGATCGTCGTCAACCAAGAGAATTTGCTGGCGCGATTGGCCTTCGTCGTCGTTCTTCTCTGTCATCGCTCGTTTGGGCCTGCCAAGTAAGTGCGGAGGAATGCTCCACGCGGGGCCGTTGCCTTGACCCACACGTCTCAAACCCAAACAAGTAGCTCAATACGGCGCGCTTTGCAAGCGCCTCACCCTCCGCGGCAAAGAAACCCCGCGGTAGCCCGCGCCCCGTCTAGACACAACCCGCGGTTGCGCGCAAGCAGCAGCCCTAGCGACGCCGCCTTCGACGTCGAGACAAATACGTCGTGCCCGCAACCGCGGCGACGGCGGCAAGCACAAACGACGACGGCTCCGGCATGGCGGGCAAAACTCCATGCGCGGCTAACAAGGTTTGCTCAAGCGTCAATGTTTTCGCGCCGGTGAGTGGGTCGACACCTGGATGAAATCCACCCGAGGGCAGCAGCACGGTGTGTTGGTCTCCTGCCGCCGGAAAATGCGACCACAGGCCATTCGAGGTGAACGTGTCGATAAAGGGCACGTTAAACGTGTTTAGCGGATTGCTAACATCGGTGAGGGTAACAATGGTATCCACCGGCAGCACGGCGCTAAAGGTGCCGCCGTTTGGCTGACCGTGGGTGATGGTCATCGAACCGATGACTTGAGGATTCCCGGAAAGGGTCACATCAAGATCGAAGTCCGCCGTGCCAATGGTTATCGGATCAACGCTTACCAAAGATAGTGCCACGATCTCGATATCGATCGTGTCGGTGTCTCCTACGTTAAAGGGATTGATCCCATCCAATCGCTCAACAATGGTATCTGTATTTCCCGGCCCGATCGCATTGCCCCTGAGCGGCACAATTCCCGCCCCGATGCCCGTCAAATCCACGAACGTGCTGCCCGGGTCGGTCATAAAAAGATCGAATCCCGGAGCAATGGACGTTGCGAGCACGTTTCCTTGTGAACCACCTAACAGAATGCCAAACAGCGCAGCACAGATGACCCGGTGCAGTTTCATTTCACTTCCTCCCCTTTGATAATCGGCCCGTTTCGTGCGGGACGCCCCGAACGTCAAATCGACACCCTGATTGTCGCGGTTGTCAATCGGATATACCAGAAAAATCCTTACTTTCTTGGGGGGTATGTTACATCGCTAGCCCGGCATCCGGACTCCCTGCCGAAGGGCTTCGTAGAGAACGATCGCCACGGTGTTCGACAGGTTCAGGCTGCGAACGTCCGGTCGGATGGGGACGCGCAGACAGGCGTCGTTTTCCGCGTCGAGCAGCGTGCGGGGAAGGCCGCTCGACTCGCAGCCGAACACGAGCACGTCGTCCCGTTGGAACGCGACGTCGGTATAGGTCCGCCTGGCGCTCTTGCTGAACAGCCATCGCCGCTTTTCGGGAAGCCGCTTAACGAGCGAAACCCAATCTTCGACTGCCTCGTATTCGAGCTTCGGCCAATAATCCAAACCGGCGCGGCGTAGATAATAATCGTCGAGCCGGAAGCCGAGCGGCCTGACAAGCCACAGTTTCGCGCCCACCGCCACACACGTGCGACCGACGCTGCCGGTGTTATAGGGAATCTCCGGGGCGTACAAGACGACGTTCAATCGCGGGTCATATTTCATGGGTCGTCTCGCGGCGGGGTTCTTTTTTTCGCCACACCGGCACGGGCCTGTTATCGCGGGAATCGCCACGCCCCGGCATGCCGGTCTGGGTGGCAACCGGGCGCCCCCTTAAAAGCAAGTGTGTCACCCGATACGATAAGCGGCACACGCTT
>Ga0114931_10001684_pt1 | contig 28117 bp, 25 predicted proteins | sample 2SBtaG_FD_89579 | JGI IMG/M metagenome (GOLD analysis project Ga0114931, IMG submission 89579) | Deep subsurface microbial communities from Kolumbo volcano to uncover new lineages of life (NeLLi) - 2SBTROV14_V59a metaG | ecosystem: Environmental > Aquatic > Marine > Volcanic | place: Kolumbo... | reverse complement strand
GCTGGGTGTTTTCTCCGGCGCTCCGCTGATATTCGATGTATTGGTACAGGTTATAGGGCGCCAGGCTTCTGGCAGGCAATTCGATCTGTCCCAGCTGGCTCAGCGCGGGAAAGGGCTGCCAGGGCAGGGTGTCCATGTGTCTCCGGATGACCCGGTTTGCCTCGAACCGGCTGATGGAGACCTGTTGCAGGCGCCATTGTTGCGGGTCGTCGGTGTTGGCATGGGCCGCACGCAGATAGCGGACCAGACGGCGCTGATCATCGAACTCGAAAATCTCGATATCGCTGGGAATACGGCCATGCAACAGTTGTCGGATATTGAGATAACGCTGTCCGTCACGTGACCAGAAACCCTGTCCTTCCAGGAGATTGCCCGAGGTGGAGGTGGCCATCATGCGCATTTTTTCGGCATATTTCTGGATTGGCGGGGCGATGAATTCACTCAATGCGATCATCGCCAGCATCAGCAGAATACCGGTTTTCATGGCAGAGAGGGTGATCTGGCGGATGGAGACCCCGCTGGCGCGAATAGCGGTCAGCTCGCTGTTCTTGTTCAGCATGCCCAGGGAGACGATGCTGCCGATCAGGGTGGCGATGGGCGCGATATCCAGGATGCGTGCCGGTATGCTGAGCAAGATGTAACGGAAGGCATCTCCGGTATGGTAATTACCCTTGCCCACATCATCGAGCTGCTGTACCAGATCGATAAAACTGAAGATCGCCAGCAGGATGAGCAGGACGCTCAGGCAGCCGGCGAGGATGTTGCGTGACAGGTAGCGGTCCAATAGTTTCATGGTTCAGCGCTGGCCGGCAGGGAAGCCCGCTTGTTGGTGCCCCAGCGGTGCTTGAGATAGGGATGGGACAGCATCAGGACGAGGATAATGAGCGGGATGAGATGTACCCACCAGATGCCGGGAATCGCGGCAACCCGGCCCTGATCGACCCAGGTGCGGCCAAGGCTGGCCAGATTGTAATAGAGGGCGTATATCAGCAGGGCGGCGAACAGCCTGGCGTAGCGGCCCTGACGCGGTCGGCTGCGGCTCAGGGGAATGGCCAGCAGGCCGAGGATGATCGTGATGAGCGGCATGGACAGGCGCCATTGATATTCGGCGATATCGCCAGGATGGGTGGAATGGCGCAGGCGGGCCAGCGGTACCGCCTTGCGTTTGTAGCCTTGTCCGTCGCTGGAGAAGTTGCTGATCGACAGTTTCAGAATTTTGAACGACAGGCTAAGGGGCGCTGTATCAGCGTCCATGTCATAGGCGTAACCATCAACAAAGATCATGACCGGCACGGTTTCTTCTGCCGAAGCAGTGAAGTAGGCCTCGCGGGCGCGGATCACCCTGCTGCGCTCACCCTGCCTGTCCTGGAAGAACACCTGTTCAAGGCGGTTGTTTTTGCGGCTGATGCCGGCGGTGAACAACACGCTTTTGGTCTGTCCCAGAGGGTAGAATCGCCCGGCTTCCAGCTTGTTGATGTCCAGCTGGGCCAGGGAGCGAGCCTGGATACGATAGCTGGCCTGATAGGCCCAGGGACGAATATAGAGGGTCAACAGGCCGACGATCACGGCGACCACCACGGCCAAAGGCAGAATGGCCTTGACCAGCTGCAGTTCGCTGAATCCGGTGGCGGACAGGACAGTCATCTCCGAATCGCTGTACAGCCGTCCCAGGCCCACGACAATAGCAAGATACAGGGCGGTGGGTAACAGGGCCTCCAGGCCGATCACCGTCTTCAGCAGGGTGAGCTTGATCACCGTGGCGCCGGTCAGCAGTCCATGCGCGGCATCCGCCAGATAGGCCGCAGAGCTGAAGCTGGTAAAGATGGCGATCAGGATCAGACTGATCAGAGCCAGCGGCTTGAGGATTTCCAGATTGATATAGCGGTTAATAATCAAGACAGGCTGTGGGTTGGTCTGTGGTTGCCGGCGGCGAATGCCGTCCCGGCCTGAAGCCGCTGACAGTGTGAGAGCCGATGGTTATCCTGTATGTTTCTCGTCATCTTATCTACTGCCTGGTGCGATGGCTATCAATAGTCATGGTTTCCGTTGTCGATGGTTCAGAGGATAGATTAGCGTGTTGATGCCGAAAAAGATTCAGAGATTCAATATACTCACCCTTAGATTGGGCTGCTATGCAGCAGGCCGCTTGCCAATTACCAGGGGGAAGCCTTCCTGGTGCGTTGTTGCCGCTATGCCGAGGTGATAAGATGGCGCTGTTGCAAGCGCTCTCACTGATTTTCATCACCGCCGTATGGCAGCGGCGAGGCACGAGTTTGAATTTGAAGTAAATGGCCCGTTTGTTCTTCGGTAAATCCCTGCGTCGCAGCTATGACCGCTCCGCTGTCCTGCGTAACTGTATGTGGCTGCTGGAGGCCATGCTGATAGCGCTGTTCTGGGGCTTTTGTGCCCTGCTCCCGGTGGATCGGGCCTCGCGGATGGGACGGCGCTTCATGCAGTTTATTGGGCCCCGGACCCACAAAAACCGCCAGGTGATGCTTAACCTGGCCATCATGTTCCCGAAAAAGACGGAGTCGGAACGTCTGGAGATCGCTCGCGGTATCTGGGCTAATTTTGGTGCCACCTTCGCCGAATATCCTCACCTGGACTGCATTATTCACCGTCAGGCGGAGCAGCGCATCAGGGTGGCCGGGCAGGCCTATCTTAGTCCTTACATTAATGCGGGCAAGCCCGTCATTTTCGCTACGGCACATCTGGCCAACTGGGAGATTCCCGGTTCACCCATTATCCGCGCCGGTATCCCTGCGACTGCGGTCTACAGTCCCCAGCAGAATCCCTTTGTTGAATGGATGATGCAGCGGATGCGGCGCGCTATCCGTGGTCGTTATGTACGCAAGGATGCAGGGATTCGCCAACTCTACCGGGTGCTTGCCGCTAATGGCGCTCTGGTGATCCTGCCGGATCAGCGGGTGGAACGGGGAAAGGCCGTGCCCTTTTTCGGGGTCGATGCCGACACCACGGACAGTCCCGCCCGGCTGGCGCTGAAATATCACTGTGATCTGGTGCCGGTGCGCATCGAGCGTCTGGAGGATGCCCACTTCCGGGCGACCTTTTATCCGCCGCTGCAGGTGACGGATGACAGTCTGACAACGCAGGCGCAGGCCCTGCAGCTGACCCGCAGTCTGAACGCCCTGTTCGAGTCCTGGATTCGCGAACGGCCACAGGAGTGGCTGTGCGTCAAACGCCGCTGGCCCAAGCAACGTGGCGCTAAAGTCCCTTTCCACCAGGAGCGCTGAAGCTTGCCCTCAGGGGTGTTGCGGCTGGTGGGTATCCGGGTTTTTCTGCCAGGGTCCAAGAAGTCGATCATCAATGGAGCGAATATGCAGGTCGCGCTGCGGGAAGGCAATCTCTATATCGTGATCACGGAAGGACCGGTCAATGGCCATGTGGAGATCGTGGTTGATGTTGAACATCTCATCCGGGTCGGCGATAAAGACCCGCAGTTCGAAATCAAGGGTGCTGTCGCCGAAATTCTTGAAAGAGACTGCGGGCTGCGGTTCATCGAGGACAGCCGGATGCCTCCGGGCGATATCATACAGCAGCCGGGTGGCCAGCACGGTATCGGAGCCGTAGGCGATACCCACCTGGATTGAGAGGCGCAGGATTTTATCCGACAGCGACCAGTTGATGATCTGCCCGGTAACGAATTCTTTGTTGGGGATGATCAGCTCCTTGCGGTCCCAGCCGGTAATGGTCGTTGCCCGCATCTGGATGCGGGTGACCTTGCCGATGATCTCTCCCACAGTGACGGTATCGCCCACCCGGATAGGACGTTCGAACAGAATGATCAACCCCGAAACGAAGTTGGCGAAGATTTCCTGCAGTCCGAAGCCCAGGCCGACAGTAATGGCGGCCGCCAGCCACTGTACCTGGTTCCAGCCGATGCCGATGGTATCAAAGGCATAGAGCAGTCCGAGGAGTACCACGCTGTAGCGTACCAGGGTGGTGATGGCGTAGCGTCCGCCGGGTGCAAAAGGCAGGTATTGGAGAACAGCGATTTCCAGTAATCCCGGCAGATTCTTGCTGACCAGAAAGGTGATGATGAGCGTCAGCAAGGCGGTCAGGAGATCTGCCAGGGAGACCGGTACCAGTTGCTGGATGGACTGGCCCTGGGTGCTGGCCGTAGCCGCGGTGGTGGCGACAAAGTGCTCCCAGAGCTTGATTTCTGTCAGGAAACTGAAGGCCGGGAGGACATCGCGCCAGATGAGGATCAGGCCAACGATCAGGGCGCTGGCGAACAGCCCCTTGACCAGTTTTCTGGTCTGGTCGCTGATGGCGGTGACATCGATCAGGGTTTCATCCGGCAATATATCGGCCGTAGCGGCTGTTGCGGTGTGGCTGTCCACGGCTTCTTCCCTGGCTTTGATGAGGACGGCCTGTTTTTTACGTGCTTGCTCAATGGCCAGTTTGCGACGGCTCAGTTCCAGCCAGCGCATAATGGTATCTTTCAACAGGACTGTAACGAGGATAAACAGCGCACTTTTGAAGAAATCCTGTTCCAGCTGGATGGCGGTATAGAAAAAACCCATGATCGCCATGATGATCAGGGACAGGGGAATCAGCAGCAATAACAGGAACCAGCCGGACTTCAGCTTGCCCCGCCAGAGCTCGCGCCGGCTGTGGAGTGCCAGCTCGGCCTGACCGCTGTGTGGTCTGAACAGCCGGATGAGCACATAGCTGATAATGCCCATGAGGGCAATGAAGGCCAGCCGCGCCAGCGAATCACGATGGGACTCAAATGGCTGCAGCTCCAGTGCTGCGATGACATAGACCAGTGGCAGAATGACCGGCAGGAGCCAGGAGATCTGCTTTCTGATCAGGGCGATGCTCGCTGCCGCCCAGCCAAAGTGGGCGGCAGCCAGACCATTGTTGCGGACGATCACCAGCAGCAGACGGCCCACAAACAACAGCAGGGCGAGGCGATCCAGACCGGCTGAAACTGCGCTGGCGAAAGAGGAGTCGGCAATATGGCCGAGTTGCCAGCTAATGATCCAGAGGAGAAACGGCCAGTTGCCCGCTACCAACAGGGTGAGCACGATTGCCAGCAGGGTATGATGGAAACGTGCCCGGAATTTCCGTTTGGCCTGCTGTCCTGTTTCGCTGAGTAATCGGAGCAATTTCTTATTCTGCCAGGCCAGGATAATGACTGGCAACAGTGCGAGTCCGAAGGGCAGGGCCCGCATGCGCAGGCTGCCTGTTGCCTGTTCCAGCAGCTTAAGCCAGGCGGTCGGGTCTAACAGCCAGGCAGTTGCTTGCCAGGCATCCGTCAGATCGCGGGCTGAGAGGGGGTGGGTGCTTTGTACCCACAGGATGCGCTGATCGATATAGCTCCGGAAACCGTTGACCAGGTTGACGAGTTGGCGTTCATACTCGTCCAGCGGCATCAACAGATCATCGAAATAGACATCATAGGCCTTGATGAGGGGGCGCAGATAATGGTCGCGTTGCTCTTTCAGTGCCTGTTGAATCCTGTTGAGCAGGCGGGCCTGTGCCTTAGTACTGAGCTGCGGATTTTTCTTCGCAAGTTGCCTTGCCTTGCCGGGGATATCAACCAGGGCCAGCAGGTCATCCTCGAGTTCAATGCGCCGCAGCTGAATGGCGTTCATTTCTTCACTGCGCTGCCGGATAGCCCGGAGATGGTGATGGGTGTCGGGGAGTTCGAAACGCAGCGTGCGCAGGCGCAGGCCGATCGCGTCGCTGAGACCTGCACGGGTGATTTTTTCGCGCATGGTGTCGTAGGATTTATTGACCTGGTCGAGTTGCTGATCAATCTGCTGTTTCAGGGCCCGGGCACGGTTGCCCTTGTCGGAGATTTCCGCATGTTCCGCCGCCAGTCTTTCGTTCTGTTCTGCTATCCCCTTGATCGCGGCGGAGGCCGAAGCGGCATTGAGACGTTGTACTTCTGCCTTGTGGCGAGTGATCTCCGCCGCCTGCAGGCGCATGGCGGAAACCGCGGCATCAAGTAGTCCCAGCTGGCGCTCGGCGACCAGGACATTACGTGTGGCCAGCTGGCGCTGGGCACGTAACAGGTCGCGTTGGGCATCGTAACTGCGTGTTTCCTCATCCAGTTGCAGGAGTTTTTGTCGCAGGAACTGCTGCTCGGCCAGGAGGGCATAGCGAGCAGCGTTATCGAGGCTCGATGCCTGTGCACTGGTGGACAGGCCTTGCAACTTCTGGTTAATCTGCTCCAGTCTTTTGCGGGCGCTGATGGATTCCGCGGGGATAGACTGGCGGCGCTCGGCGCGTGTACTTGCCTGCTGTTCAACTTCGGCAGATTGCTGCTGTTCCTTGTCCAGTTTCGCCTTGGCGGCTTGTTGTTGCTGTACCAGTTTATCGAGTGAGATCTTCTCTACATTGATCTGTTGTGGTTGCGGCAACGGTCTGGCGAGTTGCCGCTCGATCGCCCGCAATTGACGCGGCGCTTCTTTTGCCTGCTGGGCCAGCTGGGCTGTCAGGGCAGCGGAAGCCCGGGCTTGTTCCAGGAATTGCTGGGCCTGTCGCAGCAGGGCCAGCTCATTATCGCGTGCTTCACTTTGCGGTTGTTTTAGCAGTACCGTGATGCGCTGCTGGAGATTGTCGGGCGTTGGGCCGCCCCCTGATGACTGCGCTGCGGCCGCGGCGTTGTGGGCGCCTGCAGCCCATGATGGCGTGCTCTGTAGTAGTATCAGGCTGGCACCCAGCAACAGCAAAAAAACAAGTGGCACAAGCCATTTTGGCGTGCCGGGTGCCCATTTATTCATCATCGGGCAGCAGGGTTTGAAAAGGGCATATTGGGTTAAATTCCGCTAGGCATGCTGTTTCACACCATGCAATCATCTGTCAGGACCGTCCGGTTATTGCCGGCTCTTGTCCCCGCTCGCCGGAATTATGTTGATGCTTTCAGGGCAGTGGAGATTTTTTCCAGCACTGTCCTTCTGGTTTTCAGCTGTTCGCGGAATTCCAGTCGGTCGGTATCGGCAATTTCATAGCGCAAATCGGACAGGTAGCTTTCCAGGGCACTCAGAAGTATCTCTGTTTCTTGCTCATCAAGGTCCAGGTGATTCATATACCCTCCTTATTCAAGGTGATGCCGGTGATCTCGGTTCAAGCGGATTGTATAACATTAGAATCATTGTCGTGAAGTTCTGTTTTCCCCGGGCACGCATAATCTTTGCCAGACAATCGCGAGCAGACATATTCGATGTGTAATTCGAATCAGCATCGTGTGCCCACCTTCCACTACTGAAATCGGGAATGATTGGTGATGAGCCTCAGTACTCAGTACCACCTGTTCATATATTTACAGACTGCCAGGGAAAGCGGATGATAATAAGCGCTGTCCCTTCGCAGCGACGGCAGTATTTCTGGCAACTGAAACAAAGGAGGCAGTTGATGAATGGTGCGTTGGCATTGGCCCTGATTACGGCATTGTTCGGCACTTTATATGCGTGCTGGTGTGCCTGGTGGGTCCTGCAGCAGCCGGAGGGCGAGGCAGCGCTCCGTATACCTTATCTGGCGATTCGCGAAGGTGCAACTGCCTATCTGCGTACCCAGTATGCCGTGATCGCTATCGTGGGTGGTGTGATTTTTCTGCTGTTACTGGTGATCCCGCAGTTCGGCTGGTTGACGGCCAGTGCCTTTGCTGTGGGTGGGCTCTGTTCAGCGGCCTCCGGGGTGATCGGTATGATGGTGGCGGTGCGTGCCAATATTCGTACCGCTACTGCTGCTCGCGGGGGTGTGGCCCCGGCCTTGCGGGTGGCGCTGCGCTCAGGTTCGGTCACGGGTTTTCTGGTGGGTAGCCTGGCTCTGGCGGCGATCGGCGGCTTCTGCCTGCTATTGCAACAGCAGGCAGGCGGTGGCGCAATAGACCTGCGGTCGCTGGCGGGTCTGGGCTTCGGTGCTTCCCTGATCAGTATCTTCGCCCGTCTTGGTGGCGGGATTTTTACCAAGGCAGCCGATGTGGGTGCTGACCTCGCCGGCAAGATCGAGCAGGGAATACCCGAAGATGACCCCCGTAATCCGGCAGTGATTGCCTATAACGTTGGCGACAATGTCGGTGACTGCGCCGGTATGGCTGCCGATGTCTTTGAGAGTTATGCAGTGACGCTGATTGCCGCCATGCTGGTCGCCGCCTGGTCATTTCCCGATGAAAGGGTATTGCAGTATTATCCGCTGGCCCTGGGGGGGGTCGCATTGCTGGCCGGTTTACTTGGCCTACAGGCTACTCGCTTATCAGCAGGTGGTAGTGTGATGATGGCAATGACTCGTGGGGTGGTGCTCAGTATGCTGCTTGCGGCACTGGGCTTTGTGGCCGTCAGCGAGTGGTTGATCCCGGCAGCTGCGCCCTTCTCCGCCCTGGCCCTGGCGGGCGCGGCGCTGACGGGGCTGGTGGTGGCTTTGGGTATGGTGGCGACCACCAATTACTACACCAGTACCCAGTTTTCCCCGGTTCAGCGTATTGCGGCAGCTTCACAATCGGGGCATGCCACCAATATCATTACCGGTCTTGCCGTGGGCATGAAGTCCACGGTGGTGCCCACGGTGGTGATTGCCGCAGGGGTGATCGTCGCCTATCTGCTGGCGGGTGTATACGGTATCGCTGTGGCCACCTGTGGTCTGCTGGCCCTGACACCGGTAGTGATCTCTGTGGATGCCTTTGGGCCGGTCACCGACAACGCGGGTGGTATAGTGGAAATGGCGGGTTTGTCTGCGGAAGTGCGCGAGGCCACTGATGCTCTGGATGCCGCCGGGAATACCACCAAGGCATTGACCAAGGTGTTTGCGGTGGGTTCGGCCGGACTGGCGGCGCTCGCGCTGTTTGTGGCCTATAAACTGGCCTTTGGGGCGCAGGCGGCTACGCTGGATTTCAGCCTCGATAATCCCTATGTGCTGGCCGGGCTGTTCATTGGCGCGCTGCTGCCATTTGTATTTAGCGGTTTCGCCCTGGATGCCGTCGGCACTGCTGCCTCCCGCATTGTCGTCGAGGTCCGCCGTCAGTTCCACGAGCACCCGGATATTCTGCGCGACGACCGCCTGCCGGATTATGGCCGGGCGGTTGCCATGCTGACCCGCGCCTCTATTCGCGGCATGATCCTTCCCGGTCTGCTGCCGGTGCTGGTGCCTTTGGCGATCGTGCTGTTATGGGTGCCGGTGGGGCCACATGCCAGCGGGGCACTGATCATGGGCGGTGTATTGATCGGTGCCGTGGCAACCGGTCTGTTGCTGGGCTTTTCCATGAGTACCGGTGGCGCCGCCTGGGACAATGCCAAGAAATATATCGAGGCCGGACATTTTGGCGGCAAGGGTTCGCCCGCGCATGAGGCGGCAGTAACCGGTGATACCGTAGGCGATCCCTATAAGGACACTGCCGGCCCTGCTATCAACCCCATGCGCAAGGTGCTGAGCCTGATGGCGCTGTTGCTGGTGCCTTTTCTTATTTGAACCGCTTTTCCGGTAGGCCCTGGACAGGAAGGACGAAACCGAGATGAATCAAGATGACAAACAAGGCAGGATCGCGGCGGCAGTACCCAGACCTGCTCACCCCCGCAAGCGCCAGGAGCCTTTGCCCTGGCAGCATCCCAAGCCAGTGGAAGATGATGCCGGGGCCTTGCAGCGTATCGAGGCGATTATCAACAGTCCCGGTTACCGCCAGGCAGATGAAGATATCGATTTTCTCAATCGTGATGAGACCCGGGGGCTACGGCTCCAGATCGACTACAGCAAGCCGGAATTGTTATTGCACGAACATGGGGTTGAACACACCATCGTGGTGTTTGGCAGTACCCGCATCGAGGAGCCCGGCGCTGCGCACCGCAAGGTGGCAGCATTGCATAAAGCCTTGTCCGGGGATCCGGAAAATGAAGCGCTCCGGCGGCGCCTAGCGGTGGCGGAACGGATCAGTGAGAAGAGCCGTTACTATGAGGTTGCGCGGGCGCTGGGGCGTTTGGTGGGCAGTGCCGGGTATGGCCCCCTGGACTGCCGGGTGACGCTGATGACCGGTGGTGGTCCAGGGATGATGGAGGCCGCCAACCGTGGGGCCTATGATGTCGGAGCAAAGTCCATTGGTCTGAATATCACGCTGCCTCATGAGCAATATCCCAATCCCTATATTTCTCCAGAGCTGTGTTTCCGTTTTCACTATTTCGCTTTGCGCAAGCTGCACTTTTTGCTGCGCGCCAAGGCACTGGTGGCCTTTCCCGGGGGCTTTGGTACGCTGGATGAGTTATTTGAAACGCTGACCCTGATTCAGACCCGTACTATTCGGCCATTACCGGTGGTGTTGGTGGGCCGGGAATTCTGGCAGCGGGTATTTGATGTCGAGTATCTGGTGGCCGAGGGCGTCATTGACCTGGAAGACCGGGAATTGTTCTGGTTTGCGGAAACGGCAGAGGAGATCTGGCAGGGGATCCTTTGCTGGTATCGGGCCTGTGGTAAACCTTTAATCAATAGCGAGGACTGATATGAAGATTGCATTTCACGGCGCGGACCGCAACGTCACCGGTTCCTGTCATCTGGTGCACTGTGCCGGCAAGCGTATTCTGATCGATTGCGGTTTGTATCAGGGGGGGCGGGAACTGGATGAGGAAAACCACCAGCCTTTCGGTTTTGATCCTGCCGACATCGATTTTCTTTTGTTGACCCATGCCCATCTGGATCATTGCGGGCGTATCCCCTTGCTGGCCAAACAGGGATTCCATGGCGAAATCATTACGACGGCTGCAACCCGGGAGTTGGCGCGTCTGGTTATGCTGGACGCCGCTCACCTTCATGAGGAGGAGGCTGCCCGGCAACAACGCCATGCAGCCCGGCATGGCCACACCAGCCGGGAGATTGAGCCGCTTTATACTGCGCTGGATGCGCTCAATAGTCTGGATTGCTTCGGCCGGGTGGCAGCCTACAATGAGACTTTGCAACTGGGAGCAGGTCTGCAGGCTACTTTTTATGATGCCGGCCATATCCTGGGTTCCGCGTCGATTATGCTGGCGCTGGAAGAGGCAGGGCAGCGGCGACGGGTGCTCTTTTCCGGTGATCTGGGCTACAGTGGCCGGGCGATCTTGCGTGATCCTGTCGTGCCATCAGCGGCGGATGTCGTGGTGATGGAAACAACTTATGGTGACCGGCTGCACAAACAGCTGCAGCCCTCAGTTGAGGAATTGTACGAGGCGATCAGTGACACCTTCCGGCGGGGTGGCAACGTGATTATCCCGAGCTTTGCCCTGGAGCGTGCCCAGGAGGTGCTGTATTACCTGCGCCAGGCCGTGACCGCGGGGGTGTTGCCGGCCACTATGCAGGTTTTCCTGGATTCACCCATGGCCATCGCCGCTACGGAGATTTTCCGTCGCCACCCCGAGTGCTATGACCAGAAGACAGCGGCCCTGTTCCAGAAGGGGCGTGATCCATTCAATTTTCCAGGACTGCATTTTACCCGTGAGACGGCCGCGTCCATGGCCCTCAATCGTCTGGCGGGCGGCGCACTCATTATGGCCGGTTCGGGGATGTGCACAGGAGGTCGGATCCGGCACCATCTCAAACACAATCTTTGGCGGCGGGATAGCAGCGTGGTGTTTGTCGGCTACGCGGCACGCGGTACCCTGGCACGGCGAATCATCGATGGGGCCGAGCGGGTGCATATTTTCCGGGAAGAAATTCCCGTGCGGGCACGGATTTATACCATTGGCGGTTTCTCTGCCCATGCCGACCGTGATGAACTGCTGGCCTAGTTTGCCCGCACCGGTACCCCGGCCACGACCTATCTGGTACATGGCGAGGAAGATGCGATGGTGCAGTTTGCCCGCCACCTGAAAGACACCCGGGTGGTACAGCCGCAGTTGCATCAGGAATTCCCGTTGTAGTCCGTGCCGGGTTATAATGAAGGCTGATCCCGATACCTGACAGGAAGGTGAAGATGACTGCACAGCATAACCCCGAGGAAGAAACCCGCCTGATCCACGGCTACAACCGCATGATGGAGCGGGTCAGGGCTTCCCTGGGCAAGTTCGGGCAGGGTGACCGCTCGCGTCTGCAGCGGGCCATCGACAAGGCCCGGGAGTAGGCGGTGACCCTCAGCGAGCTGTCTCTGGAAGAAGCCGAGCGGGTCGGGAATTATCTGCGCAGGGACATCGAGAATGCCGCCGGCTACCTTGCCAGCGATGAGGCCCAGGAACTGAAGGACTGGTTCCGTTTCGATGTGGCACTGATTGAGGAACAGCTGCGGGAGATGTTTCTCAGTGTTGCCGATCAGACCCGCCTCGACAGCCTGGCCTTCGAGGAGGCGCTGGAGGAGGCCGGTGAATATCACACCGGGGAGATCACCGGGCCCGGCACCCTGGTTTGCCTGGGGTGCGGCGAGTTATTGCATTTTCACAATACCAACCGGATTCCACCCTGTCCCCAATGTCATGGCACGGTCTTTTCACGGGAGATCGGCTGATTCGCTTGCAGCAGCATCACCGTACCCCGCTAGTGCAATGCAGCAGGAATTGTGGTGTGCCGTCTGACGAGCCGACGGGGCAGTGACTGAATATCTGCATTCAGTGTGGCTAACGGTGTATCGAAATCGTTCAGGGTCACCGGCAGCCTGATCAGACCGAGGCTACGAATCTTCTGCATGGAGACGGTGCCCAGCCAGAGGGCAGTATTTTCCGGCTGAAGACGGCTGTCAGCCGGCCACAGGCGCAGTGCCAGTTGGTGGTTTTTGTCGATGCTGTGGACCAATAGCAGTGATTCCGGGCGACCTTCGTGAAGCTGGGGCAATACTGGCAGATCGGCAAGTCTGCCATCCGGTTGCAGCCAGTGCAGTGCCGATGTGAGTGTCAGCGAGGGCGGTGAATGCCAGCCCAGGGTGGCGAGCTGTCGTTGCAGCCTGCCGGGACTGCCGGCCCATTGCAGGTTGAGGGGTTGCTCGGCCTCACCCTGCAGGTCGATCCGGTAGCCGGGGAAGCTGCGCCATGCCTGTTGCCACCAGTCATTTTTCTGTAGTTGTCGCAGCGGGTAATGCGGAGCATAAGCCTGCAGGTCCTGCTGATGGCTGCTCAGACTATGCCAGCCACCGATAAGGCCCAGTGTGAGCGCGGTCATGGCCAACAGGCCGGATACCGGCTGCTGCCGTTGTGCAGGATGGCGTTGATAGGCGATGCCCAGCAGGCAGATCCAGGCCCCACCCAGGCTGATGCAACTCAGTATGGTGGAAAATGGCATTGTGCCCAGATACAGGCGTGCCAGCGCGCTCATGCCGGTCAGTAAGGCAAAGCAGGCATAGGGTAGCCAGCGCCAGCCTGTTTTGGTGGCGCGTCCCAGCAGGACTGCCAGAAAACCATAGATCACCATACTCATGAGGGTGCTGGCGATCATCACCATATTTTCAGGCGGGTGCTCCCGGCTCCATGCCAGCAGCGCGATGGCGGTAACGCCGAAACCTGAGGCTGCCAGCCAGTAGCGGATCTCTCGCCAGCGGTGCTGCATGATGAACATGCCGGCCAGTAGTGCCATCAACCACAGCGTGACCGTGAGATCGGCGAGCCCCGAGAAGAACACCATGATGTGATCACCCAGCGGGGTACGCAGGCCGTTCAGCAGGTTCTGGATGCCATGATCGGTACGTAACAGCGCCTGTTGACTGGCGGCGGTATTGAGCAACAAACCTCCCAGCAGCCAGGCCCCACCTAACAGTCCCGTGGCGATGGCCAGCAATGCCCTGGGTGGTGGGATGTCGGGGTCCAGCAGGGCGCTGCTCAGGCCTCCCAGCAGGGGATGATGATGACTCCAGTGCAGCATGCGGGCTACCAGGTGGCTTGCCCGGGGCTGCAGGTAGTGGTACAGCCCGCGGGCCAGCCAGAAGATCAGCCAGAGTGCGCTCAGCAGGATGACCAGTAACAAGGCCAGGCGTGCCGCTACCTGTCCAGCGAGGGTCAGGGAGGTCCCGAAGGCGATACCCGGCAGCAGATAGACCGGTGCCCAGAACAGGGCAGAAACAATATTGACGACGAGAAACAGCGCAGGTTTCATTCCCAGCATGCCTGCGATGGCGGGAATAATGGGACGTACCGGGCCGACGAAACGGCCGAGTGCTACGCTCATACTGCCATAGCGGCGAAAGAAATTTTCTCCTCGGGCCAGCCAGTCGGCATGACGATTGAAGGGCCATTTCAACCTGAGATGCTGCTGATAGTGATAGCCCAGCCAGAAGCTGATGCCGTCTCCGGTCACGGCGCCGGTGACCGCCCAGGCCATGGTGGGCCAGAAAGGCAGCGCCCCGGCTGCTATCAGTGCCCCGGTGATGAATAGCAGCATGGCACCCGGTACCAGCAGGCCAATCACGACCAGAGATTCACTCATGGCAATGATGAAAACAGCCAGATAGGCCAGCAGCGGATGTGCCGTAATCCAGTTTGCTACCGCCTGAAAACTTTCAATCATGATGGGCTATGATCACCTAAGTCCGACAGCCTGCCATGGGCAGGGTGTTTATTCTGAGCGCGGGGGTCGTTGCGTGTGGTCACTGGTGTCCCTGAGAAGATGCTTGATGAAGGCCGGGACCAGCTGACGTGCAATCGTGGTGGTGAGCAATGGTGTGATACGGGTTCGTCCGGCCAGGTAGCCGGTTGCCAGAGATGCCAGCAGGGCTTGCCAGGGACGTTGGCGGACCCAGTATGGCAGGCTGGCCCGGGCCGCAGCTGCCCGTAGCCGTTGTTTGGCCTGTGCCGGGCTCAGCGAATGAGGCGTCGGGTCATCCATGCCAGCAGAACGGCCAGGAACAGGAGGAAGAGACTACAGGCCAGTGCCGCGGTCACCGGGGTGTAGCTTTGCGCCAGATGCAGATAGGCCGCCCACAGCAGCAGTCCCAGTCCGCCGAGCACCAGTAGTGTTGCACCTGCAATGCAGGCCAGCCCCAGCCCGAGACGGGCGATCGCGATGCGTAGGGCGCGACCTTCCGCTTCCAGTAAATCTGTCAGCGAGATGAATAATTCTGCCAGCTGTTTCAGCGTCGGTCTCCTCCCCCAAACAGTTTGGCGATGATGAAGCCCAGGCCGAAAGCGGTCAGCAAACTGCCGCGAGGATGTTGGCCGATCTGCTGCTCAGCACTGTTGATGGTCTTCTTGCCTTCCTCAATGACATCGTTCAGTTTGTCTTCGATCTCCTGCCAGGCATCACGCGCGGCAGCTTCTGCCTGTGAGCAGCTTTCCTGGGCCTTGTCGGTGCCGGTCTGTTTAACCGCATCGGCAAGGCCGGCGATGTCGTCGCGCAACTGGGCGATATCCGCCTTGAGTGCATCCAGTTCTTTACGGATGGATTCTTCTGCCATGTCGTGGCCTCCTTGATTGTATAATAGACCTGCTGTTACAGAGGAATACTATAAAGGAAGCTCTGGAGAATTCCTATGTTGTTATTCCAGCGCCTGGCTATGTACTGTGTCCCCGAGAAGGCAATTTTTTCTCGCATGTCGCGCGCGGGATATTTAATATAATTTACAATTCGTTTGTTATTTGATAGCATCCCCGGCCATGCCGGTTGCTATGAGAATCAGAAAACTACGGGAATCAAAAGGTCTTTCGCAGCGAGCCCTGGCGGAGGAGGCCGGTGTCAGCCCGGCAACCCTTTCGCTGATTGAACAGGGGCAGAACTCACCTTCCGTGGCCACCCTTGAGAAGCTGGCCTATGGCCTGCAAGAACCGATGGCCAGTTTTTTTACAGAACCCGCTGTCGCGCCCGATGTGGAGATACTCGACCTTGAGGCGCAGTCGGTGTTTGATCTGCGCGAACAATCCGAGTTGATTCCCCTGGCGGCCCAGAATCACAAGTCGAGTTTCGAACCTTTGCTGATCCGCCTCAAACCGGGCGGGCGTTTTGGCAAGAAGCCCTACTTCGTCGGAGTAGAGTCAGCCTTTGCCTGGGTCCTGTCCGGTACGGCTGTGCTGCAGTATGACGATAGTGAGATCAAACTGGGAAGAAACCAGCCGGTATACTATGACCCGCGTAAACCCCACAACTGGAGTAATCCCTACAAAAAGAAGTGCGAGCTGCTGATGGTGCGTCAGCGATGAGCAGCCTGGGTCTGGCCCAATCCGCGCTGGCGAGCGCTCTGGGCGCTGCCTTGCTGAGCCTTCTGCTGGCGGCTTATCCCGTCTGGGTCCGACGGCTGGTTTTTTTGTCGCTGGCCCTGTCCGGTCTTCTGGCGGTTGCCGGTGGTCTGCAGGCTCTGTTCACCCCGGCTCAGGCCACCATGCTGCCCATCGGCCTGCCCTGGCTGTCCATGCACTTGCGGCTGGATGCCCTGGGGGGATTTTTTCTGCTGACTATCGGTCTGCTGGTATTTGCTGTGGCGCTGTATTCGGTAGGTTACACCCGCAAACTGGGCAAGCATCGCAGCATTGTTAGCCTGACGATATTTATGTCCCTGTTCATTGCCGCCATGATGGGGGTGGTGCTGGCTGATGACGCCTATACCTATATGATTTTCTGGGAACTGATGAGTGTCACCTCCTATTTTCTGGTGGTCTTCAATCATGAGCAGATGAGCAACCGCAAAGCCGGTTTTATCTATCTGCTGATGGCCCAGCTGGGGGGCTTGCTGATTCTGGGGGCCTTTGCGGTTTTGTATGCCGCCGGCAGTTCCTTTGAATTTTCCACCATGCGCACAGTTGAACTGACGCCACTCTGGGCCTCGGTGGCCTTTCTGTTGGCGGCCTTTGGTTTCGGGATGAAGGCGGGGGTGGTTCCCTTGCATGTCTGGTTGCCGGAGGCGCATCCGGCGGCGCCCTCGAATGTCTCTGCCCTGATGAGCGGTGTCATGCTCAAGGTTGCCATCTTTGGTTTTCTGCGGCTGGTCTGGGACCTGATCGGTCTTGATCAGAGCGCCTGGTGGTGGGGGGCGCTGGTGCTGGCAGCAGGCTCCAGTTCCGCGGTCAGCGGTGTGCTACTGGCCTTGCAGCAGCATCATCTCAAGCGGCTGTTGGCCTATCATTCGGTAGAGAATATCGGCATTATCGCCATCGGCATGGGCCTGGGTATGATCTTTGCCTATTTTGACCATCCCCTGCTGGCGGCACTGGGCTTGCTGGCAGCACTTTATCATACGATCAATCACGCGCTGTTCAAGGGTCTGCTGTTTCTGGGGGCGGGAGCGGTATTGCATGCCACGCACAGCAACGATATGGAAAAGATGGGCGGGCTCATTCACCGTATGCCGCGTACTGCTGTACTGTTCCTGGTGGCCTGCATCTCAATTTCCGCCTTGCCGCCTTTCAACGGTTTTGTTTCCGAGTGGCTGACCTTTCAGGCGGCCCTGATGGCGCCCCAGCTGGAAGGGACGCTGTTATCAGCACTGATCCCGTTTTCCGCCGCCATGCTGGCTCTGGCGGGGGCGTTGGCCGCTACCTGTTTTGTTAAGGTCTATGGCATTGTTTTTCTTGGTCGGGCACGGGACCCGGTGGCGGCAGAGGCCCATGAAGTGGATGGCTGGATGCAGCTGGGAATGGCCTTTCCCGCGGTGCTGTGCCTGTTGCTGGGCGTTTTCCCGACCCTGGTGTTGCCGGTGCTGGACGCTGTGCCGCAGTTACTGTTGCAGCATGGTCTGGCTGACGCCCTCCATGAAGGGGGCTGGCTATGGCTGACGCCACTGGCGGGTGAGCGGGCCTCCTATGCGGCCCCCATCGTGATCCTGGCCATATTAGCCATCCTCTCCATCAGCTTTCTGGTCTTGCGCCGGCGGGGTGGCCCGGTGCGCCGCGGGCCTGTGTGGAGTTGCGGCTTCCCCGGTGTGACAGCCCAGATGCAATACACGGCAGTGAGTTTTAGCCAGCCTCTGCGCAGGATTTTCGCCAGCGTCTACCGGCCTCGAGAGAAGTATCAGCTGGCAAATCTCGGCCACAAGATGCTTACCAAGAGAGTGCGCTATACCCTGCATATCATGGATCTGTCCTGGCAGTATGTCTATCTGCCCATTGGCAAGCTCACCCTGGTGCTGACCCAATGGGTACAGTGGTTGCACAGCCGTACCCTGAATACTTACTTGAGCTATTCCTTCGTGACCCTGTTGATCATTCTGGGGCTGATCTGATGAAACTGTGGTGGTGGAATCTGGTACAGGCCCTGTTGTTGCTGCTGCTGGCGCCGCTGGCAGTCACCCTGCTAAAAAAATTCAAGGCCCGTCTGCAGAATCGCCGTGGTCCGGGCTTGCTCCAGGGGTATCGGGATCTACTGAAGCTCATCGATAAGCAGGTAGTGCTGGCAGAGCATAGTTCCTGGCTGTTCCGTTTCGCGCCTTATATCATCTTTGCAAGCACCGTGCTGGCAGCAGCCATTATTCCGGTAACCCTGGTGAGCGCACCCTTTAGCCTGACGGCGGATGTCATCGCACTGGTGGCGCTGCTGGCGGTGGGCCGTTTTTTCACAGCGCTTGCCGGCATGGATAGTGGTACTGCCTTTGGTGGCATGGGCGCCAGTCGGGAAATGACCATCTCCGCTCTGGCAGAACCCGCCATGTTGATGAGTATTTTCGTGCTTTCTATGGCGGCGCATAGCACCAACATGACGACCATGATTACCATGGTGATGAACAGTGGGCTGGAGCTGCGGCCTTCACTGGCTTTCGCGCTGGCGGCCATGTTGATGGTCGCCGTGGCCGAGACCGGGCGCATACCGGTGGATAATCCAGACACACATCTGGAATTGACCATGATACATGAGGCCATGATCCTGGAATATACCGGTCGTCACCTTGCCCTGATCGAATGAGCCAGTCAGATTAAGCTACTGCTGTTTGCTACCCTCATCACCAATCTGTTCTTTCCCTGGGGGATGGCGACTGATGTCACCGTGCTTGCCATCGGACTGGCCAGCCTCTTCTGGATCGCTAAGCTTGTATTGCTGCTTGCCGCTTTGGCACTGCTGGAAACCTGGATGGCGAAAATGCGCATTTTCCGTGTGCCGGAGTATCTGGGTATCGCTTTTTTGCTGGCGATACTCGGGATGCTGACTCACTATATTCTGGAGGTTTCCGTCTGATGTCCGCTGCCTTGCTGCAACAAATGGTGTCGGTTGCCGCCGCCTTGCTGTTATTGACTTCCTTTGCCTTGCTGGCCCAGCGGCGCATGCGTGCCCTGCTGCACTGGTTTTCCGCCCAGGGTATTATTCTTGCCCTGGCGACTGCCATGGTGGCCGATGAGGCCAATATGCCTGAGTTGTATTTTTCTGCAGCCATGACCCTGTTGCTGAAGGGCATTTTCCTCCCCTGGTTAACCTGGCGCATTGTCGTGCGCCTGGGGGTGCACCGGGAGGTGGAGCAATTGGTGAATATCTCTGCTACCGCCCTGATCGGGGCGGCACTGGTCCTGTATGCCGTGCACGTCACCCTGCCGATTATCCACTTTTCCCATCTGGTGACCCGTAATGCCATTGCCATTGCCATGGCCAGTCTGTTTCTGGTCATGCTGATGATGATTACCCGGCGCCAGGCGGTTGCTCAGGTGGTCGCCTTTCTGTCCATTGAGAATGCGCTCTTCTTTACTGCCACGGCGGCCACCTATGGTATGCCCCTGGTCGTTGAACTGGGAGTTGCTTTCGACGTGCTGATTGCCGGGTTGATCTTCGGCCTGTTTTTCTATCATATCCGCTCCAGTTTTGAGTCCCTGGATCTGCACGACATGGAGCATCATTGATGAACCTGTTCGACCTTTTGCTGGGCACACCTATCCTTGCCGGTCTGGTGTTGGCGGTGACCCGTGATGCCTGGCGAGCGACCTGGATCAACAGTGGCGCCAGCATGGTCAGCCTGGTGGCGGCCACCGGTCTGGCTGTCCGGGTACTGGATCGGGGCTCGATTCTCGCCCACGATGGGGCTTTTTTTATTGATGCCTACAATGTTTTTCTGGTGGCGCTGACAGCATTTGTCGCCTTTACCACTACGATCTTTTCCGGTCCCTACATGCGGCATGAGCTGGAGACCGGGCGGGTAACCCCGCAACGTCTGCGTCTCTACCACGCCATGTACCAGTTCTTTATCTTTGCCATGTTTCTGGGGTTGACGACCAATAACCTGGGTATTCTGTGGGTATCACTGGAACTGGCCACTTTGGCTACTGTTTTACTGGTATCCCTGTATCGTACCCAGGATGCCATCGCCGCGGCCTGGAAATATTTCATTATCTGCGGTGTCGGTATCGCTCTGGCGCTGTTCGGCACGGTACTTATCTTTTCAACATCCTCCGAGATTCTCGGTCACGAAAATGCCGCGCTGACCTGGACCATTCTGCACGAGTATAGCAAGGATCTGTCGCCCCGCATGATGATCGTGGCCTTTGCCTTCCTGATGGTGGGTTATGGTACCAAGGTGGGTCTGGTACCCATGCATACCTGGCTGCCGGATGCCCATGGGGAAGGTCCGACGCCGGTATCCGCGGTATTATCCGGTCTGCTGCTCAATGTCGCGCTGTATGCCCTGGTACGCTGCAAGATCCTGGTAGATGGTGCCACCCAGTCCGGATACGCCGGATATATGATAATGGGCTTCGGTCTGCTGTCCTTGCTGGTGGCGGCTTTGGCATTGCATCAGCAGCAGGATATCAAGCGTATGTTCTCCTTTTCATCCATTGAACACATGGGCTTGATGACCTTTGCCTTCGGTCTGGCGACACCTTTGGCCAATTTTGCCGGCTTATTGCATATGACGGTGCATTCCCTGGTGAAATCGGGGATTTTCTTTACTGTCGGGCATGCCGCCCAGAGTATGGGTACCCAGCAGATCAGCAGGATACGTGGTTTGATCCGTAGTCAGCCGGCCGTCGGCTGGGGACTGGTCATCGGTACCCTGGCAATTGCGGGTTTCCCGCCATTTGCCGTATTTACCAGCGAATTTTTATTGATGACGGCAACTTTACAGAGTTATCCGTGGATTGTTTTGCTGCTGTTACTGGGGCTGGCGATTGCCTTTGCTGCCTTGCTGCGCAAGATCCAGCCCATGGTCTTCGATGAACCACCGGATTATGCGCAACGGATTCATGCCAATATGCTGCCGCTGTATGTGCATCTGGGGCTTGCCCTGTTGCTGGGATTCGCGATCCCCGGTTTTCTTGCGGACTGGTATGACAGTGCGGCCGCGCTACTTGCTACGACCCGGGGGGGGTGAGCATGTCTTTGGGATCCCAGTTGCAGGAATTGTTTGTCAAGGCCGGGATCGAGGTCGACCCGCTTAACGCTCAGTGCCCGCAGACCATCCCCTGTCTGGCACTGGCCTGCGAATCCTGGGCGGAGGCTGCCAAGTTGGCGCGGGAACAGTCACTGCGCCTGGTGGCTTTGTGGGCGGATCAGGGAGGGCAGGGTGCTTATGGACTCTATGCCGTCTATGCCCGTTCAGGTGCCGGATATGCACTGCTGAAAACCACTCTGCAGAACAAAACAGTGGAATTCCCCAGTATTGTCGGCCATTACATCGCGGCAGCGCGTATGGAACGGATCATCCATGACCTGTACGGTCTGCTACCCGTGGGACACCCGGACCTGCGTCCCTGGATCAACCATGGTTACTGGCAAGCGGGCAGTGGACCGCTGCAGCAGGCGTTCAACGCGGAGTCGCTTTCACAGACAACGGCAGGTGAATATCCCTTCCTGGAGCTGGAAAGCGAAGGGGTCTATCAAATCCCCGTGGGGCTGGTGCATGCGGGGATTATCGAGCCAGGGCATTTCCGTTTTCTGGCAGTGGGTGAGCAGATTCTCAATATGGAGGCCCGGTTGGGCTATGTGCATAAAGGTATTGAAAAGAGAATAGCCGGTCGCTGTGCACCGGATGCCGTGCGGCTGGCCGGGCGGGTTTCCGGGGATGCCACTGTCGCCCATGCCTGGGCCTTCTGTGCAGCAGCGGAAAGCGCGGCTCAAATCGAGATACCCCTGCGCGCCCGGCAGTTACGGGCCGTGTTGTGTGAGCGCGAGCGTATGGCCAATCATATCGGTGATATCGGTGCGATATGTAACGATGCCGCCTGGAGTTTTATGCATATGCAGTGTCAACGTCTGCGCGAGGATATGGCCCGGCTGCATGAGCGCCTCTTCGGTCATCGCCTGCTGATGGATCGGGTAGTGCCCGGCGGGGTGGGCTTTGATCTGGTGAGCGATGATATTCCCGTGCTGTTGGCGCAAACCCATGAACTTGCCGAAGAAATGGCACGTCTGTTTTTGCTGTATGAGGAACATACACCGATCCGGGAGCGGGTGGTGGATTCCGGTAATATCAGTCAAAAGGACAGCCTGGATCTGGGGCTGGTGGGCTATGTAGCGCGGGCGGCGGAGGTCGGCATTGATGCCCGTTGCGATGCGGCCTATTCACCCTATGATATCTGTACGGTGCAGCCGGTTGTCTGCCCTGGAGGTGATGTGTCGTCGCGCCTGTGGGTGCGTTTCAAGGAGATCGAAAGCAGTGCACGCCTGATCGAAAGACTGCTGATGAACCTGGATGATAGTCCCGGCCGCTGCGAGTGGCGGGATCCGGAAGCAGGGGCTTGTGGCTTTGCGGTGATCGAGTCCTGGCGGGGAGAGATTGCCACCTGGGTCCGCTTCGAGGTAGAGGGGAAAGTCGGCCGCTATTATGTGCGCGACCCTTCAGTGGTGAACTGGCTGGGCCTGGAACTGGTGGTGCGCAGCGTGCCGGTGCCGGATTTTCCTCTCAATAACAAGTCTTTCAACTGTTCCTATTCGGGCCACGATTTGTGAGGTTCTCATGCAACGCATGCTGCGTAGAATAATTCGTATCGGCACCATCACCGAGCCGCTGGGTGAGTCCCGCAATGAAGCGGAGCAGCTGGGTGAACACTTGTCTGTGGCTATCCGCCGGCGCTTTCGGAACTCACTGGCTATCTGCCTGGTGGATGCCGGTTCCTGCAACGCCTGCGAACTGGAAATCCAGGCCATGAACAACCCCTATTACGACCTGGAGCGTTTCGGTGTGCATTTTGTGGCCTCTCCCCGCCATGCAGATATGCTGCTGGTTACTGGTCCGGTGAGCCGCCATATGGAAACGGCATTGCGGGTGACTTATGAGGCAGTGCCCGATCCCAAGCTGGTGGTGGCGGTGGGTGAATGCGCCGCTTGTGGTGGAGAATTTGGCGTATCCTATGCGAGCTGTGGTGCTGTCAGCAACATCCTGCCAGTGGATATCGTCATTCACGGTTGTCCACCCAGTCCGACGGATCTGATGCGCGGCATCCTCACGGCGGTCAGCCCATGAGCTTTCTTTCAGGTCAGCTTCCTTAAAGCTTATTGCTTCTATCCAGTTCGATTTTGCTGTTAACATTCCGCCAGGCCCCGCAAAGATGTGATGGTATTGTTGGTGTCACAATCTTGCTATGTGCAGCAATATTGCGAGGACTATAATCCCTGTCAACTACCATGCGTTCCAATATTCCGGTAGCCCGCCTATCATAATAGGCAAACAGTGGCTCGACATGCTTGCTGCCAGGCAGTCTGGGTAATATTCCCCATATGCCGGGGCGACGCTTTATAAGCAGCCAGTTGACTGCCTCAAGCGTGATATCCGGCATATCACAGGCTATCACAAGCCATGAAACATCAGGTGACCAGCGCATCGCGGCGAGCATTCCGGAGAGCGGACCCGTTACCACAGGTATATCCGCTAAACATGGATAAGCTGATAATTGCCCCGGGATTCTTCCCTGGCCAGCGATGACAACTTTTTCAGTCACCTGTTGCAATAGCTCAACGGTATTTTCCAGCCAGGTTCTGCCATTCTTTTTTAGTAAATGTTTCGCTCTGCCCATGCGTGTACTTTTGCCTCCAAACAATACGCAGCCGTATACAGGTGCACTCAATACCTGTTGTGGTAACCACTCATCCAGCAAGGCCAGTAAGTCTGTCACGCGATTCTGATCCCTGGGGAAAGTGGCCAGGATATTCTGTTTATCGGATGGTGCTAAGGATTCTCCTTCACCAAGCAGCCAGACTTTAGCTAATGGGGTATCCTTGTGTCCTTCTACAAGGACAAGATCATAGTATTTCAGTAACAGCTTCAGACTGGAGGTTAATGTTGGGTGAGAATGACCATGTGCATGAAAAAAGATTTCCTCAGGTCCCTGTAGTAACAGATCTGCGCCCGCCCTGAAAAGCCGGTCACTATCTTTTCCCTGGCGGTCAATCTGTATGCCATGAACATCGTGCTTGATGACCGCAACCTTAAGGCCTTTTGCTCTTAGATGAGGGATTGCTTGTTCGATCAGCGTGGTTTTACCGGAACCACTAAAACCACAAATACCAAGTGCCGGGTACGCCTGCAGTCTAAACAAAGATGTTGATTGAATATTCAAGCTGGATTCTGCAGCTGGATGGTTGATGATAATCCTAAGCCGTTTTTGTTGTATCCTCGCGCACGACTGCTGTAGTTCCGCAACAGTCGCAATCTGCCGGATGTCCCCGCAATTTTGCGATGCCATGGGGTAATGCCTCTATGATAGCCTCCAGGTTTTCAACAGCGGCTCTTTCCGACCCTGGAAGATTGATAATAAAGGTTGTGCCTCTGATTCCCGAGCCCCCCTGGAGAGCATTGCCGTCACTGTTTTTTCCAGGGAGGCATAACGCATAGCCTCATCAAAGCCAGGCGTGGGACGTTCAACGACGGCTCTGGTGGCTTCCGGCGTATTGTCCCGCGGGGCTGGTCCTGTGCCACCTACGGTAAAGAGCAAATCAATGGAATAATGATCACAATAATGGATTAATTTATCCATGATGGTGTTTTTATCATCAGGGATGATTTCTGCATGGTGGATCCGTGCCTGCAAGCTTTTAGTGAGCATGTTTTTTACAGCCGGCCCTGCGGTATCAATGCTTTCTCCACGCGAACAACGATCGCTAATAGTCAATACAACGGCCTGAAACCTATGGCTTGGTACCAGCTCAAGTATCCTGAGCTGATCGCCCACACGGGCTTCACCGCCGCATTCGACCCGTGCATAGAGACCTGCATGTGCCATGATATGATCGCCTGACACACGGACGAGGTTTGCATGTGGATGCAGATCTTTGCCCGCCTGAGTGACCGACAACACGACACTATCGCCCAGCTGGATTCTGGTTCCTACACCAATCGCACTGAAGTCCAGATGGCTAATCACCAGATTCTCCGCAAACATCCCCGGTCTGATTGCAGTCTGTTTCAGTGCCTGGAGATCGTTTTCGGAAAGCAGACTGATCTGGCGATGCCAGTCACCTGCATGGGCATCGCCAATGATCCCGAAGTCAGCTTTAAAACGGACGGAATCAACAGCATCCTTTTGCTCGCCGCGCCTGCTGGATACACAGAGATTCTTTATCCTTGGCATAGAGTGCCCCTTATATTAATTTTGCTTGACTTCGCTGCTGTTCTTCGGGTGCCCCTGTGGGGGCAACACGCCAGCCTTTTTGTCCGGCCTGCGCCGGCATGTCGGTAGTGGGATTAATCAAAGTCACCTTCAGTAATACCGTCATAGGCTGTCTCCTAACCAGCTAATATTACAGAAAGTTCTGTTTTTTCAGGTTGAATCCATTATAACAGTTTCCTGAAAAAACAGACGGCTTCTTTAAAGGAAGTCCTGATTCATTCATGAACCGGCGTTTAGACGTCTGTCGGACTTGGGAACACTCTACTGCGCTGATGGGAAAGCGGCCCAAATCTCTGCAATTTTTCCTTAGGCAGCGCCACCACTATGCGCCTCAAAATCCCAAAGATTTGTACGCGCTTTCACGCCATGCTCGCTACGATGGTCTAAATCCGGCAGGTTCCTGGCGGCTGAAATGTTCCGGCTCGGCGTTGAAAATCCTGGCAATAGCGCGCTACAAGGTGAATCACGCTGGCGCGAGAGAGGGTGCCCTGGGGTATTAGCTGCGCTTTTCACCTTGATCCGGAACATTTCATCTCGCCATCCTTCCGGCCCTGAATTAATCAGGGTTTCCTAAAGTTAGTTTTAATCCAGTCGAAACCAATTCATGTGAGATGTCATTATACAGAGGCCATTTGTTTCAGCACCCGGCGGTTTTCAAACTTGACAAAGCTTGCAGGGTAGTCAAATATGCTAAGGTTATGATGCGCATTTTCAGAAAATTCATCAAATTGTTTTTGGCGCTGTTAATGGCGGTGGCGCCGTTACAGTTTGCCCATGCCACAGGCAGCGCAGCATGTGCGGGTATGGACAAGCTTGCTTACCAACAGGATGAAGGTAGTGCGCTTGTCAGTGATGCTGTTCTTGCGAGTGACAGCAAGCTGCTTACTGATGGGTTGCAGCAGAACTGCCGTACCGGTCATAACCATAGTTGCGCTTTCTGTGCGCCCTGCGCTGCCGCACCATCGCTAACTGTGGGCACCTTTTTTGACGGCAGGGGGGCGCTTGGCCTGTCTGCCATCTAGCGAAATCACGCCGCTTACCTTAGCCCCTCTTTAAGACCTCCTATTAGTCGCAGCTGATTGCCTGTGCGGGTTGTGCCCGTATGACAGCAGTGTGCGGTGTATAAAGATTCTTGCAACCCAGGCTGTTATGCAACATAGCGGCTGGAGGTTCAGCTCGATGTGTTCACTCCCGCTAACAGGCACAATCCGGGTTCCGGCCAGGGTGTCGTAATACTTGCTCGCTTACTTTCCTTGCAAGGGAAAGTGTTCACGATACCACCCGCTGGTCGCGTTGCTGTCAAAAACGCTGAGCCCGACCATCATTCATACCTTGCCGGCATTGTGCTCTGAATCATTGCAGCCATGCCGCCTAGTGTCTGGAGAAAACAGACAGTGAAATCCAAACAGAAGTTTTTGTTAATCAATTGCAGGTTGATGTTGCTGCTTACCCTGATGGGTATCAGTACGGCGCTCGCTGCAAAAGAAGGGGCGGCCACGGCCATCGCAGGGCGTACACCGGTGGTGCATGCCGCCTCGGCGGATCGTGGTGCCCCCCTGGGGCTTGCCAGCGCTGTGGCTATCGCACTGCAGGGCAATCCCGGCCTGGCGGTTATCGAGGCCAGGGTGGCCGCACTTGAACAGGTGCCGGGTCAGAAGGGCACCCTGCCAGATCCACGGTTGTTATTTAACGTCATGAACCTGCCGGTGGATACCTTTTCCCTCAGCCAGGAGGCCATGACCCAGGTACAGATCGGCATCACTCAGATGCTGCCCTTTCCAGGGAAGCTGGCCTTGCAGGAGGAGATCGCTGCTTTCAAGGCTGCGGCAGCCAGCAACGAGGTGGATGAAATGCGCCTCCGTCTTGCGCGCGATGTGAAGACGCTGTGGTGGACGCTTTTCTATCTGGATCGCTCACTGGAGATCGTGCAGCGTAACCAGGCGCTGTTGCGGCAGTTGGTAACCATTGCGCTGACCAAATACAAGGTCGGGAAGGGTTTGCAGCAGGATGTGCTATTGGCGCAAGTGGAACTATCCAAGCTGCTGGATAAGGAAATTGCCCTTAAAGGTGCCCGCCGCAGCTGGGCAGCACGTCTGAATGCCCTGCTGGGGCAAGCAGTCAACAGGCCGGTGCTGTTGCCTGAGAAGGTAAAAGAAAGCTTGCCTCATCCCTTGGCGGAGGCGCAGCTCTATCGTCTGGCGGATGCGTCGCGTCCTCTGTTTTCAGCCCTCGATAAACGGATCGCAGCCGCACGGGGACGCCTGGACCTGGCGCGCAAAGACTATTATCCGGATTTTCGTCTCGGGGCGGCCTATGGCTTTCGCAGGGGAGTGAATCCGGATGGCAACAACCGGGCGGATTTTGCCACCTTTATGTTCAGTATGAATCTGCCTATCCACACTGCATCGCGTCTGGACAAAAAGGTCGATCAGCGTACCAGTGAACTGGACAGAGAACGCTATGCCCTGACAGATGAGCGTTCCCGCGTAGAAGCGGCAATCTCTATGGCGCTGGCCGATTATGAACGTGCACGCGGACAAGTAGGCCTGTTCAGGGATGGAATTATCCCTCAGGCAACACAGACCGTCGCTTCCATGCGCGCCGGTTATCAGGTGAACAAGGTCGATTTTCTGAATCTGGTGCGTGCCCAGATTACGCTTTTCAATTATGAAACCCAGTACTGGAAGGCACTGAGCGAGGCTAATCAGGCCCTTGCCAGGCTGACTGCCGCTGTTGGTAAGGAGACAGTTTATGAATAAGACAGG